>FWWL01002353.1_pt1 | contig 39687 bp, 36 predicted proteins | sample 2228331 | NCBI WGS metagenome assembly FWWL01 (sample SAMEA103939775, study PRJEB20133) | metagenome
CCGTCTAGAGACGTTGCAATGCAACGTCTCTAGCACCCTGTTCACGGGGTGTGGTGTTTGCAGCGCCTGATTCGCGGCGTTGCCACGTATCGAAAGCAGCAGCGCTGCGCCCCACCACGTCTCCTGGTCAATGCCGGTTACGCCAATCGGCAGCCGGCGCGGCTCGTCCTGCCGGGCCGGGTGAGGCCCAGGCCTTGCCCAGGCGCCCTCACGCGCGGCGTTCCCCCTTTCCCCCAAACCCGCCCACCCTGCCCTGACGGGAACCCAAAGGCCGTTTGACAAATTCGCTTTCCTCATTATAATCTTGAAGTCGCCGGACCTGAGTGGGCCGGCTGCCATTGTGTATTGGGGAGGAAAGCGTGTACGCCATAATTAAGTCGGGAACTCATCAATATAAGGCGAAGGTCGGGGATCGCCTCGTCATCGAGCGCGTCCCGGAAGCCGTGGGTACGCAGATCACCATCGAGGATGTTTATATGATCGTGGATGGTGATGAGGTGCTGGTGGGCACTCCGCGCGTAGCGGGCGCTAAGGTGCTGGCGACTATCGAAGAGGAATTCGCCGGCCCCAAGATTCGTGTGTTTAAGTATCGCCCGAAAGAACGCTATCGCCGCCATCAGGGGCACCGCCAGTCCTATATGCGCCTGCGCATTGACGAGATTGTAAAGGGGGCATAAGGGGAAATGGCTCGCAAAAAGTCAACCGGAACAAACGGGCGCGATAGTCGCCCCAAGAGTCGTGGGGTTAAGAAGTTCGGTGGTCAGCAGGTGATCACCGGCAATATCATCGTGCGCCAGGTGGGGATGCACTTCAAGCCCGGCCAGAATGTCGGCATGGGTAAGGATTACACCCTCTACGCCCTGTGCGACGGTGTGGTGCGCTTTGAGCAGTATCACGGGCGCAAGGTTGTCAGCGTGTATCCTGTGGAAGGAGGGGCGCAGGCATGAAGCCGAAACTGCATCCCAAATGGTATCCTGAAGCGCAGGTGATTTGCGCGTGCGGTAACACCTGGAAGGTCGGGGCGACTGTCCCCACCATCAAGACCGATGTCTGCTCCCGCTGCCACCCCTTCTTCACGGGTGAACAGCGCATCGTGGACACCGCCGGTCAGGTTGACCGCTTCATGAACCGCCTGCGCGCGCGCGAGGAGCGCTTGCGCGAGCGTGAGGCGCGCGAGGAGCGCCGCAGCAATCCGGCTATGATGGGCGTCGAGACCCTGAACCTGAGCGCGAACATTGAGAAATTGCTCAAGGGCGCGGGGCTGGAGACGATCGCCGATGTCCTCGCTACCCTGGAGGAGAAAGGCGACGAGGGCCTGACCGCCATCAAGGGCATCGGTCTGGAAGCGCTCGCCACCATCAAGCGCAGCCTGCGCAATCAGGGCTTCGCCCTCCCCGGTGACGCCGCCTGAAGATGAACACCAAAGGCAGGGGATAGCTTCCCCTGCCTTTTTTGTTTTTCACGCAGGGGATAGGCCCCCATCTATACACTTCACCCAAGGGAGGTAACGCCTTGTACGGAGTCCCCAGTGGAGGATGGATTGAGGTGATCTGCGGCAGTATGTTCAGCGGGAAGACCGAGGAGTTGATCCGCCGCGTGCGCCGCGCCCAGATTGCCCGCCAGCATGTCCAGGTCTTCAAGCCGATGCTGGATACCCGCTATCACAACACCGATATTGCCTCGCACAGTGGCTCACGCGCCGAGGCCATCGCCGTCCGCGACACGGCCGAGCTGCGCGCCCGGCTCGATCCGGAAGCGACCGTCATCGCTATTGACGAGGTGCAGTTCTTCGATGCGGACATCGTCGCTTTGTGCACCGAGCTGGCCGAGGCGGGCAAGCGCGTGATTTGCGCCGGGTTGGATATGGATTTCCGCGGCGAGCCGTTTGGCCCCGTCCCCACCCTGCTGGCGGTGGCCGAGCAGGTAGATAAGTTGCAGGCGATCTGCGCGGTCTGTGGCGGGCCGGCCAGCCGCTCGCAGCGTCTCATCAACGGCGAACCGGCTTATGAGGATGATCCCATCGTGCTGGTGGGCGCCGATGAGGTTTATCAGGCGCGCTGCCGCGGCTGTCATGTGGTGCGCCGCCGCCATTAAGCAGGAGGGTCTATGCTTCCCGATTCGGTAGATTATGTTTTGTTGGATGAACCCACCATCCAGCAACGTGTAGAGGAATTGGCTGCGCAAATCAGCGCGGATTATGCGGGCATCCGCAATGAGGATTTTATCCTCATTGGCGTCCTGAAGGGGGCGTTTATCTTTATGGCGGATCTGACGCGGCGCCTGACGGTTCCGCACCGCGTGGATTTTATCGCGCTTTCCACCTATGCCGATACAACGCAGGCCACGGGATCCGTACGTCTCATTATGGACACGCGCGCGGACGTGGCCGGGCGCCATGTGTTATTGGTGGAAGATATTCTGGATACGGGCTACACCCTCGCCTACCTGCAGCGGCTTTTTGCCGCACGCGAGGCGGCTTCGGTGCGCACCTGTGTCCTGTTGAGCAAACCCGAACGCCACAAAGTGAAGGTCAACGTGGATTATCTGGGCTTCACCATTCCCGATGTTTGGGTCGTAGGCTACGGCCTGGACTTTGCGGATCGGTTCCGCACCCTGCCCTATATTGCGGCCCTCAAACCGCAGGCTTACCAGAAGTAGGAGGAAACAGCTATGAGCATGTACGATGACATTGAGAAGATTTTGATCAGCGAGCAGGAGCTCCAGGATCGCATTGCGGAGCTGGCAGACGAGATGAACGCCTTCTACACGGATGCTGACCGCCCGGTGTTGGTGTGCATCCTCAAGGGGGCTTTCATGTTCCTCGCCGACCTGACCCGCCACTTGAAGTTCCGCCACGAGTTGGATTTCATGGTCGTTTCTAGCTACGGACGGTCTACCAAGAGTAGTGGCATCGTGCGCATTCTGCTCGACCTGGAGACCAACATTCAGGATCGGAACGTGATCATTGTGGAAGACATTGTGGATACGGGCCGCACCCTGAGCTATATTCTGCGTCACTTCCATGCCCGGCATCCGGCCAGCGTGCGCATCTGCACCCTGTTGAACAAGCCTTCACGGCGTGAGGTGGAGATTCCCGTGGATTTCTACGGCTTCAAGGTGCCGGATGAGTTCGTCGTCGGTTACGGCCTGGATTACGCCGAAGAGTACCGCAACCTGCCCTTCATTGGCGTGCTCAAGCCTTCGGTTTACACGATGTAGCGGCGCGCAAGGTCACTCACAAAAGCGGGGGAATGGTTTCCCCCGCTTTTGTTATGGGCTCTGGGCAAGTCCCTGTAGAGGCACGCCCTGCTCGCGGACAAACCCTTGTCTGGTCGCCCCCGCCCCTAAATCCCCCCGACACCCCCCTAAATCTAAAGATACGTTTTGGGCTTCCACAATACTGTAAACCTGAAGTGCGCGCCTCCCACCGTCCCCTGCTTAAAGAGCGTAATTTTTTTGCCTGGCCCGCCTGGCGATAAATCGCCAGGCTACAAAATACGTCCGGTAAACCGGACTTTTAACCCTGTCCACAGGCTGTTTTTTATAGGCCGAACGTTAAACGTCCAGATGGATCGGGCAACAAAATGGCTGCTACCCAATCGAATGGGACCTTGGTGCGTTAGCCGCCCGCCCCCCCCTAAATCCCCCCGACATCGGGGAGACTTTCACCCCCTTCCCGTTGACGGGGAGGGCCGGAGGGGCATTCCGCCCCGTTGACGGAAGAGGCCGAGGAAGGCCCCTACGATAAACTTCTAAAAACCCCGGAAAACACCCTTGACAAAAGACAGAATGGCGATATATTATCAGTAATCATTATTAATAAATAACCATTATGAACATGAGCGAGAAAACCGAAACGATGCAACTGGACTACCTGGTCAACCGGCTGCGGGAGAGTGGTTGCCGCATCACCCCCCAGCGATTGGCGATCCTGCGTCATCTGCTGGAGAGCACCACCCACCCCACCGCCCAGGAAGTCTACAACGCACTGCGTCCAGATTATCCCACCCTGAGCCTGGCGACGGTGTATGCGACCCTGCGCACCCTCAAGGCCCTTGGGGATGTGGTGGAACTGGACACGGGCAGTGGCGAGGCGCGGTATGATGCGCGCGCGCCTCACACGCACGCCCATTTCATCTGCACGCGCTGCGGCAAAGTGAGCGACCTTCCAAACACGGAGCTGATCAAGCTGGTCAACGAGATTGCCGCCCAATCGGCGCAGACGATTACCGGTTATCGGCTGGAGTTTTTCGGCGTGTGCGCCGCCTGTCAGGCTTAGTCTGCGCGGCCTGGCCGCGCTGTCACATTTACCAAATCTATCACATTCAGGAGGGAGTCCTATGGGTATGCCGTTAATTGGAGATAAGTTCCCTGAGATGACCGTGACCACGACGCACGGGACCATGAAGCTGCCGGAGGCGATGGCCGGCAAGTGGTTCATCCTCTTCAGCCATCCGGCGGATTTCACGCCGGTCTGCACCACGGAATTCCACGCTTTCCAGCAGCTCTACCCGCAGTTCCGCGAGCTGAACACCGAGCTGATCGGGATGAGCATTGACCAGGTGTTCAGTCACATCAAGTGGTTGGAGTGGATCGAGGAGCACCTGAACACCAAAATCGAGTTCCCGCTCATCGCCGATCACGGGCCGGTAGCGGAGGCGCTGGGCCTGATCCATCCGGGGGCGGGATCCAACACCGTGCGCGCGGTGTTCTTCGTGGACCCCAAGGGCACCATCCGCGCCATCCTCTACTACCCGGCGGAACTGGGCCGCAACTTCGACGAAATCCTGCGCATGGTCAAGGGGTTGCAGCTTGCGGATGCGGAAGGCGTCGCCATCCCCGCCAACTGGCCCAACAACGCGCTCTTCGGCGACGAGGTCATCATCCCGCCGGCGCGCACGATGCAGGACGCGATGGAGCGCAAGGGCAAGGAGAACTGTCTCGATTGGTGGCTCTGCCATCGCAAGGTTTAACCTGCTTTGAAGCCATCTAAAAACACCCGCGGAGGGGAATCTCCTCCGCGGGTGTTTTCGTGTGTGCAGGTCTTTATTCGTCCTTTGCGATGCGCAGGTGCAACTCGCGCAACTGGCGCTCGCTCACCTCGGAGGGGGCACCAGCCATGAGGTCGGTCGCCTGCGCCGTCTTGGGGAAGGCGATCACCTCGCGAATGTTGCTCTCTCCGGCCAGCAACATCACCGTGCGATCAATGCCGGGCGCGATGCCGCCATGCGGCGGGGCGCCGTAGGAGAAGGCCTCCAGCATGTGCCCGAAGCGCGCCCGCGCTTCTTCTTCCGGATAGCCCAGCATCTTGAAGATATCGGCCTGGATGCGCGGATCGTGCACGCGGATGGAGCCTGAAGCCAGCTCGTAGCCGTTGCACACCAGGTCGTACGCTTCCGAAAGCACGGCGGCGGGATTGGCAGCCATTTCCTCGTAGGTGTTGGGCCGCGGCATGGTGAAGGGGTGATGGGCAGCGTCCCAGCGCTGCTCTTCCTCGTTCCACTCAAACATGGGGAAGTCAACCACCCAGCCAAACGCCAGCAGGTTGGGATCGGCCAACTGGAGACGGTCGCGGAAGGTGAGACGCAAGGCGGAAAGCGCCGGGCCCACAACGCCGGGCCGGTCCGCCACCACGCACACCAGATCGCCGGTGTGCGCACCGGTCACGGCGGCGATGGTGCGCAGCTCCTCTTCCGTGAGGAACTTGACCGCCGGCCCCTTGACCTCGCTCTCCTGATAGGCTAACGTCACCAGGCCCTGCGCGCCCTGCGCGCGCGCGATAGCGGTCAACTCGTCCAGCTCGCGGCGCGTGTAATGCGCGCATCCCGGCGCCACAATCGCCTTGATGCGGCCACCGCTGGCGATAGCCTCCTGGAAAACGCGCAACTGGCTCCCCTGCAGATGCGGAGTCAGGTCCACCAGCTCCATGCCGAAGCGCAGATCGGGCTTATCCGTGCCGTAGCGCTCCAGCGCTTCGGCATAGCTCATGCGCGGGAAGGGCGAGAGCACGCGCTTATCGGGCGCCACGGCGGGTACCATCGCCGTGTAGAGGCCCTCGATCACGTTCAGGATATCATCACGCTCGACGAAAGACATCTCCAGATCGAGCTGCGTGAACTCCGGCTGGCGGTCGCCGCGCAGGTCTTCATCACGGAAACAGCGCGCAATCTGGAAGTAGCGCTCAAAACCCGCTACCATCAGGAGCTGCTTGAGCTGCTGGGGCGACTGCGGCAGGGCGTAGAATTTGCCCGGATGCACACGGCTGGGCACCAGGTAGTCGCGCGCGCCCTCCGGCGTGGACTTAAAGAGGATCGGCGTTTCGATTTCCAGGAAGCCCAACGCATCCAGATAGTCGCGGATAAACTTCACGACACGATGGCGCAGGATGATGTTGCGCTGCATGCGGGCGCGGCGCAGGTCCAAGTAGCGGTAGCGCAGACGAAGGGCCTCGTCCACGGGGCTGTCTTCGTAGATGTAGAAGGGGGGTGTCTGGGCCGGTCCCAGGATGGTGAGCGCCTGGGCTTCGACCTCGATCTCACCCGTCGGCCAGGCCGGGTTGACCTGATCCGCCGGACGCGGACGCACCACCCCGCGCACCTGGATCACGGTCTCGCCGCGCGCCTCGTTCACCTCGGCCACCGGCTCGCCCAGCGCGGGATTCACCACCACCTGCACCAGGCCGGAGCGGTCGCGTAGCACGATGAAAACCACGCCGCCCAGGTCGCGACGGCGGTTCACCCAACCGGCCAGCGTCACTTCCTGTCCCACATGCGCGGGACGTAAATCGCCACAATGGTGTGTTTTGAGCATGGCACCCCTCCTCATGACAAGCGAAAATCACATGGCGTGACTATACCACAATTCCCTAAATGGGCGAACCGCACAGCAGGGAGCGGCGCCGGAGCCATCGCAGAGGTGACCGCAAGAGTCGCTCCCAATTTCATCCCAGGATTGACAGAGCCCGCTGAAAAAGGGCTTTTAAAGCGCGCCCCCGCTCAGCGGCAAGCAGGAATGTCAGGGTTTTGGAAAATCTGAGATACCGAAGAATCCTTGACAGCCTTTGCGCCCTTTGCGTCTTTGCGGTGAATGTGTTTTTTCGGGAGAATCGTTCAAACTTTGCAAAGCCCCAGGGGGCGCGCACGGACTTCTTGCCAAGACGCACGGATGACTTATAATGAAAAAAGCTTTTTGCCTGCTGAGGAGGACTTATGGCCAGATTTACCAAACCGACCGGTACGCAGGATATTTTACCTGAGGATCAGGCTTACTGGGCGCACGTCCTGAAGCACGTGACGGAGCTGGCCCAGCGCTACGGTTTTCAACGCCTCGATCCGCCGGTGATTGAGCATACAGAGCTGTTCGCCCGTGGCGTGGGAGACGCGACGGATATCGTCGAAAAAGAGATGTACACCTTCAAAGACAAGGGGGGCGACAGCCTCACGCTGCGCCCGGAATTCACCGCGGGGGTGGTGCGCGCCTACATCGAAAACGGCATGCAGGTGCTGCCCCAGCCGGTCAAGCTCTACTCCATCGGGCCGCTCTTCCGCTACGAGCGCCCCCAGGCTGGGCGTTTCCGCCAGTTCCACCAGTTCAACGCGGAGATCTTCGGCACGCCCGATCCCCTCGCCGACCTGGAGATCATGCTCCTGGCGTGGGACGTGTACGCCGGCCTGGGCTTCACGTCCCTGAGCTTCCAGCTCAACTCCACCGGCTGTCCGGCCTGCCGCCCAGGCTATGTGGAAGCGCTCAAGGCGCACTACGTGGCCAATGACGCGCACATCTGCGAGGACTGCCGCCGCCGCCTGGACAAGAACCCGCTGCGCGTGCTGGATTGCAAACAGCCAACCTGTCAGCCCGTCATCGCGGACGCGCCCAAAATTTCGGATTACCTGTGCGCAGAGTGCCAGGCGCATTTCACCACGCTGCGCCAGTACCTGGACAGCCTGAATCGCCCGTACACGATCAATCATCGCCTGGTGCGCGGCCTGGACTACTACACCAAGACCGTGTTCGAGGTATGGGCCGAGGGTATCGGCGCGCAGGCCGCGGTGTGCGGCGGCGGGCGTTACGATGGCTTGATGGCGCTGCTCGGTGGCCCGCCCCAACCCGGCGTTGGGTTCGCGGTGGGCATTGAGCGCACGGTGTTGCTGCTCAAGTCCCAGGGCGTAACCGTGCCGGAGCTGCCCACACCGCCGGTATTCATCGCCTACGTGGGCGAAAGCGCGCGCCTGCAGGCCGTGCACTTGCTGGTGGCGGTGCGCAACGCCGGCATCGGCGCGCAGATGGCGATGAGCGGGAGCCTCAAGGCACAGTTGCGTCAGGCGGATAAGCGCGGCGCGCGCCTGCTCCTCATCCTGGGCGAGGATGAGCTGGCCCGCGGCGAGGTAACCTTGCGCGACCTGAGCCAGGCCACGCAGGAGACGGTACGCTTCGATGATGTGCTCGCGGCCCTGCGCACGCGCCTCTAGAGCGAAATGCAGCACATCGGGCTTTTGTACAATCCGCGCCTGGAGAAAGCGCTCCCCCTGGCCGAGGCCATGCGCGATTGGCTGGAGCAGCGCGGCCTCAACACGTGGATCGAGCGCTCCGCTCAGGCGCCCCAGCATCCCGACCTGCCCCACACGGATTTGCTGATCACGCTGGGCGGGGATGGGACGGTGCTGCGCGCGGTGCCGGCCGCGGTGGCCCATGGGGTGCCCATCCTGGGCATCCATCTGGGACGCATCGGCTTTCTCACGGAAACGACCCCCGATCAATGGGAAGAGACGCTGACGCGCCTGCTGGCGGGTCAGGGCTGGATGGATAAGCGCACCCTGGTGCACGTCACGCTGTACCGGCGGGGTTACGCGGTTTTTGAGGGAGAAGCGCTGAACGAAGCGGTGGTCGCACGGGCTGTGCCCGCGGCGCGCGTGATTCGACTCCACGCCCGCATTGATGGCGTGGAGTTCGGCGAGCATGTGCTGGATGCGCTGATCGTCGCCACGGCAACTGGCTCGACGGCCTATGCGGCGGCGGCGGGCGGGCCCATCCTCACGCCCTGGTTGCCCAATCTGGTGTGGGTGCCCGTCGCCCCGTATCGCAGTCCCGATCACGCGCTGGTCCTGGGGCCGGATGCTCAGGTGGAGCTGGAGGTGCTCCCCGATGTCACTGAGGCGCTCACGCTGGATGGTCAAACGACGGTAACGCTCGACATCGGGGATCGCCTGAGCTTCACCCGCGGCACGCGCGAGGTGAGCTTCTGGCGCTTGCGCCCTTGCGCCGAGTTCTACCGGGTGCTGGCATTGCGCACTTTCTTACAGCGAGGTGAGACTTGAACAATACATCGGTAACCGATTGGGATGATGATGCCATCGAGGTGGAAGAGGAAGAGGAGGTCATCCTCCAGTGCCCACGCCACCCCAAAATGGAGGCGCGGCTGCGCTGCTATCAGTGCGGCGCGCCCATCTGCATCAAATGCGCCCGGCGCACCCCCGTGGGCTATATCTGCCCCGATTGTCTCAGCGGGCGCAAGCAGCGCTTTGAACAGGCCACGTCGCGCGACCTGATTCTGGCCGGATTGGTGTCTCTGGTGCTCGGCAGCCTGGCCAGCCTGCTCCTCAACTTTTCCAGCTGGTTTATCCTGTTTCTTTCCCCCCTGGCCGGCCTGGGCATCGCCGAAGTGGCCTGGCGTGCGGCCCAGCGGCACTACAGTTTCAAGCTCAAATGGGTGGTTACCGCCGCCCTGTTCCTCTCTGCCGCGCCTTGCACCCTCTTCAGCATCGGGGGCGCGGCTCTTCTGGCGGTATTCAGCTTGTCGGATGTTTTTCAGGCTCTCTCTCTGCTGTGGGGCGTTGTCCATCTTGCCTTGATGTGCGGTGCGGCGTTTGCACGGTTGAAGTAGGAGGCGTGATGTGCGCCTGTTGATGCTCACCCCCCAGCCCCCTTACCCCCCGCGCTCGGGGACAAGTTTGCGTAACTGGGGGTTGCTGCGCGGCCTGGCGCGTGCCCATCGGGTGAGTGTCTTGAGCTTTGCCCCCGCGGATGCGTTGCATCCGTCGCCGCAGCTCTTGGAGGTGGCGGATCAGGTCGCCTTGCTGCCCCAGCCCCCGCATCCTCTGGGAATGCGCCTGCGTCACCTGCTGGCCTCAGGTCGCCCGGACCTGGCCTGGCGCTTGTGGGATGTGCGCTTTGTCCAGACGTTGCGCGCGTGGCTTCAGCAGGGCCACTGGGATTGGGTCTTCATCGAGGGGTTGGAGATGGCCCCTTATGCGGATGTGGTGCCGCGCCAGGGGCCGCGTCTGGTGTATGATGCCCACAATTGCGAGTCCTGCCTGCAAACGCGCGCCCTGGCGCAGGATGTGCGCGACCCAGCACGCTGGCCCGCGGCCCTGTATTCGGCGCTGCAGGTGCCACGACTGCGGCGGTACGAGGCGGCTATGTGCCGGCGGGCGGCGCTGGTCACCGCGGTTTCGCCGGAAGATGCGCAGGCGCTACGAGCACTCGCTCCTGGGGTGCACCCCCTCATCATCCCCAACGGCATAGACCTGGCGGAGTACCCGCCTGCGGGTGAAACGGCAGACCTGCGCCCGCCAGCGTTTGTGTTCACGGGCACGCTGGATTTCCGCCCCAATGTGGATGGGTTGTTGTGGTTCGGGCAGGAGGTGTGGCCGCGTATCCGCGCGGCGCTGCCGGAGGCGCAGGCGTTTGTGGTGGGACGGAATCCCTCGCCGCGCCTGGCGCCGCTGTGGCAGCAGCCCGGCATGGTGTGCGTGGGAGCGGTGCCCGATACGCGCCCTTACCTGCGCGCAGCTACGGCGGTGATCGTGCCCCTGCGCGTGGGCGGCGGGACGCGGCTGAAAATCCTGGAGGCGGCGGCGCTGGGCAAGCCGATTGTCTCCACGCCGCTGGGGGCGGAGGGCTTTGCGCGGGTGGATGAAGCGGTCCTGCTGGCAGAGTCGGCAGCGGCGTTTGCAGCGAGCTGCATCCGCCTGGCCCAGGAGGATGGCTGGCGCACGCTGTGGGGCGAACGCGCGCGCCGTCTGGCTGAGGCTTACGCCTGGGAACATATTCTGCCTGCCTTGTTGGCCCATCTGGAATAGCTTTAGCGAGCCACCGTCCCCCCTGACAAGGGGGGACTACAGGGGGGCAGGGACGCCAGGCTATAAGCCCATCAGAGGCGATTTCAATCGCTATGAGTAAGCAGTTACCGGGATTTTCTTAAATCCTTTGCGTCCTTTGCGCCTTTGCGGTTAAAAAATTCACAGCAAAGACCTAAGCTTTTTGATTTGCAGATTTGCAGATTTGCAAGATTTGCAAGATTTTCAGACTTTCACAGAGGAGGCGTTATGACGGAAGCAAAATTGCAGTGGATTGAGGATGAGGTCCAGGCGCTTAAGGAGCAGGGGCTGTTCATCACGCTACGCACGATTGATTCGCCCGCCGGTGCGTGGATGGTGGTGGACGGGAAGCGTGTGTTGAATTTGTGCACGAACAACTACCTGGGCCTGGCCAACCATCCGCGCCTGATCGCGGCGGCAAAGGCGGCGCTGGATCGTTTCGGCGCCGGGCCGACGGCGGTGCGCTCGATTGCCGGCACGCTCACGTTGCACCGCGAGCTGGAGCGCAAGATGGCGGAGTTCAAGCACGTCGAGGATGCGCTGTTCGTGCAGGCGGGTTTTGTCGCCAATCAGGCAGCGATTCCGCCCCTGGTCGGCGAGGGGGATGTGATCTTCTCCGACCGCCTCAATCACGCCAGCATCATTGACGGGGCGCGCCTGAGCCGGGCTAAGATCATCGTGTATGAGCACAATGATGTGGCAGACCTGGAGGCCAAGATCCAGGAGCATCTGCCGCAGTACCGCCGCGGCCTGGTGGTAACGGATGGCGTGTTCTCGATGGATGGCGATATTGCCCCCCTGGACCGCATTTACGAGGTGGCGGAGCGCTACGGGGTGATGACGATGGTGGATGATGCGCACGGCGAAGGGGTGCTGGGCACGGGTGGCCGCGGCATCGTGGATCATTTCGGCCTGCACGGCAAGTTCGATGTGGAGATCGGCACCTTTTCCAAGGCCTTCGGCGTAGTCGGCGGGGTGATCGCGGGCAAGCGGGTGATTATTGACTATCTGCGCCAGAAGGCACGCCCCTTCCTGTTCTCCAGCGCGGTGACGCCGGCGGATACGGCGGCGTGCCTGGCGGCGGTGGAGGTGCTTTCAGAGTCCACGGAGCTGGTGGATCGGCTTTGGGAGAACACGCGCTACTTCAAGGCGGAGATGCGCAGGCTGGGCTTCGATACCGGCCAGAGTGTGACCCCCATCACGCCGGTGATGCTGGGCGATGTCAAGCTGGCCAAGGAATTCAGCCGCCGCCTGTTCGAGGAGGATGTCTTCGCCATGGCGCTGGGCTTCCCCACGGTGCCAAAGGGGATGGCGCGCATCCGTGTGATGGTCTCGGCGGCCTTGACGCGCGAGGATTTGGACTTCGGCCTGGAGAAGTTCGCCAAAGTCGGGCGCGAGCTGGGAGTGATTGCCTGAGTCAGCGAGGCGGGGCGAGCAGCGCCCCGCCTTTTTTGGCTGCGGTAAGGATTAACGGCACTTAGATTCACGATGCCCGGCAATTGACTTCCCATCCCCTTGGAGTACAATCCACAATCATGAAGTGGCAAAAAACCCTGGCATGGGGAGCCCTGGCCCTTAGCGTCGCGAATACCCTGCGCGGGCATCTGGCGTGGCAGGTTGCCCCGGTGTTGACGGGTCAGGTCTCCGTTTCGCTGCCCGCGATGGGGGCCTGGTATTTGGGCTGGGGCGTGCTGTGGGCGGGATTGGGGCTCTTGCTGCTGCACGGCAAGGCGCTCCGGGCCGTGCTGCCCGTCGCGGTGAGCTATCAAGTAACCGCGTGGGTGCTGCGCGTGGGGTGGGACCGCTCGGACTACGCCCGCGCGTTGTGGGAACGCGATGCGCTGCTCAGCGCGCTCTTTCTGGCCGTAACGCTGGCCCTGGTCCGCGCGGTGCAGCGTGCCCGGCACCCATCTCAATCTGAAGCAAACATCTCTGCAACCTGAAAAGGAGGCTTGTGCATGACTGAAACACCGCAACGCTGGTCTTTGGAAGGACTGGTGCCGACACCCGGTACCCCCGCTTACGCTGACTTTGAAACGCGCCTGGATCAACGCCTGAGCGCCCTGGAGGCGGCACGCGCTGATCTAAGCCCGGACATGAGTGTCGAGGCTTTTGGCGCGCTGGTGCGTCAGTACGAGGCGATCTACGAGGATGTGTTGCGCCTCTCGGCCTACGCTTACCTGCGCTTTGCCACCGATACGCGCGATCAGGAGGCCGTGGCGTTCCGCGCCATGGTCGAACAGCGCACGGCGGATATCCAGAACCGGCTGCTCTTCTTCGATTTATGGTGGAAGACACTCGATGATGCGGCTGCGGAGCGCCTGTTACCGGCGACCGGCGATGCGCGCTATTACTTCGAGAGCCTGCGGCGCTTCAAACCCCATACCCTCACGGAAGCCGAGGAGCGCGTCATCAACATTAAAAACGTGAACGGCCCCCAGGCTTTGAATACGCTTTACGACATCATCACCTCCAGCTTCCGCTACCGCCTGACGGTGAACGGCGAGACGCGCACCATGACGCGCGGGGAGCTGATGAGCTACGCCTTCAGCCCCAACCCGGAGCTGCGCGCCGCCGCTTATCAAGAGCTGTTCCGCCTGTTTGATGAGCATGCGCCCGCGTTGGCCCAGATTTACGCCGCGCGCGTGCGCGATTGGGGCGAGGAGAACGTCAGGCTGCGCCATTTTGAACGCCCCATCAGCCCGCGCAACCTGGAGAACAACATCCCCGATGCTGCCGTGGATACCCTGATCCAGGTGGTGCGGCAGAACGCTCCGCTGTTCCAGCGCTATTTCCGCCTCAAGGCGCGTCTGTTGGGGATGGAGCGCCTGCGCCGCTACGACATTTACGCGCCCCTGAGTGAAACCGAAAAGACCTACACCTATGACGAAGCGCTCCGCCTGGTGGATGAGAGTTACCGCGCTTTCTCCCCCACCCTGGCCGATCTGGCGCGGCGCGTTGTCGAGGAGCAGCGCCTGGACGCGGAGACGCGCCCCGGCAAGCTCGACGGCGCTTTCTGCTACGGCGTCTATCCCGGCTCCACGCCGTGGGTGCTGGTGAATTATACCGGCCAGTTGCGCGAGGTGTCCACCCTGGCGCATGAGCTGGGTCACGCCGTGCACGCGCTCATGGCCGCGGACCATTCACCGCTCACCTTCCATTCCGCCCTGCCCATGGCGGAAACGGCCTCGGTCTTTGGCGAGATGCTGCTCAGCGATAACCTGCTCAAGCAGGAGAACGCGCCTGACGTGCGGCGCACGCTGCTCGCCTCCATCCTGGATGAGGCTTACGCCACCATCATCCGCCAGGCCTATTTTGTCCACTTCGAGCAGCTTGCCCATGCCATGGTGCGCGAAGGCGCCACACCCGATCAGCTCAAGGAGACCTACCTGGAGACGCTGCGCGAGCAGTTCGGCGATGCGGTCGAGCTGAGCGATGAGTTTCGCCTGGAATGGCTGGCCATCCCGCACATCTACCACACCCCCTTCTACTGCTACGCCTACGCCTTCGGCAACCTGCTGGTGCTGGCGCTGTATCGCAAATACCGCGAGGAGGGCCGCGCTTTTGAGCCGGCTTACCTGCGCATCCTGGCTTACGGCGGATCCGCCAGCCCGACCCACATCGTCGGGGAGGCCGGTTTCGACATCACCCAGGCCAGCTTCTGGCAGAGCGGGTTCGATCTACTGGCGGAGTTCCTCGATGAGTTGGAGCGCGTCGCTTAAATGTTGAGTCCCGTTCAGGAGAGAGAGCGATGAACGACGAACAAAAAACCACGTTGAAAGCCACGCAGCAAAAGTGGGAAGAGCAGAGCTATCGCAAGCTCATCAACCGCTTCCCGGAACGCAAACCGGAGTTTAAGACCACCTCCGGCACCGTCCTTCCGCCCATCTACACGCCGGCGGATGTGGAGGTGGATTACCTGCGCGACCTCGGCTTCCCGGGCGAGTACCCCTTCACGCGCGGCGTCCAGCCCACGATGTACCGCGGGCGCTACTGGACGATGCGGCAATACGCGGGCTACGCCACTGCTGAGGAGTCCAACGCGCGCTATCGCTACCTGCTGGAGCAGGGACAGACCGGCCTTTCGGTGGCTTTCGACCTGCCCACGCAGCTTGGCTACGATGCCGATGACGACATGGCCATCGGCGAGGTGGGCAAGGTGGGTGTCTCCATCAGTTGCCTGGACGATATGCGCACCCTTTTCCGCGGCATCCCCCTGGACAAGGTCAGCACGTCCATGACCATCAACGCGCCCGCGGCCATCCTGCTGGCCATGTACATCGCCGTCGGCAAAGAACAGGGCGTCAGCTCGGACAAACTGCGCGGCACCATCCAGAACGACGTGCTCAAAGAGTACGTGGCGCGCGGCACCTACATCTTCCCACCGCGCCCCTCGATGCGCCTCATCACCGACATCTTCCGCTACTGCGCGGATTACGTCCCGAACTGGAACACCATCAGCATCAGCGGCTACCACATCCGCGAGGCGGGCAGCACCGCCGCTCAGGAAATCGCCTTCACCCTGGCCAACGGCATCGCCTACGTCCAGGCGGCGATTGACGCGGGGCTGGATGTGGACACCTTTGCGCCCAACCTCTCCTTCTTCTTCAACGCGCACAACAACTTCCTGGAGGAGATCGCCAAATTCCGCGCGGCGCGGCGCATGTGGGCGCGCATCATGCGCGAGCGCTTCGGCGCCCAAAACCCCAAGTCCTGGATGCTGCGCTTCCACACCCAGACCGCCGGCTCCACCCTCACCGCGCAACAGCCCATGAACAACATCATCCGCGTCACCATCCAGGCCCTGGCCGCCGTGCTGGGCGGGACGCAATCCCTGCACACCAACTCCATGGACGAGGCGCTGTGGCTGCCGACCGAGGAGAGCGTGCGCGTGGCGCTGCGCACCCAACAGATCATCGCCTACGAATCCGGCGTCGCCGATGTCGTGGACCCGCTGGGCGGCGCCTACCTCATCGAACACCTGACCAACGACCTGGAAGAGAAAGCCAGCGCCTACATCCGCACCATTGACGAGATGGGCGGCGCCCTGGCCGCCATCGAAGCGGGCTACATCCAGGCCGAGATCGCCGATGCTGCCTACCGCACGCAGCAGGCCATCGAACGCCGCGAACAAATCATCGTCGGTGTGAACGAGTTCACGGTAGAAGAGGAAACCATTCCGCTCAAGCGCCTCAAGGTGGACCCGGCCATCGAGGAGCAGCAGCGCGCCCACCTGGCGGAGATCCGCCGCACGCGCGACAACGAGCGCACCTCGGCCATCCTGGCGCGCATCGAAGCCGCCGCCCGCCAGCCCGATGCCCCGCTCATGCCGCTCTTCGTGGAAGCCGTCGAAGCCTCCGCCACCCTGGGCGAAATCTGCGGCGTGCTGCGGCGCGTCTGGGGCGAATACCAGCCCAAAGTCATCGTGTAAACACCGACTCCAGGGGCGCGGCCAGCAGCGCCGCGCCCCTTCGCGTCCACTTCGAGCAAGGAGCGCACGTGAGCCTGAACACCTATCGCAACGCCAAAAAATACGGCTTCTGTCCCGGCTGCAGCCATGGCCTGGTCCTCAACGCGCTGGATAAAGCCCTGGTCCACCACCAATGGGACCCGGCCAGCGTCATCCTGGTCACGGACATCGGCTGCGTTGGCCTCTCCGACCAATACTTCATCACCAGCGGCTTCCACGGCCTGCACGGACGCAGCCTCACCTACGCCAGCGGCATCAAGCTGGCCAACCCGGAGCTGCACGTCATCGTCCTCATCGGCGACGGCGGCTGTGGCATCGGTGGCGCGCACCTGCTCAACGCCGCGCGGCGCAACCTCGATCTCACCGTGCTGGTCTTCAACAACTTCAACTTTGGCATGACGGGGGGCCAGCACAGCGTGAGCACGCCGCCCAGCGGCATCACCGCCACCACGCCGTGGGGGAACATCGAGCGCCCGCTCGACATTGCACAGACCGCCGCACTCAACGGCGCGAGCTGGGTCTGGCGCGGCACCGCCTACGATAGCGACCTGGCCGAGCGCATCACGGAGGCGCTGGCGCATCCCGGCTTCGCCCTGCTGGACATCTGGGAAATGTGCGTGGCCTACTACGCCGCGACCAACCGCTTCACCCCCAAAGCCCTGCGCGCGGCCATGGATGAGCTGGGCTTCCAGGCGGGGCGCCTGCCGACCCAGGCGCGGGAGGAATACGGCGCGGCCCTGCGCGCCAGTCAGGCCGCGCAACGCGGCAAGCCCGCCGCCGCACCCCAGGGCATTCCAGGGGTGGCGGAAGCGGGCCTCACGCGGCAATACGCCATCGTCGTGGCCGGCTCCGCCGGCAGCAAGGTCAGGACGGCAGCGCGGCTCATCGGCGTGGCCGCCACCGCCGCCCAGGCGTGGGCCGCCCAGCGCGACGATTACCCCGTCACCGTGCGCTCCGGCCACAGCGTCAGCGAAATCAACCTCGCGCCGCATCCCATCCTCTACACCGGCGTCAGCGCGCCCGACGCGCTCTTCATCCTCTCCGCCGACGGCTACGCCCGCACCGCGCACTACCTGCCGCGCATGACGCCGGAAAGCTGGCTCTTCGTCACGCCGGAGTTTGCGCCCCTGGAAACCTCCGCCCGCCGCATCATCCTGGATCCGGCAGCGCTGGAAGGGGTCACACGCGAGCAACAGGCCATGGCGTTCATCGTCACCGGTCTGCAGATGATGCGGCTTTTGCCAGAAAGCGCCTTACTCAAGGCCGCGGAGCTCCTCAACCCGCGTTACGCGGAAGCGAACAGCGCCGCCGTCCGTGCTGGCCTGGCCTACGCCCGGCATCTGGGCACACAACCAACACCCTCACCCGCATCCGTTTAAAGGAGGCCCCTATGCCCGATCACCGACCTCGTCCCGGACAACTCGAAGCCATCCTGCCAGAGGCGGATCCAGAAACCCTGGCGGAAACGCTGGTGGCCTTTGCCAATGCCGACGGGGGCACGGTTTATCTCGGCATAGACGAGCACGGCGCGCCTACCGATATATTTCCGGAGCAGTTCAACGAGATTGTGCGTCAGGCCGAAAGCCTCTGCAAGCCGCCAGTAAGCGTCACCTGGCAACAAATCGAAGCGCGCGGGGCTTTCGTCTTCATCGGGCGCGTGCCGCGCAGCTTTGAGCTGCACACCCTGGCCGATGGGCGCGTCTTCGTGCGCACCGGCGCCGAAAACCGCCTGCTCAGCGGCGAAGAAGTCCAGGAGCTGGCCGCTTCACGCATCACGTCCGAGTACGAGGCCGAAGCCGTGCCCGGCGCCACGCGCGAGGACCTGGATCCCGAAATCCTGCGGGAATTTGTGGGCAAATGGGAAGAGCGCCAGGGGCGCCAGCTCACCCGCCCGCTGGACGATCTGCTCAAGGACATGGGATGGCTCAGCGCCGATGGCGTACCGACGGTAGCGGGCATGCTGCTTTTCGGCAAAAACCCGCAGACCTTCATCCCGCGCAGCGACCTGGTCTTCGTGCGCTTTGAGGGGACCACGCAGGGGCGCCGCGAGGATGGCACGCCGGGCTACGGGCGGCGCGCGGAGATCGGCGGCCCCCTGGCGCGCATCATCGAAACCACGTGGGACATCCTGCAGCAGGAGCTGCGCATTGGCGCCGTCGTGCGCGGCCTGGAGCGGCGCGAGCAGTGGCGTTACCCGCCCGCTGCCATCCGTGAGGCCCTGGTCAACGCCGTCGCGCATCGCGACTATCGCCTGCGCGGGCGTTCCATCGAGGTGCGCATGTTCAGCGACCGCCTGGAGATCAGCAGTCCGGGCGGCCTGCCGGGCTTTGTCACGCTGGACAACATCGTCGAGGAACATTTCTCGCGCAATCCGCGCATCGTCAAGGGGTTGTACGAGTGGGGCTTCATCGAAGAGCTGGGGCTGGGCGTTGACCTGATGATTCAGGAGATGGTGCGCGCCGGCCATAATCCGCCCAGCTTTAAGGAGACGCCCTACTCCTTCACCGTCACCTTCATGCAGGCGCGGGAGCGCGTCCCCATAGACATCCCGCTCTTAGGCAACGAACGTCAGGCGCGCGCGCTGGCCTACATCGCCGAGCACGGGCGCATCACCAACCGCGAGTACCAGCAACTCTGCCCCGGCGTCAGTCCGGAGACCCTGCGCCTGGATTTGGCCGAGCTGGTAGAGCAGGGGGTGCTGCTCAAAGTGGGTGACAAGCGCGGAACGTATTACATCATGAAGTAGGGGCCAAGCCCCATGCGCATCAAATAGCGGCGCGCGACGCTGCGCCCCTACAACGCCCGATACGCAGCGCTATGTGCCCAAATGCACAGGGTGGACGAAAGCAGTGCCTTCGTCCACCCAAAACAGAAAACACCAGGAGCGCCGGTTACGCCCCCAGCATAGCCCGGATGAAGTCCGGAGCCTGGGCCAGAGCCGCATCGAGACGCTCCGCATCCCGGCCACCGGCCTGCGCCAGATCAGGGCGACCGCCGCCGCCGCCCCCTACGAGCTGCGCCAGTTGCTTGACCAGATTGCCGGCGTGCAGGCCACGCGCGGTCAGGCTCTTGCTCACGGCGGCGATGAAGAGCGGTTTGCCCTCAATCACCGAGCCCAGCACAATCACGCCCGTGACCTTGTCGCGGAACCAGTCCGCCATCTCGCGCAGCATCTCCACATCCGGCACCGCGACCCGCGCCACGAGCACCGGCACGCCCGCAATGTCCTGGGTACGCTCCAGAAGCTGCTCAAAAGTGCTGCGCGCCAGCTTGCGGTTGAGGGTCTCAATCTCTTTATGGGCGGCTTTCAGTTCCTGCTGCAAGCGCTCCAGACGCTCCGGCAGCTCAGCGACGGGACAACCCAACTGCGCGGCCATCTGCTCCTGACGCGCGCGCCACTCCTGCATCAGCGCCACTGCGCCGCGCCCGGTCACCGCCTCGATGCGGCGCACACCGGCGCCAATGCCCGCCTCGCTGAGGATGACAAAGGCACCAATGTCGCCCGTGCGCGAGACATGGGTGCCGCCGCACAATTCCTGGCTGAAAGGCCGCTCCGCGTCACCGACACGAATGACGCGCACTACGTCACCGTATTTCTCCGAAAAGAGCGCGATCACGCCCTGCTGCAGGGCGTCGCGGTAGGCCTCCACGCGCGGCTGGACCGGGTAGTTGGCGAGGATCGCCGCGTTGACCAGGGTCTCAATCTGCGCGCGCTGTTCCGGGGTGAGCGGCTTCTCGTAGTTGTAGTCAAAGCGCAGGCGATCAGGCGCGACCAGCGAACCGGCCTGCGCCACGTGCGTGCCCAGGGTCTCGCGAAGGGCACGATGCAAGAGGTGCGTGGCCGTGTGGTTGCGCATGATGTCGCGGCGCCGCGCCTCGTCCACGCGCGCCACAACGCGATCCCCGACGTGCGGCGTGCCGCGCGTCACGGTTCCCAGGTGTACGATCAAGCCCTCGATGGGGCGCCGGGTATCCGTGACGGCAATCTCCCAATCGGGACCGGTAATCCACCCCGTATCCGTCACCTGACCGCCGGATTCAACGTAGAAGTTGGTGGCATCAAGCAACACCTCGACCTGGGCGCCTTCAGGGGCCAGGCTCACCAGCTCATCACCCTGGATGAGCGCCAAAACCTCAGCAGGCATCTCCCATCCGCCCGTGTAGGGGTCATGGCGTACCGGCAGCCGCGCGGCAAATTGTTCATGCAACAGCGGATAAAGGCGCGCGTGCTCATCGGCGACGAGCTTGAAGTCCCCCGCGGCGCGGCCACGGGCGCGCTGCTCCTCCCGCGCCGCGTGATAACCGGCGGCATCCACGCGGAAGCCGTGCTCTTCCGCGATGTCCTTCGTCACTTCAAAAGGCACCCCCAACGTATCGTGGAGGAAGAAGACTTCTTTGCCGGGGATCTCATTCTGGCCAGCGGCGCGCAGCGAAGCCATCACTTCATCGAGGCGCGCCAGGCCCTGATCCAGGGTGCGCAGGAAGCGCTCCTCTTCCGCACGCAGGGTGGCCTTGATGAAGTCGGCACGTTGCGGCAATTCGGGGAACTGGTGGCCCATCATGGCGATGACCACGTCCGCCAGGTCGGCCATGAAGGGCTGGCGGAAGCCAAGCTTGCGGCCAAAGCGCACGGCACGGCGCAGGATCATGCGCAGCACGTACCCGCGCCCCTCGTTGGCCGGCAGGACGCCATCCCCCACCAGGAAGGTGCAGGCGCGGATGTGATCGGCGATGACGCGATAGGCGGTGAAGTTTTCCGCGCGTTGCGCGTCACTCTGGCCCGCCATGGCCTGGGTGCGTTCAATGATGGGCCAGAACAGATCGGTGTGATAGTTGGACTCCACGCCCTGCAGGATGGCGACCAGGCGCTCCAGCCCCATGCCCGTATCCACGTGTTTGGCGGGCAGGACCTCAAGCTCACCGTTGCCCTTGTTGTTGTACTGGATAAACACCAGGTTCCAGATCTCCGTAAAGCGCGAGCAGTCACCATTGACGCGACAAACGTGACCGGGAACGTCGCGCTTGTTGCAGGCTTCCGGGCCGCGGTCGTAGTGAATTTCAGAACAAGGCCCGCACGGCCCCGTCTCACCCATTTCCCAGAAGTTTTCTTTGCGACCAAAGCTCAGGATATGGGAGGGGTCAATGGTGGTCTCCGTGCGCCAGTAATGCGCAGCCTCTTCATCGTAGCCCAGTTCGCCCTTGTCGTCGTTAAAAACAGTCGCCCACAGGCGCGAGCCGTCAATACCATAGACGCGCGTGAGCAGGTCCCAGGCCCAGGCGATGGCCTCGCGCTTGTAATAGTCGCCGAACGACCAGTTGCCCAGCATCTCAAAGAGGGTGTGATGGGTCCCATCACGGCCCACGTCCTCCAGGTCATTGTGCTTGCCGGCGACGCGCATGCATTTTTGCGTATCGGCAGCGCGGGTGTAGGGACGGGTACCAGTCCCCAGGAAGACGTCTTTGAACTGATTCATGCCGGCGTTGGTGAAAAGCAAGGTCGGGTCGTTTTGCGGAACCAGGCTGGCGCTAGGCACAATCGTATGCCCCCGCTCCGCGAAATAATCCAGAAACGTTTGTCGAATTTCAGCGCTACTCATCTTTTTGGGCATGGCACACCTCTCCAAGGCAAAAAATCCTGGGCGCATTGTAGCGGAAAGCGGGAGGGTGTCAAATCGTCAAACGGGGCCAGGCGCTAGGCGCCCAAACGGCGCAGGTCACGCCAATGCAACCAGTTGACAACAAAGAGCGCGAAACTGGCACTGAACAAGATCAGGGCCACATAGTTGAACCAGAGAGACCAGGCGGATAAGGTTGTTGTGGCGCGATCCAACACCATGCCATTCACATCGAGGGCAACAACGCTATAAACGACCTGCAGGCTCAGCGGGAAATAATACGCATCGGTAAGCGTGTACTCCTCTCCGCCGGGCAAGGCAGGAATCACTGCCACCTCCACCCAATCCGCGCCGGATTGTCGGTAAACCACAAATTGCACGATATCCAGGTGCTCACATTCCCAACTAAGCGCAGGCCCAGGTGCAATGAGCCAAGTCATAAAGACGAAAACCCACAGAGCCAGCAGCGATCCCCAGGCTTTCAAATCGGGGGGAGGTGAAAAGAGAGCCGGGCGCATGGTTTTGACATGCTGCAGCAACTGCTCACGCACCTGTGGAGGCGGCGCTTCGAGCGGCTGTTTTCCCATGAGCGCGCGCAAAGCGTCCCAATCGGCTTCGTGATGATTGGCGTCGGGAGGCAGGGAAGCGGTCACTCTGACCCTCCTGATGAAGTAACACCGGCTCTAACCAGATGGCTCAAAAGCACCTGCAATTGCTGCCGTGCAGCATGAAGTCGGCTGCGCACAGTGCCCACCGGGCAATCCATGATTTCGGCTATTTCAGCGTAAGAAAAATTGTAGTAAAAAGCCAGTTCCAATACGGCGCGCTGGTCTGGGGAAAGCTGAGCCAAAGCTGTGCGGATCTCTTCTTCCCGGATAGCGCTCAGCACCTGTTCGGAAACATCAGCCTGCCCATCCCGTTGCCATTCGTCCAGTTGCGCGTGCTGTTCTTCATTGAAGCCGGAACGCGCGCGCAGCCATTCCATAGTCCGGCGATGGGCGATGCTCAACAACCAGGTACGCACCTGTGAGCGCCCCCGAAATTGATGGGCATTTTGCCACACAGCCAGAAACGTCTCCTGAAGCAGGTCCTCAGCCTGCTGGTCATGCCGGGTGAGCCGCAAAATGTACGTGTATAACAAAGCGCTGTAGCGCTGGTAGAAGACATCAAACGCTTGCGTATCGCCACGGGCAATACGCTTGAGCAAGTCCACATCACGAAGATCGTCCGGCTGCGGGTTCATAACCGCCCCCGGCGGTAAAAGCCTCAGGCCGCGAGAGGCACCGTCTGCAAAGCCCCGCGCTCGTAAAGACGAGTGGCAAAGGCCAGTACATCCTGCTGTGTGCGTTCTAGCGGCACATCATAAGTTTCCGCCAGGCGCTGGGCCACCTGCGCCAGCGTCATGCGCCCGTCCAGCAGTTTGAAGATGTGCGCGCCGGTCCCGTTTAGCACGATAAAACGTCCGCGCTGCGGAATGACCACAATCAAATCACCGCCGCTTTCGCGCGTCACAACACCGGGAGCGGGAAGCACCAGATCATCCAAAGTAAGCATCAACAACCTCCCAAAAGTCCGGGGATTTCCGGAAATACAGCGCACAGGCCGGAATCCCCGTCAAGATATTGTCCCACACATCCATGAGCCCTGGCACCCTTTGCGGATCAGCATTGACCACGGGCGTGTTGGCCAGCAACTCCGCTCTGGCCACGGCTGGCGCCATGGGTGCCACACGATCCTCCTGCGCCTTGTAGAGACGCAGGAAAGCCCGCAAAGGCGCGGACACGACGTTCGGGTCGCGACGCAAGCCAAACGGCGTCGCCCAGGCTGTCCACCGTTCATCATTATAGCACAACAGAACCAAATCATCGTTCAGCACAGGACGAGGCCGCGAAAGGCGCGCTGTGGTCGTCTTTCCACTGCCAGAAAGGCCATAAAAGACGTAAGCCCGTTCACGATGGACAACGGCGGTGGAATGAAACAGTAGCGAACCCTGTGCAAAAGCTGCCAGAGCAAAGGCCGCGCGCACCACATAAGCCACGTCCTCTAATCCGGCCTGGGGATGCGCACGCAAAAGGGCCTTTCCAGAAGTCACATCTATCATCGTCTCAAAACCGGCTGCACGTTGTCGGCAAAGCCTTTGGGTGAATTGAAAGGGCACACTAAAGAGCGGCTGCTGGGGGGGATCCAGGGTCGCATCCGCCACCAGGGAAAGGGAGAGCGCCGCCTGCCCCTCATCACCCTGCCAGTCAGCCCAGGCCTCGGCCAACGGTTGGAGCCACGAATCCGGCCCCTCCAAAACCAGCCCAATGCGCTGCACCTGCAACGCCCACTTCATGCCTTCTGCTCCTTATCGGTAGTCACACCAGAGAAAACAAAGGCGCTGCACAGAGCCATCCCCAGACCACCGGCGACCAACCAGGGCCAATCCGCCCCGGCGCGCGCCGTCACCACATCGGGATAACGCTGCCGTCCGCCATCCTGCTCCAGGCTTTCCAACTGGTAGTAGTAAACCTGGCCCCAACGGGCTGTCGTGTCGCGATAGAGATAACGCGCACCGGTCAGGCTATCCCCCTGGACCGGTACCAGCTCCTGGTTGAGCTGTTCAAAAGGCCCATCAGGACTGGTGGCCCGGTAAACATAGAAGCCCAGACTGCCGACCTCGCTGGCCGTCTCCCATTCCAGCGTCACCGTGGCGGGTGTGACCAGGCGCACCAGCGCCAGCCCCAGCATAAACCCCACAATCACGACCAAAACACGGTACAAAACAAGCTTGTTCATTGCCCCTCCCGCAGCCAGGCATGTAGACGCCGGTATCCGGCGGCCACCGGATCCCCCTGGCGTGCCCAGCGCCAGAGCGAACGCAACAGCCGCTGCGCCAGCTCCCGCATGCGTCCAGGCCAGCGATACCAGGGGAGCGTGCCATCCAGGGTGATGGTCAGGCGCAGGTAGGCCAGCCATCCCCGCAGGCCGGGCAGCCGCTTGGAGCGCCAGATGTGATCCAGTTCTGTTTGTTTATCCTGGATCATCACGAGCTGGGCTGCCCGCAACACATCCTGAGGAGGCGGAGCGAGATAAGCCGCAGCGGGATGTTGCTCCCAGGAGCGCCCTTCCAGCCAACACTGCATCCCCCACGCCAGCCGTAAGGCGCCGGTCACCCTCCAGGCCTCGGCCCGCGTCACCACCGTCTGCCATGTCGCCGCGTCCCAATCGCGGGTGAACCAGTACAGGTCATAGAAAGAACGCAAGCCCAGCTCAAACCAATGAGCATGCACAGCGTGGTAAACAGCGAAGAGGTAATGATCCACCGGATCCAGCATCAGGAAGGGGGGGAAAGGCTCACAGGGGCGTGCCCTTTGCCAGACCTCCGCCATACGCTCGGTCGTCTCAAAGCCCCCCTCACGTCCCAGGCGACGGTGCACCTCCACCTGGGTACCGGACCACGGCGGCGCCAGGCGAGGGTAATGATGGTGAGAGTCTCCTACATGTACATCAGGGGCGCTGGCGTACCCACGCGGTAACAACGCGGCGACGAGACGCTGTTGCGCCTCGTCGCCGGGCAACAAAATGTCAATATCCCCAAAAAAACGGGCTGGTGGATACGGGTACGCCTGCGCCAGGACAAACCCTTTAAAAAGCACCGCTTCCAGGCGCAGCTCCTGGACGAGAGCGCCCAGCTCTTTCACCACAATCTCCGCCTGCCCATAGCGCGCTTCCGCTTCGTAACGGGCGATGCGCAAACGCTCAGCAACCGCGGGCGGCAGATCGGACGGCGCGTCCATAGTCACGAATCCCAGGGCACCGGTGAGGTGCTGCGCCTCTGCAAGCTGCAGCACCTCTTTCCAGGTTTCTGGATCTGTTGGCCAGCGTTGGTACCAGAGAACGTCAATACAATTACGCCAGGAACGTGGAAGAAGTAGCTCGGCCATAAACTCCTGCAACAGTTATGGGATAAAGCTTAACATCCGTCCGATACTGTCAAACCACCCGCATGGACAGCCCTCCGGGTCATCCGGGGGCGGGGAGACGCACAGGCGGTTCAGGACCAGGGGCAGATATAAGCTTTGCGTCAATGTTGGGCTGGCATAAAACGAGGCACGCACAAGACTGCGCGCCGGATCAACGGCAGGAGCAGCATCCAACGCTGGAGCCGAAGAAGCTGTCTGCGCCAGCATGCCGGGGGTCCACAGCTTGCCAACCATGCGCAGCGGGATGCGCTGTAATGCGCAGTCCGTGCGCGTTACCTTGAGAAAGATGACTTTCATGGTCATGCTGGTATTATAGATCTGATCGAGAATCGTAGACGAGCAAGTCCCGGTCAGCATGCACGAATTGTAACTCACGCCTTCGGGAACAAGGTATTCCAGCGCTGCCACCGCAACCGATGATCGCTTATACGGCAGGTAGACTACATTCCCAGCCTGACCCGCGTCAATCCAGCCTCCATCCAAGGGAATTCCTATGGATGAAACAAAGTCAACCGTTAAATACTCCTGGTTATTTTCCCAGAAAGTGAAACGATAGGTTCCCCCTGTTGGATAAGCCACATTGTCTACTACATCTGAGCCCAGGTTGGAGTACATATCCACAGGCTGGGGTGGGAAATTGATGATGACATAATTCGCTTCAGCGGGCCTGCTGATATTAAATTTGTCATGGCGACCGGGGAAACGGTTCCGCATCTGCTCAGCCAACTTTTCAAATTTCCCGTAATAACCCGGTCCGATGTAAGACTTAAAATCGAGGGATTTCCTGCTCACCACCTGAACATTGATGTGCGGTTCGATTTCAGCGGTGAACACCACGGTCAGAGTCTTGTACTCATGCATACCCGCTTGAGTCCCATCTTGCATCATCAGATCACACCCCATGTTCGCGGGGACAATCAAGTTGCCCTGAGCATCACGCGGTAAAGGATCACCATTACCCAAGCGTGCGTAACGGGTTGGCTTATTGGGCTCACTCTGGTCATCCGGACCGCGTTCAGGCTGCTTCAACCCGGCAGGGACGTAAAAATGGGGCACGACTTTATGGGTAATATCCTGTCCCGACGCAGTGTAAATCCGCAATTTTGTTTCCGGTACAACCGCAGGCCAGTGATCCTGACGCGGCAAAACGCCCAGGCAGCCAAACAGCGCCCCATCCCAGGAGCGATCATAGCGGGTGTAAGCCGTCGCCGTCACCGTGACCGTGTTCCCCACCCGCTTGCCGGCCTCGTAGCGCAGAATCCCATACCCGGGACGGTCGGTGATAATCATGCCCTTCAGATCGCTCTCAGGGACAAACCCCACAAGGTCGAGAATGCTCAATCCCCGCGGTTCAAGCCAGGCGGGTGTACCCGCCGTTGGCGTCACGCTGGCGTCTGTCACATCCCCAACCGCACGGATGGGCAAAGCGCCGATAGCTAAGCCAACCACCAAACTAACCAGAATCCAAATGGCACCTCCTGTTTTCCGGACCATGGCTTCCCTCCTTCTTTCCTGAATACGCCATGCCCTGAATAGCCCCCCAATTCAGGCTTTCCAGTTATGGATCAAGATGTTGTTTAGCGTAATTCTCAAATGCCGTCCCCAAAGCCGTCTTTTCCTTCGTGGTCATGTTGAACAAAGCGGAATAGGGATTGTAGTAGCCCTGGGTATCGTCGAGACTGTACCAGGCCCAACGCTGCACGAGACGGCAATCATCCGCGGCATACCCCAGATTGCAATCCTTTGTGTTCATGAAATAGTCAAACGTGTTGAGCATGAACGTCGTCACGACCTGTTGATTGTCGTAATCATAGGGAGCGCCTCCACACTGCGCGACAGTCCCGCTGCAGCCATGCGAATACACAATACCGTACTCGCTGACATACAACGGTTTCTGCTGCTGACCGCGGTCTTTCATCCATTGGCGGAAGGCACGGATTTGCTGATCGAAAATCTGCATGTTATCGTGATCGCCATCATAGTAGAGGGTGCCATAGCATCCTGGATGGCCAGGCGGCACGTCAGCCCCAAAATCATCACAGCGCTCTTTGAAGATGAAGTTGTGAACGTTCCACACATCAACGGGCATATTCGTCCCATACAGGGTTTTGTACGTGTTCCACACCTTCGTCACATACTGCAAACGCGCGGGGGTTGCCTGAATAATCCCGCCAACGCCCACTCTGGCCGTCGGATCAGCGGCTTTAATGACCGTGTAAATTTCATGGTAAGCGCGCGCATACAGCTCCGGCAACATTTCATCCTGCCCGCCGGAGGGGATCCCCTTGCTCGGATCGCCCCAATCGTACCGATCCATTTCATTCCCGATGAACCAGACAGAGCCAGGATTCTTTTGGGCAATGTTGCGAATATTTTTGAAGGAATTAGTGTAAGGAGCTCCCTCCATACCGATGGTATAAGTGTAAGGCGTCACGTAAGGACAAGTTGTGCGGTTCCGCATGCGCTCCGGCCAGCACTGCGTGAGCTGATGGATGCGCACAACCTGCACATAATCCATGCCCAACGGACGCGCCGGCGCTGCGCTCATGCCAAAGTTGAGATACCAGCCCGCGCGCAGATCGCGAATGTCAGGGTAGCGATCAATGGGGGACGTAATTGCGCAGTACCCCAGACGCGAGCTCCGCTGCCCGGCATATTTGTTCACCAGAGGAAGATAAAGCTTATTGGGTAAAGATGGCCCCACCTGAGCTTCAACCGCGCGCACCTCCACAGATGGGGGCAACAGTGCCAACATCACCAGAACCAGCAGCAAAGCCACCGTCAAAGCCATCATGCTACCATACCAACGTTTTTTCATTTTGTCCTCCTCAAAGTTTCTCCTGGTTAAACTGTGCGCCGTGGAGAAGAAGCCAGTTAAGGGGACGAAGCAGGCACACTTTCTTTCGACTCCAAACAGTACACCGCCCTGCAGGGCACCAGTTGATACCTGGAACGCAGCCACTCAACCGGATAAATCGTGGGTGTAAGGTCAACCAGGACAACCGGGCGCGTACCAGTTTGGTCCAACACCTTTTCAATATCCCAACAGCAGAAGCGCAACGCTACATCAGGACGTTGGCCTTCAACATCGCGCACAAATGCAATCGGCGAATACAAAACCGGATCGGCCAGGATTAGAGCCTGAGGCGGCGCAGACTGCAACACCGCTGACGCAAAGCTCTTACCATCATTATACCATGCTTTAGATGGCCACAAGAAGAAATAACGCCCCATTTTTCCAGGAACATGACGGGTGTCGCGAAAGGTGATGCCGCGCGCCACCAAACGCGGCACGTTGAGATAGGTCAGCCAGGGCGTATAAAGCAACAAAAGCGTGACCAACACGGTATACAAGCGCCGCTCCCAGGCTGCGCGGGCACGTTCATACCACCCATCCAGGCCCAGGGCAATCCACAACGTAAAAGGCAAATAGGAAGGAAGATAGAAAACGTAGCGATCGCCAACCCGATAGGCAAAACTAAAACTCAGCGCCCCGACATAGAGCAGCGCCACCGCTACGCCCCAGGTTGTCCCCCAACGGCGGAAACTCCACACCAGGCCGCTCAACCCGGCAATCAAAGCCGGGCCAATAAATTGCAGGGTGAGAAAAGTCGCCCATTCAAACGTGTCGAAAGGCAACAAAGCCCACTTGAAGTCGAAGAAAGCCCCGCTGAAGTCATAACCCTCAAACGAAAACAGCGCCCAACGCACAATCTCCCAGCCCTGCAGCCCCAAGGCTCGCGCGTCACGCGCGATAAGTGCCAGCAAGGGAACGCTCCCCATCAGACCAGCCCCCAGGACCCCAACAAGCACAGATAGCGAAAGCGCACGCCGTTCCCGCCAGAGCAACCAGGCGCACGCCGGCACGAACAAAGCCACCATCAAATGTGCACTCAACCCCAGCCCCAAAATCCCGGCTGCCAGCCACAACCAGCGCGCCTGATGCGTAACACTCCAGCGCGCCATGGCCCATAGCAGCAACGCCATCAAAGCCAGCGTCAGTGTGTACACTTCCGCCCGTACGGCATGGGACCAAAACGTATGGCTCACCATAAGCGCCAGGGATGCCATGAGGGCAGCAGCGCGTCCAACACGCAGCGTGCGCGCTGTCCAATACATGGGGGGGAGGGTGAGAGCACCAAATACCGCCGAGACCGCATTCACACGTCCGGCCACGTCACCCAAAGGAAAAAACGTGAACACATGAGCGATCGCCACCCATAACGGATGGCTGCCCGCGCTGCCCTGTAAAACGCCGCGCACGGCCTGGAGTTGCAGGTGGCCATCGTCCCCCCACAACACGCCGGGCGCCAGCGTGAGCCCATAAAACCCTAACGCCAGCAGGCCCAGGGCCAGACCATCCCGCCTCCATGAACGCGGCATTACCAGCGCGCCTCCAGATAACGCAGCCAGCGTTCCCCCAAAGGCGTCATGGCGCCACTTTCAGGATCGAAAAGATTGCCGGTCTTATACAGCGTATCCCCCAGGCTAAACCAGCACCAGGCCTGGACCAGGCGATTACCATCCGCCGGATACCCTAGCTCCGGATCTGAAGCGGTCAACAAGAAATCGAAGCTACCCTCCAGGAAAGCCGCCACCCGTTCCACATCAAAGCCGTACTCCTCCGGCATTACGACCCCGTATTCGGAAATGATCAATGGGCGGTCACGATAGCCATGATCGGCCATCCAATGGCGGAAAGCGATGATCTGATGCGCGAAAATGGTCAGATTGTCGTTGTCCTCGATTTCATACAGCTCGCCGGAGACATCATCAAAGCCGGGAGGGATGCCCAACCCCCAGCTATCGCGCTCTTCCCGCAGAATAAAAGCGTGAATGTTCCACACGTCCACCGGCATCTCAACATCAAATTGACGCCGGTGCTCTTCCAGAATGGCCTCAATGTAGCGCACGCGCAGCGGGGAAGGTTGCCCCACGCCCCCGATCGCCACCAGAGCGCTGGGATCCGCCGCCTTGATGGTGAGATAGGCGCGGTGATAAAAACGTGCATACTCCGCCGGCGTGACATTGTCTTGCCAGCGTACATCAGGCTCGTTGCCAATGAGCCACAGCGCACCAGGCTGCGCACGCGCGATACGCGCGATCTCGTCGGGCGCTGGCTGCAATTCCGAGGGGCCGATCCACACCATGGGCATGAACGTCGCCCCCGTAATGGGCGTCGCCGCGGCATCAGCGGTCCAGTTGACGTACCACCCTGCGCGCAGCACCGCCGGATCCGCAGCCGCTGCAATGCGCGCAAACGTGTGAGGCGGCACGCCTATCCCCCAGCGGTAATGGCCGCGCCAGGTTTCCCCCCGAATGTTTTGAGCGCGTGCAAAAGTCACCGGTGGCAGCGGCGTGCGCGTTGGTGTCACCGTCGACTGGACTATTCCAACGGGGGTTGCCGTGGGCACCAGGAGCTCATTGCGGCGATCCGCAGGGGTGGGGGTTGGGGACGAAGGCCGCAGCACTTGTTGCGCCTGCCACACGCCCAGACTCAGCAGCGCCAGCCCCACAAGGACCAGCGCCGCTCCCCAGCGTTGCCAGGCTTTAGCCACGCCGACGCCCTCCCACCAACAAAAGCCCGATCCCGACCAGAAGCAAAAGTGCGCCCACAATCAGAAACGGAGAAAGGCACACCCCAGAGCGCGGGGCCACTGGGACAGGGGTAGCTGAGGTCTGGGGAGTTTCGGGACGCACCGTCGGCTGGGATCCCGGCGTTGTCTGCGGGGGCGTCACAGGCGTGGAAACCGCTGTAGGGCGCGGCGTCTCGCCAGCGAGCGTAGGCTGCTCAGGGGTGCCTGATACGACGGTCTCCGTTGCCACCGGCGTCGCCGTTGGGCGTGACGGTGCTGTGGTCGGCGTCACACCTGGAGGCAGCGTCGCCGTTGGTGTGGGCGATGGGCCATACGTCGGCGTAGGGGTGTTTGTCGGCACAGACTGACGATACGGCGATTGCATGGGTGCCGCCCACAGCGCCGGGCTGAACATCAGAGCTGCGGCGCACAAAAGCGCGAAAACCAGGACCCATTTCAAAGCACTTCTCGACATGTCAGGACCTCCTTAGTACCAAAGTAACATCATAATCGCGGTCTAAAGCGAATTGCCAAACCACCTCCGCAGCGCTCTGACGCGCGGGCACCGGAGAAGCCTGTGTGACACTTACACCGGGCGGCAGCACAACCCGCACCGTGACAGGATACGGGATCACCCCCGCCTGTTTTTGTACGCGCAGCCGGTAAACGCCTGTTTGCCCCTGCCATTCCACCAGCGACGTGGGCAAAGTCCAACGCCAGAAGCGTTCCTGCGTGCTTGCCGTCGGGAGCACCATCAGCCCCGCAAAGACACGCCAATGCCCAAAGGGATCAGCGCTCACGCGCACCGCGCCATCTTCCGCCTGGTCAGTCAGAATTGCCGGGCCGGGGATAGGATAGGTCAGCGTCTCCTGCAGCACGGCCTGGGGATGCGCGTACACGCGAATGTAATCCCAATAGCAGCGCTCAATCATCTGCTGATACGTGGGGGGATAGCGGAGCGATGGTTCACAGGGAACATCGCGCTTAACCGTGTTGGTGTAAACAGCGCGCAATTCAGCCAGCGGTGTCGCTGGTCGCAAATCCACCGTGTAGGTGATGGCCTGACGAATGCGCTCGTTCACCTTGTTATAGCCGACATTCGCATCCACCAGCAGCACAAAATCGCCGTCACCATGGGGAAGTGACCCATCCCAGCCTTGCGCGCGCAGTGCTGCAGCAGCCTCTGGCTGGTTTAAGGCGATTTGAACATGCTTCTCACGCAGAATGACCAGAACCCCATAGGCCAGTCTGGCCTTGTCGAATTGGCCGGCCTGCAAACGTTGCCACAGGGCCTCGGCCAGCGGCCCCATCACCGACTTGCGCTCGCTCCACCAACCAGGCGCTGTCGGATCGCCCGCAGGAGGCTCCCAGGAACGCCGAATGTACTCACGCACATTGGCGGCAGTGAGCGGAATGTCACTATCCGGCACCGTGATTTCCCCCATCGCGCTGACGAGCAGCTCCAGTGCGCGCTGGTCAACCGCGATCACACCGTCAAAGCGTGCCGGTGTCGCGGAGCGGTAAAGGGGCCAGGCCGCCTCCACGCTGGCGGGGAAATCTGGCCACCAGTTGCTATCGCGATAGACCAGCAAATCAATGCCCATATAACGCTGCAGCGGCTCAGGCGCAGGGGGATAGGGTATGCGGAAATTGTCCACAGCATAGCTATCAAAAAACTTCATCGCCTGAACCTGTCCATCCTGAACATGCAGCTCCCCCAGGCCAGAAATGAAGCCACCTCCAGGACGCAGCTCACTTTCATTGAGCGCCTGGATAAGGTAAACCCGCGGGCCGTCCATGCCCAAAAGTTCAGGCGCCACGCGGGCCAGATCGAGCATGGCGCGCGCCATCGGCAAGCCCTGATCCAATAAAGCGGCTTTCGCAGCCAGGCGCGGGGGCAAAGCGGACACATTCACCCGCTCCCAGGCCGCTTGCGCCGTAGCCAGGCGCTCTGCCGCCGCGGAAAGGTCATCACGATGCGCTTGCAAGGCACTCAACAGTTGCGCCAACGAAGGCGCAGGCCCTTCCAGGGCAGGCGTAAGTACGGTACACCCAGTCCGGCCAGCTTGCGTCAGAGCCTGGGCCACGATGAAAAGATCCGGGGCAGCATGCAGCAAGCCGCTTTGAGGAGGCAGGTGCCCCGCCAATGTGATAAGAAAGCCAGCATCCCGTCCCAGGCGTTCCAGATCGGCATCCATCTCCTGCACAGCACGGCAAGCCCTGGCCACATCGAGCTGGTCGGGAGCTTTTGCCATGGTCTGAAGCAGCGTCAGATTCCGCCACAAACGCCAGGCGGATGCTCCCAAACGCACTGTTCCCAACAAAAGGAACACCAATCCGAGAACCAGTAGCCCCCATGCGGCTGTGCGACGATTCAAAGCCATGTTCCCCCCTTTAGACTCACGGCCATGGTACATCTCGACAAAGCGTCAGCAGTGTATCCGGGATTTCACCCTGACGTTCCCAAAATGCCCGATATGGGCCATAAGCGAGTAGATCCACATCCACAACCCGCACATCCGTGCGCACGCCGCGCGCCTGGGCGTACCAAAGCGCAAAAGTTGCCCCGTCCGCATGCGTACAAAGCACAGCATGATCAGGTGCAGCCAAAAGCGTAGCGTTGGCCCAGCGCGCCGCTTCATCCGCACCCGCCAGGCACGTTTGCGGCCAGGTCCACACCAGGGCCAGCAGGACACCGGCCACCATCAGCCATTGTCCGTAATGACGCCAGCGCCCCGATAAGGCCTCCCACCCCGACGCTAACAAAGAAGCGGCCAGAGGCAGGTAGGCCACCAGATTGACCCAGGCATCAGGGGTATTATACCCCATCGCGTACAAGGTGACACTACACAGGCTTAAGCAAACCCCACGCTGCGCGCGCGTCCGCGTGGAAGCAAGGCCCAACACGAGCAAAAGCGCGCCCCAGGGCGTGAACTGACGTGCCCACCATCCCAACACGGCCAGCAAGCGTCCGGGCCAGGCGGCAAAAGGCAGGCCAAACACATAGCCGTGGTAAAGTGAAGCACTCACATACTGCCACCACCCGGCAAGCGTGGTCATATCCGCCCAGGGGGAAGGCGCGCCCCGCCCTAGCAGCGGGAGGAGCCAGGCGTACAGCCCTAAAGTGACCAACCCCGCAACGCCCAGCAGCGTGAGCCGCGCCCGGCGTGAATCCATCGTCAACCATAACCAAAAAACTGCCCCCGCCAGGCTGAGATGTACGCCCAGCCCCAGCCCCCACACCAGTCCGATAAGCCAGGCCGGCGCAGAACGCCGGACCAGATAGACCAGCACGGCCATCATCAACGCTGCCGGTGCATACACCTCCACGATAAGAGCCTGACCGGCCAGGGACGGAGCGAAACCGAGTAACATGCCCGCACCCCACGCTAGCCACGGGTCTAGCGGGAGTAACGCGGCGGTGACGAAAACCGCCGCAAAGACAGCGCACAGCCAAGAAAAAACGCTCAAGTTGCGCGCCGGATCACCGGGCCATCGCACGACCAGGCGAGAGAGGAGATGATACCATGGTGAACCAGGCGGATGCGGCAAACGCCCCTCAAGCGCCGCGGTAGCCCAATCACCGCCATCGGCGCCCTGATGCGCCCAGGTGAGCGAAGCGGGAAGACAGGGAAGGTACGCAAGCAGCAGGCCCGCAAGGACAACAATCAGCGCACTTTTTTCCATATCGCACTCTGCCGCCGCGTCAGGTAGCGCCAGAAGCCCCCCACCGCTGTGAGGTTGCCAAAGCAAAAGTAGAAGATGATTTGCAAAGGCCGCCAGGGTCGCCCCAGACGTTCCAGCCCATAGCCCGCCAGTGCAAGCACGTAAAAACCACTCTGGCCCAGCGCCAGGGCCCGGTAAAACGGATTAGCACTCAACGCCAGGCTTCCCAACCAGGCCAGCCCCATCCAGAGAAACGCGGTCCAGCGCAGGACTTTGTGCGAGATGAACTGGAAGGCAACGCCAGCATGGCGCGGGCGAAAGAGCAGCAGCAGGCGACTCATCACTTCAATACCGCCCGCGATGGTTCGCGCTCGCCGTTCCCATTCCGCGGCCAATGAAGGCGAAGCTGTCTCTACCGCAACGGCGTGTGCTTCATAAAGCACACGCCAATCCGAAAGCAACAAGCGCATGGAGAGACCCATATCATCCAGAATCATGTCGGCTTCCAACGGCTGATACAAGGTCCTGCGCACGGCAAAAAATTCCCCGATCGCGCCCATGGTCGAACCGACGCGGGATTCCATGGCCTTGAGCCAGCTTTCATAGCGCCAGTAAAGTGACTCACCGCGAGCCTGCGCCTGTTGCGCGTTGCGGATATGCTTGGCGCCGCTGACGCAACCGACCTGCGGATCCGCGAAGCAGCGCACCAGAAGACGCAAGCCGTCAGTCTCCAGAAACGTGTTGGCATCGGAAAAAACCAGCAAATCCCCATGAGCAAAAGATACGGCGCGGTTCATCGCCGCAATTTTACCGCGCCGTTCAGGCTGATAGAGCACCTGTACGCCCTGGTGTGCGTAGCCCTGTGCCAGCGTCACCGTGGCATCCGTAGAACCATCCGCCACAATCAACACCTGCATTTGCTCACGTGGATAATCGAGAGCAAGCACGTTTTCGATGCGGGCGGCAATGCAGTCTTCTTCGTTATAAGCGGGAATGATGAGGGTTACTGAAGGCGTAATATCCGCCGCGTTGACAGGGCGTGCTCGCAAATGCGCCAGCACAGCCATGAGCAGCGGATACCCGACATACGTCCAGGTCAACGCTCCCAGTGATAGCCAGACCAACCACACCAGGCCCATCATCGTGGCGGCCCTCCCTTCAACAGAATATCCAGGCCGAGCGCGCGCCGCCATCCCCCACCGCCAGGAACAAGCATCAAGTGTCCCAGACGCACGCTGGCTGCCCAGGCACCGCCGATCACGACAGGCAGAACCATCACCAGATTAAGAGCAGCTCCCAGCGCCAGCGCCTCAGCACGCGCCAGGCCCAAAGGAACCATGACCTCTTGAGTTACAAAGAGCACAGTACCCACCAGGGCAGGCGGTTGGGGCAGCAAATTGGTGAACGTAATGGCCAACATCAGGAGCAACGCCGCGTGAGGCATCGTCCAGCCAAAAGCGCGCAACACCAGTTCCATACACACCACCGAAAGCCCCCACACCCCCACCGAGAGCCCGCTCGCCAGCGCCCAGCGACTCAGCGAAAGCGCCCCGGCCCATTCCAACATAGCCTGAGGCAAGCGCAAAAGGCGCTCCATCAAATCGCGTAACCATTGTCGACGTGGCCGTGGCAGACGTTCCAACAAACGCAGCCAGAACACGCGTGTCAGGCCAAGCGCCAGCAGGGCGACGAGGACCAGCGCTCCCGTCGCGATCACCGTGAGGGCAGTCGCTCGTGCTTCAGTCCAGGCCAGGGTTGGCAGCGCCGCCAAAAGGAATGCGCCGGTCGTGAGCAAATCCAGCGCCTTTTCAGCCGCGATGGTTCCAAGCGTCATCCCTAAGGGACGTTTCGCCTGTTGCATCAAACCCAAACGGGCAACTTCTCCCAGACGAATCGGGATCAAGGTGTTGAGCATCTGCGCAATCAGCAGAATCCCGAAGTGATCATGCCAGGGAAGCGGTGAGGCACTGCCCGGATAGAGCACCTGCCAGCGCAACGCCTTGCCGGCACTCACGCCTAACACCACAATCAAAGCCCCCACATACCAGGGCCAACGCACCCCCCGCCAGGCATCCCAAACCTGAGGCCAGGCAATCTGACGTAGAGCTAAAAGCAATGCAATCGCCCCCAAAGCAAGGCCGATCAAAATCTGAAACCAGGTCCAGCGTCGTACGGTACGCACAAGTCCCCCAACTAAAACAACAGCCCGGCGCCAGGCCAGGCTGTTATGGATCAAACAAACGCATCCCCCAACTATGCAGACTTCCTACCCTCTACGGCGTGTCTTTCTCGTTCGCGTTTGCCACGATGATTCTGGCCTTGAAGCAAACGCTGCCAGAGTGTGCGTGGCTTTTGCCCCTCGGAATAGTAGTAGTGGTAGTAGTAGTAGCCCCGCTTCCCATCTTGAGGAATCTTATTCAATACCACCCCCAGAATACGCGCACCAGCACGCTGCATCTGCTCGTAAGCGTCGCGCACCATACGGCGATCGGCCCCACCAACTTCTACCACCATCAAAGTGCCATCCACCTGTGCGGCCAAAACCGGCGTATCCGCCGCCGCTAACACGGGAGGACTATCCACAATCACCAGGTCGGCTTCAGCTTTACACTGCTCCAACAGCTCAGCCATGCGCCGGGAACCCAACAGCTCCGTAGGATTAGGCGGCATCCGCCCAGGCGGAAGAATTCGCACAGACTCCAGTTCCGCCAATGGCTGTAAGTAGCGCGTGATCGGACTCTCACGATCCACTAACGCATCGCTCAAGCCGGGCTCGCGACGCAGTCCAGCGTACTTATGAACCTGCGGACGGCGCAGGTCAGCATCCACCACGATCACGCGCTTCCCCGCTGCTCCCAAAGCCAGAGCCAGGTTCAAAGTCACTGCCGATTTCCCCTCCGAAGGTCCAGCACTGCTTACCAGTAAAGTATGGACAGGATGGTCTACCGAAGCAAACTGCAAGTTGGTGCGCAGGACACGAAAAGCTTCTGCCGTGAGAGAGACCGGATTTTCCAGCACAATTTTGTGCAAGGCCTGTCCGTTGCCCTTCATCATGCTCTTCTCTTGCCAGATTTGCCCCAAAACCGGCGCTTCCAGCAAGGCTTCCGCTTCATCCGGGGTCTTCACGCTCGTGTCCAGGTACTCCCGAAGGAACACAAATCCCACAACCACCATCCCGGCCACAACCGCTGCCAACAGCGCATTCATCGCCTTGCGCGGACGTACGGGAGACTCAGGAACATCCGCTGATTGCACGAGCGTGATCAAATCCGTGGCCTGTAACTCGGCCAGTTGCACATTCTGGTACGCCTGATTATAGCGGTTCAACAAGTCCTGCTTACGCGCGAGATCTGCTTCCAATGCAGCGCGCTCAGATGCTGAAGCCTGAGCGATGCGCGTCCGCAAAGCAACCATCGCATCTTCCACCGCTTTGATTTCAGCTTCAAGCCCCTGGCGATATTCGGTAAAGCGCGCCGTCTGGCGTGCCTGGTTCTGTTCAATGAACACCTGCACCAAAGTGTTAGCCAGATTGGCTGCCAGAAGCCGATCCGAACTTTCAACTTTTACCTCAATGAGCTGGGTGTCCCGAACCGTGGCTGTAGACAAACTGTAAGGGACTTGCTGCTTAGCAATAGCCTCTTCACTATATCCAAGGCGTCGCAAGGCTTCCTGTTGCAATGGGCGTGCATTCAACATCCGTGCATATGTGCTTGCAGCATATTGCCCTGCCAAAATGTCTGAATAGGTGGCTCCCATGAGACTGGTGCTGGGTTGCACAGCAATTTGAGCCGAGGCTTGATAAATAGGCGTTACAAAATACGCGCTTATCAGATAAGCCGAAATACCAGCCACGAAACCAGCAAGGATGATAAGCCACACCCAACGACGCAAGACAAACCAGTAAGCTTGCAAGTCAATCTCTACGATTTCGTCTTCCATTAAAACCTCCATGTATCAAGCACGGATACAAACTACATTTTACCAACAAATCGAATTTAGTAAAGCAACATCCTGAATCTATCGAAAAATCTTTGCAAATCCAAAAGGGACCCAGGTACGCACCATCTAAAAAGCACGAGGATAAACCGGCGGCAACTAACTCTCTACCTTGCCAAAGCAAGAAGAGGAGGAACAATCCGAGTGGATTAAGAGGTTTTGCTAAGCAGCAAAAGTTGAACTGTTACCTAGCTTCACACCGTGGCAACCACGCCCAAAAATAGAAAAGGTCTCTTGGCGATGACCTACTCTCCCAGGGAGCTACCCCCCAAGTACCATCGGCGCTGGCGGGCTTAACTTCCG
>FWWL01002354.1_pt1 | contig 39680 bp, 29 predicted proteins | sample 2228331 | NCBI WGS metagenome assembly FWWL01 (sample SAMEA103939775, study PRJEB20133) | metagenome
AAAACTTGGCCTCCGCAGGAGCTCGAGGTTGCCCTGGCAATAGAGGAGAGGTGGGGCTTCGGAGCCCATAGCGGCAACGATTCTTCGCGGATAATCAGCGTCACCCCACGTCACCACGCTGAAAGAGGGGAGAGCGAGGAGCTTCTCCGCCAAAGCAAACGCTGCCGTTGAGGGAACCCCGTGGTGTCTATCGCGGAAATATTCGGCTACGGAGTGTCTTTTCTCACACCATGCTTCGCGCAGCATCAATCGCAGGTCTTTCTCCGACTTCGTGCGGTGCGCTTCGATGATGACCGCTAATTGTTCAACACGCAAATCTTTCAGCACGCTGCCATCCTCATGGGGGCGCTCAAAGAGAGACACACCGGAGCCGCAATGAAATTTTCCGATTGTCAAGCCATCTCACCGCAACTGTGGTGGAGTCGTGGTGAAAGAACAACAGCATACTGTTCGTCAGCTGGATCGACTCACCTTCGTTCTCGATTGCCGCGCCCCCAATGGTCAGTGGGTCTCTCACCTCATTGCGGGGCTTGGGGCGCGAGTCCTCGCGACGCTGTATGACTGGTTCCTTATCGCTGTGATCCTGGGAGCGCTGGCTTTCATTCTCCAGCCTATGCGATTAGCTCCGACGCCGTGGCTCTGGGTTGCGACTCTTGCGACAGTTGAAGCCATCTATCATCTCTTTTTCGAGCTACTCACCCATGGCCAGTCGCCCGGAAAAAATGCTCTGGGGCTGCAGGTCATGTCAATCGATGGCCGCAGGCCGAGCCGCGGTCAGCTTGTTTTGCGCAATCTCATGCGACCGCTGGATTGGCTCCCTTGCTTTTACTTTGCGGGAGGTTTTCGCGCACTCGGGCATTCTCCCGCCCAGCGCTGGGGAGACGTGGTGGGCCGAACGATTGTCATCTACCGCGAGCCTTTCCGGCAGATGCTTTACCGGATCGGATGCGGCGCGGAAATCTACAGCACATCTCAAGATGCATACTTGTTAGAAAGTTACTGCTTTCGCGCGACATATCTCGACGAGGAAGTTGGTGAGCTCCTGGCACGGCGATTGGCAGACCGAATCATGCGCAAGTACAATCTCACCGACCCCTTTTTGGAAGCGCTATACCAAGAAGGCAAATATCAGGCTCTTTTGCATCATCTCTATCTTCAGGAACGCGCGGAAAGATTCGACGCTCGGACCCGTGATGAGAACGTTGACGGGGACTGACGCAGCGGCTGATTCAGCGAAACGGCTCACATTCAACCGTCCTCGCTTTTGAATAGGCTGCGGCAGTCAGCATAGAAAAGAGAGCAAACCTTCCGCGGGGCGTAGCGCAGCCTGGTTAGCGTGCCTGCCTTGGGAGCAGGAGGTCGGCGGTTCAAATCCGCCCGCCCCGACCATCTCCCACCGGTCCTCATCCACCATCTGAGGTGCGCGCGTTAGATTCTTTGCCATCGGCCCAGAAAGACCTCTTTCCAGCGTTCGCCGAACCGGCAGTCAATTTCGCCGCAAGAACCCAACCCGCATAGCTCACAACTCACGGGTCAAGCCTTCCTCCTGGCAGTGGGCCCCCGTGGAGCGATTCATTCGTTGCTCCCATTGAAAGAAGCGCCACGGCGTCAACAGACGTGGACTAGTAAATCTCGAACATGCTGACGCGTGCTGGGAGTTCAGCTGCGTCGGCGCCGATGGCAAAGCTAAAAGTTCCGTCTCCGCTAACCTCTATTTCCTCCGTGAGAGCCAGGTTGCGGTTCTGATAGCCTGCGAACATCGGCGTGGGATTGTAGGTGGCTCCATTGTCGAGGGTGACGTAGACGCTCCCGCCTGCCGCATTAGTTACCCCATAGTAGCTCGGGGCGCTGACAGTGGAAAGCTGGCTTCGTCCCTGAGTCAGCAACGCCAAATGATTGGGGCTTGCGCCCACCCGTACGTAGAGAGGCCCACTAACCGTTTCATTGTACGTCACGTCAATGCGCGCCGTGTTGTCAGGCATTCGTGCTGTCTTCACGATTTTGCCGTCGGGGGAAATGAAACGGATGCTCTTGGAGTCTGGCGTATTGACCTGCACGGTGTAAACCGCATCGACGTACGTCCCGTCATTCATGTCTTTGAGGCCTGAGCAGCGATTTGCCTGCAAGCCAGAGAACTCTTCTTCGCCGGGGGCACTTGGATTGGCCGTTGGGGCACCAATGATGGAAATGGGTCCGGCAACGGGATGATAGTGGAATGCGTAGATCATCCGGCCCCCACGAGCCTCGAAGACTGCGAGCATTTTGTTATTGCGAAGAGCGTATTCGGGCAATCCGTCCTGATCCCAATCGCCGCTCACGACCGCAGTCGTTGGCCCTTGGGCATTGGTCGCGACATCATTGGCCCAGCGCGCCGCATAGGCTACAAAGCCCACATCCCGCAGATGGTTAATCAGCTGAAGATTCCATTGTGTAAGGCCATCCCAAGATGTGTCGGGGTTTGTGAACGGGTTTTGGTAGTTGTGCGAATGGTAGTCCCCATTGTCTTCTTCATGCCAGGCCGTCTCGAAAATCATGGTTGCGTACATGTACTCGCCGAGGCGCTTCAAAGCGTTGTTCGGAGCTGATACGAGATCGTCCCAAGTGTCGCGAATGATTGTCCCCGGCGTATTCATATCGCCCAGTGGCTTATTGCTGGGCAGCTTTGGCCCGTCCACCGCATTGGCTTGTGCATCGCTGGTGATGGTGAGCCCCCGGCTACGATAGTCGCCTTGTGGGCCGCTGAGCACGGGGACAAGCGCGTAAAAGTTCTGCTCATTGCCCGGGTTGCCGTTGAACTGGTTGTAGTACCAGAAATCGTAGCTTCCCTCGCACGCATGTTTCAGCCACTCGTAAGTTTGCATGCTCAGGTTGGTCTGGGTCCCGTGGTCGATGACCCAGCTCGGGTCATATTGCGGGTTTGAGGGATTTGTCGCGCGGTCCAGGACCTCCTTGAGATTGACGATTTCCACCCAGGGATGGTTCGCAAGCCAGCGGATGGTGCGTTGATACTGCATCTGATTGTTGTTGGCCTCAGGTAGTCCAGAGAGGGGATTGAAGGATTTGCCGGCGAGTGCTTCCCAATCGTCGAAAACCACGGTGATTTGCGCTTGGTCGGCCTGCAGAGCCTTATCAAGCAAAGTGTAGCGCGTGTCCATGAGCGCGCCGCCATCCCAGTTGCCGAATTTGGCCTGGTCCTCTCGATCGTTGATAAGGAAGCAATAGACACCATTGATGCGATGAATCTTATGCTCTGCCGGCTTGTCCTCCGAGCCTCCTTCTCCGCTCCACTGCGTATTCGAGCTATCGAACCACCAGTGATAATGGGTCACTTCGTCGAGTACTGTTGCCACGTAACCGCCCGCCAGGATGTCCGCGAACGTGAAACCATTGAGGGGGGAATAACCTGTGGGATAACTCCGGATCACGCGCTCCGGCGTGTGCATGATTTTCATGTCGGCAGCGCTGAGGCCAAAGACTGCCTGACACTTCTCCGCGAACCGCGCCATGGACATCTGATTGACCGCGCCCTCAAAGTAAGGCATGATGTGCTCCGCTTCCACGCCTCCGAGCAGAGAGAGTGGGACGCTAGTTTGCGCGGGATCGATCAGACGCTTGATGCGCGCAATGAAAGACGGGCCGTCGGAAGGATCACTGACTCCGCCCGGCTGCGCGGCCCACAGGGCTGCTGTGATGAGCGTGCCACTCACATGGATGTTCAGGGGGACACGGAAAATCTCGTGCGTGTCGAGGGTGCGCACAAATCCCGTCTTGTACGCGTTGGAAGGATCGTAGATGTGCCAGGTGATGTCGCTAGCCTTGTTCACACTCTGGTTGCCATGGGCAATCGAGGCGTATTTAGCCCGGCCGGCCGTGTCGAGCGAACTGATGGCGCCGTTGATGACTCCATCGTCGAAGCCGCGATCCTTGTCCTTGAAGGCATCCGCCACGTCGCTCTTAGAGGTGTTCCCGCAGCCGGGGCCATAACCGCTCGCACAGATTTCGCCCGCACCGTTGTTTGTTCCGTCTTTCGTCGTCACCACCGTGAAGTGGAGAGGCGCGGTTCCATTCCATCCGGCGGCGTAGAGAGCGCTCTTCTTGATGCCAAATTCCACTGCGTCGAGTTCAGAGTTGTAGTACGCGCCTACGAAATTTGACGTCGGAAGGGTGGAAAAGTCGCCTTTGTAAACGTTCACGTTGATCGAATCGTAAAGTGCGACACAAAGCTCCCACTGATGGGCTGGGTCCACTTGAACATCGGTCCAGTCGGGCAGCCAAGGCGTTTGGGGGGCTGTCGTGCTTCCCGTGTCGATCGCGACGTAGATATCCAGGTAGCCGTTCTCGGCTCCCAGCTTCAGGTCGTAGAGATCAACCCGAAGGTAAAAGTTACCCTGCGGGTCATCATCTTGAGCGGTATAAAAAGCCACGACATCGCGGCTGTCATCATAGCTGTCGTTGAAACTATACCGACCGCTGAAAGGTCCTACTGGATCAAGCGCGCGCAGGTTCGCGTGCGACCAGTCTTGAAACTCTTCGTAATAAGTGTTCCCGGCCGTGTCGGTTCCAATCACCGGGCCCGGACCAATCGTGAGGGCGGAAGCCGTCATCGTGATTGATAAGCAAATCACCAGTGCTTCCGCCGATCGCGTGAGGCTCTTGCTGAGAAGCTGCATGGGTGTCTCCTCAATTCGTGCTTGTGACTTCAGTTTGGGTTGGGTCGGCAAAGCCCCTCTTATTCCGAAACGAGAAGAATTTGACGCCCTCTGAGCCCATTTGTTCCCAGCTTAGCGTGACCGCCACTAGCGTCAAGTTAAATCGATCCAAATTTTTGGGTGGGAGAGCTCCTCCCTTTGGACGGAGTGGCTGCCGATGACATGGCGTTGGGGGAATAAGGAAGTCGAGGTGCCTTGCTGTTGAGCAGGATTCTGGCACATGCTCCATGCGGCGTCGAAGCGAATCCTCCATTTTCCGTCGTGAATTTTTCCACCGGCTATTTCGTATTGAAGACTTGGCCTTTCTTGAGCCCCGTAGGGGCAGTTTTCTCTTTGCAGTGGACGAATAAGCGATTTGTGTGCGGAGTAGAGAAAAATGCGCGACATCATCACGTTGGCGTGTTCCGAGTGTGCCCGGCGTAACTACACGACGACACGCAACAAGAAAAAGCAGCAAGCCAAGCTGGAGCTCAAAAAGTTTTGCCGGCATTGCCGCAAGCACACGCTCCACAAGGAAACGAAGTGAGCGGGTGGCGGCAATTATGATGGCGCGCCGAAAACGCAGACCAGTAGCTCAATTGGTTAGAGCAGCGGTCTCCAAAACCGCAGGTTGGGGGTTCGAGTCCCTCCTGGTCTGCCAGTTTTTCGTGACCCTTAGGACCGCCACGAACAAACCCGAGTTTGGCGAAGCAATGCTCAGGGGATAGAAAGATATTCTCATGGAACAGACGCCCAAAAAAGGCAAGTTGAGCAAATTCATTGAGGAAGTCATCCTCGAGCTAAAGAAGGTCAGTTGGCCGAGCAAGCGTGAGCTCTACGGTGCCACTACGGTCGTCCTGGTTGTCGTCATCCTGCTGAGCATTGGTGTCGGAGTGCTCGACGCCATTCTTGGGCAGATCATGCAGTTCCTCATCCGCATTGGTACATGAGCGTTGAAAGAGGGCACACGCGGTAATGGCCGAGCAAAACACTCAGGAAAATAGTTCGAACCTCCGCTGGTTCGTTGTTCAGACGAGAACCGGTTGGGAGCAACGTGTCAAAACGGGGATCGAGCACTATGTGAGCCTCGACAGGGAACTTGCGCCGAAAGTGCAGCGAGTCCTCGTCCCTCTCAAGAAGATGGTGGAGGCCAAGGGAAGTAAACAGCGCGACGTCAACATCATGCCGGGCTACGTTTTCGTCCAGATGGAGCCCGACAACCGCATCTTTGAAATCATTCAGAAGGTCGAAGGGGTCAGTGTTTTTCTCGGTCCACAGGGACACCCCGCTCCCCTTAGCGAAGAAGAAATGAATCGCGTTCTCGACGCGATCCGCGAACGGCCTGATCGTCGGCCCGTCATTGTGAAGTTCCGCGTCAACGATCAAGTGCGGGTCACCGAAGGACCCTTCGAAGGGTTTGTCGGTACTGTTGAGCATGTCGACGAACAGCGCGGTAAGCTCAAAGTTGCTATTGGCATCTTTGGCCGTGGAACGACCGTTGAGCTTGATGCTTCCCAGGTTGAGGATGCTGTCCAACAATAGAAAATTTTGGAAATAAAGCGAGAGAGTAACGACAATGGCAAAAAAGGTTGTTGCACAGGTTAAGCTGCAGGTCCCTGGGGGACAGGCGAACCCAGCACCGCCGGTCGGACCGGCTTTGGGTCAGCACGGTGTCAACATTATGGAGTTCTGCAAGCAGTTTAACGCACGCACGAAGGACACGCCCGGGCTAATCATTCCCTGTGTTATCACGATTTATTCCGACCGCTCGTTTACCTTTATCACCAAGACGCCCCCTGCAGCCGTTCTTCTCAAGAAGGCGGCCAATATTGAAAAGGGGAGCCCTCAACCCAATAAGATGAAAGTTGGCAAAGTCACGCGGAAGCAGGTCGAAGAGATCGCAAAATTGAAAATGCCCGACCTCAACGCTGCTAGCCTTGAAGCTGCCATGTCCATGATTAAGGGCACAGCGCGCTCCATGGGCATTGAAGTCGTCGAAGGCTAGAAGCGCTCGTTCCTTATAAAAGCGGATTCTGCATTTCGCACAACATGCTTTGGGCGACGCTCCATCGGTGAGCGTCGCTCTTATTTTGCTTGCCCCACTTTTTTCTACAGTTTTCCTTAACGACACTCCTAGAGCTTCCTCGGCAGACCGAACAGGAGAAGGCATCCGCCGTGGTGATGTTGCGCGACAGCAGCTTCGCGGCTGTGGTGGGTGCCTTCCTCGTCCAAATCAATGAGGCGATTCCGGCCCCGCGTCGCGCGGCGATGGACCGCCACTGCGCGGCGACAAAACGATCGCCCTGCACAACAGGGGGGGGCCTACGATTGGACGATGATGATCCGAGGCTGATCCTGAAGAGCGTCCTTCTTCAAAAATGCCACGCTCGCAAAGCTCACCAGGCACGTGCGGTCCTCCGAATTCGCCTGGTCGTAAGCGAGAACGCGCGGTGCGGCGATCTTTTGCATCGCAGCAAGAGCAACGTAGATCGGCGCAATGCTGCAGACCTGGTTCGCGTTGCCGTCTTTGCGGAAATGGTCAAAGAACCTGTCCGGCTCGCCGGTCTCGAGGGCAGCAAGTGCAGCCCGATCTCCACCTTCGATTTCGCTCTCGCGCTCGGGATCGTTGAGCTCCATTTGACCAAAGTGCGGCCCACAGTGCGAGAAATCCACTCCGGCGATAACGGCCACCTTCTCTCCATGGCGCTCGAGAATGCGGCTCAGCGCTCCGCAGAACGCGGCAATCTCCGGATCTTCGCCCGGGCTGCGGCTGTCGGCCAACATCTCCTCAAAGCTGCCCACGAGGATGGGGACGATTTTGGGCACCTCACTCTCACCAAATGTATGACGTAAGTAAAGCGCCTGAAGCTCGACGGAATGCTCGCTGGCGTGGGCGAATTCGTCCTCAAAAAGCTCCCCTCCGAATTCATCGGCAAGTTCGTTGAGAAGCTCCAGATCCGTCTGCACAACCCCGAGCGGCGTTTCAAAGTCCTTTCGAGTGGCAACGAAGCGGTGGCTAAGAGGTTTGTGAGATGTCCCCAAGATGATACAAGTTTTTGGCCCTGTTCCATACTCGCGCAGAGCCTTGTAAGCCCATGCGTAAAGGTGCCCACCGCGATCGTAGTCAATGTGGGGTGAGAGAATTCCGATGACCGAGCGCGCGGGCAAATCAAGAGACGCAGGCGGAGCCTTCTCGCGCTTGAAGTGACTCCGTAGATCCTCGCTCAGTTTTTTGATCATTTCGAGCCGATCCATCCCCTCGGCGCGGAACACGATCGATGGGCGGCGTGCCAGCTGCCTGTACTCCTGGCGTTTGCGCTCATATGCCTCACGAAAGCGTGGACTCGCAAGCAAGAGGGCTTGGTCCAATTGTTTTGCAATCGACTCAAAAACTTCTGTGCCGACGATTGTCCCCGCGGCGCGGGTCACGATTTCCGCCATCTGTTGAAACGTCGTTTGGCCGTTGGCCAACTGGAAGAACACCAGGAGAAGGGGATGCGCTGCCAGCACAGCCGTCCCTTCCAAGATTCCAAGGGGATCTTGGACGACGATGACGTCGCGACCATCCAGTCGCGCTGGGTGAAGGTTGAGAGGCCTGACTGCTGGAGTTTCGAGAGGATAAGTCTCTATCATGTAATCTTTCCCTTCTCTGGAGTTGCCCTCGCTGGTTGCCATGGCAGCAGGAAGTCACGGAAGAATCTCTCAGTGAAAGTCCTCACGAACAACTATTATTCACGTTTTTTCCTGCGTGTGCTCCAGCGAAGCCTGTTCTGCGCGACCGCAAACACTCTTGCATCCACGCACTTTTCTTTTCCATCATGCCCCGGCACAACGGTGAAGAATCTTTCTTACGAGAGACGTGCGATGAAAGAATTTTTGCGTCACCACAACCGAGACCAGCGGTCTGTTATCCTAATAGCGATTTTGCTTATTTGTTACGCATGGGGGGCAGCCTCTCCCTTGGAGGAAGCAAAAGCTCTACGCGACCGCGGCGAATTCCAAAAAGCCACAGAGCTCCTGAGGTCTTATCTGGAACAGTCCTCAGCAACTCTCTCGCGCGATGAACAGCGGACAGTAGAGTTCGAGATCGAACGGATTCGCCGCATACGCATGGACTACAAGCTGACCGAAAACGACGTCTTTGAGCGGCTGCGAAAACGTGTGCTCGATCTGACAAAAGAAGAATTCGAAAAGCTCGAACGCGACGGCCTTTTCGACGTGCAAATCATCGATGGCCAAAAGCGCTATATGAACTCGAGCGTCAGCAATATCCTCCTGCGCGTTCCGGAGCTGCGTAAGCGAGATACCAAGCGAAAGCCCGATCTGACCTTCCGTAAACTCTACAATCATGTACAGCTCGTCAAAAAAGCTCATCGCCTCTCGCAGGATTTTCTCGTTCTTCCGCAGGATTTTGCGGTCACCTACACGTTGACAGTGAGGCCAAATGTCGTGCGCGAAGGGGCCACCATCCGGTGCTGGCTGCCCTACGTCCACATGTTCCCCTTCCAGAGCGACGTCTACCTTGTTGATTCGGAGCCGACCCAGTGTGTGATTGCGGCCCCCCAAGCTCCCCATCGCACGATTTACCTCGAGAAGACTGTTGTGAAGGACACCCCCACAACCTTCAGCGTGCACTTCATCTACCGCTGCTGGGCGCGCTACCGTGAGCTTGATCCCTCAGCGGTCCAACCCTACCGCAAGGACCATCCTGATTACCTCTATTACACCGCTGATCGCAAGCCCCACCTCGACCTGAGTAATGAGCTGCTGCGCAAGCTCGAACAGGAGATTGTTGGCGACGAGCAGAACCCCCTGCTCATTGCCCGTCGCATCTACGATTGGATTGCCCACAATACCATCTATCAGTATGCCCGCGAGTATTCCACGCTGGACAACATCTCCTACTATGTTGCCTCGCGCCGCGCTGGAGACTGCGGTCAACATGGGATGCTTTTCATCGCGCTGTGTCGTATGAATGGCATTCCAGCCCGCTGGCAGTCAGGGTGGGAGAGCTTTGAATACGAAGGCAACAACATGCACGATTGGTGTGAGTTCTACGTCGAGCCCTATGGGTGGCTGCCTGCTGACCCAGATATGGCCGTCAACGCCATTCACTACGCCCACGACGTTCTCTCGGAAAAAGAGATTCGGGAGCTCGTTGACTTCATGTTCGGCGGCATGGACCATTATCGGCTCGCAACAAATTGCGATTTTGGCGCGCCCCTCTATCCACCTAAGGAGGATTTCCGCAGCGAGACCGTCGATTTCCAGCGGGGTGAGGTCGAGGCGGACGGCAAGAACCTGTATTTCGACAAGTGGTCTTGGAACATGGAAATCGAGCCCATCACTCGTCAGCAAGCTGATGCCGTGGCGCAAAAATTTGTGCCTCCAGCCCAAGAAATCTCGGTCGCAGAAAAGGCCACATCCGTCTCCCTTGAAGCTTCAAGCCACGATCGCGCAACAACGACGCCTTGATGCTCGAGGTTTCGAAAAGGCTTGATCCCACTGGGCATAGAGATTGCTCGCATAAGCAACGTTTTCATCTTCTAGAGAGATTCCAGAAAGCGCACGAGGGACAAGGACAGAACTAGACAAATGAAAAAGCAAAGTCTCCTTCACCTGATGCTAGTCGCTCTACTCAGTGCCGCCATGGGCGCAGGCCAAGGATATGCCCAGCCCGCCAATACTGGCTCGGAGCCGGAGGCCGCCACTACAGTTGCCCAAATCATTCGGCAGGCGCGCTTCGACGCTTTGCCCGATGTCCTTGCCACGTATGACGGTGGAGAGTTCACGAAGGCGGAGCTTTCGGCAACGCTTCGCTTGCGCCGTCCAGCGAGTATTCAAATGCTGTCACCCACGGAGATCTACTCGCTGGCGCCCGAGAAACTGCGCAGCGTGGTCTCCGACTTTGTCTTTGAGCGTCTTCTAGTTCAGAAAGCACTCGAGGAAGGCATCGACAAGACAACCTCCGGGATTCGTGAACGGCTTGAGCAGTACGAGGACGAGGTCTTCAACCGTCTCTATTACGAACGGGTGATGGAACCGGAGCTCAGCGCCGCTCGCGAAAAAATGCTTCGCGAAGCTTACGAACGCGACAAACTCATCAAGTACACGATCCCCGGCCGGGTTAAGTTGGCTGAGATTTATCTCTCCGCTTATCGTCCCTATGTTGTTCGCGAGGGGGAAACACTTTTCGCCATCGCTGAACGGGAGTGCGGCGACCGCAAGCAGGGAGGCCGAATCCTGCGCGACGACGCCCTGCATTTTCCACGTCGCTCGGCGGGAGTCGAAGCTGGCGCAGTCGATTACGTCGAAGTCAAACCTGGAGAAAAGCTGCTCGTTCCCCTCAAAGCGGACGAAATGACTTCAAAAGAGCGTCTGGCCAAAAAGCTCCATCAGGACCTTCTCGCAGGCGAGGATTTCATGCAGCTGGCATCAAAGTTCAGCGAGGCGCCGGAGAATCGACGGACTGAAGTTTTCGACCTTGACCCCATGTTCGATACCGCCGTCGTCAAAGCCATCGAAAAGGCGGCCACGACCTCGGTAACTGACGTACTGCGCACCGCCCATGGCTTCCATATCCTCAAGGTTGTCGACCGCATCGACACTCGAACGCTCACTTTTGACGAGGTGCGCAATCTCATTCAGCTCGATCCGGATCAGGTTCAGAAAGCTGAAGAACTGGCGCGAAAAAATCTTGTGGAGCGGCTACGCGACAAATACGATCTCAAGATCAATCACGATGCCCTGAAGCGCGACGACTACCAAGGCACCGAGCCCCTCACAGCCTCCACATGGATCGCGAAAGTCGGCGATTTCACCTATACCCTCGCCGATTTCCGGCGCGAGCTCATCCCGTTCCAGAAATCCTGGCGCGGGCTCACCTATCAGGAGCGCCTCGACTTCGTGAAGGCCTCGCCCAAGCTTCTCAAGCATCTGGTGAAGCTTGAATCGAAGTCGCTGGGACTGCAGAACGACCCGCAGTACAGGGCTGAGATGGATTCCAAGGCCATCATCGATGTGAGTGCGGCCTATCTGCGCCAGCTGGAGGCCAAGCTACCGCCCATCACCGATGCGGAATTGCTCAATTGGTACGAGTCCCACATCGACCAATTCACTGGCGTGCCGAAGGTCAAGCTGCGCGAAATCACCAAGCGAGTCAACCCATTGCTCCCCGAACCGGAACGATCGAAGATGATGGAGGAGGCCAAGCGCAAGCTTAGCTCTCTACGGGCAAACATCAAGTCGGCCAAGGACTTTGAAGAAATGGCTCGCCGAGAGAGCGATGCCATTGGGACTCGCTCCCGCGGAGGGCTCATCGGTGTTGTGCCGCTCAATTTCCGCGGCGAGACCTTCAAAGCACAAATTGAAAAGCTCGAGCCTGGCCAAATCTCCGAACCGTTCCTCTACGGCAACGACATGGTGATTATCATGGTCGAGGAAAAGGTCGCTGCGCCTGTCATTCCCTTCGAAGAAGCTAAAAACCGCGTGCGGCGAGCTGTGGAAGAAGAGCGTAGGAAAAAGATGCGCGAGGAGTTGCGCGAGCAGCTCTTCAAAGAGAAGAACGTGAAGTTTCACATCTGAGCACGGCCCGTCTTGATCGGCTTCATCGTGTTACCAACAGCGGGGTTCAGTTGTTGGCTATGCGCGGATGTTCCCAGCTTGCGCTTTTGTGACTCAATGGGCCTGTCTTCTGCCACGAGTTCCATGAGCAAAAAGAAAGTGCCGGAATCGAACCGAGATCGATTCCGGCGCTGTATTTTTCAGGGGCTGGTGAAGGCCAGTTAGGCTTCTGCGCCCTGCCCGCTCTCTTCCGCTGTTTCTCCGAGCTTCCACCGGACGAAACGCCGCACAGCCAAATCCGCGCCGAACTTGCCTTTGTTCTGCTCCACGTAGTCGGCAACTTTGATGTCCGGGTTCTTGGCGAACGGCTGCTCGAGGAGCACGACCTCAGCGAAGAACTTTTGGATGCGCCCCTCGACGATCTTGTCGACGACTTTTTCCGGCTTTCCTTCGTTCAGTGCCTGATTGCGATAGATCTCCCGCTCTTTTTCAAGCATCTCGGCGGGCACTTCCTCGCGACGAACGCAAGCGGGCGCTGTAGCGGCAATATGCATGGCGATATCCCGCGCAAACTCGCGGAATTCGGGATTGTCGGCGAGTCCGCTCGTGCTCGTTTCGACCTCCACCAAAACGCCGATTTTCCCAGGCGGGTGGATATAGGAGAAGCAGTATCCCTTATCGCCACAGGTCAGCACTTGCCAGCGGCTCAAAACGATGTTCTCGCCAATTTTCCCAATGAGGAGCTTGACGAGATCGGCGACGGTTTCTCCGCTGGCCGTGCGGGATTCGAGCATTTTGCTCGGATCGTCGAGAGTCACGGCGTGGTCAGCCAAATCTTGAACCAGCTTGCGAAACTCTTCATTGCGCGCTACAAAGTCGCTCTCGCTGTTGAGCTCGACGAGGGCCCCTCGTTTGCGATCAGGTGTAATGCTGGCAGCGATGACGCCCTCTTTCGCCACGCGCGACGACCGCTTGCTCGCAATGGCTGCTCCGCGCTCGCGCAACAAGGTCATCGCTTTTTCCATGTCGCCGTTCGCTTCGGCCAAGGCTTTCTTGCAGTCCATCATCCCTGCGCCGCTTTTCTCGCGCAGTTCTTTCACCATTTGTGCAGTGATTTCGGCCATACTTCCATCCTCATGAAATCGTTTGATGCGGGAACTTCGGGCCAGGGACGAATCGAACACCCCCAGCTCGGCGATAAATCCACAAAAAGAGACCCCTCCGCCCACACGCGCGAGAGGCCAACAACCAAAACAACCAAAAGGCCAAAGTGATTCACTCATGAGCCAAAAATCTCTGCCGTTCCCCGCTACGCCCGATTCTCCATACCAAGTTGGTCGAGTTTTGCGAGTCTACCTTCTTTGCGCTCCCCCAGAAGAAAAAGCTTTACATAGAACCGGCCGATCATGGTATACGAACAATGAACGGCAGTAAGGCGGAATGATTTTGGTGAGCTTTCGCCTCGCGCCGACGTTTTGGGGTTAGGAGCGTTACGGTGGCAGCATATCTGGATGCTGCAGGACAACCATTAGAGAACATCGGAGGCGCGGACCAGCTTTCGCAGAGCGAAGCTGATCTTGTCGCGCGCTGCAAAGCGGGCGACAAGCTCGCTTTCGATGAGCTCATCGCGAGCCACCAGGAGCGCGTTTTCAACGTGGCCTATCGGCTGATGGGCAACTACGACGAAGCGCTCGACCTCACGCAGGAAGTTTTTCTCACCTGCTTCCGCAAAATTGGGAGTTTCAAGGGCGACTCCGCCCTTTCCACCTGGCTCTATCGCATCACTGTCAACACAGCAAAGAATCGCTGGAAATACCAACAGTCGCGTGGCGTCAACCGCACGGATTCCTTGGATGCTCCTGTCACGGATGGTGAAGGGGAGAAGTCGTTGGCGCAATATCCGTCGTCTGACCCTTCGCCCAGCGAGGTCGCCTCGGGGCGTCAGGCGATGAGTCGCTTCGAAGAATGCCTCCAGAAGCTACCCCAGGAGTATAGAGAGGTTCTCGTTCTCCGTTACATTGAGGAGCTTTCCTACGAAGAAATCGCCGACATTCTGCGGATCTCGCTGGGGACGGTGAAATCGAGAATCCACCGCGCCCGCGCGGAGCTGCGCGAGATGATGCGCGATTTTGTCGACTAGCATCGCCGTCGCCGATGTCGCGCGTGAGGTGGGCATATCAGGGATTCCAAGTGCACACTCCGTCGCGCTTTCCCCATGGCATGGACCAGCCCCGTCCTGTCCGAAGATCGTGCCGGGCGGCAGGCCACTCTCCCGGAAGGCAAAAGTATTTGGCGAGGGGGGGCAGCGCCTGGAGCTCGCAAATTGTCTCTTCAGTGTCCTTTGTCTTGAATCCTTTGCGCTGTGGTGTATGTCCAAAGCCTAGTGGTGGAGCCTAACCCACAGCGACCAGATCCAAAAGATCGCCTTGAAGCCGCAGAGACAGAACCGGCGGCGAAGGAGCATGTCCGTTATGAGCTGCTCCTCGAGCGCCATCTCGATGGCGAGCTCTCGGCGGCTGAGCGCTTCGAGCTCTTTGAGCACATCGAGCACTGTGCACGCTGTCGCGAAATCCTCGAAACCGAGGAAGCGCTCATTGACCAGTTGGCTCGCATCCCACGCCTCATGCCGCCGTCTGACCTCCGGGCTCGCATTCTGGAAGAAGCAGCCCGCCAGCGCGAGGAGCTGATGCAGGGCGGGCTGCCTCTGGAAGACGAAATTGCCCCACATCATCCGGTCAGGCGGCGCTCATCGCCACTCGTGCCTGTCTTTCTTGTGCTCTCGATTCTCTTTTTTCTTCTTACCGTAGATTTCTCTGCTGTGCCGGGCCTAGGGGCGCTCCAAGCCCAGCTTCGGGCAGCTCTTCAGTACGCTGGGCAACAAATGATTCTATTTTTCAGAGATTCGCGTCCCACACGCTGATCCCCAGACCCGCTAGCAAAACAATCTGGTGCGCGCGAGAAGTCGTCTTGCGCACAGTCACCATTCCAAGGGCCGAGATGTGTCTTCTGCGATGGCCACACCATGGAGAAATGTGCCGGCGCACTGCGCTTCGTCCCTGCGTGGTTCTTCGGATGATGGTAATGGAGTGCCATGCTCCCGCACGTGAGTACGCCCCGGAAACTTGAAAGACCTGAAGACCGAATGCGCATTCGGGGACTGCCGTGAGCTCGAGCCACTTGGCGGGGGCGTGGGGAGGGAAAGCCACGCATGACAAGGCGCCGGCCTTAAGCTGCAACGTGCAAAAGAAGAGCGGTGCTTGCTGTTTCATCAACAAGCACCGCCCTGCGTCACTCCTTCTTCGATACAGAACTCCGTTTCGCTATGTTTCGCTCGCAGGAACTCAGTAAGTGGCGAACCGATGTGAGCGTCACGGGCAATTGATCAACACCCAACCACCAGGTAGCGTCCCATTGGGTGGCTGAACACTGTCGCTATGCTTCTGGCTGCGCCAAATGTTGCCTGGAGAGACTGTCCCGTTGGTCGGGTCGTAGCATAGCTGAGCGCTGTTGGCCACGCAGCCAGTATGCGTGAATGTGCGATCGGGACCCACAGAGCACATGCGCCATGCACCGTACCACTCATAGGCGTAAGGCCAGAATGTGGAGGACGGAAACCATTGCGCACGTGTCTTCATATCCTGATAGGTGAAGACACGCTCGTCAAAGTAGGAAGTAAGGTTCTTGTCCTGGAATGGATCAGGCATGTAAGGATTCGTGATGTAGGCAATGGGCGTCGAAATGCCCCACCAGAGGATTCCCGCGACGTCTTGGCCATTCATCTGCGGGTCACCATACTGGGTGGTATGCCACTCACGGGGCGGTTTGTTGTGGTCCACTGAGTAAGCCTCAATGGCGGTCGCGAGTGAGCGCAAATCCGCCTTCACGCGCGACACTTTCGAGCGCGTTTGCGCTTCGAGGAAGTTGGGAACTGCAATGGCTGCTAGAATCGCGATGATTGCCACCACGATCAGCAGCTCGATCAAGGTAAAGCCCTTTTTCATGGTGAGACCTCCCAATATAAAATGAATTGCACTTCTTTGACTTGGTCTTCTGTTGATCACAAACGAGAAATGCAAGGGCATTTTTTCACGGCGGCAGCGAAGATGGGTTTCTACCCAAAAGCCTCTCTCTCATGTTCAAAAATTCAGCCCACGACGCGATCCCTCCCCGAGGCCAAAGAGCCTGTTCACTGTGAGCATTCATCCAGTCTTGCTAATTCATTTTCCCAGCGAGCGACCTAAGGGCATATGCCCGCCCACAATGGTTAACAAGTTGAAGCAAGAGATTATGAGCAAGAAAAGATGAAGACGTTGTTGAGGCCTTGTCTCTGTTTTGCTGGAGAGCCTGATAGAGAACTTCTGCAATGAGGCGGTGAGCCAGTGGGTTCGGGTGAATGTCCTGCCGACGCAAAATGAATGCTTCGCTCTCCAACTTTCTCGTTCGGCCATAGTTGACAATCACGGGAAGCGGATCAACGATACAAAAGCCACGGCGTTCCACATCTTTTCCCCACGCCCAAAGGCTGTTGGAGACATCCTCTCCGTTCAGACCTCGCTTGAGGTCCGCAAGCTCGTAGTGGAGCAAGCAAACCGCATTGATCCTCCTCTCGCGGCACAGCTGCCCAATTCCGTCAAAAGCGGCCAGCATGTTCTCCGGCCCGACCAAGAAGCGATATCTTGGCGGGACCAACTCCGGCCGGTAACCTGAAATACCTTCGCCATGACCTCGCCCCCCGGCTTGGGCGAGTCCTCCGATCAGCAGACGCGCCGTGTCGCCCAGCCGCCGCCCGACAAGGCGATCCCGTATCGCCTCAGCCAGAAAACTGCGATCCCAAGCCCAAATCTGCGGCTCCAGGCGGATAAAATTCGGGACCTCGTCATCGTTGCCCACAAGATGCACCACAATGACGTCGGGCTGGAAAGCGACAACTTTTGTGCGCAAAAGCGCCTCTTCCATCACTGTGTTGTAGCCAGGTACCGCAAAGTTTAGCACCTCGACTTGCGGGGGCGAAGTTGGCCGATCGGCGCACAGGAGCTGCTCCAGGACATTGCTGAAGCGGTCTTCTTCTGGCACCCCCCACCCAAAAGCGACAGAATCTCCGAGGACGGCGATCCGCAGCGTGCCGCTAGTTTTCGCCACGGTCCGTTCAACGTCGCGAAAGCCGTGGGAGTTGATTCGCAGCGGCTGGCCGACGAACGTCCCCCACGCGCCGGGAATCAGCTCAAAAACGACCCTCTCGTCCGCAGCCGGCTTCACGATGTCTCGCAGAGTCAGCTCGCCCCCGTACTCGCGTGCCAAAGTAGTGTGGAGCCGATCGATGAACTCTCCATACCGCCAGAGAAAAAGGCGCGCCGCCACTTCCAGCAGGATGAGGGCTATGGCCAGGCCAAGAAGACTGGCTCCCACACGAAAAAGAATAAGGCGTCTCCTCGCTGAGAGGGAGACGCCTGATGCTTTCGCGGAGGAGGGTGGTTGACTCATCGAACTTTTTAGTGAGCACGCCTCATTCCAACGGGCGCCCGGCCGCGTCTGGAATCTTATCCCCTAGGAGAAGGATAAAGTCCAGGATCCACCACACACCTAGGAGCCCCAGCGTCAAAAGCTTGAGGATTCCCATGCGCCTGTAACCTAAGTAAAAGCGGTCGAGTCCTAACCAGCCAAAAAGAAGGCTCAGAAGAAGCGCTGTATTTCGCTTTCGGGGTTCGCCCAAGTCAGCTTGTTCGCGCCATTCCAGATCGTCAAAAACCAACCCACGGACTTCGTACATGATGATGGTCCACACGCCCCAGGTTAAGAATAGATAAAGAAAGACGGTAAAAGCCTGGGCGCTCTTGGTCACATTATCCGCAAGCTGTTCCTGAAGCCAGCGTTGGAATGGTTCGGAGTAAGCAAGGAGAAGCGCAAAGAAACCCAGCAGGGCGCTCGACATGATCGGCAGGAAAAACCAGCTGAAGAATCGCACTGCCGGATCAAAACGCTCGGCCCGCTCAAGGACCTTCTCCGGAACCTCTTCTTCAGGATACCCCTCCAACGCAGCCGCGATCTCCGCGCTCGGAGCGACCACGGGCTTGATCCGCAGCCCCACGAGCTGCCGAAGGTTATCGATGAGCACGAGATCGGACGGGTCTTCCATCGCAACCACCAAGCCGTCGCGATCCAGTTTGATTGGCACCATGTGATGGCGTCGCGCCAGCGAAGCTGGGATGTAGCTGTAGACGATGGGATCTATTTGGATCCCTTCCAACGACACCAACGGAATGCCGAACTGCCGCTTAAAAAAATTTAGCCGCCGCGTCTCATCGATAAACCCGCTTTCCACAAGGATGCGCATGAGCGGCTGATCGGTTTCCTTTTGTCGGGCTAGGGCCATATCCAGCTGGGCATTCGTAATGAGCCCCTCGCGCAAAAGGATCTCGCCGATATTCGTTCCCGCTGATGATGACCGATGTGGCACGAATTCACACCCCTTCCCGCCGCAGAATGTTCATCACTTCATTGTCTCCTTTTTTGTCGCGGCTTATTTGTGAAAATTGAAATGCTTGTTTGCAGCAGCTTGTCAAGTGCTACCCAGCGCCCCCGAAACGCGTGTGACATTTTAGGTGAGAACGGAAACACCGCTAACAGAGAAAAATGGCGGAGAGGGAGGGATTCGAACCCTCGATACCGGTTATCCCAGTATACGCGCTCTCCAGGCGCGCTCCTTAAACCACTCGGACACCTCTCCGATTTGCCGTTTTTTCTTATCCCGCTTGCAAAACGCTTATTCAGCAGCCTAAGAAACGTGATGCGTCATCTTCGATCTCGTCGTGATTGTGGGAGGCACCTATGCGCAATCCATTTCTTGTCGGTGAAAAAGTTTACCTGAGACCCGTGGAGCCGTCGGATGCTGCGATCCTCGCCGCGTGCAATAATGATCCCGCTGTCCGCCTTTCTTTCTTTACCCACACCCCCACGAGCATTTACCAGCAGACGAAGGCCGCAGAATCGCTTTACCAGCCCGGCTCCGACTACATTCCCCTCGTGATTTGCCCTCTGGAGGAGGCTACTGGCCGCGGCATCGGCATTACCGCCTTTCACCGTGTCGACCTTGTGAGCCATGCGGCGGTCTACTCCATCCGCATCTGTGATCCGGCCCAATGGGGCAAGGGCTACGGCAGCGAGGTCACTGAGCTCATGCTGCACCATGCCTTCGATATCCTTAACCTGCACCGCGTGCAGCTCCACGTCTGGACGGAAAACACCCGCGGTATTCGCGCCTACGAAAAAGCGGGGTTCGTTCGTGAAGGATGTCTGAGGGAGGCGATGATGCACAACGGCAAGTACTGTGATTTCTACGTCATGGGGATCCTCGAACACGAGTGGCGCGCTCGCCAGGCCGAAAAGCAAAACTCCCGCGTCTAGCTCTCGAGCCTGCGCCCCCACGCACCCGAAAACTCACGCTGGACATTTTCTCTCTGTGGGATCAATTCGCACGCATGATTCGGAGCATGACAGGTTACGGCGCTGCCACAAAGGCCAGCGAATACGGTGAATTCTTTGCGGAAATCCGGAGCGTCAACAATCGCTACCTCGACCTCAATCTGCGATTGCCGCGCGAGTTGGGCTTTCTTGAGCCGCCCGTGCGCGACTACCTACGCAATCACGTGCGTCGCGGCAAAGTCGATCTCTTCCTTCGCTGGACCCCCGCGCCTTCAGCTCCGCCTCCCTGTGAAATCAATCTGGCGCTGTTGCGACACTTCACAGAGGAACTTCGTCCGCTATTGGAAGCGCATCCCCAAGTCTCACTCGACCTCGGTGCGCTCATGGCGTTGCCGGGCGTCGTCAATCCCACTGTCCTGGCCGCTGAATCGCAGGCACTCGGGAAGGCCGCCCTCGAAGCAGTGCGTGCCGCCTTTGCCGTCTTTGACCAAGCGCGTCGCACGGAAGGCGCGGCTCTCGCCAACGCTGTGCGCGCACATCTGGCGGAAGTGGAGCGTTGCGTGACGCAAATCGAGCAGCTTAAAACCGAAATCGATGCCGCTATCCGCGAGCGACTCGCCGAACGCATTCGCGAGTTGGCTGCTACTGCAGGTGTCGCTCCCGAGCCAGGGCGTCTGGAAATGGAGCTTGCGCTCGCCGCTGATAAAGCTGATGTTACAGAAGAGCTTGTCCGCCTGCGAGCCCATCTCGCCGCCTTCAAGAAGGCTCTCGAGAACTCGGGTCCCGAGCCAGTGGGAAAAACTTTTGACTTCGTTCTTCAAGAACTGCATCGTGAAATCACAACGCTTGGGACAAAAGCGCGGCATGCGGCCATTTCCCCGGCGATTGTTGCAGCAAAGAACGAACTCGAGAAAATTCGTGAGCAAGTGCAGAACATCGAGTGAATCAATCCTACGTCATCGAGCAGCTTCCACTCGCTAGCCAGCTGGCGCGGCTACTAGATTGGGCACTGATCATTCAAGTGCTCGTTGCGGGGGTTGCGCTTTATTTTGCCTGGCGTGGGGTGAGACTTTCTGCGCGCATCCGCGAGTTGGAAGCAACTCTCGAGGCTATGTCCCCATCCACTCAGTCCGAGACATCATCCGAGAGGCTGGTGACTCTGTCGAGTTCGGAGAAAACAAGCTACGTCAGCAGCACAGAGACCCAGCAGTAAGAGAAATCACGAGCAACACCTACAAAGTAAAAAGGGGTAGGATGATGCCCGCGTCGGATCAGCCGACCAATGTGAGTTTGCCTTACGGAGAGAACCGCGTCACGCTCTCTTTGCCTTGCCCCGTGGAACTTTTGGTTCCGCAGTACGATTCACCGCCGGCCAGCGAGAACGAACTTGTCCTGCGCGCTTTGGAGGAACCTCTGGGGACGCCTCCGCTCGAAGAGCTCGCTCGCGGTCGTCATTCCGCTGTCATTCTGATTGCCTGCCGCACGCGCCGCACGGGAAGCCAGGTCTATGTCCCGCTCATTGTGGAAAAGCTTCTTCGTGCAGGGATTGCGCTCAGCAACATCACGGTGGTGACGGCCACGGGAACACACGACAACTTTCGCCCCGAGGACGCTGAGCTGCTTCTGGGATCCTCCCTTGCGGGGCACGTACGTTTTGAAGGGCACGACTGTCACAGCCCCGAAAAACTTCGCCACGTGGGGACAACATCTCGCGGCACGGACGTCCTCTTAAGCACGCGCTATCTCGATGCCGATCTGAAAATTGCCACAGGGCGGGTCACGTGTCATTATTTTGCGGGATTCTCCGGGGGGCGAAAAGCGATTCTCCCCGGTGTTAGTGCCCTCAAAACCACCCGTCACAACCACAGTTTCGCCGTTCTGCGCGACGGCGACATCCGGGTCAACCCTGCCACGCGGAATGGCCTCCTGCGCGGCAATCCTATTCACGAAGACATGCTGGAAGCGGCCTCCTTCGCGCCACCAGATTTCACGATCAACACAGTCCTCGACACACGCCATCGCATTGTGGCTGCGTTTGGCGGGGAGATGGTCCAGGCCCACGAGGCTGCCGTTGAGATCGTCCGCAAACACGATTTCCTTGCCGTCCAGGAGCCCTACGACTGGCTTATCGTGAGCAGTGGAGGAGCCCCGTACGACGTCAACGGCATCCAAGCCATCAAGGCCCCCATCAACACCTACCAAGCGGTTCGTCCCGGCGGCTGCCTCCTCCTCTTTTCAGAGTGCCCCGAAGGCATCATGGAATGGCTTCTTCAAGCCACCGAGCTCAATGACCCCCTCGAACTGCGCCAGCGGATTCGCGATAGGCGGCTCATCCTCGGTCATAATGCTCTCTGGATCGAAGAAATCCGGCAGCGTTGTCATGTTATTATGATGACAAGATTGCCAGAAGAGGCGGTGCGACGTCTCGGCTTCCACTACGTGCGTTCGCCCCAGGAAGCGGTGGAGCTCGCGCACAAACTCTCGCCGGCGCCACATCGCATCGGCGTGGTGCCGTTTGGGACCACAACGGTCACAACCATCTCGCCTGCACCGTGCGCCTAAAAGGACAAGTTGTTTTCAAAATATGCTCAAAGGGAGAAACGTGAAAATGGGGTGGATTGCCAATAAATTGAAGCTCGCCTGCGTCAAGTGCGGCCGCGAGTATCCGTGGTCGTTCACGCTTCAGTGTGCCGATTGCCAAAACGCTTTGGTCGATGTCGACTACAACCTCGAAAACGTGCGCATCAAACCTGAGGGCTGCCTGCTCGAACGATACTTCGACCTCCTGCCACTCGTGAATCGCGAGTCCATTATTGACGGTCAGGAGGGCAATACGCCTTGCATCCACGCGCGGGAACTCGGGCGCGTTCTCGGGCTCGATCATCTCTATCTCAAGAACGAGACGACGAACCCCACCGGAACGACGAAGGATCGCCAAGGGTCACTTGTTGTTGCTGTGTTCCGCGAACTTGGCGTCAACGAGTTTATCACTTCTTCCACCGGCAACTCATCGACCTCCATTGCGCGCATCGTTGCGCAGTTCCCCGACATGCGCATGCACCTTTTCGTCGGCGACGAATTCCTGAGCCGCGTCAACGTGGTGGGCGCGCCCAACCTTATCGTCTATTGGCTCCGCAACGGCACGTTCGTGGATGCTCACAAGGCAGGCGCCTGGTTTGCCAAGGAAAGTGGCATCCCATCAGCCCGAGGCATCTTTTTCTTCGGCCAGCGCGAAGGACTCAAAACAGCTTTCTTCGAGGCCGTCGACCAGATCCCCAAGCCCATCGACGTCTACATTCAGGGCGTCAGCAGCGCGTTTGGCATTTACTCCACGTACAGAGGCGCTGTTCAGTTCCTGGGCCTGGGAAAGATTCCCCACGTGCCGCGCCTTGTATGCGTCCAAGAAGAAACGTGCAATCCCATGGTGCGCGCATGGGAGGACGATGCTGAATCCATCCGCCCCGAACACATCATTCGCTATCCGCGCGGCCTTTCGAAGTCGACACTTCGTGGCGATCCGACGATGGCCTATCCCTACATTCGTAGCGTCGTCAAACAGACCAACGGCACCATGATCACCGCCACGCAGGCCGAGATGCGCGAGGCTCGTAAACTCTTGCTCGAGCTGGAGGGAATCGATGCCTGCTATACTTCGGCCATGACCGTTGTCGCAGCCCGAAAGCTCGCCCAACAGGGCTGGCTGCGGCGCGACAAGGTCGTCATGCTTAACATCACCGGCAGTGACCGCGAGGGGGCGCCCTACCCGCAACCGAATTTCATCGTCGAAAAAGAGGGCGAGGGTTGGCGGATCGAACCTTTCACAGAAAAACTGGCGCGTGGATGCCTCGACCGCGTCGACGAAGTTGTTCGCCAGGCGCTCAAACTTCCTGCCGAAATGAAGCTCGACACGGAAATTCATCTTCTCGAAAGCGATCTCGCCCTCGACAGCGTCGCCCAGCTTGAACTCGTTCTTGCCCTCGAAAAGGAATTTGGCTGCGAGATCCCGCACGAGGACATCAATCGCGACAATTTCCTCACAATCGGCCACGTCGCCGACTACATGCGTAAGAGGGTCTGTGAACGTGCCGCGAGTTGAGTTCCCAACACTCGATCTCTTAGCAGCCGGTGGGAAGAAGCCGGCGATCATCCTTACGGATGGTGAGGTTTGCACCTACGCCCAGCTCGCCGAACGAGTCGCCCATGAGGTCAAAAGATGGCGCGGCGAAGGCCTGCAAAGGGGCGATGCCGTGATCGTCGTGGCGCGTCATGATCTCGCCACCATTGTGGATATGCTGGCCTTGCTCGAGCTCAACGCTCTTCTCGTCCCCGTGTCGCCGGACCTCACTGCGGCAGAGCGCGAAAGCCTCGCCCGGGAAACACATGCGACATGGGTCGTCGAGGGCGGAGCCACCCAGCGCCTCGCCCTCCCGGCATGCGCTCGCACCGATGGCGCACTTCTCGGCCTTCTCAGTAGCGGCTCCACCGGCCGGCCCAAAATCGTTCTCCGCTCGCGCGAGCAGATTCTTGCCGGCATGACCATCTATGCCGAAAGCGTGGAGCTTGCCCCCTCCGACCGCATCCTGGCCCTTCTGCCGCTTGAGCATAGCTACGGGATTCACAATGTCGTTCTCGCCACACTCGGCTCGGGAGTCACGCTGATCCTGGCGCGTGTGCCCCATCCGCGCCTTGCCATGCGCATCATCCTCGAGCACCGTGTGACCCTGCTTCCCGCCGCGCCCGTCTTTTTCGAGCTCATGACAAAATTCGCCGGCGCCTCGCCGCCCCAGCTTCCCCTACGCGCCGCCATCTCAGTGGGGACGGCTCTGGCCCGTCGCATCGCCGTGCATTTTCGAGCTGCATTCGGCGTTAGCCTTTGGCAAAGCTACGGCACAAGCGAAAGCGGACCAGTAGCGCTGGCCAAACGCGGCACTCCGCATGGTGATTTCCTGGCCCTGGGCCAAATCTGTCCCAATGTTCGTGTGCGTATCCTCAACGACGCGGGCATCGAATTGCCCCCTGGTGAGGTGGGCGAAATGGTCATCGATTCGCCCGCTGTTGCGCTCGGTTATTTGGGGCCGAATGATGGCGCCAGCCGCTTCGTGGGCCGCTCCTTTTTCACCGGCGACCTCGGTTTTTTCCGCGATGGAGAGCTGTTCTTCGCAGGGCGGCGCAAACTGCTCATTGCGGCCGCCGGCCACAAAGTCGATCCTCTCGAGATTGAAAATGTGCTCAAAGAGCACCCCTCCATCCACGACGCAGCTGTGCTGGGGATCCCCGACGACCACGGGATCGAGCAAATCACCGCCTTCATTTGCGCCGCCGATGGTCTGACGCATCAGGACGTCCTTGAGCACTGCGCCCAGCGCCTGGCGCCGTGGAAAGTGCCGCGCGTCATTCATTTTCGTGATTCCTTGCCCCGTAATCCCATGGGCAAACTCCTCCGGGAGAAACTCGTCTGATGCGCAGTTACTGGCGTTTTCGTCAACTTGGGCTCGGCTGGCGTCACTGGTTGAGCGCTCTCCTGGCCCGTTTCCCGCCGTTCCTCTTGCTTGCGGTGAGCGAGGTCTTCGGCACCGCCGAATGGCTGTGGCGTCGGCGCAAAGCCCGCGAAGTGACGCGACTGCTTGCACGCCTGCGCCAGCTGGCCCGGGCGCCCAACGAGCGTATCGCTTGCCGACACTACTTCACCTCGTGGTGGCTCACTAAGTTTGCGCATGCGTACGTCGCCCTAGCTTCGGGGCTGCACCTCAAAGGCCTTGTCGATGTGCGCGGTTTTGATCCCATCGAAAAACATCTCGCTGCTGGGGAAGGATTTCTTCTCACAAGCTTGCACAGCCTCCATGGTCACCTTGCGGCAGCGTATGCCGTTCGTCGCGGAGCCAAGCTCCTCAGCCTTCGCAAGGGCGAGCGCGAGAATCTCGCCGAGACCGAAGTCGCCCCCCTTGTCTTCTACGGCGCCACGCCCATTTTCGTGAAACCCGATGCACCATTCGGCGCAATCCTCAAGCGCGCTCTCGATGGGTTGCGCAGCGGTAACGCGATCTTCGTCTATGCGGATGGCATCTATGGCACTGAAAAGGCGAAGGTCGAGCTCCTGGGAATATCCGTGACCTTGCGGCCCGCCCTACTTATCGTGGCTCGACTAGCGCAATGCCCAGTCTACGTTGTCAGCGTGAAGCGCCGGGGGCCGAAGCTGCTCGTGTCGTTCTCTGAGCCCATGTCCCTACGCGACGAGTCTGACATGGACACCGTCTTTCGGCACTTGGCCGACGAATATGTCACGACCGTTCTCCAGTCCCCGGAGTCCCTCCCCGCTGGCATATTCGAGCGCCAATTCAATCGGTCCAAGAAAATGTGAATTCCCCACTTTTTTTTTGTTGCGAGTCGCGAGAGAGCTGCTCCTACTGTGGATACAGTGGCTTAGAGAAAGGGCCACCAAAATCTCTCAAACGGAGGGTGTAAGATGAAAAAAGCATTACTCATCGCAGGAGTAGCATCAGTGGCTCTCGCCAGTGTCGCCTTTGCCGACACCGTTATTCAAGATTTCGAGGCGGGCACCCCTGGCACCGACCTCGCCGGAAACTGGTTTCCTGCCTATAGTGGCAGCACAAGCGGAGTCGACGCTAATACGGACTCTGCCCAGTATAGCAATGAGCAAGTGCATGGGGGCAGCGTCGCTGGAAAGCTGGTGTGGGATTGGACGGGCGCTTCTGGTGGTTTTGTCCGGATCCAGCCCGCAAGTGCTGGGGTCATCAGTGGTTCGAACCTAAACGTCGACCGCACCTCTGAACCCTACATTGGCTACGCCATTTATGCCTCGGGCACGGGTGACAAGATGGCCTTTTACATGGGCGAGGGGTCTGCCGGCTATGGTGCCTCCCCCTATGAGCGCTTTACGGCTGATTACACACTAAGCTTCACCGGGTGGAGGGTTGTCGAGCGCAACATCCTGACCGACCCCGTGGTTGGCTGGATTACCGGAAACGGTGTTCTCAATTCCACCTGCTCCTTCAGCGGCCTGTTCTTCTATCAGGGCGCGCCGGCTGGAACAGTGACCTACTACGTCGACAACCTCTCTTTCACAACCACGACGCGTAACCCCGACCTCCTGCCGGATGCTAGCGTGGCTGATTGGTCGGTCTATTGATGAGCTCCTGACAGTTGCTTTTGATTCGCCAACAGCGCGGGGCGCCTCTCGCAAGGAGGCGCCCCGAAAGTTTTTTGCAGCGCGGGGGGACAGTCCCTTTTCTTGGGTGTGGCGCGGTCGCTCCGTACAATGAGTTCTCGATCCCTCCTCTCACCATCTCTCATGCTCTTTTGTGAACCGTTCTCGAGCTTCAGCCCCTCGGGTTCCAAAAAGATGATCCATCTAGCTGCCGGATCCCAAAGCCCCGGCCATAAGCCTGTGCCTTCAACCACTTTCAAACTGCGTACCCCAAGGTAAGCCGTCGGGGCAACCCTGGAGGCCCTAGAATATTTCTCTACGAACTTCTAGTAATCTCCTGCGCGGAATCTCACTCGATAGTCGAGTTCATGCATGATTCTGCGGGCGTGATATATGAGTTCCCGTCCTGCCTCGACACTTGATTTGTGGCGCCAAATCGTCGACCAGCATTTAGCGTGTGCTCCATCGTGCTTAAAGTCATCAACTTATTATCAAATTATTATTTTATCATTTTTATGAACCAAGACTTTGCAGCTGACACGACGTTCTCTACTGAGCTCTCGCCAGGGTGCGATATGGGGAAGCCGCAACGACGGCTCCCGTTGCTGCCGAAGCGTTTTCCGGCGCTCTCCGCGGCAGGCTTCCTCCTTTCCCCTTGAAGCCCAAGCTATCCCCGACGCTCCATAGCTGACGATGCAGTCTCGGAAACCGCATGGGCACGCTCTCATCGAGTGTGGGGTTGTGGTGTTGCTTTGCCTGCTGTGCGTCGCCTTTCGGGCATGGCAAAGCTGGGGACACCCGGCCTATCAGTCGGGTGAACCCACAGCTTTCTATCCGGCCGAAGCGGGCATGCAATACCGCTGGGCTGAGCGCCTCGCCCACAGCGAAGCCCTGCCGGACGTAGAACAACGCGCCCAATGGCCCGAGGGGCTTCGCATTGGAATCGATGTTACACCGATCATGGAGTACATAGCCGCTTGGGCGTGGCAGCTCTTGCCGGGGCGTCGCGGGAATTTTTTCGATTTTTCCATTCTCTTCATCGCGCTTGTCTCCTCCCTTCCCGTCGTCCTGGCTTATCTCACGGTGAGATGCTGCGGAGGAGGCGTTGCTGGCGCCATGTTTGCCGGTTTTCTCGCCAGTTTTCATCCAGCTGCGTGGGATCGCGTCGTGCGCAATTTCGGCCGCGAGAATTTTGCCCTGTGTTGGGTACTCGTTCCGGTCTGGTTGCTGCTTCTACTTTGGAGGTGGCACCGAGGGAAAGGCTCGTCGCCATGGTGGAAGGGCGCGCTCCTTCTAGCGGCTGTCGGGGCTCAGGCATTGGCCTTCGCGTCCTGGCACATGGCGCGGGCGCTCTTTGAGCTCCACACGGCCCTTTTCTGGATTGCGCTTCTTGTGGGATGGGCAGGCCAGCGTGAGCGCCGATGGCTTCAGGTATGGTATTTCTTGACGGCGCCTCTCTGGTTCGCGCTCCCCGTGCTCAGCGCACGCCAGTATGCCCTGACGCCCAATATCTGCGCGCTGAGCGTTTTGGCGCTGGGAACGATCTGGGCACGCTCGCGGCCTGCGCAATGGGGCGTGGCTGGCCTCGCCGCGGTGGCTTGGTGGTTGATGGATCGCTTCTCTCCTGCCCGAGATGATTCGCATGTGGTGGAAGTTCTTCTTGCCAAGCTGCGCCACTGGTTCGTAAAGCCACTTGATCCATCTGAGCTGACCCCAGAGGCGCGCTTAATGTGGATCGAAGCTTTTGAAAGTCCCTCCATCGCGAAACTCGTTTGGTATGGCGGTGTGCCCATTGTTGCTGCACTCGGTTTCGTAATCATGGCGCGCTGGCGGATTGCGGCGTTTTGGCGGCGCGACGCCTCCTTCCGCACGTTTGCCTTTTTTACAGGGGTCTGGAGTTTGCTTTGGCTTAGCTTTGAGCGGCTCGTCATTTTCTGGGCATTTGGCATGGCCGTTGGTCTGGGGCTTTTGGCATCGTTCGCGCTGCGGGCGCGTTGCCGCTGGGCAGCGGTTTTCACCGCAGTCGTGGTGCTCATCGTGGGGGCGCAAGCAGCCGCTTTACCTCCGATGCCTCGCTTGGCTCGAAATCTTCATGATCGTCTTTCAAAGGCGGAGGGTTTTGCTTTTCGCAATCGGCTCGCCGACACGCGCGATCTCTTGGCCTGGCTCCGCACGAAGACGCGGCCAGATGATGTCATCGTCGCCTGGTTTGGTCTCTCATCTCAAATCTATGCCTACGCCGATCGTCCGGTCGTCGTGCAGTCGAAGTTCGAGAATCCCTATGTGCGCCCGAAGTGCATCGAGCTGGCGAAAGCACTCTACGGTTCCCCCGAGCTCTTGACGGGTTTCTGCCGTCGCTATGGGGCGCGCTACGTCGTCTATGAAGTCCCGATGGTTTTCAGCGGGGGGCGACAGAGCCACCGCTACGTGGCCGGGCTGCAGCAGATCCCCACCACGTCCACAGTTGCGCTCATGCAGTTCTGGCCGCACGAACTCGAGCGCTTTCGGCTGGTTTATCAGAATCGTGGGTTCCGCGTCTTTTTTTGTGATGATGATAATAGAATAACTACGCAACAACACCCTGCCCATTACGGCTGGTATCCGCTTTACGATCGCCAATGGTGTCGGATCGGCGCCAAGAACGGGGTGCTCGAGGACGAGCAGTTAGAGCAGGCTTTGAGGCGCGCCGAAGAATTTGAGCGCTTGTTGGCGTTAGCTCAGGCACTCAAAGCCGAAGGCCGCCTGAGTGAGGCTCTCGAGCTCGCCCGCCGGATTTTGGCTCAAGAGCCGCGTGCCTGGCAAGCTGCCGTGCTTATGGCCCGCATCTACGCGGCGAGCGGCAACACCGCTGCAGCAGAAAAGGCTTGCAGAGAGGCCGAAGTTGGTTACCCAAAATGCCCAGAACTGCCAGCTCATCTCACAAGAGGAAGGAGGCTTCGGGATGCAAATCGCTGAGTGGAAGTGGGCGGCGTTACTTGGCATGCTGTTTGTGGGGTGTCTGAGCACCGTTCGGGCTGACGACAAAAAGGAACTTCCCACGGACGAGGAAGTGTCGGCGTATGAGCAACTTTATCCGTCTTCAGTCATTCGCGGAATGAGATTTGCCGAAGAGCCCAATCCCCGAGAAACCATCCGCGAAGAGATCTACCTTGAGCGAGAGCTTGCGCGGCGTGCCGAAGCCGAAGGCACGACAAGAGATTCTCTTCTGCAAGCCGATATCCGCTACTACCAGAGCCAGGAAATCCTGAATGAAATGCTCCGGCGCAAGCTGCCTGCAGATGCTGTAACCACAGCTGAAGTTGAGCAATACTACGAGTCGCATCGCCAGGAGTTCGAAACGACGGAGATGGTGAAATTCCGTCACATTTTCTTCTTCGTTCCCCCTCGCGATCCGGAGGCGGAAAAGCAGAAGCGCGAGCTTGCGGAGAAGGTCCTCGAAAAATTGCGCCGCGGCGCCGATTTTGGCGAGCTAGCCGCTGAGTATAGCGACATCACGAAGGCCAAGCACAACAAAGGGCTTGTGGGGCCCGAAAAAATCTCAAAACTCAACCCCGTGATTCGCGATGCTCTCGCCAAGCTCAGCCCGGGAGAGCTCTCAGGCCTTGTTCGCACACCCTACGGCTGGGAGATTCTCAAGCTTGATGAGCGTATTCAACCCGGTGTCCGACCGTTTGAAGAGGTTGAGAACATCATTCGCAACAGGCTGAAACGCGAAAAGGCTGCTGCGCTGCAGGATCAGCTGGGGCGCGAAGCCGCGGAACGCTTCCCCGCCCTCGTCAACAACGATTTGCTCGAAACTAGCGGCCCGTTGCCACGCGACGCGTGGGTCTTTGCTGTGTCAGGCAAGACAACGGTCACCGTCGAGCGTGCTCTTGCCGACGTCTATGCCACGTGGTCCTACACCCATATTCAGGACGAGCGCGAGCGTTTGCGCGCCGCTCTGCCGCGCCTTATTCTTACCCAGCAGCTGCTTGCGGTTGCGCAAGAGGATGGTTTGCTCGACGATCCTGTTGTGAAGAGGAAATTGCAGCTCATCGCTCGTCGGCTGACGGGCGAACGGTATTGGCGTGAACTCAAACCGAAGAAAAACCCAACGGAAAAAGAATTGCGCGACTATCACGCGCAAAACGTTGATGTTTTCCGCACACCACCCGAAGCGAAAGGCATTCTTTTCAAATGGCGTTACGATTCCTTGCGCCAGACAACAGGAACGGCTGCCAAGCAAGCGGATCGAGCAAAAGCGAGTGATGCCTACATTCACGAGACGGTGCGCCGAAAGGTGGAAAAAATCCGCCAGGACGCGATTGCCGGCAAGGTGAAACTTGAGGATCTCCGCAAGCTGGCGGACGAGACTCGGGACCTCGATTGGTTCCCGGAGGGGCCAAGCGGCTATTATTTTGATAAAGCATTTTTTGGTACAGCGGAGAAATCCTTCACGGAGCTCATTCCGCAACGCGATGGACTGGCATTCGGTTGGGTCGAAGGGCGCCGTGAACCCAAGCCGCGCCCCTTCGAGGAATGTCGCGAACTCGTTGAACGCCGATGGAAGAACCTCACTGCTGAGGAAATGCAGAAAAAACTCGTTGACGAGATCCTCGCCGAGTATGCTCGGCTGCGCTGATGAGGGCATCGGCGGCTCCGACATGTCCGTGGCGACTTGCGCGTTATGGCGTCGTTGTGCTCTTTGTCGCCGTCGCTGTATGGGTCGCCACCGCGAACGGGAGCGTCAACGATGAATTCGCTGCCCATGTGACGGCCGGTTATCTTTACTGGAAGACCGGCCGTTTTGCGGGGGGCGTCTTCAACCCGCCACTCGGTCAGCTTTGGGTCGCCTGGCCTCTGGTTTTGGCGGGGGCGCCGCTTTTTCCTTTCACCGAGAGTGCTCCGCTCCTGGCGCGCTTGGCGAATGTTCTGCTGGCAACGGCGTGCCTGTGGAGTCTGGGGTCGTGGGTGGCTCACCGTGTCAACGAAAAGGGCGCGCTTATGGCCACCGTGGCGCTAGTGGCCTCGCCCGAATTTCTCGGCCACGCCTCTTTGGCGACGCTGGAGTTGCCTATCTCCGCCCTCATGGCGTGGACAACAATCGGCTGGATCGACGCGCTCAGACGCCCGAGCGTGAGAGCTTGGCTGGCAACCGGCCTGGGGCTGGGGGCTGCGGTAGCCACTAAGGTCAGCGGACTCCTGCTCTTGCCCATGGGAGGTGCTATAGCTTTGGGACACTATGCACGTTGGGGGCGGCTGCGACGCGCGGTTCGCCGCCAAGGCCTCGATGAACGGTCGATAGCCTTTGTCAGTGGGCGCCTGTTCGCCCTCTTCGGCGCAGCGTGGCTAGTGATATGGACCGCCCACGGCTTCCGCCATCAGCAGGGGAGCAGCTCGATTTTGTCACAGCTCCCCTCGATAGCGCGCTTCTTCTTTCCGGTCGAATTTCTTGACCAATTGTTCGGAAAAGCTGCCTACGCCTCCGGCGGCAATCTTGCCTACTTTGCGGGGCAACAGCGAGTGGGCGGATGGTGGTGGTATTATCCTGTAGTCTTCGTTCTCAAGACGCCGCTTCCGCTGCTGCTTTTGTGGGGCTGGGGAGCCATCAGGGCGTTTCGACGAGGACCGAGCCGCGCCCGAAATCTCGCGTGGGCTGCCCTCGCGTTTGCCGTGTGCGCCTCGTTCAATAAGGCGCAAATTGGAGTGCGCCATCTTTTGCCTCTTGCGCCGCTCTTGGCTCTGCTCTGCGCGTGGCTTGTCGTCTCCTCATGTCAGCGCGATCGAGTGGTGGCGTGGGCGCTCGCCGTGGGGGCTGTCATCAATGCCGGCTGGTTCCTTCCCTATCCCCTCGCGGCGGAGAGTGCGCTCCTGGGTGGGCGCGGGTGGCGCGTTTTTGCCGACGCGAATGTTGATTGGGGACAGGCCAACGCCAGAATTCGCGATCTTGTCGAGCGCGGCGAAGTGCGTCAGCCGGTGCCCTATGCCGCCGAATCGGGAAGGCTCGTGGTGCGCGTCAATCACCTCATGGGCTTTCGCTCACCAACGCGTGATGGTTACGCGTGGCTGCGCGAGCATACCCCCGACCAGAAGGTGGCGGGCGGTGGGCTCATCTTTGCCGTGCCCGATGACAGCGACCTTTCGACATTTGCCGCGCCGCCTGTTAGGCTGGCATGGATCTTGGGCCGCGTCGCGGGGCGCCAATCAGCGACCATGACGCGTTCGGAGGCCACCACGGGCCCCGTCACGAGGCGTCCCACATGCCGAGCCGTCTCGCGGGAGGTTGAAGACCTTCTCGAACTGATTGAGCCCTCAAAGCGCGAGGAGGCGGCTGAGGCATGGGTTCGCGTGGTCGAGGAAAACGAACCGCCCCACGAGGCCTATGAATTGGCGCGGCGTCTGGCTCGGCTGTGGCCTGATCTTGCAGTGGCCCAAGAGGCAGAGAAGCGGTTGCGCCTTCTCGTCGAGGCGGAGCGATTCGCCCAGGTTGCCCTAGCGCGAAATGCCTTTGCACGGGCAAACGCGGCCTGGCTCAAAGGGGATGGGCGCGAAGCGATGCGCTGGCTTCGGCAGGCTTTGATGAGCGGGGCGCCCAGCGAACCCTGCGCCGAGTTAGGATACCAAGCGGCGTGTGCTCTCGGCTGGTGGACCGCAGCCATGTATTTCGCCGACGAGCTGCCCCCACAACGTCGGAGTGCTCTCCAGCCTCCACTCGCGCTCGTGAAAAAGTGTCAGGAGGGAGAACTCTCTGCCGAAGTCTTTCCTTTGGCCATGTGGTGCTATCAGCAGCGGGCGTGGCCCACAGCGGCTGCGCTTTTTGCTGGCATTCTCAGGCACGATCCGAGTCACGCGCAAGCATTCAACATGCTAGGAGAGATGATCGTGCGCTATAAGGAGCAAACGCTCCGCGAGACCGAGCTCGAGCGGGCAGCCCTGGAGCGACTCCCAGTGGGAGACACCGTGAAATCTCATTGACCCTTCGCTAGTAGGGCCTTGAGTGATGAAGGAAATCATTGATGAACGCAAAATCAGAGAGGGTCGTGTCATGCGAATGAAGATGAGTTTCTTAGCGCTGGGGTGTCTTGCTGCCGTACTCGCGCTTTCGGGATGCGGGGGAAGCGAATCCAAGGTCGCAACAAAGGAAGAAAAGAAGAGTGCGCGCACCGAGAAAAAAGAGAAGGCCTCGACGGCAAAGCCGGAGCGAACTCCCGTCCTCACTGCGAAGGAAGAGGCGGTGACCACAGACGGCCGGGCCATTTTCGGCCAGCTGGTGTTGACCTCGCCAACCGAGTTGCGGCTCTACATCGAACCCACTTTCCCTGGCAACCGCCGCGCCTCAATTCGGGCCACAGTCACTGTTGACGGCGGTTCGACCGTCCCAACACCGTTCTATCCGGCTCCCAGCATGGACTACCTCGTGGCGACCCTGATTGATGAGGTTAAGCCGCCGGTCTCGGTGACCCTCCTCCTTTCAGCGGATGGATATGCCGAGGCCGAGGTCAAGGCGACCGTCAGTGCGATGATGACTTCGAACGAAAAAGAGAAAGACGACGTGCCCGCCCAGGCCTCCAATCCGCGAGAGTACACGCAGCTCATTTCGAAGGAGTTGGGGCGTTTGCGCCAGGCTGTGGAAGTGGGGCGTTTGGCCGCAGCGCCGAAGATTGCCAAGCATTTGCTCGATGCCGTTTCGGGGCTCGCGTTGACAACAGGCGAAAAGGCTGAAGTAGCCCTCATGCCCGCCCAAACACTTCTCAATGATGCGGTCACCAGCTTGAGTCGCGCACATGAAAGCGGCTCGCGCGATGAGGCTGTGAGCGTGCTCGCTGAAATCGAGAAAGTCATCGAGAAGGACGTGAAGCCCTTCTTCAAAAGCGAATAAACCGCAACGGCCTTTGATTGCTCTTGGGAGGCGCAGTCCGAGCAGAAGGGCCGCGCCCCCTCTCGTTGAATGAGAGCTATGGATTTTCTCACGGAGACATAGAGAACCATCGTGGAAAAGGCATCGTGTCGGCACCTTGAGCAGTTAGTCAGCGAGCGCATCCTTGTTTTGGATGGCGCCATGGGATCAATGATCCAGCGCTATCGCCTCGACGAAGACGGCTTTCGCGGCGAGCGTTTCAAAGATCATGCACTTGCTCTGCGCGGCGACAATGAAGTCCTTTGCCTGACGCGTCCGGACGTGATTCGCGAGATCCACGATGCCTATCTTGCAGCTGGCGCCGATATCATCGAGACGAATAGCTTTAGCGCTAACAAAATTTCCCAGCGTGACTACGCGCTGGAGGGATTGGCCTACGAGCTCAACGTGGCGGCAGCTCGCCTGGCCCGCGAAGCCGCCGACGCCGCCACGCGCCTCACGCCAGAAAAGCCTCGCTTCGTTGCCGGCGCCATCGGCCCAACCAACCGCACTCTCTCGATTGCCACGGATACCGAAAACCCCGCTTATCGCGAACTGACCTTTGCAGATTTCGTGGATGCTTATCGTGAGCAGGTGCGAGGGCTCCTCGATGGGGGAGTGGACTTGCTGCTTTGTGAAACAACGTTCGATACGCTCGTGCTGAAAGCTGCTCTCTTGGCCATTGAAGAGGAGTTTCAGTCGCGTGGCTACCGGATCCCTGTCATTGCCACGCTCACAATAACGGACCGCAGTAAGCGTGTCCTCTCAGGCCAGACAATTGAAGCGTTCTGGATTTCTATCGCTCACGCAGAACTCTTTAGTGTGGGGATCAATTGCGGTTTGGGTGCGCGTGAGATGCGCACCTATCTTGAAGAAATATCAGAGCTTGTGCCAATCTATGTAACATGTTATCCCAATGCAGGTCTACCGAATGCCTTTGGGGGATTTGATGAGACTCCTGAAATGATGGCGCGTGAGGTTGAGGACTTTGCGCAGGCTGGATGGGTCAACATCGTGGGTGGTTGTTGCGGCACCACGCCCGATCACATTGCAGCCATTGCGCAAGTCGTGAAGAAGCATCCGCCCCGCCGCCCTCCCGAGCCTTGGCCTCTCACAGCGTTCAGTGGCCTGGAGGCTCTTATCATTCGGCCCGAGACGGGGCTTGTCGTCATCGGGGAGCGCACGAATGTCACGGGTTCGCCCAAGTTCAAGAAGGCGGTCCTGGCGGGCGACTATGAGGCGGCTCTCGCCATTGCGCGCCAACAGGTGGAAAACGGCGCCAACATGATCGACGTCAACATGGACGAGGGCATGTTGGATGCCGTCGCCGCCATGCGCACCTTTTTGAACTACGTCGCAAGCGACCCCGCGGTGGCGCGTGTGCCGATCATGGTCGACAGCTCCAACCCCGACGTCATCGAAGCCGCCCTCCAGTGCATTCAGGGGAAGGCGGCAGTCAACTCAATCAGCCTCAAGGAAGGGGAGGAGCATTTCCTCGAGCTAGCCCGCCGCTTTCGACGCTATGGTGCGGCCCTCGTTGTCATGGCTTTCGATGAGGAAGGCCAGGCCGTCACGTGCGACCGCAAGGTGGCCATTTGCGAACGGGCGTATTGGCTCCTAACGGAGAAAGCCAACGTTCCACCCCAGGACATCATTTTTGATCCCAACGTCCTGACTGTGGCGACAGGAATTGAGGAGCACAACAATTACGCCGTCGAGTTCATCGAAGCCGTCCGGCAGATCAAAGAGCGGTTGCCTCATGCCAAGATCAGCGGTGGCATCAGTAACGTCTCCTTCTCCTTCCGTGGCAATAACGTTGTGCGCGAAGCCATGCACAGCGTGTTCCTATACCACGCCATTCGCGCCGGCCTTGATATGGCCATCCTCAATGCTGGACAGTTAGCAATTTATGAAGATATCGAGCCGGAACTCCGAGAACTCGTGGAAGACGTCATTCTCAACCGCCGGCCGGATGCAACCGAACGGCTCATGGCTTACGCCGAAAAGGTCAAGGGGGAGACGCACACTGAGAGCCGCAGGCTCGAATGGCGGACAGCGCCGGTGGAGAAACGGCTGGAGCACGCGCTCGTAGCGGGCATCGACGAATTTGTGGAAACGGACGTCCTGGAAGCGCTGGAGAAATATGGCCGTCCTCTTGCCGTCATCGAGGGGCCTCTCATGGCGGGCATGAACGTTGTGGGCGATCTCTTTGCAGCCGGGAAGATGTTCCTCCCCCAGGTGGTGAAAAGCGCCCGCGTCATGAAGAAGGCGGTCGCCGTGTTGCTGCCCTATCTCGAAGCGGAGAAGCAATCATCAGGCACGACGACGCAAGGCAAATTCCTGATCGCCACCGTCAAAGGAGACGTGCACGACATTGGCAAGAACATCGTGGGGGTTGTGCTCTCGTGCAATAACTACGAGGTAATTGACCTGGGCGTCATGGTCCCCTGCGAGGAGATCCTGAAAATGGCGCGCGAGCACGGCGTCGACATGATTGGCCTGAGCGGCCTCATTACCCCCTCGCTGGAAGAGATGATTCACGTGGCCCGCGAGATGGACCGGGAGGGGTTCACGTGTCCCCTCCTCATTGGCGGGGCCACCACGAGTAGGGTTCATACAGCCGTCAAGATTGCGCCGGCTTATCGTGGCCCGGTGATCCACGTTCTGGATGCTTCCCGTGCTGTGGGAGTTGTGGGGAATCTCATGAATGCAGCCACGCGCGACAAGTTCATTGCCGACTATCGCCAGGAGCAGGAACGATTGCGGGCCGAGCACGAGCAGCGTGCCAGTGCCACGCGCCTTGTCCCACTGTCCGTCGCTAGGCAGCGGCGTTTCGCGTGGGATTGGAGCAACTATCGCCCGCCGAAGCCTGACTTCCTCGGCATTCGTGTCCTGGCACCCGTTCCGCTCGAGGACATTGTTCCTTATATCGACTGGTCGCCTTTTTTCCACACATGGGAAATTCGCGGTCGCTACCCACAACTTCTCGACCATCCTGAACACGGCGCTCGTGCGCGCGAGCTTTTTGAGGATGCCCAGCGTTTGCTGAGCCGAATCGTGAGCGAGAAGCTTCTCGATCCAAGAGCCGTTTACGGTTTCTTTCCCGCCAACTCCGTTGAGGACGATGTCGAGCTCTACACCGACGAAAACCGTGATCGGCGCCTCGCGGTGTTGCACTTTCTCAGGCAGCAGACGGAAAAATCATCCGATCCGTATCTCTGCCTGGCTGATTTTGTGGCTCCTAAGGAGTCTGGGCTGCCCGACTACATCGGGGGCTTCGTGGTCACAGCCGGCCACGGCGCCGAAAAGCTTATCGCGGAATTTGAGGCGCACCACGATGATTACAGCTCAATTATGGTCAAGGCTCTCGCCGACCGACTTGCCGAAGCTCTGGCGGAGTATCTCCACCTTTTGGTGCGAAGGCAATGGTACGCCCGCGACGAGAATCTCACCATCGAGGAGCTCATCAAGGAGCGATATCGCGGCATCCGCCCAGCAGCGGGTTATCCTGCTTGTCCGGATCACACGGAAAAGCGCCAACTATTTGACCTCTTGAATGCAGAGGTTCAAGTCGGCGTGACCCTCACGGAGAGCTTTGCGATGATGCCGCCGGCGTCGGTGAGTGGCCTCTATTTTTCCCATCCCCAGGCGCGCTACTTCGCTGTGGGCAGAATCGGGCTGGACCAGGTGCGTGACTACCAAAAACGCAAAGGCGTGCCACTTGAGGAAATCGAGAAATGGTTAGCCCCTAACCTTGGTTACGAACCCGGCCGATGAACTAGGAGCGTTCTTCTTGGGGGAGCGAGCGGCTGTTATGTTTCGCGCTGAACCAGCGAGCGAGCTCTTGGAGGCGTCGCCGGCCAGGACGAAAAAGGGGACTCTGCCCAAAGTGGCGCGCAAATTCACGATTGCTTTGCGGCTGGAGAAAAAACTCTGGCGGCATGTATTCCCTCAGTATGACACCGCTGCGAAACTCCTCAAACGGGGTAAGATGAGGGCGGCGATTGTAGGGGCACACATCCTGACACACGTCGCACCCAAAAAACCACTTGCCGAGCATCTGCCGCTCGCCCTCCGAAAGCGGCGAGCGTTTTTCAATCGTTAGATAACTGATGCAGCGGCGCGCGTCGAGAACATAAGGGCCCACGAAAGCCTGAGTTGGACAGGCGTCGAGACAGCGAGTGCACGAGCCACAGGTGCCCCAGATTGGCTCGTCTGGCTCCAGTTCTGCAGTCGTGAGAATGAGGGCGAGGAAATAGTACGAGCCGTGGCGCGGCGTAATGACCATCGTGTTACGCCCCCAGAACCCGATGCCTGCCGCTACTGCATAGGCCCGCTCCAAGGCAGGAGCCGAATCCACGGCAATGCGCCACTCATTGCCCGGCCAGACTTGTGAGAGCCAGGGCAGAAGCAATTTGAGTCGGTAGCGCAGAACTTGATGATAGTCGAGACCGAGAGCATATTTCGAAATGCGCACGCCCTTGACAGCATCTCGTGGTGGTGTGAGATGTGGGTAGTAGTCAGCCTGAAAAACGAGCACTGACCGTGCACCTGGCAGGAGCTTTTCCGGAGACAAGCGCACATCAGCTGTGCGGGGGATGTAGCTCATCTCCCCATGATAGCCCTGGTGAAGCCACTCGCGGTAGCGCTCTTTGATCTCGGCATCGATGGAGGCTCGGGCCACGCGCACTTGAGCAAAGCCTAACTCATGCGCCCTCGACTCGAGCTCATATTTCCACGGCTTGGTCATTTGTGTTTCCGAGATGAGGCCAGTTCAATGAGGGAGCTCCGTCTTTCACGACAAAAGATACAGAGTTTTGAAGTTGCCTCACTGGCCTGCTTCTTCATGTAGTTGACGGCAAGCTCTCTCATCGAAGAGAAAACGATCTCCGAATTCTGAATGATGATAAAGAGTTTCTTTCTCAATAGTCGTACCGTAAGCCGCTTTGGCCTTCTCGGCACGATGGCG
>FWWL01002357.1_pt1 | contig 39675 bp, 39 predicted proteins | sample 2228331 | NCBI WGS metagenome assembly FWWL01 (sample SAMEA103939775, study PRJEB20133) | metagenome
GTAGCGACCGGCTGACGCCGTCGTACCCGTACCGCCGCCTTCCGGCGGTAGCGACCGGCTGACACCGGTCGTACCCGTACCACCGCCTTCCGGCGGCAGCGACCGGCTGACGCCGTCGTACCCGTACCGCCGCCTTCCGGCGGTAGCGACCGGCTAACGCCGTCGTACCCGTACCACCGCCTTCAGGCGGTAGCGACCGGCTAACGCCCGCGCCAGCGACCGGCTGACGCCCATCGCGCCTGCCGCGTATGTACCGCCGCCTTCAGGCGGTAGCGACCGGCTAACGCCCGCGCCAGCGACCGGCTGAAGCCGGTCGTACCCGTACCGCCGCCTTCCGGCGGTAGCGACCGGCTGAAGCCGGTCGTACCCGTACCGCCGCCTTCCGGCGGTAGCGACCGGCTGACGCCCATCGCGCCTGCCACGTATGTACCGCCGCCTTCAGGCGGTAGCGACCGGCTAACGCCGGTCGTACCCCTCTGGTTATCGTCGATGATTCTTGCGAAATGGTTGAGAAAACGTTATGCATCTGTAATCGATGTATTGTGGTTTTTCGGGCGATCGAACGGTACACTATCGACAATATACAATGCCCGTTGATGCTGATGTCTTTGCCAGGTGACGTTGATGTCGCTCGATACCATCAATCACAATACGGAAGCCGAACTGGCGCGCCTGCGTCAGCGCGTCGCCGAACTGGAGGAGCGTCTGGCGCGCGCTGCGGCTTTTCCGGCCCCGTTTGCAACGCATGTCGATATGCAGCATGTCTTTGATGCGCTGACAACACCAGTCTTCTATAAGGATATCGAAGGACGTTATGTGGGATGTAACGCAGCGTTTGCTGTGTTTCTGGGTCGTGATCGTTCCGACATCATCGGTAAAACGGCGTATGATCTGGCGCCGCCGCATCTGGCAGAGACCTACCACCAGGCGGATCTCACGCTTATGCGCCAGCGATCAACTCAGATCTACGAGGCGGAAGTCATTGCCGCCAACGGCGAGAGTCGTATTGTCCAGTTCTCTAAGGCGCCCATTGTCGATTCAGCCGGGAACGTGGTTGGACTGATCGGCGCCTTGCAGGACCTTACCGAGCGCAAGCGGGCTGAACAGGAAACTGCGCGCCTGATGGAAATCCTGGAGAATACGCCTGATGTGATCGGCATGGCTGATGCCCAGGGGCGCGTGGTCTATATGAATAAAGCCGGCAGGCGCCTGCGCGGTCTGTCGTCCGAGGCTGACCTCGACGGTATGCAGATCGCCGACTTTCATCCTGCCTGGGCTGCAAAAATCATTCACGAAGAGGCGATTCCGGCGGCAGACCGTCAGGGGTACTGGAGCGGCGACCTTGCGATGATCAATGCCCGCGGCGAAGAGATCCCCGTGTCGCAGGTGCTGCTGGCGCATCACGATGCCGACGGGAAACTGGTCTATGTCACCGGCATCATGCGCGACATCTCCGAGCGCCAGAAAGTGGAGCGCGCGCTGCGTGAGCGCGAAATACAGGAACAGGTGATCGAGGCGCAACGCGCAACCCTGCGCGAGTTGTCCACTCCCCTTCTGCCGATCTCATCCGAGGTGGTGGTCATGCCGATCATCGGCACGGTCGATAGCGCCCGCGCGCAACAGATCATGGAAACCGTCCTTCAAGGGGTGAGCGAGTATCACGCATCACTGGCGATTCTCGATATTACCGGGGTCAAAGTGATGGATACCCAGGTCGCCGGAGCGCTGATCCACGCGGCGCATGCCGTGCGCCTGCTTGGCGCTCAGGTGGTGTTGAGCGGAATTCGCCCTGAAATCGCGCAGACGCTGGTGCATATCGGCATCGATATGCGCGATATTGTGACGCGCAGTACGCTGCAGCAGGCGATTGCATTTGCGCTGGAACGATCCCAATAGCAGGAGTGCAACGATATCTGCTTTCTGCTGGACACATCATCGCAGCCGGAAACCACGCTGCAGCTCGGCAGGCTTATGCCACGCCCGTGCAAATGGTACGGCTTGCGTGCCTGCTATTGTTGAGTATACTGTGAGTCATGCCGGTTATTGTTGATAATACCGCATTGCCATATGCGGTTTCAATCTTTGTGAAACCAGGTGTAGTACTCCAAAATCTAAAATCAAAAATGGTATCAGCTGCCTGCAGCGCCGTTGTGGGATGTCGCAGCAGACGCTCACACCGCTGAAGGACCGACCGTCAGCCTGCAGACGGGTGGTACAATGACACAAGAGAATGCGCCCATGAATACACAAGATATCGTAACCAGGCTGAAAGAATTAAAGCCTATCATCACTGCGCGCTATAAAGCGCGCGAGATCGGTCTTTTTGGTTCTTTCGTTCGTGGAGAACAAGAAGCAAACAGTGATATTGATCTGCTGGTAGAGTTTGAAGACAACGCCGATTTGTTCGACTTGATCGGGCTGGCATTGTATCTAGAAGAAATATTCCAGCGTCAGGTAGATGTGGTTTCCAGACAAGCCCTTCGCGCAGAACTGCGAGAGTCTGTCTTACAACAGGTTGTGACAGTATGAGGAACTATACCCTCTACTTGAAGGATATCTTGAAAGCAATAGAAAGCATCGAAGACTTTATTGCATCCGGCGTCGGGTCGTTTGCACGCTGATGCGCGACAGAGGGGCGCGATGGCATGGTGCAATGTCGGGTATGACGTGACCATGCCACGCGCCCTTTTTTTGAGATTCGATCAGGACGCCGGCGGCGGCAGGCTGTCGAAATCAGGGGTGTCGGTCAGGTACAGGTTGCCATACCCGCTATCGTCGCTCACGTAGAGGATCTGGCGCCCGTCAGGGCTGAATCGTGGATGCACGTGAGTGATCTGCACCTGAAATGACCCACGGTGATAGGCGACGGCGCGCGGTCCCTCGAAGACGCCGTCACGGAACCGCCAGAGCATGAGCCAGGGGAAGGTGCGGGTTCCGTCGCCGATGATCAGGTTCAGATCGTTGCTGTGAAAATGCGTTGAGTCGGCAGGAAAGGGCGCTTCAATCCGGTCTGTGTTGTCGTAGCGGATGCATCCGTAGAATGGTTCGCCGTCTGCCGTCCGTCCGTGATACCCTATCCGCTCGCCGTCGGCAAACCAGTATTCATGCCCGACTCGTTCCCCTGGAGGTGTCGGACGGATTTTCCAGGTTTTGCCGCTCGCCATGTCGAGTCCCCAGATGCGATGATCAACCTTCTGCCACGGTCCTTCATGGCAATAGGTAAGGATGTTGGGAAGCGTGGGCGAGGTATTGACATGCCCGATCCAGGCGTGTTCCTCGAAGATGACATCCGCCGCGCCGGTTTCTACGTCAATGCGGACGATCTGGGAGAGCGGTCGCGCTTCCCAGTATTCTGCAAACCCGACATAGCCATGCAACAGGTCGATGGCAAAGCGATCGGAAAGGTCTTCGTAGAGACCGGTGCAGACGTATCTGCCGTCTGCAGTGACATTGGTGATATTCGTCAGAAACCGGTCGGGCGCGCGATAGATGCGTCGTTCGTCCAGGGTGTGCAGATCGAGCGCAACCAGATCGCGCCCGTGCCAGAAGTACACTTCGGGACGCACAGGATTGACGCTGGCGAAGAGAAATGATGTTTCTCCGGGCGGCGGCGGTTGATCGAGATCGGTCAGTTGCGTGATTGTTCCATCGGTCAAATCCAGACTGTAGAGGTTGACCCGGTTGCCGCGTTCGGACCCGAACAGGAGTTTCTGCCCGCCATCGTACCAGCCGGGGTTTGTGAAGTACAGGTGGTGGCTGTGCGCTTTATGCGCCGTCAACTGCATGATTCGCACCCCGGTGCGTCGGTCGTGGAATATGCGCCACTCAGCAGGGGAGATCGCGCCTTTGGTCATGGAAATTGTCCTTCCAGTGTACAGGAGCCGGGAGACCGTCAGGAACCATCGATGATACCACACATCCATCGATTTCGTGTATACTACGGGGTATCCGCTTCACGGTTGTTTACCCTTCAGGGCGGGAAGCCCACCCGCTTCAGCGGTGGGATGAACGCCCCCGCTTCAGCGGCTTCAGCCCACGGTGGTGTGCTGCTTCCGCTTGCCAACATCCGCTCTTTGTGGTACACTTGTTCGTGTGCAAGACACTCCGATGGTACAGCGGAGCAACGGTTCGCACCTTATCAACTCAAGGTTGGCGGTTGTGGCAAGAACGTTCCGTTGCCGCGTAAAACCTTGACGGGGTGTACCAATCTGGCAGCCTGTCAGCCTGCCAATGGTCCTCCGTTCCAACCGCGTAGGTTGGCGTCAGGTCGGTGGCTCAACCGATGCTACGAAATCTGGAAGGACAAGCCCAATCCGTTGAGGATTGGGTAGCTGACACGTCTGATGAGGGACTGTCTATGACCCGTGATCAGCATCTGCGCCGGCTATGCGCGCTCGCTCTGACGGTAATGCCGGTACTGATCGGCATCGCGGCACTGACGTTTCTTCTTCCCGGCAGGGTCTCCGCACAGACGGCGTCGAGCAACCCGCCATCCCTGACGGTCGCCGGAACGCTCGGCGATCCGCCGCAGGAACGGATTCTCTTCATCAGCGCAGCGACGCCAATCTCGGGCGCGGAGGCGCTGATTTCGGATTTCGTCCGCGTCGACAACGCCGCAACGATCAGCGGACTGGTTACGGTCGCGCCGCTCCCGGCGCGCGTCGAGGCGGGGAGACCGCTGACGCTCACGGTGACGGTGTCGTTCGCCAATGCGCGCAGTGGCGCCTACAACGGCACGATCTGGCTGAATTACGATGCCGATGGTCTCCCGTCATCGCTGCAGATTCCGGTGACGGTCACCATCAAAGACCCGCCGGGTCCGCCGTTTGTCGCGTTGATCGGCGGTGTGGCGATTGCAGCATTGATTTCCACCTATCTGGGGGGCGGGCGCCAGCGCGACGATCTGGCGGTGCGGATCGAACGTCTGGCGGCGCGGGTGACCGCCGCTTCCGGTCTGCCCGACGCCGTTCGCCGCGCGCTGCGTCAGCGCCTCAATCTGGCGGATGCGCGGATGCGGTCAGGGAAACTCATCGACGCGCAACAGGAGTATGAAGAGGCGGAGCAGTTGCTGACGCGCTGGCTTGGCTGGGTGGAAGCGTGGCGCCTATTGCAGACGAAGATTGACCAGGCGCGCGCTATGCTCCAGCCCGATCCCCAGGGAAGACCGGCATACGCGGTTGAAGTGCACCGTCGCCTTGATCAGATTGAAGAGTCCGTTCCCAGCGCTGATGATCTGAACGCTGTTCGGAATGACCTGAACACGGTGATTGATCAGATCAATGCGTTCCTCGATCTGGTTACTCGACATAAAAATCTGCAAACGATTCTCGATGCCACGTCACTGACGCCAACAGAGAAGAGTTCTTACCAGGCGCAGATCGATCAACTGCGACTGCAGATCGATAGGTTGCTGCCAGAGACAGTAACCGACGCTCCGAATTACCAGACGATCAGCGATGACATAACCAATCTCAATGCCACGCTCAAGGGTTTCCTGCCGCGCGGCGCACCGGAGTCGGCGCTGCTCACCACCCGATCAGGACAGGCAACAGTCCCCGCGGCAGCGTCGGTGATCGAAGAGATTGCTCCGCAATTCACCCGGCTGGCGATGGAGTTCCCGAGTCGGGCACGCGATGCCGCCGGGCAGACTGTTGCAGCCGGTTTTCTGTCCAGCCTGCCATGGGCGCGGATCCGTCTCTATGGCTTCCGCCTGGCGCAGTTCCTCATTCTCATCACCCTGTGGGGGTGGACGGGGTACAATGAGTTGTACATCCAGAACCCGACGTTCGGCAGCGACTGGCTGTCGAACTATTTCACGCTGATCGCCTGGGGCTTTACCTCGGAGGCAGCGCGTGCCACCTTCACGAATCTTGCCGGACGGTTGGGCGTGACCGTCGAGCAGTGACCATTCACGGATCACTGGCGGCGATGCCTGCCAGCGCAAGCAGCCGTTGCCACTGCGCCTCGGTCACCGGCACGACCGAGAGGCGCGACTGGCGCACGAGCGCAAAATCGGCGAATGCTGGATCGGACTTGATCTCTGCCAGCGTCACCGGACGCGGCAGTGGCGCCAGCGGGCGCACATCGACGACGACCAGACGCGGATCGCTCTGTTGCGGGTCGGGATAGGGCGCGCTGATCACTTCCGCTCGACCGATGGCGCACCGTTCGTCGCCGGTGTGGTAGATCAGCGCCTCGTCCCCCGGTTGCATCTCGCGCAGGTGCTTGAGCGCAACATTGTTCGATACTCCGTCCCAGACCGTTCGACCGTCGCGCACCAGGTCGCTCCAGGCGTAGCAGTCCGGTTCGGTTTTCAGCAGCCAGAAACGCTTGCTCATACACGCTCCAGAATCAGATCGGTTGTACCAAGCCGCAGGCGTGTTCCAACAGAAATAGTACTCGCTGCGTGACGCAGGTGTTCCGCCGACCCATCCGGTCGCATCACCCACGTCCCATTCCTGCTGGCGTCCCGAATGGCGACCGTCTCGTCGTCGCCGCAGATGATATACAGATGATCACTCGACACAAGATCGTCATTGAGCACAGGAATGCGTCGTTCATGCGCTTTTGGCGACTTCCTGCGCCCCGCGATCGTCTCCCCCTCGTAGAGCGGAACCGATGCTGGCGGGCTTCCCGATGGGTGGATAGCGATCTGGAAGCGTGGCGGCGCCAGTTCGAAGAGGAAATGATTGTCGTACCACAACCGACCGCCGAACAGCGTGGCGGCGATGGCATCGATCACCTCGTCCGAAAGCGTCACGCCGCTGTGTGACATTGCTGCAACGCCAGGGAGTTCGTTGAAACTGCACACCTTCAGATGATCGCGATGGTCATCGACATCGAGTGACATGCGCGAGTCGGCGGGGAGCGCAGGAAAACCGATGAGTACGCCGGTCACCTGCTGGAACGGATGCGGGCTGGCGGCGGCAATGCCAAGCCGTGCAGCGGCGGCGTTGAGGCTCATCTGAACCGCGTCGCGTTGCTGGCGCAACCGGTGCAGCGGATGCGTCCCGTCCGCTTCGAGGATCGGCTGGCCGCTGGCGCGATCCCGCCAGACGCCCCCCGGTGGCGCATCGATAGGGCCCGGATAGGAGCGCAACGCCCCGACGATGACCGCCGTCGCTCGCAGGATCAGCAGGTCGATCTGCGCCAGCGGCGGATCGGCGCCGGCAGTGATGTCGAACACAACGGTGCACGTTCCTTCCCTTGGCGACTGGCGAGCGCTGCGCACCAGCGTCAGCACTCGTTCGCGCAGCGCGATCCGTTCACGCGCCGTGTCCGGCGTTCGCCCGATGTAGACTCGCAGCCGCATGGGCGTGTTTCCGCTCACCTTCCGAACATCTGCTGCTGCGATTGTAGCACAGGTCGCCGGTCGCGTCGGTGCACGAACGTCGGTCGACCGTTTTGCGCCTGCGTGTATGCCGGTCATCGAAGGCATGCAGGCAGTATAATGATCTGCGTGATCGATAGCGTGTGACGCTTCTGTATTCACACGCCTTGTGACAGGAAACAGCATGGATACCGTCTCTTTTGTTCCCGAAGCCATGCCGCCGCGCGACGCCTATCGCCTGCTCGTCAGCAGCGTCGTGCCGCGCCCGATCGGCTGGGCATCGACCACTGGCGCCGACGGGTCGATCAACCTGGCGCCCTTTTCGTTCTTCAACGCGGTCGGCGGACCGATGCCGTTCGTCATGATCTCGGTCAGCCGTCGCGCCGGCGCACTCAAGGATACATTGCGCAACGCCGCCGAAACCGGCGAGATGGTGCTGCACATCGTCAGTGAAGACCTTGCGCCGCAGATGAATATCACATCAGGCGATTGGGCGTATGGTGAGAACGAGTTTGAGCGGGCCGGACTCGCAATGGCGCCCTCGGTCGATGTGCGCCCGCCGCGCGTTGCAGCAGCGCCGGTGGCGATGGAAGTGAACGTCACGCAGATTGTGCCGGTCGAAGGCAGCAGTTACACCATGATCATCGGGCGTGTCGTGCGTTTCCACATCCGCCGCGATCTGCTGCGCCCCGATGGCACAGTCGACCCACTGCGGCTGAAACCGGTGGCGCGATTGAGCGGCGATGAGTATGCCCGTCTTGGCGAGGTCTTTGCCATGCCGCGACCAGAGGTGTAACGCGGTGCGCCATGTGCGTGGTATAATATCTTATCAGGCAGGGAAAGCCGCACAGGCCCTTCCTCTCCCAGGGCGACATAATCTATGGGATCGATTATTACGCTGGCGATGCAGAAGGGCGGGGTCGGCAAAACGACCACCGCGCTGAGTCTTGGCGTGGCGCTTGCAGCGCGCGAGCGGCGCGTGTTGTTGATCGACATCGATCCGCAGGCGAACCTGACCCAGGGTTTGGGCGTCGATCCGTCGCAACTGGAGTACAGCGTCTACGAGGTGCTGCTCAACCCTGAGCGTGGCAGCGCGTTTGCGACAATCGCCACTGAAGACGGCGTCGATCTGATCCCGTCATCGCTGCTGCTGGCAGGTGCGGAACTTGAACTGGCCGGGCGTGTTGGGCGCGAGTTGCTGCTGCGCAAGGCATTGCGCGCCGCGCGCGAAACGTACGACTATATTCTGATCGATCCGCCGCCATCGCTCGGGTTATTCTCGCTCAACGCCCTCGCCGCAGCGCAGCGTGTGCTCGTGCCGCTCCAATTGCACGCCTATGCGCTCAAGGCCATGCCGCAACTCGAGCAGACGATCGATCTGGTGCGCGAGATCAACCCGGAACTCGCCATTGGCGGCGTGCTCTGCACCCTGGCCGACCGCCGCACCAACCTGAGTCACGAGATTGAACGGCAGGTGCGCGAGCGATACGGTGCGCTCGTGTTTCAGACCGTCATCCCAATGAATGTCAAACTGGCCGAAGCGCCGATCGCCGGTGCGCCAATCCACCGGTATGCCCCCGGCAGCCCGGGCGCGCAGGCGTACAACGCGCTGGCTGACGAACTCGAATCGCGATTGAACCGCCAGAGGTGAAGATGAGCGCTGAACATTCCTCCGACAACCAGACGCCCATCCGGCGCGGGCAGGGGCTGCGCCTGTCGGTCACATCGTCTGATGCGGATGCGCCATCGCCTGAATCAGGCGGTGAAACGTTGCGCCGTGGTCAGGGACTGCGTCTTTCCATCCACGATCCGGCTGCTGCGTCACCGCCTTCGACCCTCCTGCGTGAACTGATCGGCGCCCCTCAGGTCATCGAACTATCGCACGGTCCGCTGGCTTACCGTGCAGCCGGGCACGGTCCGCCGCTCATCCTGCTCCACGGCTGGGCGGCCTCGTCGCGCTACTGGCTCATCACCCTGGCAGACCTGTCCGCCGATTTTCGCGTGTATGCGCTGGACCTGCCGGGGTTCGGCGATTCGCCAGCGCTGTCTGAGGCGGGAACGGTAGCGCGGCAGGCGCAGGTGGCGCTCGAGTTCGCCGACGCGCTCGGACTGACGACATTTGATATCAATGGTCATTCATACGGTGCAGCAGTGGCGGTCGTGCTGGCATCCAGCCAGCCGCAGCGGGTGAGGCGCCTGGTGATCACGTCGCTGGGAGCAATCGGCGACGAGAGCGAGCGCCTGATGGTTGCGCTCGCGCGTGCACCGCTCGATCTGACGCTACGCCTGGGGTATCCCTGGCTCAATGTGATTGCACCGTGGGTCGAAATCTGGCGACCGTTCGCAACGGCGCTCTTATGCATTCCTCCACTGCCGCAGATGATGGCGGCGCGCTTCATCGAGAATGGTCTGCGCGAGAGATGGATGCTTCAGGAAGGGATTGTCGATCTGACGAAGATGGATCTGCGCGCGCACCTGATGGCGGTTGCAAGCGTCGGCGATCCGCAGGTGTTCGATGCATTCCGCACCGCACCGCAGCCGGCGCTGCTGATCGGCGGCGCCCAGGACCGGATCATGCCGCCGGAAGCGCTCCGGGCTGCAGCTCAGACGATGCGCCAGCCGGAACTGGCGCTGATCGAGCAGTGCGGCCACATTCCGATGATCGAACAGCCAGACGCATACCACGCTGCGCTGCGATCATTCCTGGTCGATTAGGGCACGAACACCATTTTTGATTTTAGATTTTAGATTTTGGAGTACCGCACCTCATAAACATGTCAGTACAGGCTGACAGGCATGTGTCCCGGCTCAGCCGGGGATGGCTTGTGACGGGGGAACCTTGTGTCGGTGAGTAAACAAATGCGCCGGGATTGGGGTCGTTTCTGCCAGTCCATGACCAGCAGGCACCGTCAGCGCGTCAGTGTGCGCAGATAGGCCATCAGGTCAGCCATCTGCTGATCGCTCAGGGCGCGCCCCGGCATGACGCCAATCTGCCCCTGGTTGGTCGTCCGAATGAAGGCGGCGACGTTCTCCTCAGTGCGTGGCATGCCGTTCGGGAGCATCCCGCCGTAATCCACTCCCGGCGGGTAGACCGGTCCCTCCGGTTGCAACACGCCCGCCATGCCCGTCCCGACCCGAAATTCGGTTGTGGTGGCATGGCAGGCGCTGCACCCGGCGCGTTCAAAGACGATCTGCCCGCGCGCTGCATCGCCAACGACCGGAACGCCGGCGGGTGCAGCGGGGGGACGGCCGAGCGTATTCGCCGCCAGCAGCAACGCCCCGAGCACCAGCGCCACACCAATGGCCATCCGAATCAATGGTTGCATCTCATCCCTGTACCCGCCCCTGCCGGCGGAGTGCGATCAGGCTCAGGGCGACCGCGCCAACCCCAGCCCATCCCCAGGCGGCGGAGTGCTTGCCGCGTTGCCTTGCGCGCACTCCCTTCGCCATTTCCGGAATCGACTTCAGGCGCTCTTTGGCTTCCGCCTTGCGCCGCGCAAACAACTCGGGATCGGCGCGCAATTCTTCCGCCAGCCGGCGTTTGTGCATGATCTGCTCTTCGGTAATATACTCCTCGAATGAACGCAGCGGCGCAAGGCGATACCCGTGTTTGCGGAAGAGGCGATAGATCTCCTTGACCCGCTCGGGGGTGATGTTCCGCCCCAGCGTGTAATCCTCGAAGCGCCCTTCCATCGCCAGCAGCGATGTTTCCGCCAGACAGGCGTAGACCGTCTTCGGCGGCAACCCGATATCGTACCCGATCTCGACATCGCCGGGGATCAACACCTCGCCGCTCTCGATCACCAGCACGTCGGGGCGCAGCGCCGCCTCCGCCGGGTTGATGTCCGGCGGACGCGCCACATCGCAGATGATCGCGCCCGGCTTGCACTCCGTTACGTCCAGCACCCGCTGCCCAAAGGCGGAGGTGGCAGTGATGATCAGGTCACACTCGCCTGCCAGGCCATCGGCGTGGGTCGAGATGACCACCCGCGCGCCTGGCGTTTCGCGTTCGATCAGGCGCTTCAGATCGATCAGTTTCTCCGGTTCGATCGAGACCAGCACGACATCCTTCGTTGCCTGCGCCGCCAGGCGTGCGCAGGCGGAACCGATCGATCCGGTCGCACCGATGACCATAATGCGTCCACGACTCAGATCATGATACCCCATCATGCGCGCCGCAATCTTGGCAGTCTCCAGAGTCGCCGCGACGGTCAGGCTATTACCGCTGGTGATGGCAATATCCGCCTCGTTGGCGACTGTAATGCCTGCATCGCCGACGACGCTGGTGAACGCGCCCAGCCCCATGATGCGCGCGCCAAGCCGTTCGGCGAGGTGCGCCGCCTGGTTGAGCAGATTGTAGGTGAAGCGCGGACTGTGCTTCATCATCTGACGCGGCGTCGCACCCAGCGAGATCAGATACCCCTCGATGCGCTGCCCGGTGGCCGGCGAACGACCGCCAGTAATCTTGCCGACATAGACCGGCGGCACATAGGCGGCGGCAGCTTCAACAATCGCATCGGGAACGTAGCGTGTCCAGTAGAAGGGCGGGTAATCGTGGATGAAACTGACGCGCAGGGGATGGATGACGAAGGCGAACTTATTGACGCCGGCCGCTTCCGGTTGCAGCGTCACGACCGCCGGCGCCCAATCGAGGTCCGCCAGCAGGTCGAGGTAGGTGTCTTCGGTCAGCGGCGCCTGCGGATCAGGACGCAGCGCCGCCAGCAACGCTTCGATGGTCGCCGCAGAGTGACGCGCAATCTCGCCTTTGCCCCTGAGCGACGGCATAAGCGTGATCAGCGTCTCGACGCCGCGCTCGCGCAGATCGGCAATATCGTCATCGCTGGCTGACTCGACGATGACTATCTTCCGATCCAGCCGCCCGGGCGCAAACTGTCGGATGGCGGCGATATTGCCCGCCAGAATATCCGCCCAGACAAAACTGCCCGGATGGTGCGCTGCGCCGGTGACGCCGGCCAGCGTTTCGAATGACGCCTCTCTGAGCGCCTCGAGCGTCGGTGCGGCCGCCTGATCAAGGGTCTGCGCACTTCCAACGCCTGGAGCGTCTGGCAACCCAAAGAACATCTGCGGATCGGCAAAGCGCAGCGCCGAGCTCCGTCGCGCTAGCGCCTGCGCCAGCCCTTCGTGATTGACGCCGGGCACACATAAGACCCGTTTCTGATTGAAGATCAGCGGATGCGCCCGTTCAGCAAGAATAATGCCCCAGCGTTCCAGTTCAGGACGCACGCCGCTGCCGTCGACGACCGGCGTCGTGCGCGCGGCGGCGGGCAAATCGGCGCCGATGACGTGCTGCACCTGCGCGTTGCCCAGGCGCAGGATAGCGGGCATGCCCTCCAGCCCGATCGCATCAACAGCGCCGTCACATTCGGCAATCAGGGCGCGGGCGCGCGCCACGTCGCCGCCGCAGCCGATGCGGCGCACCTCGACATCCTGGTTCAAAAAGGTGACTGGCGAGACCACGTCGCCTTCGCCAAGGTGAATGATAAGGACTCGTTTCATACGTTTCCGCCTCCTCACAGCGCCACGCCAGCGGCGCCGACGATCGCACGTGCTGTCAGGGTAGCACGGCGCCGTATCCCGGCGCGGAAACAAATGGCGACGCCGGGTTTACAATCTGCTACTGTCCGGAGCGCGGTGCGCCGAATCGCATTGAATCCATTTAAAACAACATTACATCACTTATGTTGTTTTAAGTGCGCGCCATTCACGCGCCAGGATCGCGTAGCCATACTCATCGTGCCACGCTGTACCGTCCCAGATCGTTTCGCGGTAGTGCGCCTCGCGTCGCATGCCCAGCTTCTCCATGACCCGCACCGACGCCGCATTGCGTGCGTCACAGGTGTCGGCGATGCGGTGCAACCCGAGCACGGCGAAGCCATACTCGAACAACGCCTGCATTGCCTCCGTGGCATAACCGTGTCCCCAGTAACGCCGGTTGAACAGGTATGAGAACGCGGCATGGCGCGGTTCGTAATCGAGCAACGCCAGCGTACAACTGCCGATGACGCGCCCTTCGTCACGCACCACCACCGCCAGTTCGTACACGTGGCGCGGATGACTGCGCGCCAGCGCCATGCACCGCGCCAGATGCTCCTGCACCTCTTCGACGCTGGCCGGTCCAAACGGCAGATACCGCACGACCTCTAGGTCCGAGCGATATGCATAGACATCGGGCCAGTCTTCAGCAGTGAATTCGCGGAGCAGCAGGCGTTCCGTCGTCAACCACATGGTTATGTCAAATCAAATGATCAGATGTAGTATACCACATCGCTCTCTACATCCGGAACAGAGGCATGGTACAATGCGTCTGTGCACCTGTAAACGGACTCTGCGCAGAGCAAGGAGGCATGCGATGGACCTCGCCGACCTGAGTAAACTCTCCAGCGCCGATGCGCTCGAGCTGGTTTCACGTCTCCATCAGGCCAATCAACAACTCCAGGGCAGCTCCGTTACGCTCTCGCGCCTCTCAGTCGCCTTGCAGGAGTCGCTGGGTGCGACGCCAGCAGGGGCAGTCGGCGCCTTGCAGGCGATTGGGCAATTTCTGACGGTGCAGCATTCCTACGAAGAACTGGCGGCGCTTGTGCACCAGCAGAGCATCGATGTGTTCGGCATGGACGGCGGCGTCCTCTTTTTACTCGATGAGAACGACATGCTGACGCCAGTCGCGCCGAGCAACGGAAGTTCCCCCGATCCGCTGGCGCTCGAGCATCTTGCCGAATGCGCGCGACGGGCGCTCGATGCCGAGGCGATGATCAGCGCCCGTGGCGAGACGGGCGCCTACCCGTCGTGCATTGTGTTGCCGCTCTCGCGCATGGGGCAGGATGTCGGCGTGGCGGCGCTGTACCGGGCGGCGCCGGAAGAGCCGGCGCTTTCGGCGGAAATGTGGGCAAATCTGACGATCTATGCCGGCGCCCTGGGCGCGATCTGCGCCGGGATGCGCCAGGCAGAAGCGCTACGACGTGATGCGCGCCTGCTCGAAAGCCTCCTGGCCGAACGCGCCCGTCAGGTGCAGAATAGCCGCGACATTCTGCGCGTGGTGTTCGATCACTTGCCAGAAGGCGTGCTGCTGCTCGATACTGATGATATGACGCTCGCCGTTAATCGTTTCTTCGCCGATCGCATCGCCGGCGTCCATCCGCGCGAGATTGTCGGTCGTTCGTATGCTGAACTGCGCCAGCGCCTCCATCTGCGCGGCTTGCAGCGCATCAGCCATGACGATGAGGGTCGCGTCAGGGTGACCTTGCCCGATGCCGGGGGGCGTTTGCATACGTATGAGGTCGAGCGCATCGATACTCAGACGGATGATGGCGCTGTGCTGGAATTCTGGCGGGAGCAGTAGCGTGCGAACGTGGGAACGTGCAAACGTGCGAACGTGCGAACGTGCGAACATGGGAACGTGCGAACGTGAACACAAGCCAATCTCGTAATCTCGTAATCTCGTAATCTCAACAATGAGCAACACAACCACCACCCCCGAAAGCGTCGGCGTCAGTTCGGATCGTCTGGCGCGTATTCGTCCGGCGATCCAGCGCTGGATCGACCGTGGAACTATTGCCGGCGCAAGCATGATGCTGGCGCGGCGCGGCGCGATCATCTATGAGGAACAGGTTGGGCGGATGCGCAAAGAAAGCGACGAAGCACTGCACAGCGACGCCATCTTCCGCATCTACTCAATGACCAAGCCGATCGTCTGCACAGCGCTCATGACCCTCTACGAAGAGGGACGCTTTCAGCTGATTACACCGCTGGCGACATTCATTCCGGCATTTGCAAACGTCAAAGTGCTGCAGCAGGACAAAGAAGTCGCACCGCAGCGCCCAATCACCATCGGCGACCTGATGACCCACCTTGGCGGGTTCACCTACGACTTCCTGATCGACTCACCGGTCGGCGAACTGTATCGCCAGCATGCGCTGCTGCACGACGCCAGCCGGACGCTGGAACAGTTCGTTGCAGAACTTGCCCGTCTGCCGCTGGCATACCATCCAGGATCGAAGTGGCATTACAGCGTCTCGATCGATGTAGCGGCGCATGTGATTGAGATCATTGCCGATCAACCGCTGCGCCAGTTCCTGCATGAACGCATCTTCGCACCGCTCGGCATGGTCGATACCGATTTCGCTGTGCCGCCGGAGAAGCGACATCGCCTGGCAGCCATGTATGGCGTCGGTGATCTGGGAGCGCGCGGCATGACGGTATTGCAGATGTTCTTCAACTGGCAACAGGGCATCCTGCACGCGATCGATCTGCAGGAAAGTTACCTGGTAGACCAGCCGGAAACGTTTGCGCGCGGCGGACACGGACTGTTTTCAACGACCCAGGATTATATGCGCTTCGCCCTCATGCTGGCGAACGGCGGGGAACTCGACGGGGTGCGCATTCTTGGGAGGAAGACGCTGGAACTTATGCACGCCAACCACATCCCTGCAGCGCTGCTGCCCTGGGAAATCGCCGGTATCACCAGCCCCGGCTACGGATTCGGTCTGGGATCACGGGTGCTGATGGATGTCGGGCTGTCGGGCATGCCGGGAACTGTTGGTGAATTCGGGTGGGCTGGCGCAGCGACGACCTACTACTGGATCGATCCGGCGGAGTCGTTTGTCGGCGTCTTCATGACGCAATACCAGGGCATCGACGAACCGCAGCGCGATTTCCGCATGCTGGCGTATCAGGCGATCGTGGAGTAGCGAGAGAGCCAATAGCCAATAGCCGATACGCTTCCGCTGGTTTCATCGTGGCTGTGTACAGCGCAGACGCACTGCCGAGGACGCGGGACGACCTGCCCGTAGTACGCACGAGCACCACGCCGGAAGCGCATGTGGCTTGTCTGCATGCAGCTCAAAGACTCGCGTATCCAGTCTGGTATGCAGGACGACATGTGACCACTTTCGAATGAACCGTATTCTGCCGATCATTCGCAAAGAATTCATCCATATTCTGCGTGACCGGCGCGCGCTGATGATCGCCTTTTTGACGCCGGTGATCCAGATGATCATCCTTGGCTACGCGGCCACGACCGATGTCCGCAATGTGCCGCTGGCAATCTTCGATCAGGATCGCACCCGGCAGAGCCGCGCGTTGATCGACGCCTTCGTACAATCTGGACAGTTTACCGTATATGCTTATGTCAAATCTGAACGGGAACTGGCAGCGCTGATCGACAGTGGGCAGGCGCGCGCCGGGCTGGTTGTTCCGCCAGAATACGGCCGCGCGGTTATCGCCGGGAGGAATGCTGATGTCATGTTCATCCTCGACGGTTCCGACCCGTCGGTGGCATCGAGTGCGCTGGCGTCGGCGCGGCTGATTGGCGCGTCGCTGGCGACCAGAGTGCGCGAAGAGACTCTGGCGCGGCGCGGTGCGACGATAGCGACAATGCCGGGAGCGCCCCAGGTGCGTGAGCGCGTCTGGTACAACCCCGATATGGACAGTGCCGTGTTTATGGTGCCGGGGCTGATCGGTCTGGTGCTCCAATTTCAGGCAACACTCCTGACTGCCTCGGCAGTTGTGCGCGAACGTGAGCGTGGCACCATCGAACAGCTGATCGTCACCCCCATTCGTCCCTACGAACTGATGGTCGGAAAAATCCTGCCCTATGCCGTGGTCGAACTGCTCGTCATCGGCGAAGTGCTGCTGGTCGGAACCCTGTGGTTTGGCGTCCCCATTCGCGGAAGCCTGGTCCTGCTGGTTGCAATCGCCTGCCTGTTTCTGGTTTCGACCCTGGCGCTCGGACTGCTGATTTCGACGATTGCGTGGACGCAGTTCGAGGCGTTTCAGCTGTCATTCCTGACCTTGCTGCCATCGGTGTTTATCTCGGGATTCATCTACCCGATCGACGCCATGCCGACGTTGCTGCAACTGATCAGCAAAGTCATTCCGTTGACTTATTTTCTTGTCGTTGTACGCGGCATCATTATCAAGGGAGTTGGCGTCGAAGCGCTGCTGCCGCAGATCCTGGCGCTGGCTGCGTTCGGCATCGTGCTGTTGACGGTCGCATCACTCCGCTTCCAGAAACGATTGGATTGAACTGGCGAGTGAGAAACGCCCGTTCTGAGGACGTTGTTTATGAATCCGACCAGACGCATCTGGCTTGCGCACATGGTGCGCATTGCCAGTCCCGTTTTCGAGGCGCTTTCCAAAAACCAGTTGCATGGCTCGATGCCGATCGAGCACCATCCCGGCAGCAACGATAGACGGATGTTCTCCCATCTTGAGGCTCTGGGACGGTCACTGGCAGGCATCGGTCCCTGGCTGAACATCACGCATGGCATCTCCCCTGAAGAAGAAGCACACCGTGACGCATTGTTGCACCTTGTGCGAGTATCGATCAGGCACGCAACCCATCCAGATCACCCAGACTTCATGAATTTCGTGGCGGGGGCGCAACCTCTGGTTGACGCAGCGTTTCTGGCGCTCGGATTGTTGCGGTCGTGGAACAATGTGTGGTTGCAGCTGGATGATGCTGTTCAGGAGTCTGTCATCAACTGCATGAAATCCACGCGGTGCATCAGACCGTTCTTCAACAACTGGCTGTTGTTTTCGGCGATGATAGAAGCGTTTCTCCAAAAAGCCGGATGCGACTGGGATCGGATGCGTGTTGATTACGCAATTCGACAGCACGAACAGTGGTATAAGGGTGATGGCGCTTATGGCGATGGACCCTATTTCCATTGGGATTATTACAACAGTTTTGTTATTCATCCTCTCTGGAGCGGAGAGGATATGCCTTGTGATCAGGGTGATCAGGCATTGCCAGCCTGAAGCAGGAAGGAGGAGTATGAACATTGCCTGTTAGCAATTGTCTGCTGCTGAGAACGGGTCAGAGTCTTGACAAAAACTGCGGTGAGTGAGACTCTTACCTGGCTAGCACTGAGCGACAGCTGCCATAGTGGAGGACATCTGTCTTGGAACAAAATGACGCCAGCTACCTTGAACTCATTTTAGAGCCAATCCGGTCGTGTGCAAGATACAGGCCGAAGTTCGGTCGTGGCAACGAGAGCGGCGGATTGACATTGGATCAGTTCCAGATGCTGTATCGCTCAGATCCATTCTACAGCTGGTTCGGATTGGATCACCCAATGATGTATGCTGCACACAAGGCAGCTGGCGGCATGACAAGCATCTACCGTCAGATCGGACTGGGTTGTGAAAAGCTCTTCAGGGCAATTCTCTGTGACGCGCTCAGTCTTTCAAGTGAAGATGTAATGTGGTCGTATGAAATATTTCTGCCGACGGGAAAGAAGCGCACTCTTTATCTTGACGGTCGTGTGCCACTCAGCCGTATCCCTGACAAGAACAAGCGAGATCAGTTTTGTGAATGGATGCGGAGGTCTGCCGACAGAATTGGCGTAGACCCTAGAGTATTCACTACGCTGGAAGGCACAGTTTTCGAGGTTCGACAGGGTTATAAGAGCAAAGACTCAAAACGCCAAAATGCTGATATCGCGAATGCAGCGATGGCGTATACCAGGGCTTATCTTCCATGTGCAGTCATTCTCTCCACACAGATTGATAGTGACATCCTGTATCGCTATAGAAGTGAACAATGGGCTGTTATTACTGGCATTGTAGGAAAGAACGACTCAACTATATCTACTTACGACTTCATGAAAGACATTATTGGCTATGATCTAGCGGGCTTTTTTGCAAGAAATAGCGCTGTCTTGAGGAAAGAGATAGAAATGGTTTTGACAGCGCTGCTTACGCCAGAGAGTCAGGCATGAATTCGAAGACAATGCAAGAACAACTTCGACAACGGTCTGAGTATACCTTCAAGCGTAATGCGACGACTGGAAGACACGGCTGGCTCAGGCTAACACCTGCTTATTCTTTTCAGATCGTCGAGGAGTTAGTAGTGAACCACACTGATGCGCGGCTAATTTTAGACCCGTTTTGCGGAACCGGCACAACCGTACTTTGCGCTGCGTGTCATGGTCACAAGGGAGTAACTACCGACATCAATCCATTTCTTGTCTGGCTTGCACGGTCGAAGACCGCTCACTACTCACCTGCGAGCATCGACGCGACTCGCGATGCCTGCAAGCAAGCGCTCAATCTTGTCGCCAGTCGGGCTGTTGAGCCGGTATTGGTTCCTGGCATCTTCAACATTGAACGCTGGTGGAATGCAGATGCGCTTGATTTCCTGCGCCTTCTGCGCGCAGCTATTGAACATATCACGCAATCCGACACTGAAGTTCGCAACCTTCTCATGGTCGCGTTCTGCCGAACGTTGATCAAGCAATCAAATGCTGCGTTCAATCATCAGTCGATGTCCTTCAAGAGCGACGTACAACAATCGTTCCTTTTCTCCATCGATAGAGATGTACTATTCGAGGAAGATGTTGAGTTTGTGCTAAACGGCGCTGCTGAGAATCCCGTCGGTCAGGTCTCAGTTATGCTTGCAGACGCGCGCGAGTTAAGCAAAACTATCTCTCGGAGGTTCGATCTGGTCATTACGTCACCGCCATATGCTAACCGCATGTCGTATATTCGCGAGTTACGACCGTATATGTACTGGCTCGGGTTTCTCAACAATGGCAGAGATGCAGGCGAACTTGATTGGACAGCGATTGGTGGAACCTGGGGCATTGCGACCAGCCGACTCCATCACTGGGAACGCCAGGAGAAACAGTTCAACAGCACTCAACTGACAAATGCTCTCCTGACGATCGCACGCACCGATAACAAGAGCGGATCGTTGCTCGCCAGGTACATCACGAAATACTTTGATGACATGTGGGCTCACTTTTGCGAACTTCCAAAATTGCTGGAGGCAGGCGCAGAAGTGCATTATATTGTTGGAAACTCATCGTTCTACGGCGCCCTGGTTCCTACTGAGCGCATCTACGCCGAGATGCTTGCTGAACTCGGGTTCTCACGAGTCACTTGTCGACCTGTGCGGAAGCGAAACTCGAAAAAGGAGCTTATCGAGTTTGATGTGACAGCCCGGTGGAGATAGATGCCAGATCTGGGACGCAAATTCAGAGCTCACATGCATAAGTAATGAAAAGTTATGTCAATATCCGTCGGAAGCGTGCGTCGAACCTCTCTGCGTCCCTCTGCATCCGCTGCAGCCGGGGTGTACGCACGATGGGTGAACGCTGCCGTCTCTCAATCCAGCGGCAGCACCCACGATTGCTGTTTGGGGAACAGAACATTGAGCAACATCGCCGGCTCATCTTCCGCCCATACATCGTCGTGCCAGGCGCGCAGTTCTTCCAGGCTGCGTCGCCCAAACAGCAACTGGAGGAAGACCAGCGGCGGGAATCCCGCACCGGCTTCATCACCGTAGAGCGGCGGTCGCCACGGTTCGATGAATGCCAGACGACCCTGCTCGAAAACCATGCGTAACCCGCCCCGGTAGAAATCGATCTTCAACTCACCGGTATGCCCGGCCAGAAATGACCCCGCCAGACGACGCTCCAGTATTGCACGAATGTGGTGCAAAAAGCGTGGCACGTCAGGAACGCGCACATACCAGCCATATGGCGGTTCGCGCTGTGCGATCCGATCGTCTCCGATCACGTCATAGACCGGGTGAGACGCGCCCAACACGAAGACCAGCGCGCGCGGTTCTCCGGTTTTTGGTGGCACGACCGGCACGGTTGGCGCTATTGTGCGCAACGCGCGCAGCACCGGCGCCATGACGCTGGTCAGTGGTATGCCCGGCTCGACCATCATCCCCACGACACGCAGCTTCTCCGGACTCCAGCGCACTCGTCCGGTCAGCACATACCCGACAGCCTGTCCATCGGCGCGAACGATCATACGTGTCTGCCATCCCTCGCCAGCCTCGAATGTCTGCCTGCTCAGCGTCCAGCGCCAGTAGTCGTGGTCGAACGGTGTGGACGTCAGGATCGGCAAGCCGCCGGCGGGACGGGAACGCTCGCGCTCGTAGAGCATCCGGATGTGCGGCAGATCGTCGAGGGTGGCGTCGCGCAATGTGAACGGATCGGTCTGACCCTCTTGAGCATCGGGGATCATCGACAGCATAACCGTGCGCGAGCCGCCCAGATCAACCGCAAACTCATAGCCAAACTGACGGTAGAAGTACGGAATGCCGGTGATGCACTGCGCCAGATCGCCTTGTTCGGCGCTGCGCGCGTGCATCAGGTCGAACGTTGCCCGCACCAGACCGCGATTGCGATACTCTGGATGCGCGGCGACCGGCTCGGCGCGGCTGAGCGAGAACGGAATACCGGCATACTCCCAGCGCTGCCGCATGACTGTCGTCGCCGCAACGACCATTCCGCTCCGTGTATCCTCGACCAGCGCCACATCGTTTGGACCGACCAACGGGTGCTGGCCGCTCATCTGATCGCGTACATAGGCGATCATCCGCTCGTTTGGCGGATCGTCGGCGGTGCGGCGGAACACATGCGCAAACAGTTCCGCGATGCGTTCCTGGTCGGCAGCGGTCGACCAGCGCGCAACCAATCCGTCGCCGAGATCTCTGGTATGAAACGACATACAGTCTCCTTATTGAGATGCCGGAAACATTATCCATTCCGTTTCAGCCGACCGGTCGCTTTGGCGTACCGCTCAGCGCGCATGAATGCCCACAAGCCTGTCGGGATGGTGAGCACACCGGTCAACAGCAGCGGCAGCACGCGTCCCGACCAGAGCGACTCGATGCTCGCGCCATTGAGGAGCGCTTCGCGAATGCCATCGAGCATATAGGTTGCCGGCGAGATGTACGCCAGCGGTTGCAGCCATTCCGGCAGGACGCTCACCGGATAGTAGACGCCACTGACGAGCAACACCAGCGCCTTGATAATGTTCGTCATCTGCAACCCCTTTTCCGGCGACAGGAGCGGCAGAATGGCGGCGAACATGCCCAGACCGATAAAACTCGTGCTGCCGGCGATCAGCACCACCAGCATCGCGCCGAAATCCGCCCGGCTCAGATCGATGCGGAAGAATGCCGCAACGATCGCCAGAATGATGGCTGTATGAGCGACTGCGAACAGAATGGCGAATGCCGCCTGCCCGAACAGATGCGTCAGGCGCGAAATCGGCGCCATGAAGGTGTACTCGATCGTTCCCTCCCAGCGTTCCCACTGGATCGACTCGCTGATCAGGTCGAACACAACTGACAGATAGTGCCACACAAGGGTTCCAACCAGCAGGAACAGGATGAAGGTATTGACCTGCTCCGGCGCGATGGCAGCCCCGGTGATTTCTCCTGACGCGCGCCCGATGAAGGTGATCGAGAGCGCATTAACAATTGAATACGCCAGCCAGACCAGTTCCCACGCCCAGTAACGTTTGATCAGGTTGGCATTCCGCTCGATGAATGCGTAGGCGCCGCGCAATTCGCGTCCGATCACGCCGCCGCGCCGTTCCGATACGGTTGTCATATCCTCAACTCTCTATCTGTCGTACAAGATGGGTCAGGTTCGGCAGACCAGACTCATCGCGGGTGATTTCCATCAAGATGTCGTCGTACCGTTGAGTGTTCACGACGATGCCGCCACGCAAACGGCCCGCCTCACGGAAACCGGACTTGAGGTATGCCTGATATGCGCGCCGGTTGCATCCCAGAACCCAGAGATAGATGGCGTAGAGGTTCAGGAATGTAAATCCATAGGCGCACATCAACCGCACCGCCTCGCTGCCATACCCCTTGCCCCATGCATCTTTATCGCCGATGGCGATGCCCAATGCAGCGCGCTGGCGGCGGTGATCGATGTCTGACAGCGTGACCGTGCCGATCATGCGCTGATCATCACGCACAACAATGGCGAACGTTTTGCTGTCACGGTCACGCACGATGCGTTCATACCACTCCTCTTCCTGTTCACCGGTATACGCCATGCCTGGTTGCCCGATGTAGACCGTCAACTCCAGGTCACTGAACCAGCGCGCGAAAAACGGTATGTCGCTGCGCTGCAGCACACTCAAGAAGATCCGATCCCCTGGAACCACCTCGGGTCGTCGGGCGCCAGGAGCAGGATATGCATCCAATTGCGACGCTCCTTTCATTCTCCCTCGAGCAACCGTACATAACTGTCGTAGCGCTCGTGGGTAATCTCGCCGCGCGCCAGCGCATCGCGCACAGCGCAGTCCGGTTCGTGGGTATGGGTGCATCCGGCGAAGTAGCACTGTCCGATATAGGGGCGAAACTCGCGGAAGCAATGCGCCAGTTCGTCTTTCGGAAAGCGCCACAGTCCCAGTTCACGAATGCCGGGCGTATCCGCCAGGCGCCCGCCCCCCGGCAGATCGAGCGGGATCAGTTCAGCAACCCGTGTTGTGTGCCGTCCCTTGTTCAGTGCGGCGCTGATCGCGCCAACTGCCAGCCCCAACCCTGGCTGTACCACATTGAACAGGCTGCTCTTCCCCACGCCCGACCGACCAGTCACCACGCTGATGCGCCCCGCCAGACGCTCGCGCAGCGCGTCGATGCCGAAACCGGTCACGGCGCTGGTGTAGAGCACCGGGTACTCCAGGCGCTCATACGGCGCGAACATGCGGCGCGCTTCCGCTTCGCCCACGAGATCAACTTTGTTGGCGACGATCACAGCATCCAGATCGCTCGCCTCGGTCAGCACCAGATAGCGGTCGAGCATACGCGGCGAGAATTCGGGGCTGGCGCAGGCAAAGACGAGGAACACCTGATCGATGTTTGCCGCCAGCACATCTTCCTTCCAGACCCCCTTCGACGCCGGCGCTCGCCGCGCCAGTTTTGTGCGGCGCGGTAATACCGCCTCGATCACACCATGCCCCGGCATCGTTGGCGTCACATCGACCAGGTCGCCGATGACCGCAATATCGCTGGACTGTCGTTCCTTCTTCAGGCGACCACGCAGGGTGCAGGTGAGGATGCCCTGATCGGTCTCCACACGGAAGAAGCCGCTCTGGGCGCGCAACACCCTGCCCTGCAGCCGTTCGGGTTCCGGTCGCTCGTGAGGCGCGTAATCGTGCGCAATCGCTGTCGACTGTCGCTTATGCCCCATCGTTGCTCTCGAAATCGGCTGACGACTCGAAATCGTCGTCGAGACTCTTTCCGGTGAGCGCCATAAACACATCCTCCATCGTAGCGGCGCCATTCCTGCCGTTTCTGGCGCCAATGGCCTCTTTCAGACCGCGAGGCGTATCGAGCGCCACGATCCGCCCGTTGTCGATGATCGCGATCCGGTCGCACAACCGGTCGGCTTCATCCATGTCGTGCGTGGTGAGGAACACGGTCGTATCGTGCTCTTCGCGCATCCGCAGGATGAAGCGCTGCACATCGTGCTTCGAACGCGGGTCGAGACCGGTGGTTGGCTCATCGAGCAGCAGCAGCACCGGCGAGGTGAGCAGACCACGCGCAATCGCGACTTTCTGTTGCATCCCGCGCGACATATGCTCGAGCGGCTCGTACAGCCGCTTCTCGCTCAAACCAAGGCTCCGCAGCACCTCGATCGAACGCTTGCGCGCATAGGCGCCGGGCAGATCGTAGAGGCGCGCAGCATACATCAGATTTTCCAGCGCCGACAACTTCTTGAAGAATGACGCCTCGACACTGACCCGGTTGATCAACCGACGCACCGTGCGTTCCTCACGCTGAACATCGTAACCGAAGACGCGAATCTCGCCGCCATCGGGAATGAGCAGCGTTGAGATCAGCCGAATCAGGGTTGACTTGCCTGACCCGTTCGCGCCGAGCAGACCGAATATCTCGCCGCGTTGAACGTGGAGCGAGATATGATCCACGGCCACAGTCGTTTCCGGCGCTTTGCGCGCGTTGCGTTTCCAGAACGGCTGCGTCTGGGTCGTTTCGCGCCCGAAGCGTTTCAAGGCGTCGTGCACTTCGAGCGCGACATCGGTGCGCGCAGCCATGCGCTGAATGTCCGGCGACGACATGGTATGTCCTGCAACCACGGTTATGCTCCTGCTTTATTCATCACCTGTCGTGATGCGCACTTCCAGGAAGCGCGCTCCCAGCGTCGTAAAAGCGTACTCGATCAATCGATCGAACAGGTTTCCCTGATGTTCTACCTCATCGGGCGAAATTTCCACCTGGACGCTGTGCCGATCCGTATCCGGCGGCGGCGACAGCAGGCGGGTGATCGTTCCATCACGTTCCTGAATCAACACCGTTTTGCTCCCTTCCTCGATAGCTGCCCTCCTGTTATAGCACACAGGTTCGACATGTACCGTCACTTTTGGTTGGTGGTGCTGCTGGATGGAACCACGGCGGGTCACGACAAGCAAAAGGCCGCGGGTTCCATGTAAGCGCCCGCGGCCTTGAGAAAAGAATCAAAGAGCCGTGAGCGCTGGTTGCCTTTCGCCCACGGCCCGGTTGCTCAACGTGTGATGCGTTTCAACGCTTGAGCCTCCGGAAAATGGGCGCATGGCGACCATCAGCTGCGTACAGCGGAATACCGCGTACTCGATCGCTCATGATGAGCATGTGGAGGCTGAGTGTCATTGTCGCTATCGCCTTTCTTCCGGTTATCGATTAATCCGCCAGGGTAAGCATTGAACAGTTTGTTCTACGTCTCTGCTCACCTGAGAGAGCATAGCACAGAACCCTTGAGATTGTCAAGCGGCAAAAATGCAGGAGTGCGAGCGTCAGGTGAGATCCTGGCGATACACTACCAATCCTGGATGGCGGGTAAACCCAAGGCGTTCATTGATCGCCAGCATGCTGGCATTGGTCGACTCGACCCAGGTGCTGATCTGGGTATAGCCGCGGGTCTGCGCATATTCAATAGTCAGCACCTTGAGCGCCATAGCCACGCCACGCCCGCGATACTCGCGCAACACCCCGGTCATGCGCTGGTTGAGCGCATCGGGTTGTCGGTCATCGGGATGCATGATGCTCTCACCGATGTAGCGGCCGCCGTCGAGCGCGATGAAGAATGCCTCCGGGCAGGTCAGCGCAAAACGCTCGAACCATTCGACCGTAATGTTGGGGGCGTCAGGAAGGGGCACATCACGGTTGAGCGTAAAGTGCAGCGCGTGCAGTTTGGGCAGCCAGTCGGGATCGACCTCGCGCAGCGCAGCGAGGGTTGTCAGGCGAATGCCAGACGCCTCGGCGCGGTCAACATAGCGTCGGAGCGGGGCGCTATCGACGGTGCGTGTATCGAGGCGCAGTTCCCAGCTGCGCAACATTTCGGCAAAGCCGGTCTGTTCGGCGAAATCAGTGGCATCTGCGAGTTGTTCACGCACTTCCGCCAGTGCAAACAACCCTCCGGCGGCATGCGCTTCCCCAAGGGCGCGGGCAAGCAACTGTCGCCCGATGGTCAGGCGTCGGTAGGCGGGCAGGACGCGAACTGCCGCCCAGAATCCTCCTGGCTCGGCGATCCAGGTGGTGGGAAATGTGTGCGCATACCCGATGATGGCGCCGTCGGGCGCCACAGCAACATAGCGACGCGGCTGAGCGTCGGAGGCGAACACGTCGTCGAAAGCGCGGAGATCTGCGGGGTTGCTGTACTCGAAATCACATACCTCGCTGGCAGGCGCACGAGCAACGATCGCTGCGACTGCCGCATACTCATCGTCCGTTCGCCGGAAGGGCCGGATGCGAATCCCAATACATCCTTTGACCGGCCGGGTTCGCGGTCGGACGCGGACGCCTTCGTCCGTCTTCCACACATGTAACATAGACCCTCACTTACTCGACCCCTTGCCCCTGCACCCCATCCCGCGCGGGACTGGGGCCTCTACCGCTGCTGCGAGTAGAGCATGTCGCGCAGATCCACTGCGCACTCCACGGTCAACGCTGCCGTGGGCAGAAGACAAGAGGTTTCGCGAAACCAATTTGCGCTGGCGCCGATCTGGTGGTATCCTCTGGCGCGTCTGCGCATCTCTATTCTAGCCGAAGAGACGGGGGGCGCGCAAGTGCCATTTTTGTCATTTTTATGCTCCATATGGTCCCTTACGACCTCTACCGCCTGCTCCAGTGCCCAACATGCAGTTCGCGCGATCTGATCGTGACCGACGACGGCGTGGCGTGCACAGCGTGCGGCGCCGATTATCCGCGCCGCGACGGGTACCTTGACCTTATGCCGCGCGGCGTGGCGTTTGGCTACGTGTCGAAGTACGTCAGTGAAGAAGAGGAACTGGCGCACGAACTCGACTACCGTGATCTGGCGCCGCCGTTGCTCGCAGCCGGAGTGCGGAACCGGGCGCTGCAGCGTCTGCTCGACCTGCGTCCCGGAGATGTTGTGCTCGACAGCGGGTGCGGTAATGCGAAGTTCGCCGCGTGGAACGCCGATCGTGTGCGCCTGATGGTCGGCGTCGATCCGGCGACGTTGTTTGCCGATGAAGCCGTCACGACTGTTGCGCTCATCCAGGGGGATGCGCGCCGTTTGCCGTTCGCCGACGGCATGTTCGACAAAGCGTTTTCGATCGATGTGCTCGAACATTTCCCGCTCGAGGTGATCGATGCATACCTCCGCGAAACGGCGCGGGTGCTGCGTCCCGGTGGACGGTTCCTCGTTTTCTCGAACACGCGCGAGCCGTCGCGTCTGCAACCGCTCATCGAGGTGAGTCGCTGGCTCGGTCGGCAATTCGTCCGCGCCGGCGTCTATGACTTCGAGCGTGAGGCGCGCCGCAAATCGGATCACATCAAGGCGCTGGCGACCTGGGAAGATGTGCTCGATGCAATGCAACGCGCCGGGTTGCGTCCGGTGCGCGTCGTGTTCTGGAACAGTGTGGCGACCAGTTTTGTCGAGCATGTGCTGATGAAACTCGGTGAAGCCATTGTGGGGCGCAACCGGAAGAATGCCGGACGACACGACGGCGCTGCGTCAGTTGGTGAAGGCACGGCGCGCGAGATCCGGGCGCGGCAGCGGATGCGTGCGCGCCTCCAGCGTCGCAGGCTGGTCTACTATGCGCTCCTGGCTGTAACGCTCTTCATGGAACTCGACCTGTGGCTGTTTGGAAGGTTGCGCTCTGGGAGTTACTTCGTTGTGGTCGAAAAGCCGGTTGTGAGAAGATGATGCGTTGCGTCCTCGCTGCTGTGCGCAGTTCTTCAAAGGGGAGTGGGACAAAACGATGAGCGCGACTCCCGATGATCTCCAGTACTGTAAGGTGGCGCCCGACGACGATCAGTTCGCGTTCAATGCGGCGCTGGCGTACAACCTTTCCCTCGACGAGGCGCGACGTGCGCAGCAGACCGCAGCGTCAGACGTGCGCGGTCTCTACCGCAACGGTCGTCTGGTGACGCAGTGCGTCCTTTACCCGCTGCGTGTGATGCATGGCAGCGGCGGAACAATCCCGGTCGGCGGCATCGGCATGGTCGCCACGCTTCCCGAAGCGCGGCGCCGCGGATATGTGGCGCGCCTGCTCCGCGACGTGTGCGACGAGTTGCGCGGGCAGGGAACGCCGCTAAGCATCCTGAGCGCATTCAAGGAGTCGTTCTATCGGCGCTATGGTTGGGCGACATTTTACGAGGCGCGCCGGTTCCACGGAGCCCCGGCATTCTTCGCCGCGTTTCGCACTCAGCGGGCAGGTGCGTGGGTGCGCCTCGACGACAGCCCATCCGCGGTCACAGAACTCGACGCCATCTATCGTCGTGCGCTGTACGGACGGTTTGGCCCGCTGGAACGCACCGCAACCTGGTGGCAGACGCGGGTGCTTCGCTCGAATGAAAGCTCATCACGTTGGGCGTATGTCTGGCGCGACGACGCCGGTCATGGACGATCATACGTTATCTTTCGCATCGAACAGAGCGAGCAAGGGCGTGTGTTGCAATGTCGGGAAGCGGTGGCGCTCGATCCGCAGGCGCGTGATCAGATTTTCGCCTTTTTTGCAGCATTCGACGATCAGTGCGTCGATGTGGTCTTCAACGCGCCCGCCGATGCACCGGTGCAGGCGCTGATGCCCGATCCGCTCCAGTGCACGATGGCGCCGGGTCTGATGCTGCGCATTGTGGACGTGGCGCCGGCGCTCGAGGCATACCCCTTCCCCCGTGATGTTGCCGGTCGTCTGACGTTACACATCACCGATGACTGGATGGAGCATAATAACGGTATCTTCGCGTTGGACGTCGAAGGCGGCAGCGCGCGGGTCGAACGCCTGGATGCTGAAACGAACGCGGATCTGCGCTGCGATGTGCGAATGTTGGCGCAAATCTACAGCCGCTATGTGCGACCACGCACGGCGGCGGCATTCGGATTGCTCGATGTACACTCCCGCCCAGCGCTGGCGTTGTTCGAGCGGTTGTTCGCCGGTCTTGCGCCGTATGCCTCGGACAGATTTTGATCGCGGGGTATGGTTCGTCCGCTCTACATTTCACCGATTGGTCGCGGCGGCGTCGATTTCGGCATCCAGAACATCACCCGCGCGGTGCGACGCTATGGTGCACCGCGCGCCGAACTGCTGCGCCTGCCGGAGATCTACAACTTCCTGCCCATGCTGATCCCGCGCGGACTGCCGCGCGGCTGGTGGCGCGGATTCGACCTCATTCAGGGACGTTCACGGGTGGCGTTTGCGCTGCGCGCACCGGGGCGTCCCCTCGTCACAACGGTTCATCACCTGACGACCGATCCCGATCTTCAGCCGTACAGCACCCTGGCGCAGCGTCTGTTCTATCGCCTGGTCGAATCCCGCTACGACTGGTGGTCGATCAGTTCCGCCGATGCTGTGGTGTGCGTTTCGCGGTATACCCAGCAGCAGGTTGCGCACGCCTACGGATTCACCAACACCACGGTCATCTATGACGGGATCGACACCGATGTGTTCGTACCCACCCCCAACCTGAAACGGCGTGACGATGGATTGCCCGATAAAGGCGGACGCATTCGGTTGCTGTTCGTCGGCAACCGGACGCGGCGCAAAGGGTTCGATCTGTTGCCGCGCATCCTCGATCGGCTGCCGGAATCGTATGTGCTTTACTACACCAGCGGCTTTCAGGGCGTTGATGAAGGTTCGCCGCATCCGCGCATGGTCCCGATCGGAGCGCCGGACCGCGACGGTCTGGTGGCGGCGTATCAGTCGTGCGACATTCTGCTCGCGCCGTCGCGCCTTGAGGGATTCGGCATCGTACAGGCAGAGGCGCTGGCGTGTGGCCGACCGGTGGTAACGACGCGCATCTCAGCGCTGCCGGAAGTCGTCGATCATGAACGATCCGGTTTTCTCTGCCCGCGCGACGACGTCGCTGCCTATGCAGAGGCGGTGCGGCGGCTCGGCGAGGATGAGGCGCTGCGGCGGCGCTTTGGCGCATACGGGCGCGAGAAAGTCGTGCGTTCGTTTGGACTGGAGCAACTGGGGCGCGGGTTTCTCGAACTCTATGAGCGCCTGCTCTGATGAGAGTTTGCTTAAGACAGATCCGATTTCGTACATTGTTCGTTACCTGTATTGAAAGTGCAAAGCAGCTGCACAGCGAAGGGCTGGCAGCACAATGTATCGAAGGAGGACAGGTCTATCATGCGAAGCAAGTCGTGGATCCTTTTCCTGCTCGGCGCGCTGCTTGCGCTGGTTGTTGCGCCAGCGGCGTTCGCTCAGTCTGGCACAGCCAAGGTACGTGTCGTTCACGCCTCGCCAGACGCTCCTGCCGTTGATGTGATCGTCAATGGCAACCGGGCGCTCACCAACGTTCCATTCTTCGCCGCCAGCGCCTATCTGGATCTGCCTGCAGGCAGCTATGACATCCAGGTTGTTCCGGCAGGCGCCACCTCACCGGTCGTGATCGACGCGAAGGGTGTGCGGATCGAAGCAGGCAAGGCGTACACCATTGCTGCAACGGGCAAACTGGCTGACATCAAGCCGACCATTCTGATGGACGACCTGACAGCGCCGGCGGCAGGCAAGGCGCATGTGCGCGTGATCCACTTCTCGCCGGATGCACCGGCTGTGGACATCAAAGTTGCCGGCGGACCAACCCTGATCTCGAATCTGGCGTTCCCGAATGCCAGCAACTACCTGCCGGTCGATGCCGGTTCCTATGACCTGCAGGTCACCCCGGCCGGCGGTAATGCTGTGGTGCTGGACCTGAGGGGGACGCGCCTGGAGGCCGGCAAGATCTACGATGTGTTCGCCGTCGGTGAGCTGGCGAATATTAAGGTCGAAGTCGCAGTGACAACGCCGGCCGCTCCGGCTGCCCTGCCGCGCACCGGTGGCGAAACGAGCATCGCCATGTGGGCGCTGGTCGTTGCTGCTGCACTGATCGGTGCAGGTCTGGTGCTGCGCCGCCGCCTGGCATAGCATCCGGGTTTTTCACCAAACAGATGCAGGGATGGGACAAATGTCTCGTCCCTGCACTCTTTTTCCCCAGAATCTGGTTCTGTGATATGATAGCCTTATGCACACAGAGCGCAGATACCGCTGCAGAGGTTGTCCATGCGGGTGTTTATGTTCATTCTGATGACTGTTCTGGCAGTCATGCTGGTATTGTTCGGCGTGCAGAATCCGCAGCCGGTCGAAGTACGCCTGCTGATGTTCACGTCTGGTCCGATCTCACTGTCGCTGGTCATGATTCTGGCGGTCATCGCAGGCGCGACGCTTGTTGCATTATTCACCGGATACAGCGGCATTCGCCACTCATTGCGCGAGCGGCGGTTGAGCAAACTCCAGGCGGAACTGGAACAGCGGATTGCGCAACTGGAGAAAGAGAACGAACAACTGCGCGCGAAGATGCCGCAAAAGCAGGAACCAATCGCGCAAAAGAACAACAACAGCTAAATGTATTTGCTTCTGGGTTCGTTTTCTGGTACCGTTATAAATGTCGTAGCTGCACAACGTTATGTTTGCAAGCAATACCCACAGGAAAGGAGTCCGTATGAGCGCCGAAATTGGAACGGGACGCATTACAACGACCCCAAAGCCTGACATTGGCTTGAGCGACACGAGCGTTCAGGGCGTTGCCGCCATTCTGAGCCGCCTGCTGGCGGATGAGCATGTCCTCTACACCCGGCTGCGCAACTATCACTGGAACCTGGTTGGCATGGCGTTTGGTCCGCTCCATGCCCTGTTCCAGCAGCAGTACGAAGCGCTCGCCGATGATATCGACGATATCGCCGAGCGCATCCGGATGTTGGGACCGGCAGCGCCGGGAACGATGACCGAGTTCCTCCAGCTTGCGACGCTCGCCGAACATCCCGGCGATCTCCCTGATGAGCGCGGTATGCTCCGCCAGCTGGTCGCCGACCATGAGGCGATCATCCGCCATCTGCGGCAGGACCTGCGCGCCTGCGACGAGCAGTACGACGACATGGGCACGAGCGACTTTCTGACAGGGTTGATGGAAAAACACGAGAAGATGGCGTGGCTGCTGCGCGCGCACATCGAAGAGCGGCATCAGGGGTAGATCACCGTCTGCACAGCATGGGCGACGCGCTCAAACGTCACCCATGCTGTTTCCCCGCACGAAGAGCGTTTTTTCCTCCACGCTGACCTTCTCAATCCCATTGTGGTTCGGACGACAGATCTTGCATACCGTATGCAGGCGTGCTGTGACGCACCACTGTACAGGGTGTTCATGTAACAGCCGGGGAAATGTTCACCTGGACTTAAGCAAAAGCCTACGTTCATATAACCTCACCATAACCTTCACCGTATAAACTTCCGACGACGATGCACCGGCATCGTGCAAAGCGTGCAAGGAGGTTTTCCTTATGCGGTCTGTGCGGCTTTTATCGCTTATTGTCGCCATCTTCGCAATCGCTCTGTCGGCGTGCGGTGGTGGCAGCGGTGGGACAACGGCGAATAGCCCTGACGCGCCGGTTGTTATTGCGTGGCTTCCGAATGAGTCTGGGAGCGAGTTAAAAGATGCTCGTGACGCGATAGGCGCCATTGTAAGTGAAACGCTTGGACGACCGGTCGAGCATCGTGTCACAACCGATTACCTTATCGCCATCGAGGCGCTCGCCAACAACAATGCCCATCTGGGCTTTTTTGGCGCAGAAGGGTATGTCCAGGCGCGTGAAAAAAACCCGGCGATTGTTCCGCTGGTCATCCCGAGTGGCGCCAATGGTACAGTCGAGACGGCCGTATACTACAGCTGGCTTGCCGTCCCGCTCGGTCAGGAGGGTGAATACCAGAATAATGGGGTCTTCCAGATCGACAACATTCAAGGAAAGCGCTTCTCCTTCGTTTCCAGTTCTTCGACCTCCGGCTTCCGTGTGCCATCAGCCACGATTGCAAAATATTTCAGCCAGCAGGAGCGCTGGAAAGATCTGAAGGCGGAAGATCTGATTGAAGGCGGACCTGATAAGTTCTTCAGTGATGTGCAGTTTGGCGGTTCGCATCAGGGCGCAGCGGTCAATCTGCTGTCGGGCAAGGTTGATGTCGCTTCATTCTGTGACGCCTGTGTCAGTAACTACGTCGAACTGGTCTCTGGCGAAGAGAACAAGCCCGGCGCCGTCTACCGCGTGCGTGAGAACGCCGATGAGCCATTCGACAAGTTTCCCGGCGCCGAGTTCGTGCTCATCTCGTCAACGCCGGTCATCAATGCCCCATTCGTTGCCAACAGCAGCATGCTGAGCGCCGATGACATCAAGCGCCTGCAGGATAAACTTACCTCGGACGAGGTTGCGAACAACCCGCGCATCTTTGCCACCAAAGCCGAAATCGATGCCGGTTTCAAGCCACTCTTCCGCAAAACCGACGCCGAGCGCTTCCTGGTGGTTGAAGATTCGTTCTTCGAACCCATTCGCGCCCTGCGCTAGTTGCGACTCAAATAACAGGCCTTCACCAGTTCCAGTGCTCCGTCTGGAACTGGTGAGGCATTCGAAAGGGAGAATCGATGGCTCTGCTTGAGGTTGACAATGTGAGTAAGCGCTATGGAACGACGACGCTGGCGCTCGACTCGATCACGTTTTCGGTGCATCCAGGCGAATTTGTCGGGATTATTGGTCCGTCGGGCGCCGGAAAATCGACCTTGCTGCGCTGTATTAACCGGTTGATCGATCTGAGCAGCGGCGATATTCGATTCGATGGCGTCAGTGTGAACAACCTGCGCGGTGCAGCGCTGCGTCGCCATCGCACCCGGATTGGAATGATCTTCCAGCACTACAACCTCGTGAATCGGCTCAGTGTGATCGAGAATGTCCTGCACGGACGGCTCGGATACAAGAACACCCTGCAGGGCATTCTGGGTCTCTACAAAGAGGAAGAGAAGCGAGAGGCAGTGCGTATTCTCGAAAGTCTTGGTCTGAGTGAGCACATGTACAAACGCTGTGACCAGCTGAGCGGCGGTCAGAAGCAGCGTGTCGGCATTGCCCGTGCGCTGGTGCAACAGCCGAAAATGCTGCTGTGCGATGAGCCGATAGCATCGCTCGATCCGAGTTCGGCGAAGGTGATTATGGACACACTGCGCGATATCAACCAAACCATGGGGATCACCGTGCTCGTCAACCTGCATCAGGTCGATGTGGCGCTCCACTATGCCGAACGGATCATCGGCATCAACTGCGGGCAGGTCATTTATGACGGTCCGCCAGATGCGCTCAGCAACTCCCAGGTGTATCACATCTACGGTTCCGAAGCCGGCGAGCTGATCCTCGACTTACGAGAACGCCATGCAGCCTGATGCTTTTTTTCGCCGCCGCCGTCTGTATTCAGCCCTCACAGCGTTCGTTCTTATCGGGTTGACCTACGTTTCGATCGCGATCACTCAGTACGATGTGGTTCAGGGTCTGACTTCTGTGCCACGCGCCTTCATCTGGGCAGCGGTCAACTTCATCCCCGACGAACGCGCCTGGTCACGCCTGCCGCGCATCATGGAAAAACTCCAGGAAACGATCCTGATGGCAGTGGCATCGTCGAGTATTGCATCGGTATTCGGGCTTGGGCTGGCATTGCTTGGCGCCAACACCACACGCCCCCATCCATGGGCAAGTCTGCCGGCGCGAGCGCTGGCAAGCGTGTTTCGGAACATCGACGTTTCGGTGTGGGCGCTGATTTTTCTCTTCTCATTCGGGCAAAGCGGGTTTACCGGCTTTTTCGCTCTGTTCTTCGTGACGTTCGGGTTTATTACCCGGGTGATGGTCGAAACGATCGATGAAGTGAGCACAGAGTCGGTCGAAGCATTGCGCGCCACCGGCGCAGGTTATACCGCCATTATCAGCCAGAGCGTCATCCCTTCATGCCTGCCGCAATTGATCAGCTGGGTGCTCTATATGATTGAGACCAACATCCGAAGTGCCACACTGGTCGGCATTCTGACCGGCACCGGGATCGGGTTTCTTTTCGACCTCTACTTCAAGAGTTTCAGCTACGGCTCCGCCAGCCTGGTCGTGCTGGTGACCGTCGCGGCAGTGTTGTTGATTGAAGCCATATCGAATCTGATTCGAAGGACGATCCTTTGATAGAAACGACGATTTCTTCACGGCGGATCAGTATACGGCCACGGACGCGCGCCAGTGTCAGTATTCAGATCACACTGATTGTTCTGACACTGCTGACCATCTACGGCCTGTTGACTCTCGATACGCGCGGGGTTGATTTTTTTGCCGCGTTGCGCGACATGCTATCCGACTTTCGCACTCTGATCTTTGAGCCGCAGCTCAAAAATCTCACGTGGGTCGAACTGTTTTCCGAATTGATGGTAACCATCGCGCTGGGGTTTCTGACCACGATCTTCGGCGCCGTGATCGCCTTCTTCCTGGCACTGATCGCCGCTCAAAATCTGGCGCCGCGTCGGGTCAATGACGGAGTGAAAGCGGTTATGGCTTTCGTGCGAGCAGTGCCGACCGTCTTGTGGGTGTTGTTTTTCGCAGTTGCTGCCGGTCTGGGCAGTGTTGCCGCCGTCGTCGGCATGACCTTTCACTCAGTTGGCTATCTGGTCAAAGCGTATGCCGAAACGTTCGAAGAACTTGATGATGGAGTGCTCGAGGCACTACGCGCCAGCGGCGCCAGCTGGTGGCATACGGTGTTTCAGGCGGTGGTTCCGTCATCCGCATCGGCGCTGTTGTCGTGGACCTTCGTGCGCTTCGAGATCAACTTTTCGGTAGCAATCGCGATGGGAGCGACCGCGGGCGCCGGCGGCATCGGTTTCGATATGTTTATGGCAAGTGCGTTTTATCTTGATTTGCGTGAACTGGGACTGTTTAGTTATGTCGTGCTCGCCTTCGCTATCTTCCTCGAATGGGGGGCGACTCGCCTCAAGCAGACGCTGGGACAGCAGCGACCGGTGTAATGCCCTGCGAAGAAACCGTACAGCGAGAAGATTATGTTGAGCATCTCTCATATTCTCAGTTGCAGCCCTCCGCATCTGGTGTGCGAACTCGCTGAACAGGCGCTGGCACATTATGAGCAAACAGATGTCACGTTCATCAGCGGACCGCGGTGTGTGCTGGTTCAGCTGCGCATGATCGATGGCGTGGCCGATATGGTCTTCAACGCGGGGGAAATTCTGGTCACCGAAACCCGGCTGGAACTCAATGGTCAGTTTGGCTTCGGCATGGTGATCGGGCGTAATGCCGATCACGCAACGGCTCTGGCCATCCTCGACGCTGCGCTGCGCATGCCGGGCGACCCGCATGCCGACCTGCGTTCACGTATTGCCGAACTGGGGCGTCATCTCGGCGCCGCCTACGAACGACGATTTGCTGCAGCTGCAGCGACGCGCGTTGCATTCGAGACATTCTAGCGATGACAACCATTGTATCTGCGTCTCCGACGCCGCAAGAACTGTTCAACATGCGCGCCTTCCGCGTCTTGCTGGATTGCCTGGCTCGTCCTGGCAAAACAGGGCGCCTCCCTGCAGCGCCATTGCACGGGGATCCCCCGCCATTGCCCGGTGGCGCGTTGCCATCGCGGGTGGCTGTGGCGACCTTCCTCAGTCTGATCGATCAGCGGGTTGGCTTCGTCCAGGCGGCAGGCGGGAAGTGGCTGGAGTCCGATCATCCGCTGACGGGCTGGGTGGCGATCCGCAGCAATGCTCAGCCAGTTGCGCCAGAGGCGGCCGACTTCGCCCTGCTGCACGATCCTGCCAGCATAGCGCTGCTTCACGTGTTGAAACCAGGAACCCTGCTCTACCCGGAGCAGAGTTGTACCGTCTTTCTCAGCGTGCCGGAGATCTCCGACGGCGGCGCCACGCTTCGACTGAGCGGACCGGGCATTGCGACCCAGGTGACGATCGGGTTGTACGGTGTTGCACCGTCCGAACTCGAAACACTGGCTACCCGACGGGAGCCATTTCCGCTGGGGATCGACATCGTTCTGATCGACTCGCAGGGTCGTTGCCTGGGATTGCCACGAACAACACAGATGACCCTGCTGCGCTAAACAGGAGAAGTGCAATGGGATACGTTGCCGTGCGCGGCGACTCCGATGCCGTCCTGCGCGCTGAAGAACTGGTCGAATGTTTGCGATTGATAGGCGGCAGCACTCCCCTTCAGCTGCCGCAGATCCGCGACCAGCTGCGCCATGCCGTGAGCCGCGCCATGCACGAAGGGGCATTGTATGCGCCCTTGCTGGCTGCACTGGCTGTGAAGCAATCCGAAGGCGATAGCGTGGAAGCCAGTTTCCTGCTTCGCGCCTACCGCACCACCCTGCCACGGGTGATGGCATCGCTCCCGGTTTCTGGCCGCGACATGCTTTGTTTACGCCGGATTTCGGCATCATTCAAAGATATTCCTGGCGGACAGATGCTCGGACCGGCGACCGATTATCTGATCCGGCTTCTGCAACCCGCGCTGGCGCACGAAGACATGTACGCCGTTACTCAAGCCGGTGAACGCTACGCGGCACTGATCGAACACGGCGGTCAGCGTCCAGGCGAGATTGGTCGCTTCCCCAAAGTTGCCGATGACATGCGACGTGAGCGGATGATCGTCGATGTTCCTGCAGAACCAGACCGAACCGAACCATTTGACATCACGCGCGAACCGTTGACCTTCCCCTGCCCGCGGAGCGCCCGCCTGCAGGCGATGGCGCAGGCCGACACCGGCAGTCTGATGAGTTTCGCTTACAGCAGCGTGCGTGGCTACGGTGACGCACATCCAACCCTGATCGAGTTGCGTTATGGCTATCTTCCGGTACAGGTGACCCACCCGCTCACCGGTGAACCGGTCACCATCGGCGAAATCGAAGCAACCGAAGCGGAAGTCGCCTCAAAAGCGCACAGTGTCGTCAGCCACGCAGAGTCACCGCGATTCAATGTTGGGTACGGCTTTGCCTTCGGTCAGAGCGAGCTCAAGGTGATGAGCATGGCAATCCTCGACAGCGTTCTCACCCAGGCGCGCGCTGGCGGACTGAGCGGCGAGTCGGGTCCTGCAGCCGACGAAGAGTTTGTGCTCTTGCACTGTGACGGGATTGAAGCCAGCGGGTTCGTCGCCCACTTCAAACTTCCACATTATGTCACCTTCGAAGCGGACCGCAGCGTGCTGACGCGCGCCCGCGAGCACCACGCGCAGCGGCAGAGTCGGCTCAGCACCCTGGTGGATCAGGCAATCGAGGAGCAGCCATGATCGATCGTGTCGACCAGTTGTACACCTTCGCCCTTATCGACGAAGATGCCAAACGCGAGATCCGGCGCAGCCTTTTGAAAGCAGTCGCCATCCCTGGTCATCTGATTCCGTTCGCCAGCCGTGATCTGCCAATTGCGCGCGGCTGGGGCACCGGCGGTCTCCAGATCACCATGGCAATCATCACCCCTGCCGATACACTCAAGGTGATCGATCAGGGTGACGACGATAGCGTCAATGCGGTCAATCTGCGGCGGTTACTGACCCGCACGACCGGGGTTGCAACCACTGTTGACACGGCTGATGCCACGATCATTCAAACCCGTCACCGCATTCCAGAAGAGCCTATGCGCGCTGACCAGATTCTGGTCCTGCAGGTGCCGATGGCTGATCCGCTGCGATGGGTCGAACCCAACCTGGAACGAGCGACTATCATGCACAGTGAAGCAGATTACGGCAAAATGTGGGTCTACATGTACGAAAGTGTGGTCAGAGCTGGTGATCTGCGTATTGCCAGCCAGTACCCGGTGCTGGTCAACCATCGTTACATGATGGATACAACGCCGATCCCGCGCTGGGATGTGCCCAGGTTGCACATGGCGGAAACGCTCTACCTGTTTGGCGCCGGGCGCGAGAAGCGCATCTATGCAGTGCCGCCGTATACGGTCGTGGAACCGCTCCAGTTCGAAGACTACCCCTTCCGCACCGAATACCAGCCTGGACAGCGTTGCGCCCGTTGCGGCGCCGAAAACGCCTTCCTCACCACCCATTTCGTTGCTGATGCCGATGGCGGGAGCTGGGAAGCGACCTGTTCAGACGCGAACTACTGCGCCAGACGTCGCGCCCAGATAGAGGTGACAGCGTCAGCTACCCAATCCTCAACGGATTGGGTTTGTCCTTCCAGATTTCGTAGCATCGGTTGACCCACCGACCTGACGCCAACCTACACGCGGTTGGAACGGAGGACCATTGGCAGGCTGACAGGCTGCC
>FWWL01002358.1_pt1 | contig 39653 bp, 33 predicted proteins | sample 2228331 | NCBI WGS metagenome assembly FWWL01 (sample SAMEA103939775, study PRJEB20133) | metagenome
AAGCCTCCTGCATTACCTCGTTTTAATTTTGAAACATCATTTTCATAAAAGTGAGCTATCTTTTAAGTGAACTTAGCTACTTTTGGGACAGCCCCCTCCTTCAATATCGATCAAACTACTTAATGAAACGAGCAGCAGTCACGTAATGACTTTTGTACCACGAAGAGTTCAGGTCGCTAATGATAACATCATATTTCGGGCTCAGGTTATGAATAATCTTATTGTCGCCCATGTAAATGCCAACGTGGCCAATTTCGTTTATCCCGGACATTTTAGACGTTTTAGGTGTGGAAATAAAGACAAGGTCGCCTTTTCTGAGCTGACTCTTCGAAATCGGTGTACCCGCCTTGTACTGGCTGCGAGCGCCCCAACGAAGTGAAATTCCTTGTTTCGCATACAGATATTTCGTAAACGAAGAGCAATCAAAAACTAAATTTTTCGGATCGTTCTTGCCATACTGGTATTGGACCTTTCCCATCAAACTCTTGGCTTCCGCGATAATACGATCCGCTTTTTGCTCCCAGTCCGCTTTGTTTGTGCTGTTGGCAGTAGTCGTGTTGTCAGTAGTAGTGCTGGAAGGGTTGATGTTGTCTACGTATTTAGTTGAAATATAACCGGTTTGACCTTTGTAATTCACTTTAATGTAGTATTTATTCGTGTTTTCCAAAACCTCTAGTTCCGTACCTTTTGGCACGTCTCCGTAAGTATCGCCTTTCCCTGAATAAGGCAGTTCCTTCAAGTAAGGGTAACCGGTAGTTACTACCGTACTGGCCGATGCAACGCCAGCGAATAACATGACTCCAACGCAAGTGCAGATGACGGATTTAAACATGTTTTTCATTTTCAAAGTAGTTCCTCCTTAGAGATGATCAAATTCCCGATTGTTAGTCAGGTGGGTCATCGCTTCGTCCTATTAAATACTAAAGTACCCTCTAGCATAATAATAGAAGTAATATTTAACAGCAGCAAAAAAACCGCATGGTTATGCGGTTTTTTTATGGATACTCCTTCAATTCTATTGGAAAGTGAGTTATGAGCATCGGACCCGATGACAGGGTTATAGACGACTTTGCCTTGCCCGGCTACTGCTTGTACCTCTGCCGGTTACGCATGAATCAGGAGGCCATTGCGTCGCATCCGTCAGCACAGTCCCAATAAAAAAAGCTGCCCCATAAACTAATGGGACAGCTGCAAAAACCTTACTTCCCGCCCTCTTGCAAAGCTTCCTCTACCGCTTCTCGCTCCGCTTGCTTGCGATGAGCGATACGGCTGGACGCGGCTGCGGCGATCGCGCCTACGATATCGTCAAGGAATGTATGGATTTCCCCGCTGTTTTTGTCGTTCAATTTTTTGAGGACGCCGGGCTTGAGCTTATCGATGTAACCGAAATTTGTAAATCCGATACTGCCATATACGTTTACTATACTTAGCGCCAATATTTCATCGCAACCGTATAGGCTTTCATCATGTGAAATCATATTTTGCAAAGGAGGCAGCAGCTTGCCTTCTTCGGCGAGCATATCCAACTGGATGCCGGTAAGCACCGCGTTTTGCACCTCGCGTTTGGACAATACGGATTCCACGTTAAGTACGCAATCGGCTAGCGTTAGCTCAGGGAAATAATCCTTTTGCAGAAACATGACCAACTGCCCGATCTGTTCCTTGGTTACTCCGCGTTTGGTTAACCATTGTTCCGTAGCCATGGCTACATCCTTGCTGTTAAGACGGTACACATTCGGTGGGGACATGAACAACACCTCTTTCCGAAGCCATTGGCCTCCGTCATGAACTTGAGCTGGACAAACATACATAATTGTCCCGGGGGCTCGTATACATAGTACTACAAATAGGATGCCGGTGGAACGGCAGCCCGCTCGTATGGAAATATTTAGATGGGAGGATTTATTAATGAAAACGATGGCCTACCGAAACAAAAGGGTGAAAAGATGGGGATCGCTCCTGTTGCTCCTGCCGTTGTTATCCGCGTGTACCCAAGGCTCCGGCGGGGATCAAGAAGGGGCCGCACGGATTGATCCGCCGCCTTCCGCAGTAGAACAGGATATGATAAAAGAGGCAGCTGCAACGTCTATCTCGGAAGGAAACGATGTCGTGACTGTCTACCTGCTCGATCGCAATGGATACCTTGCTCCTATGTCCCTAAGATTGGACGCGGAACAATCATCACCCCAGTCATCCGCGGAGATGGCAATCGCGTGGATGACGGCAAATAAACAACAAGCGGATCAGCTCCCCCCGGGATTCGCGGCGATTTTGCCCGAAGGGACGAAAGTAAACACCGTCGCCGAGAATAAATCCGAGGCAACGATCACCATTGACTTTGCAGCTCCATTCTCCGGAATTGTCGCTTCGCAAGAGCGGAAAGCGATCGAGGCTCTTGTCTGGACCTTAACGGAGATTCCCGGTATCGACAAGGTAAAGCTGACCGTTGCGGGACAACCGCTGCAATCGCTCCCGGCCACGGGACTGCCGGTCGATCAAGTTCTGACGCGCGGGTTCGGCATTAATCTGGAAGAGGCCGGCAAAGGGGTACAGATAAACCGGTCCATGGCGGTAACGTTATATTTCTCTGCCCAATCCGCGGAAGGCGAAGGTTACTTCGTGCCGGTAACCCGACTCATTAACCGCCAAGCCGACCCAGCCAAAGCAGCTCTTGAGCAGTTGATTCTAGGGCCCCATAATTCAAAATACCTAAAAGCGGTTCTGACCTCGGACATGACAATAGAGAAGCTAACGCAAATGGCGGACACAGTAAACGTATCGTTGCGAGACGAAGATTGGGCGCCGAAATCGCCTGTACCTTCGGAAATGATGGAAGCTCTCGTGCTAACATTAACGGAAGCCACGGGAGTGCCCCAGGTCAGGGTAGTGATGAATGGCGACGACTCTTTGATAGACTCGGACGAACGCTCCTATGACCATCCTGTGACGCGTCCAACGAACGTTAACGCGTATTCCCGTTAAAGGATCAATCGATAAGGCCTGCTTTATTTCGCCGATATGTTAAACAACTGCGTCTCCTCCAGTTTTAAACAGAGGCGCAGCTTTTTTTGTCCGGAATAGACGGCCTTATCAAACAGCAATTCCGACTCCCCCATCCTATATTTTACATCCTTTGTATATTGCCCTGTGTCTATGGAATCATACGTTGCGGCTTGCCGCGGCACATTGAAAGTTGCTTTTGATGCTTTTGCGTTCAACCTTTGGTAAAATGGTGAAAGTTCAGTACTTGGGAGGCAAAAAAATGAGATCCGATGGCAGGCAATCCCGTGATTTGCGACCTTTCGCGGTCACGCTTCATCCGAATAAATATGCAGAAGGTTCCGTGCTTATCGAAGCCGGAAATACGAAGGTTCTCTGTACCGCGTCCGTTGAAGAGAGGGTCCCTCCTTTCTTGAAAGGGCAGGGCAAAGGGTGGGTAACGGCGGAATATTCCATGCTCCCGCGCGCGACGCATACCCGTAATCAGAGAGAAGCGGTAAAGGGCAAGCTGACCGGGCGAACGATGGAAATCCAGCGCTTAATCGGCCGTGCGCTCCGCTCTGTCGTTAACCTGCACGCGCTGGGTGAAAGAACGATTACGCTCGACTGCGACGTGCTGCAAGCCGATGGCGGTACGCGGACTACTTCGATTACAGGAGCCTTTATCGCTTTGGCTTTGGCCATTCATAAGCTGGATGGAACGGTGTCGTTCGATAAGTATCCGCTAACGGACTATTTGGCTTCCATTAGCGTCGGAGTCATACAAGAGCAAGCAGCCGTTGATTTGAACTACGAGGAAGACTCCAAAGCCAAAGTCGATATGAATGTAGTCATGACGGGGGCGGGTGCTTTCGTGGAAGTTCAGGGTACGGGCGAGGAAGCGCCGTTTACCCGTTCGGAGCTGGATAACATGTTATCGCTTGCCGACGAAGGTATTCAGAAGCTCATCCGACTGCAGAAGGATACGTTAGGAGTGGCTGGCGAACGGATTGGCGGAGGAGGGAAGGCGTGATCGCAAAAGGCAGCACGCTTGTGATCGCTACGCGGAATATAGGCAAAACCAAAGAGTTCCGCGAAGCCTTCCTTAAGATTGGTATCAACGTGAAGGACTTGCATGAGGTGGAAGGGATTCCGGAAATAGAAGAAACCGGGGCTACATTCGCGGATAATGCTTACTTGAAGGCTAAGGGGGTCGCCGACATAACGGGTTTGCCGGTTCTTGCCGACGATTCAGGCTTGTGCGTTGATGTCCTTGACGGAGCGCCCGGCGTATATTCGGCAAGATATGCTGGGGAAGAGGCAAGCGATAAGGATAACAATGAGAAGCTGCTTATGGAGTTGGGAATGAAGGGCACTCCTATGGTGAAGGCTGATGGCTCCGTCCCGGAACTGCTCAGTTCTGCCCGCTTTGCATGCTCCCTCGTTCTGTATGATCCGCAGGACGGCAGCCAACTGCAAGCCGAGGGGTCGATTGAAGGGTTTATTCTCAGAGATGCCCGCGGTACCGACGGCTTTGGCTACGACCCGTTATTCTGGGTTCCTTCGCATAATCGCAGCATGGCCCAACTCTCCTTGGACGAGAAAAACGCGATCAGTCATCGCGGACAAGCTTTGCGGCGACTTTTAGCGTTGATCGGATAGCAATAAAAATCCTCCAAAACCGTTAAACTAATGGTCTTGGAGGATTTTTTCGATATTTGTTTATTTAAATATCAATCTTAACCTTGTAATGTCTTAGCCAGAAGTCCATTTGGAGCAAGTAAGCGAATAACTGGGGACCGGACATGAGCTGGCCGAACCAAGGCAGGTGGGAGCTGGCGTCGGACGTTGCGGCCAGTTCTCTTATTCTTGCCGCATTGACTAGCGGCAAGAGCGGGCAATTCGGATCGTCCAGCCGCTCGAGAAGCCGATTGCGGATGACTGACAGGTAATTCGGGTTATGCGTCTTCGGATAAGGACTTTTTTTGCGATACAGCACATCCTGCGGAAGAATGCCTTCGAGCGACTTTCTTAAAATGCCCTTCTCGCGGTTGCCCGCGATCTTGATTTCCCAGGGAATGTTCCACACGTATTCGACCAGCCGATGATCGCAATAGGGAACGCGCACCTCTAGTCCGACGGCCATGCTCATCCGATCCTTGCGATCGAGCAAGGTGGGCATAAACCGGGTAATGTTCAAATAAGACATGCGTCGCATCCGCTTGCGGGCTTCCTCCTCACCGGGCAATTGCGGTACTTCGGCAACGGCTTGGGAGTATCGATCGGCTAAGTATTCATGCGGCCGAAGCCGTTCCTTAAGCTCGGGGGACAACAATCCTGCTCGCATTCCTGTGGCCAAAGACCATGGGAAGGTTTCCGCTTGCAACGCATCTTCCTTATGAAACCAGGGGTATCCCCCGAAAATCTCATCCGCTGCTTCTCCCGAAATCGCAACGGTTGCCTCCTTCTTGATTTCCCGGCAGAACAAATACAAGGAAGCGTCGATGTCCGCCATGCCCGGCGTATCCTTGGCCAGGACTGCGTCTTCCAAAGCTTGCACGAGCTCAGGAGTGTCGAATTGAATGGGATGATGAACGGTGGACAAGTGTTCGGTCATCCGCGTAATCCACGGAGCATCGGAATTGGGCTGGAATTCGTGGGCATGAAAATGCTTGTCGTTATCCACGTAATCCACGGAGAAAGTATGCACTTTTCCTTGATTTGTTTTTTCGTAGTAATTGACCGCAAGCGCGGTTAAGGCGCTCGAATCCAATCCTCCGGATAGCAGTGTACAGATCGGCACATCGGATACCAATTGGCGCTCAACCGTATCCGCAAGCAAAGCTCCAACTTTTTCGGCGGTTTGGGCTTCATTTTCCTCATGCTCGCCGCTTTCCAACTGCCAATAGGTGGATATTCTCATCCCATTACGATCGTATTGAATACAATGGCCCGGCATCAGTTCAAAGAAATTACGCCATATCCCGTGACCGGGGGTACGGGCCGGGCCGATAACGAATAGCTCCGCCAGTCCCTCCGCATCGATTTCGGCCGGCACATCGGGATGCGCCAATATCGCCTTAGGTTCGGAGCCGAACAGGAAACGCCCTTCTTCCCTGCGGTAAAAAAGCGGTTTGACGCCGAGCCGGTCCCGAGCCAGGAATAACTTTTCCTCCTCGGTTTGCCAGATCGCGAAGGCGAAGATGCCGTTGAGCTTCTCCACGCATTCCGGTCCCCATTCCACGTATGACAATAGCAACACTTCCGTATCGCAAGTCGTTCGGAAGCGATATCCCAATCCTTCTAATTCTTTACGAAGCTCCGGGGCATTGTAGAGCTCGCCGTTATACACGAGCACGCAATCGTGATTGTCCGCTCCTCTGGCAGGACGACACATGGGCTGGGCTCCGTTCGCAGGGTCCATGACAGATAACCGTCGGTGTCCGAAGGCGCAATGGGGCGATAACCAAGTACCGGAAGCGTCCGGTCCCCGGAGTTCCAGCGTCTCGGTCATTTTCTCAATCGTATCCGCTTGCGTCGTTAAATTCTCGTTCCAGTCAATCCATCCAGTAATTCCACACATGTGCCTTCAACCCTCCTCTAGGCCTAAAAACCGATCATAAGATGGATATGCGAATAAAGGCATAAAATGTATGTCCGCAGGGAGAAAATACGTAAAGATAAGCCGGTACATTACCGGGAAAGGAGAGTTATTGCCCAATGACTGATAACCATGCTCCCGAATCGGGCAGAAAAACATATTACGTAGCGGTCGGAGCGAGGCAGATATTGGAGGATCAGGAGGCGGCTTCTTTCGAATTCGCGATCTTTGCCAACGATGACGAGCTTAACAAACTTCAAGAGCTGTTCGAGGAAACGCAAGATTCGGTCGAAGACGAGGCCTTTCATTTCAGCGGATTGCCAACGGTAAGCGATGTTCCTGATAACGATACATACGATGCGCTGATCAACGAAATTTACCGCATGCTTCACCAATTAGGTACGGACGAGACTAAACGCCATATTGAATCTATGAATATTTTGCATTAAGCTCGCGAGGAGGGAATACATCTTGTGATAAACGTAAGGGACGCCCGGTTTCGGAGGGTGTTGGATCGAGAGGGACAAGCGTTTGCCGAAGTGGAAGTATTCACCGATCATCAACGGGATCCGCAAATGCTGGCTTACTTTCGTATCGGTCCGAAAGGCTCATATTCCCTTGTGAGGCTGATGTCCAACGATGCGGACAGTGAAATCGATTGGTTTGACAACAATATGCATTCCGCATTCGAAGACGTGACGGTACCGATGTTTACATCACCCGACCATTTGGCGAACAACGACCGGGACGAATTCGCCTCCCAAATTTTGGCATGCCATGGCATTACCGAAGCTTTGGAAAGAAATTTGTGATCGGATGCCTTTCGATATTTCAAGGGAGGTGACAAGAAAAGTGGCAGATAAATTCAAGAAAAACAAAGGGAATCAAATTGCTAAAAAAGGTGAAGAGTTCGTAGAAGAGACGTTGAAAATAAACACCTTTCATCCCGCGGAAAACAGTCCAGCCAAGCCCCATAATCGTTGATTGAATGGGCGGCTCCTGGGCATTATGCTTCAGGGGCGCCCAGCTTCCGTTTATTCGTTTGATCCACATCTGGATATGCAACAATAATAAAACCCGTCAAACGGCATAAGTTATGCCAAATGACGGGCTTGTTTTTTAATGGATGGCGTCCCAGGAGGGATTCGAACCCCCGACCGACGCCTTAGAAGGGCGTTGCTCTATCCAGCTGAGCTACTGAGACACGCGAAAATCAGTATACCATAATTTAAATCGTTCCGCAAGTTATAATTCCTCCTGCAATTTGTTTCTTAAGAGCTTCAAATTCTTCAGATGAATCATTTTGTCTTGGATTTGAATCAACCCCTCATCCTGCAACTCTTGCAGCACCTTGGATACCGTCTCCCGAACTGCCCCGATTCTTGATAATGCGCGACCGCACGTTCAAAAAAGTCAAATCGTATATTTGCTGGTTTGCCCTGCGTAATCGATCCATAGTATAGTCCAATAAATGAAAGGCGATATTCCGGTCATTATCGATAAGTAGATATAAGCGAGTGGGCATAAGGCACTCAGCAGTAGCCTAACGGACTAGCCCGGGCTTCATAAGAGCAATCTCGCCGAAATATTCTCCCTCGCGAAGGAAAGCCAATATCACCTTCTTCGATTTGTCATTCCATTCCCAGCTTGAGTGACTACATTTTTTTGATAACTTTTTCGATTCTGAACGTCATATGTTTCATAAGGTCTATGTGGGTATCTCTGGATCCAATTGGATAACGGGACGGCAATTATTGGCTTTGTTGATCGCATAAACCTTGCCCGTCAATCCTCCGGTAAGAACGACTTGCATGCCGAGCGGGTAAGGTTGGAAAGCCATTATGAAAGCAAGGACGACCGTGTAAGAGTACGAGGAATCTATCAATACCGCCGAGAGGTCGCCCACTTCAAGCGACTGTAGGAGTTGAGTGGTCGAGATCGGTGACTCCCATGAAAAAGCCTTCAACAGCCTACCTATATCCCACATATTATGGTAAGATGAACGTAGTTAATCAAACGTTTGTTCGTGTTATGGGGAGGTGATTTTATGATAGAACCCACCTACAAAACGTTTCAGATTGTGATCAAGAAGGAGCACCGATTGTTTTCTTACTTCGCTCAGATATGTCTGGATGCTAAGCACTTGTACAACACGACTAACTTTTATATTCGGCAGGTGTACACATCTTTCCGGCAAAACAAACCGCTTCAACCCCTGCAACAAGAAGTGATGGATACGCTGCATGCAAACATCGAAGCGATGAATGAACGACAACTGGAAGCCTATCAGTCAAGAAAGGCTAAGGAGCAATTGAAGCCTGTTGAAGAGCAGCGGAAGATCGCTTGTAACTTCTTCGAGATGCCTTCTGATGCGAGACCCATGTTAGACTACAATTTCCTGGTTTGCCTGTTCAAGGTGATGGGACAAGCGAATTATCGGGCACTTCCCGCACAATGCAGCCAAGGGGTGATGAAGGGAGTATTTCAGAATTGGAACTCCTTCTTCGCGGGTATCAAGGCATACGCTGGGCATCCGGAGAAATTCAATGGGAGACCCAATATTCCTTCCTACAGCCAAGCGAAAGAAAAGGAAGTTGTATTCTCCAATCAGGATTGTGTGATCAAGGAAAGGAAAATTCTCAAATTCCCGAAAACGAGCTTGCAATTAAAGATCGGAAAGCTCGGATCTGCCGAAGGAAAGCTGAAACAGGTGCGAGTCGTACCCAGATATGGGCAATATGTGGTGGAATTGATCTTTGAATATACAGTAGAAACAAAAGCGTTGGACAAAGAAAGATTCATGGCGATTGATCTAGGCATCAATAATCTTGCAACCATCGTCACGACAACAGGTTCACAACCTGTGTTGGTGAAGGGCAAGTACATCAAGGCGATCAATCAGTATTACAACAAGTTGAAGGCGCATTACATGGGCGTTTTACGGCAAGGGAAAGAGCCGAAAAAAGGACCGCTCACCTCCAAGCGATTAGAGCGATTACATCGTAATCGTCAGCGACGGATCAAGGATCTGTTTCACAAAGCGAGTTATCAGATTGTACAGCTTGCTGTGGAGCAGAACATTGGCACGATCATCATCGGGCAGAACGAGGGATGGAAACAGGAAGCGGACATGGGAAAACGAAACAACCAAAGCTTCTGTCACATTCCCCACCATACACTGAAGAAGATGATCGCATACAAAGCCGCTAAACGAGGAATCGATGTCGTCTTTACGGAGGAAGCGTACACCTCGCAGGCCAGTTTTCTGGATTTGGACCCTTTGCCCGCTTATGAAGCTGGACAAACGAGAACCTTTTCAGGCAAACGGGTATTCCGTGGATTGTACAGGAGCTTAAAGAGCTGGATCAATGCCGATGTGAACGGAGCGGCGAATATCATGAGAAAAGTAGTTCCCAATGCTAAAGCAAAGGGAATAGCGGGGTTGGACGGTACCCAGTCCGTCAACGTGTCAACTCCACTGGTGTTAAACGTTGGATAGGCTAAACAACGACACACCAGAGACCCCCACTTCAACCGAAGCGCTAGTGAAGGTAAGTGGCGGGAGTATTCATTTTCGACATAACTAGGTCAATTCCTTCAGAAGGAAGCCGATCTTTGATGGAATCGTTCATAAAATAATCGAAATCGCTGGCGATGCCGCATATTTGCGAGCTCTCTAACAGCTTGCTTTCCTTTAATCCGCTCGGGAATCCTCTGCCGTCGACTTGCTCGTGGTGCTGAAGGACGATTCGCAGAGATTCTTCCGGAATACCCCGTTGTTTGTGTAGAAACTCATATCCGACGATCGGATGATGGAGCAGCAAGGTATCGTCATGAGGCAGAACGAGACCGATGTCATGGAGAAGGCTGCCTATGGCGACTTGTTCTAATTGCTTCTTGCCATATCCGAGCGCTTTGGCGGTCAGCATGGAGAGGAAGCAGACATTCAAGCTGTGGGCGACCAATTCCAATCCGGTTGGAGCGAGGTCTTGACAGCTAATCGTCATCTCTTTCTCGTCCGCGATCGTGGTAGCAACATGGTCAGTCCACTCTAGCAACGGCCGAATCGGGAAACTGTTCTTGTTATGCATGGATTGGAAAACTTGCTGGAGAACGTCTTCAGTCATATTCATCAGATTTTTCTTGATGTCGAAGCCGCTTACCGAGGTGCGATGCGCGGTCATTTCAACGGAAATATAACGATGTCCCAATTTTCGGATCCCATCGATTAAACTATTGTTTAAGGTTACGCCCTGCTTGAGCATGAGACGTCCATCGGCTGAATATAACCCACGACCGAGCAAGTCCCCCTCGACCAACTCATTCACCGGTATGATCAGCATAATTTTCACTCCTACCTAAGACCTCTATCTCTTATAGGGCAATGCTACCATTACGAACGTCCCGCTTTCTGTAACCTAGATTACAAAACGGCATAATTTTATACATTATTCGACAGGTAACGAGACCTATCGGCAAGTTGAAGGGCATACAAAAAGAAGCCTTATCAATCAAGGCTTCTCGGCCAATTACAACGACTAACCAATAAATACCCATTTAACATTCGCACCTAAGTTAAAGTTTCAGAGGCTAGGAAGAACAACAAATAGAAACACGATCAAAACAATAACGCTGCTAATCCTGCTCATTAATAAATAGGCGTCACTCGGTTCGGAATCGCCTTTAACCATCCATCCATATCGCAAGTACCAACCGAAAGCAGGAAAGAAAATATTCAATATCGCAATTGCAATAAAAAGGAAAGCAAAGAAAATTATACGGATCAACTCCTTCAGAAATAATACGATTATAATCGATCAATTGTTTAAATAAAACCAGCAGCCAAACAAACATATAAAAACAAAAAGAAGCCTTTGGAATCAAGGCTTCTCAGTATTTGTTAAATGGAGCGGGTGAAGGGAATCGAACCCTCGCCTCAAGCTTGGGAAGCTGGCGTTCTGCCATTGAACTACACCCGCAAAAAATGTTGAGCAAGAAGTATCATAGCATGATAACGAAGAGGAAATCAACCATTGTCAATTGAAAAAGCTCCGCTCATTTTTTTCATTTTGCCTATCGTTCGTGCTATAATGCAGAGTACCGAACTTGCTTCTTCAGGCCGGTACAAATGGATATTGCCATCCTAAGGACGGCGAAGCCGTTTGACTTGGAAGGGGATTACCCGATGACGGACCGCACCAAAGATAACTTAGTGCTATTTCCCAAAACTTTGGATTATTATCAAATACAATTGACGAAGATGCTGGAGACGGAACGTTACGGCGATGCCAAGGCGCTGCTATCGTTCTTGCTTCAGTGCCATGGAGAAGCCGATCGGCATCATACCGAGTGGCAAGCGTTGCTGGGCTGGTTGGATGCGGCTTTTCCCGAGCCCGTCAGCGGTACGGTAGTCGGAGAATTTGAACTAGAGGATGATGAAGACGAGCAGGATGAGAAAGATTTATTCAAGCGTCGGGTAACGGATCGTTCCGAGTCCGATGCGGAATACATTCCGCAGTTATTAGCATCTCTCTACAATGGGAATGATCCGGAGCAGCAGCTGCTGGTTTTAGGCCAATTAATGCATCTTGCGCATCCTGATATAGAGCTCTCCTTGCGTCAATGGCTGGCTCGCGAGGAGTATATTCCGCCGGTTCAGTTCCGCGCGCTTCAAGCGCTGCGCAAGCAAGGCGCGACAGGGCCCGTATCCTTCTGGAGAGACGGAGAAAGCCTCACTGTGGAAGCGGGGGATACGCCGACGGAATTCGCCGAGTTTCCGCAGGGCGTTCATCAAATCTTGGAGAGAGTTCGCCAATCCGCAGAGGTGTCCGATCCTACACTTACCTATTTTGCGGAAGAAATGTGGAAAGAATGCGTTCAAGTCGCTTATGGCACTCAGATATACAAAGGCATGATCGAGGACAATGATAGCGCATCCGATCTTTGGGGGGCAGCCCTGCATCAATTGCTTATGGAGAAATTGCATGGGAAACATGGGGACGATTGGATAAGAGAACACTACGGAATAACGGGTGAGCTGCGGTTTCGTTATGAGCAAGCGCTCCGTTGGTTGCGCCAATATTCGATGGAACCCCGTACGACTCTAGAATGACTTAAGGTTATGCCTTGAATGGAGCACGATGTTGTTCTATAATAGAGTGGTTTATGTGAATGGCCGCATCGAAGCGGCAAGATGTTACGGAGGGGAAAGCATAAAATGACAGCAAACTGGGAAAAAATAGAGAAGAACCTTGGGGTTCTTGAGGTTGAAGTGGACGCTGATCAAGTTGCCTTGGCCTTGGACAAGGCATTTCGGAAAGTCGTTCAGAAAGTAAACGTACCAGGCTTCCGCAAAGGAAAAGTGCCGCGCGGCATTTTCGAAGCCCGTTTCGGAGTTGAAAGCCTCTATCAGGATGCAATCGACATTCTGCTTCCTGAAGCATACACCAACGCGGTAGAACAAGCGGGCATCGAGCCCATTGATCGTCCGGATGTGGACGTTGAGCAATTCGGTAAAGGCCAATCGTTCAAATTCAAAGCCAAAGTTACGGTTAAGCCCGAAGTGAAGCTTGGAGATTACAAAGGCTTGTTAGTTCCCGCGGAAGATGCGGTAGTCACAGACGAAGAAGTGACTGCCGAATTGGAACGCCTGCAACAGCGCCACGCGGAATTGGTTGTCGTTGACGAAGGACCTGCTCAATTAGGCGACCATACATCCATCGACTTCGAAGGTTTCTTGGACGGTGTGCCGTTCGACGGCGGCAAAGGCGAGCGTTATGCGCTCGAACTCGGCTCCGGTTCTTTCATTCCCGGCTTTGAAGAACAAGTCGTAGGCCTTAATATCGCCGAGGAAAAAGAAATTAACGTCACGTTCCCGGAAAACTACCAGGCAGAGAATCTGGCTGGCAAGCCGGTTGTCTTCAAAGTGACGCTGCATGAAATCAAACGCAAAAACCTGCCTGCCCTTGACGACGAGTTTGCCAAAGACATTAGCGAGTTCGATACTTTGGACGAATATAAAGCGGATTTGGTGAACAAGCTGAAAGAACGCAAAGCTAAGGATGCGGAAATCGCCCGTGAAACGGCTATCGTGGACAAAGCTACGGAAGCCGCGGAATTGGAAGTTCCGCAAGTGATGGTCGATTCAGAAATTACGCATATGATGAAAGACTTCGAAAACCGTCTCCGCCAGCAAGGCATGAACTTAGAGTTGTACTTCCAATTCAGCGGTCAAGACGAAGCGGCCTTGAAAGTACAAATGCAAGGCGATGCCGAGAAACGCGTTCGTAACAACCTTGTACTTGAGGAAGTCGCGAAAGCGGAAAACCTTGAAGTTTCCGATGCCGATATCGAAGAAGAACTGGAGAACCTTTCCAAGCTATACAACCGTCCGGCGGAGGAATTGCGGAATATTTTCGCTTCTAACGGCTACTTGGAAAACATGGGATCCGATTTGAAAGTCCGCAAAGCTGTGAAATTCCTTGTTGAAAATAGCAAAACCGCGTAAACAACACCAAGGATAAGGCACGTGTAACCCGCGTGCCTTATTTTTCTCCCAATGAGAATGCATAAGTTCCAAGTCCTTAGGTTATGGCCTTTTTACTGGGCCGGATACATATTCGTAACGCCGTCAAGGTCCGCCGTTTGCCCGAATAGAACTCGTCAACATGACATTCCGATTTGAACGTGTTAAAATATTACCGAGATTTGAAGTCCAAAGGGAAAAGAGGTTGGTAACATGTTGGTACCTATGGTCGTCGAGCAGACGAATCGCGGAGAGCGGTCGTACGACATCTATTCTAGGCTCTTAAAGGACCGGATTATCTTCCTCGGAAGCGCGATTGACGACGATGTCGCCAATCTCATCATTGCTCAACTGCTCTTCTTGGCAGCTGAGGATCCAGAGAAGGATATCCACCTTTACATTAACTCTCCTGGCGGTTCGGTAACGGCCGGCATGGGAATCTTCGATACGATGCAATTCATCAAACCCGATGTTTCGACGATTTGTGTCGGAATGGCCGCGAGCATGGGTTCGCTGCTGCTCACTGCGGGTGCTCCGGGCAAAAGGTTTGCCCTGCCCAACAGCGAGATCATGATCCACCAACCGCTTGGCGGCGTAAGGGGTCAGGCTTCCGATATTAAGATTCACGCGGACTGGATCGTGAAGACCAAGCAAAAGCTCAACCAGATTTACGTTGACCGTACAGGACAGCCCTATGAGAAAATCGAGCGCGACACGGATCGCGACAATTTCATGAGCGCCGAACAAGCCGTAGAATATAGATTGGTCGATCGGGTCATAACCGCACCCGTTGTGTCCGACAATCAGAAAGCATAGAAATTTCTGATTGCTCGATACAAACGTCTATCCCGTCCCGTCCAAAGGACGACGTAGCCGTTTTACTTGTAAAGGAGGGTTTACATGTTTAAATTCAGCGACGAAAAAGGCCAACTAAAGTGTTCGTTCTGCGGTAAATCGCAGGATCAGGTTCGCAAGTTGGTTGCCGGTCCCGGCGTCTATATATGCGATGAGTGCATTGAGCTTTGCACGGAGATCGTGGAAGAGGAGCTCGGTCACGAAGAAGAGCTCGACTTGAAGGAAATTCCTAAGCCTAAAGATATTCGCAACATTCTTGATCAATATGTCATCGGCCAGGAGCAGGCGAAGAAGTCATTGTCGGTAGCCGTGTATAATCATTACAAACGCATTAACTCCCAAGCTAAGCTAGAGGACGTCGAGCTGCAGAAGAGTAATATAATGCTCGTAGGTCCGACGGGTTCAGGTAAAACCTTGTTAGCTCAGACAATGGCCAAAATCCTTAACGTACCTTTCGCGATCGCGGATGCGACATCGTTGACCGAAGCCGGTTATGTCGGCGAAGACGTTGAGAATATTTTGCTAAAGCTCATTCAAGCGGCCGATTACGACGTGGAAAAAGCCGAACGCGGCATTATCTATATCGACGAAATCGATAAAGTGGCCCGCAAGTCGGAGAATCCTTCAATTACCCGCGACGTCTCCGGCGAAGGTGTTCAGCAAGCTTTGCTCAAAATTCTCGAAGGAACTGTCGCTTCCGTACCTCCGCAAGGCGGACGCAAGCACCCCCATCAAGAATTTATCCAGATCGATACGACGAACATCTTGTTCATATGCGGTGGCGCGTTCGACGGCCTTGAGCAACTGATTAAACGCCGCATCGGCAAGAAAGTTATCGGCTTCAGCTCCGTTCTTGAAGGGCAGAAGGATATGAAAGCCGGCGAATACTTGTCACTGGCACAGCCGGAAGATTTGCTCAAATTCGGACTTATTCCGGAGTTTGTGGGCCGTCTTCCCGTTATTTCAACGCTTGAGCCGCTCGATGAGCCTGCTCTTGTCCGTATCCTGTCGGAACCCAAAAACGCGTTGGTGAAGCAATATCAGAAACTGCTTGAAATGGACAACGTAAAGCTCGAGTTCGACAGCGGCGCGCTGGAGGAAATTGCTCGTGAGGCGATCAAACGGAACACGGGAGCGCGGGGCTTACGGGCCATCATCGAGGGTGTAATGCTCGACGTGATGTACGAAGTGCCTTCTCGTGACGATGTTATCAACTGCCTGGTGACCGAGAAGGTCATCAAGGAAAAGCTGACACCTGAACTCACGACCAAAAAAGGCAAGAAAAAAGAAGAGAGCGCGTAACGGGAGCAGGACGAAAGCCGCCAAATAAGGCCTTTCGGCCGATGCGGAGTTCGCCTAGATTGCCGGTTCCACCCCGCTATATGCGGGGTGGACTTTGGCGTATACAGGGGAGAAACCTTTATGTTCAGACGTACAGATACCGTTGCCGTACAGGTGGGGAACCTCACGATCGGCGGCAACAATCAAGTTATTCTTCAAAGCATGTGCACGACGAAGACTGCCGATGTCGCCGCTACCGTAGCCGAGATCAAACGACTTGAGGAAGCCGGCTGCCAGCTCGTGCGCGTCACTGTCAATAACAAAGAAGCGGCGGAAGCCATTAAAGCGATCAAGAGGCAGATCAATATCCCCCTTGTCGCGGATATTCATTTTGATTACCGACTGGCTCTGGCTGCCATCGAGAACGGCATTGACAAGGTTCGGATCAATCCGGGCAATATCGGCCGCCGCGAGAAAGTCGAAGCGGTCGTTAAAGCTTGCAAGGAACGGAGAATTCCGATTCGGATCGGAGTAAACGCGGGATCGCTTGAAAACCACCTGTTGGAGAAATACGGGTATCCTACTTCCGAAGCGATGGTAGAAAGCGCATTGTTCCATATCGGCATCCTTGAGGAACTTGATTTTCACGACATTATCGTATCGCTTAAAGCTTCGGACGTTCCGATGGCTATCGAAGCATATACGAAAGCTGCCGAAGTTATCCGTTATCCGCTGCACCTCGGAATTACGGAAGCGGGTACTTTGTTCTCAGGTACCGTCAAAAGCTCAGCCGGCCTTGGCGTATTGCTGAACCAAGGTATCGGCAACACGATGCGGATATCGCTAAGCGCGGATCCCGTGGAAGAAATTAAAGTAGCCCGGGAAATGCTCAAGGTTTTCGGGTTAATTACCGATGCTCCGACGCTTGTATCCTGTCCGACTTGCGGACGGCTGGATATCGATCTGTTCGCCGTGGCTAATGAGGTCGAAGAGTATTTGTCCAAGCTTAAGGTGCCTATTAAAGTATCCGTTCTTGGTTGCGCGGTTAATGGGCCTGGCGAAGCGCGCGAAGCCGACATCGGCATTGCGGGAGCCCGCGGAGAAGGAATGCTGTTCCGTTATGGCGAGATGATTCGCAAGGTGCCGGAAGCAGAGCTTGTAAACGAGCTGAAGAAGGAAATCGATCAGATCGTTGCTTCTTATTCGGAGACGGGCGTAATTCCGGGACGTAAACATGGATAAAATAAATAAATTGACATTTTCAATAATCGGAATGGGGTTACTTAAAGCTGAATAGAACGGATTGCGGGATGATTAGTGATGGTTAACATGAGGGATGTGAGGGAGTTTACTCTTAACAAACAGTCGATCCGGGACCTTTGCGAACCTGCATCCTATTTGCGCGGAGAAGCTTATTTCCGGTCGGGCCAAGTGCTTTCCGTCAAGAGAGAAGCCGATGGGGCGGGATATAGGGCGCTTGTTAAGGGATCGGATCGGAACCGATACGAGGTCGAGATCGCATTCGACGAGGGCGGGGAAGTCGGGGCTTCATGCGAATGCGCCGCTTATTCCCCGCTTTCTTACTGCAAGCATATCGCAGCCGTATTATTGTCGCTGGCCGATGCCAAAGCAGAAGAACCGCCTGCCCGCGACGAGGTTATTTCCGAAAGGGACGCCCATCTTACCAAGCAGGTCATTTTCTTATTTGACCGTGTCCTAAGCCGTCAAACGGAAGCAGAGCTTAGCATGATCGATGATAATTTCATGGATACGGAAACGCTCGATGTCGAGTACTCATGTAAAATCGTCAAAAGCTTCTCCAACAAGCCAATGTTTGCGGTATCGATGAAAATCGGACTAGCGCGGCTCTATATCGTTCAAAGAATCAAAGATTTCCTGAAGCATGTCGATGCCGGGACCCCGATGATGTTCGCGAAGCATTTCTCCTACGATCCTTCCGAGCATGCCTTTAAGGAATTCGACGCCCGGTTTATTAATTTATTAATAGAAGCGATGCATGTCGAAGAAATTTACAAAGACCTGTTCCATTCGTTCTCCTCTTATTCGCATAGAGAAGAAAGAATTCTAATGATCCCGCCTGCCATTTGGGAGAAGATGCTTCCTTTATTGGAGCACGTGAACATCAGCTTTGAAGAAAAGAGCGCCGGCACCCATCGCATGGAAATGATGGAAGGGGCGCTTCCGATTTCCGCGCAGTTGAATAAGGCTGGCGGAGATGGATACCAACTGGAAATCGAAGGACTCAAAAACGCCGTTTTCATGGAGAATTACGGGATCGCCATCGTGAACGGCTTACTCTTCAAATCCGATCCTGCCCAATTGAAACGCATATCGGAACTGAAGAAAATGTTTCATTACGAGAAGAATACCCGGCTTCTCATAGCGCCGGATCAAATCGAGTCTTTCATTGACCGGGTCGTCCGCGGTTTAAAGCAGTTCGTGAATGTGGAAATCTCGCCGCAAATCGCCGATCGCATCGTAAATCCGCCGCTTAACGCCCGCTTGCACCTGGATTTCGAAGATGACAGGCTGCTTGCGAGGCTAGAGTATGTATATGACGATATCATCATTACTCCCTTGCCGCAGAAAGCGATGACCAATGCAAGGGCGGACGTCATCCTGATGAGGGATCTCGACAGGGAAAACCGGATTATGGCGCTCATCGAGAGGTCAGCCTTCAAGTTTAACGGCAAAGACGTGTACTTGGACCAGGAAGACGATATTTACGATTTTCTATACGATATCCTGCCGCAATTGGGCGATGACGTCGAGATTTATGCCACAAACTCGGTCAAAACGGTCATGCATACGGTCGAGTATCAACCTAAGGCCCGGTTGGACGTAGATGTCGGAACCAATTGGCTGGAAGTATCGTTTGACATGGAAGGCATGGACGAGCAGGATATTCAGAATCTTCTTCGCAACTTGGTCGAGAAAAAGAAATATTATCGGATGCCTGGCGGCGCTTTCCTCTCGCTCGAGCAGGAGCGCTTCAGGGAAATTAACCGTTTGTTCGAGGAACTGGACCTGAGAAAGCCGGAAATGAACGGCAACCGAATCCGGATGCCAGCCGTGCGCGGCTTTCAACTGATGGACCAGTTCGGCAAATCTTCTGGCGTCCAATTAGGCAAAACATTGCGCAAGCTGTGGGATAACTTGAGAAATCCCGACAACCTGGATTTTGAGATGCCTTCTGGCCTGGATCCGGTTCTGCGCGACTATCAGAAATACGGCTTTCAATGGCTGAAGACGTTATCCCACTACCGGCTGGGCGGCATTCTCGCGGACGATATGGGCTTAGGTAAAACCATTCAGAGCATTGCCTATATCGTATCGGAGACGGCAAAGCCTTCGGAAGAAGGCGAAAGCCCCTCGCCGGTACTTATCGTTTCTCCGGCATCGCTCATTTACAACTGGGAGCGGGAATGCAAGAAATTCGCTCCCGAACTTAGAACCGTCGTGGCAGCCGGAGATCGCCAGGAGCGAAGCGAGCTCATGTCGGACATGACAGACGCAGATGTATGGATTACCTCGTATCCGCTCCTTCGCAGAGATATCGAATGGTATGAGAAGCAAAATTTCCGTACGTTATTTCTCGACGAAGCGCAAGCGATCAAGAATCATGCATCATTGACCTCGCATGCGGTTCGACGCTTGCAAGCCGGACAACGATTCGCGCTTACGGGTACGCCGATCGAAAATTCGCTCGACGAGTTATGGTCGATATTCGACGCCATTTTCCCAGGGTTGTTCAGCGGAAAGAAGTCGTTCTCGGATTTGCCGAGGGACAAGATAGCGCGCATCGTTCGGCCTTTTATCCTTCGCAGGTTAAAGAGCGAAGTGCTGACGGAGCTCCCGGACAAAATCGAAAGCGTGCAGCCTTCGGAGCTCTCAACTGAGCAGAAGCAGCTATACCTGGCGTACTTGGAGAAGCTGCAAAGCGATATCGTTCGGGATCTTGCCGCTGACGGCGGCGGTTTTCAGAAGAACCGGATGAAAATATTGGCGGGCTTAACCCGCCTCCGGCAGCTATGCTGCCATCCAGCGCTATTCGTTAGCGGATACGAGGGATCCTCCGGCAAGCTTGAGCAATTGCTCGAGATTATCGAGGAATGCCAGGGCAGCAGCAAACGGATGCTTATCTTCTCCCAGTTCACATCGATGTTAGACATCATCAGGCAGGAATTGGACGGGCGCGATATGCCGTACTTCTACTTGGACGGCTCGACGCCTCCCGCTCAACGGTTGGAGATGTGCGACGAATTTAATGGCGGGGCTCGGGATATATTCCTGATCTCGCTCAAAGCGGGAGGAACGGGCCTGAATTTAACTGGAGCGGACACCGTCGTGCTGTACGATCTATGGTGGAATCCCGCAGTGGAGCAGCAAGCGGCCGACAGGGCGCATCGCATTGGGCAGAAGAAAGTCGTACAAGTCATTAAACTCGTCGCGCAAGGAACGATCGAAGAAAAGATGCTGGAGCTTCAGCAGCGAAAAAAAGATTTGATCGACGAAGTCATCCAGCCGGGAGAAGCGGCATTGTCGACGCTGACCGAAGACGATATTCGCGAGTTGTTGGAGATATAGTCGAATTCAAATGGAAATACGATGGGCTGCCTATGAGTAAATAACTCACGGGCAGCCCTAATTTATTGGTTATCGAGTGCGACGGGTGTAGTTCTGCGAGACGAAACGCGGTTTAATATCACAAGGGTGGCGATGGCGCATGCAAGGCTGCCGATGGCGGCCAAGATCAATGACGCGTGCATCCCTTCTACGAACAAGCGCGCTCCGGTCTCATTCAATCCGGTTAATGGTTCGCTAGGGGAAGATGAAGCCGAATTCATGCGTTCGGATACGAGGGTTCCGGATAGAGCGACGCCGACAACGGCGCTGATTTGCCTGAAAGTATTGGCAATCCCGGATGCCGCGCCTGCCCTTTCCGGAGCTATGGAGGTCATTAGGGCGACGGTGGCAGATGTTCCGGCTAAGGAAACTCCGATACCAAGCAAGGCCAGCGCCCACCAATAACTCCCATAGCTGCTTCCCGCTTCGATGTTCGTCAATGCGGCAAGTCCCGCGCCCACCATCAGGGAGCCTGCCGGAATCATAATTCTAGGCGATATTCGAGCGGCTAAGGAGCTGCCGACGATAGAGGCGACCATTATGCTTGCCGTCAGCGACAGGAAACGAACTCCGGTGTCGATCGCGGATAAGCCGTTAATGTTTTGCAAATAAAGAGTCAACAGGAAAATGACGCTGAATAAGCCGAAAAAGCCGAAAAAGTTGACCATGCACACGACGATGAAAATCGGATTCCTGAAAAAATTCATGGGCAGCAACGGATTGGGATGACGAAGCTCCCAGAGCGCGAAGAGCAGCAGGCTAATACCAGAGACTGCAAATGAAAGTAAAATGGCCGGAGAGTTCCAACCTAGGGAATTCCCTTCGATCAGTGCATAGGTCAGTGAAGCTATGCATGCTATGAATAAAATTTGTCCCAATAGATCAAAGGAGTGGGTTCTTCTTGCAACCGAGCCCTTCATGTTGAATAAGAGAGCGATTGTGACCAGAATGCCGAACGGAATGTTGATCCAGAAAATGCTTTGCCAGCCTTGTGCGTCAACGAGCCATCCTCCTATGACTGGTCCGGCGGCTAGTGCAACGCCTCCTAAACCCGCCCATATGCCAATCGCTTTCGCTCTTTCGGCAGGATCTTCGTACGTATTGCGGATGACTGCCAAAGATACAGGAATAAGGAGCGAGCCGAATATGCCCTGAAGCGCACGGCCGATCAACAGGATGTCCATGGCCGGAGAGATGGCGCATAAAGCTGAACTTAGCGTGAAGCCGATCAAGCCGGCAATAAACACTTTCTTGTGTCCGATAGCGTCTCCGATCGTACCGGCCGTTAACAGCAAGCAAGCAAAGGTTATGGCGTAGGCGTCAATAACCCATTGCAATTGCTTGAGTCCCACGTTCATATCGATTTGAATTTGCGGCAGCGCTACGTTCACGATCGTTCCGTCTAGATAAATCATGAATACCCCGAAGCAGAGGAAAAAGAGGAACCACCCTCGTTGTTTTCGGGAAATTTGAGCTTTGTTTGTTGTCATCGTCTTCTCATCCTTCCGTATTTGAACGAATTCATTCCGTCCGTGAATCCATTGTAAAATTTGACAAATGATATTGTCTAATTTATTGTTTTGATATAAATCATTAATTTCGTTCATGTATTCATTGGAGGGGCATTCGGATGGAAATTAGCCAGATGGAATACTTCTTGACTGTCGCCCGATCGCAGCATGTTACCCGGGCGGCCGAATCTTTGAACATTACCCAGCCGGCCCTTAGTCATTCCCTCGCCAAACTCGAGGAAGAATTAGGCGTCCAACTGTTCGAGAGAAGCGGGAGAAACGTTCAACTTAACCGGTATGGTAAATTGTTTGCCCGAAGGGTTGAAGAGGCGCTTCAATTGATCAAGCTGGGGAAACAAGAAATTTCCGAGCTTGCCAACCCGGAATCAGGTATTGTCTCCCTTGCTTTCCTGAACATTCTGGGTAGTAAGATGATTCCTTCACTTATACGTACCTTTCAAGAGGCTTATCCTGGAATCAGATTCGAGCTCGAGCAAGGCAACTATCAGACGATCCGTCATTTACTTGAATCCGGACAATGCGATCTAGGTATTGTTTCTCCTCATTCGGGCGTGCTTGGGATGAAATGGGCACCTTTGTTCACGACCGATTTATTCGCTGTCGTTCCGGCTGGACACCGGCTTAGCGATCGAAAACAAATTTACTTGAAGGAATTAGAACAGGAGCCGTTCATCGATCATAATCCGAATTGCGGCTTTAGAGCCGTCCTTGAACGTACTTTCCGTCAGACTGGTTTTCAGCCCGAAGTCAAATATGCCGCGGAGGATTTGCAAACCGTTGCCGGCTTCGTATCGGCCGGACTTGGTGTTGCCTTGCTTCCGGATTCTATGGGCTTGAAGCTGCCTAACATGAAGTGGATAGCCATTAAGGATCCCAATTGCGAATGCGAAGTCGGCTTGGAGTGGAAAGAAAAGAGGTATTTATCGCCTGCGGTGAAGCTCTTTCGCAATTTTGTCACTAATCATTATGAAAAGATGGGAATCGCTGCATCGAAATGACTATATCCTCCGGCATTCGGGCAATACTACCAAGTATAGCCCGGGTGCCGGTTTTTTTGTTTTTTAGAGTTCCATAAAGTAAAAGCTAAGGCTCTGCCTGCCGAAAGCGTAATCGGGGAGGATGATTCAGTTGACTTTAAGCACGGTTCTTATGCTTGTCCAAGTATTTTTTGCGGTTGTTATCGGCATTTATTTTTGGAACTTGCTGCGTAACCAGAAGAGCAACCGTAGCGCGGTAGATAGGGAATCGCGCAAGGAGATGGATAAGCTTAGAAAGCTTCGTTCCATTTCGTTGACCAAGCCGCTGTCGGAAAAAACAAGGCCGGCTGCCCTTACCGATATCGTCGGGCAGAAGGAAGGGCTGCGCGCGCTCAAGGCCGCATTATGCAGCGGGAATCCCCAACATGTAATCGTATACGGGCCTCCCGGCGTCGGCAAAACGGCGGCAGCGCGGGTCATTCTTGAGGAAGCGAAAAAAAATAAGCTCTCCCCTTTCCGTTCTGAAGCCAAATTCACGGAAATAGATGCCACGACCGCACGATTCGACGAGAGAGGGATTGCCGATCCTCTAATCGGTTCGGTACACGATCCTATTTATCAGGGAGCAGGGGCGATGGGCGTCGCGGGTATTCCCCAGCCTAAACCCGGAGCGGTTACTAAGGCCCACGGCGGCATTCTGTTCATCGATGAGATCGGGGAACTGCATCCCATTCAGTTGAATAAGCTGTTAAAGGTGCTTGAAGACCGCAAAGTGTTTCTCGAAAGCGCGTATTATCATGCGGAGGATACCAACATTCCCATGTATATTCACGACATTTTTCAAAATGGGCTTCCCGCGGATTTCAGGCTCGTCGGCGCGACGACGAGGTCGCCTAACGATCTGCCGCCCGCGCTTCGCAGCCGCTGCATGGAAGTCTATTTTCGCCCGTTGCTTCCCGAAGAAATCGGCCAAATTGCCGAAAATGCCATTCACAAGATTGGTTTTGCGCCAAAACCGGATACGCTTGAAGTGGTTAAGAGATATGCGACGAACGGACGGGAAGCCGTTAACATCATTCAATTGGCCGCCGGGCTTGCCTTATCGGAAAATCGCGATGAGTTGAGCGCAGCCGATGTGGAGTGGGTCGTCAACAGCAGCCAATTGCCTCCTCGCCCCGATCGCAAAGTTCCGGCTAAACCGCAAGTCGGCCTTGTCAATGGGTTAGCGGTATACGGTCCAAGCATGGGGGCGCTGCTCGAAATCGAGGTTACTGCAATTCCCGCTATGTCCGGTCGGGGTCAATTCAACATTACCGGAGTCGTTGACGAGGAAGAGCTCGGAGGCGGGCAAAGGACATTGCGTCGCAAAAGCATGGCAAAGGGCTCGCTTGATAACGTGCTTACGGTATTAAGGCGCAATGGCTTCCAACCGGAAAACTTCGACTTGCACGTCAACTTCCCGGGAGGAACACCGGTCGATGGCCCTTCCGCGGGCGTAGCCATGGCTGTTGCCATCGCTTCGGCAATCATAAAGCAACCCGTGGACAATAAACTTGCCATGACCGGGGAAGTAAGCATACATGGCGGAGTAAAGCCGGTCGGCGGAGTGATAGCCAAAGTGGAAGCGGCTTTTCAGTCCGGCGCGGAAACCGTGCTCATTCCCAAAGAAAACTGGCAAGCGATATTTGAAGGGCTTGAAGGTGTCAAAGTCATTCCGGTCGACCGTATGGAGGACGTTTTTCGTCATGTGTTCGGCGACCATCCGACTTGGATGCAGCCTGAGTGGCAGACTAGCGAGCTGCCGGTTGCCGCGGATGCTTTTGCCGCCGCGCCGGCAGGGTCGGTCTTTCATGCGGGAGCCGTCCCATCGGAAGCTCCGGCTTCGGATGGATTCGACGCGGCGAAAGGCCGGGGAAAATAATCGAATCCAGTAAAGAGCCGCCCCCGCCCCGGCGGCTCTTTTTTGCGGCGGGCGAATACATTTGATACAATGACTGGAGTGTTTGAATTCGTTCCAGAACTGCGAGGTGCATCAATTATGGGTTCGAACAAACAGAAAAGCCGTTCTATTCCCCTGCTGCCCCTAAGAGGGCTTCTCGTATATCCCAGCATGGTGCTTCATCTGGATGTAGGCCGGGAAAAGTCCGTAAAAGCGTTGGAGCAGTGCATGATCGACGATCATATGATCCTATTGTGCTCCCAGTCGGAAATCAACATAGAAGAGCCGACGCAGGAAGATATTTATCAGGTAGGTACGATCGCCAAGGTTCGTCAGATGCTGAAGCTCCCGAACGGAACGATCCGGGTTTTGGTGGAGGGCGTAAACAGGGCGGAAATCGAGCAGTATTTACCGAACGAGAATTATTACGAGGTATTGGCCCGCGAGCTGCATGAAGGGCAGACCAACGACTCCGAGCTGGATGCGCTCATGCGCGCCGTGCTTAGCCAATTCGAGCATTATATCAACCTTTCCAAGAAGGTGACGCCGGAAACGCTTGCCGCAGTTTCCGATATCGACCAGCCGGGCCGATTGGCCGACGTGATCACGAGTCATCTGTCGCTGAAAATAAAAGACAAACAAGAGATACTGGAAACCGTCGAAGTACGGCCGCGTTTGGAGAAGCTTCTCGATTTTCTTAACAACGAGCGTGAAGTGCTCGAGCTTGAGCGCAAGATCAGCCAGCGCGTAAAGAAACAGATGGAGAAGACGCAGAAGGAATACTACCTTCGCGAGCAGATGAAGGCGATCCAAAAGGAACTCGGAGAGAAAGAAGGCCGGGCCGGCGAGGTTGAGGAGCTTAGGGCCCAGCTTGCCGAAGCCGAGTTGCCGGAGAAAATCGCGGCCAAAGTCGGGAAGGAAATCGACCGCCTGGAGAAAATGCCGGCTGCATCCGCCGAAGGCGCGGTCATCCGTACCTATGTGGAGTGGTTGCTCGCATTGCCTTGGAGCAAGCTGACCGAAGACGATCCGGACATCGCGAAAGCGGAGCAGATCCTTAACGAAGAGCATTACGGACTTGAGAAACCCAAGGAACGCGTCCTGGAGTATTTAGCCGTGCAGAAGCTGGTCAAGAAATTGAAAGGTCCAATTCTTTGTTTGGTCGGTCCGCCGGGAGTCGGCAAAACGTCTCTCGCCAAATCGATCGCCAAGTCGCTGGGACGCGAGTTCGTTCGGATTTCACTGGGCGGCGTGCGGGATGAGGCGGAAATTCGCGGCCATCGCCGGACTTACGTAGGAGCAATGCCGGGTCGTATCCTGCAGGGGATGCGCAACGCCGGATCGGCTAACCCCGTGTTCCTGTTGGACGAAATCGATAAAATGGCCATGGATTTTAGAGGCGATCCTTCTTCCGCGTTGCTGGAAGTACTCGATCCCGAACAGAACTCCACGTTCAGCGATCATTATATCGAGATGCCATTCGATCTATCCAATGTCATGTTCGTGACGACCGCTAACGTCGTGCATAATATTCCGCGCCCGTTGCTGGACCGAATGGAGCTTCTGCATGTTCCGGGCTATACCGAGCTCGAGAAGCAGCAAATTGCCGAGCGCCATCTGCTTCCGAAGCAGAAGCGCGATAACGGTTTGGAGGAAGACCAACTCGTTATAGAGAGCTATGCGTTGATGTCCTTGATACGTCATTATACCCGGGAGTCCGGCGTACGCAATATGGAGCAGCAATTAGCTTCCATATGCCGGAAAGCGGCCAAAGCCATCGTTGCGAGCGCGGAAGCTGCTCCTTTCGTCGTGGACACGGAAAGGCTCAAGGAATTGCTGGGACCTCCTAAATTCCGTTACGGAATGGCTGAGCAAGAAGACCAGATCGGTGCCGTTACCGGCTTGGCTTGGACTGAGGTTGGCGGGGATACCCTTGTCATCGAGGTTACGGTCATGCCCGGAAGTGGAAAGCTGACTTTAACCGGTCAGTTGGGCGACGTCATGAAAGAGTCGGCTCAAGCCGCTTTCAGCTACACCCGCAGCAGAGTGAAGGAGCTCGGCATGGATCCGCAGTTCCATGAGAAAAGCGACATTCATATCCATATTCCCGAAGGCGCCATCCCCAAAGACGGACCGTCCGCCGGAATTACGCTGGCAACGGCTTTGATTTCCGCCTTAACAAACCGTAAAGTGTCAAGGGAAGTGGCTATGACCGGCGAAATTACGTTAAGAGGCCGCGTTCTTCCGATCGGCGGGCTGAAAGAAAAATCTCTGGCCGCGCATCGGGCAGGAATCACGAAAGTGTTAATGCCCAAAGATAACGAACGTGATTTGCGGGATATTCCCGAAAGCGTGCGCGCGGACATGACATTCGTACCGGTCTCGCATATGGACGAGGTGCTGATGCATGCCTTGTCCGATCCTCTGAACCCGCAAGCAAGCGCGCCGGGAATGGAAGAGAACGGACTGTTAGCGGAGAATCCGGCCATTCCGGCATCCGTAAGCGATGAACCGGAAGAAACGCCGCCGCTCGGCACACACTGATAGGAGACGTCTCGTATAATGAAAATCAAGCAGAGCGAATTTATCATTAGCGCGGTTGGCCCTAGCCAATATCCGGAAGATGGTATTCCGGAGGTGGCTTTGGCCGGCCGCTCCAACGTAGGGAAGTCCTCTCTCATCAATAAAATGCTGCTTAGGCGCAATCTCGCGCGTACAAGCCAACAACCCGGCAAGACGCAAACGCTTAACTACTACAAAATCAACGGAGAGCTTTTCTTCGTTGATTTTCCCGGTTATGGATATGCTAAAGTGTCCAAATCGGAGCGCGAAGCATGGGGCAAAATGATCGAGCGCTATTTAAGGGATCGTCCACCGCTTAAGCTAGTGCTGCAGCTAGTCGATTTACGCCATCCTCCCTCCGCCGATGACCAACGGATGTACCAATGGTTATCCCATTATGAAATTCCGATGACCGTCGTTGCGACCAAAGCGGATAAAGTATCCCGTTCGCAATGGCCTAAGCACGCTAAGATAGTACGCCAAACGCTGGGAATGCCCGGCCATGTTCCGTTAGTCTTATTTTCCTCGGAGACAGGACAAGGAAGAGATGAATTATGGAGCTTAATCATGCAATCGGCAGAAATACCGCTTAATCCCCCCTCAGAACCCCCTAACATCGTGCAGGAAACAGAGGATAACGGGTAAAAGGTTGGAGGAATCGCGGGAGGAATCGTTTTTTGCGGGTTTTTTCCGGGAAAATCACGTTCGGGCGAGAGGAAACGGTATTTGAATTAGCGTATAATAAGGATAGTAACAAAGTAAGACAATCGCAAGACAATGGGAATTGAGGAGATTTTATGGCTCAACGGGTAGCCACGGAGTATGTCAATGCCAGCCTGTCACTGACGGAAGCCGAAATGCCGAGATTGATCTCCCTGTGCGAAATCCAGCAGCTTAGGCTGCAAGTTTTTATTTTGGATAACGGCAATCAGGAGGTCGTGCTAGAAGACGACGCCGGCGGAGAATCCATTCGCCTGACCTTCGAGCGCACGAACGGGGAGTACCGTTGCGTACTAACGTGCCGTGTCGTTCAACCTATGCTGACCAATACTTTACGCAAGTTAGTTTCTTCTTTCAAGGGCGATGCGGTCGTAAACCGGATTTATCCTGCTTATACGATGGTATACCATTACATTCGCGGAGCGGTCGTCCGCATCGTGGAGAGTAATGGAACATTGCTGCGAACGGTATTCGAGCATCGCGATACCGTAGGAAGGTTGGAATCCCAGTATAATCTCTGCTCGGTCGAGGAAGAGATTAATCGATTGCGCGGTTCGGTTAACGAACTGCTCGATATTCGCAACCAGTCGAAGGAATCGCATATTATCGCCGATATTGACCAAAGACTGAAATATCATAGTCGCCTTTTATTCGCTCTAGAAGCTTGAAATCAATCGAATAATATGCCAAGGAGCCATATTCATGGCTCTTTTCTTTTTTTGGAAAGCTAAGCACTTCATCGGTCGCGATCGCATAATTTGGGACGTAAAAGACTTTAAATTGACGTTGGCGGCTATGCCGGAAAATAGTAGCAGGGGAGCGGTAAAACGGGAGAAATCGAGTTGCAAAAAAAACTATTGCATTTCACCTAGATAGATGTTATTTTTAGATTCGTTGACAACACAATAGGAACCAGGATTCACTCAAGGAATGCGGTGAGAGCAAATTCCCTCCAAGTGAATGACGTAGGTCCTAGCGGATGAAATCAGTAACACATTTTATTCCTAGGAAGGGGGAACCGAAAGATGGAATACTCAACTTTCGGACGGCACGTTGCGGTTGATACATGGGGAGGAAACGTTGATCTATTGAACAGCGCAGAACTTCTCCAATCGCACATGGTGGAAGCAGCCGAGGCATGCGGCGCGACAGTTCTCTCGGTTCAAGCCAAACAATTCGAACCGCAAGGCGCAACCGTATTAGTACTGCTATCGGAGAGTCACATCTCCATTCACACGTATCCTGAGCGAGGTTTTGCCGCAATCGATTGTTATACCTGTGGCGATACCGTGGATCCGCAATTGGCGATTGACTACTTGGTCAATGTCATCAAACCGGAAAAAACTTATGCGAAGAAATTGATCCGCGGCATTGGCGAACTGCAAGTCGAAGAGCCGATGATGAAGCAGGTCGAACTCGTTAAATAAGAAAATGCGAGCACGAGCCATGAGGAAACAACCTCATGGCTTTTCATATGTTATAAGGAATACGAAGTCAGGTATTCGCCGACAATAGAAAAAAGGTTGCTAGTGCTTTTTTCATAAAGTTTTCATATTTGTAGGGAATGAGTCTGTCTAACTATGCTATAATAATCGTTGACATACAGGCTAGCCCTTACTCCTAAGCAGAAAGTCAGGTGATTGCTCGTGCATCTTATCGTTGTCGGATTAAACTACCGTACTGCTCCTGTCGAAGTGCGGGAACGCTTTGCGTTGTCGGAACGGGAGATGCCGCTTGCGCTGCAGGCGTTAAAGCAAACAACGGGCATTCTCGAGGGAGTAATCGTGGCAACCTGCAACCGGACGGAATTATACGCTGTCGTGGACCGGCGGCAATTGTGCGGGCATTATATACGTGCTTTCATGGAGCAATGGTTCAAGATCCCGCGCAAGGAATTCAACTCCCATCTATACATGTACGAAGATGACCATGCGGTAGAGCACTTGTTCCGGGTGGCTTGCGGCTTGGATTCCATGGTCATTGGCGAAACCCAAATTCTCGGACAGGTTCGGGATGCTTTCTTGTTCGCGCAGGAGCAGCAGGCTACCGGCACTTTGTTTAATCGTTTGTTTAAACAAGCGGTAACCGTAGCAAAGCGAGCGCACTCCGAAACATCGATCGGGGAGAGCGCGGTATCTGTCAGTTATGCGGCAGTCGAACTCGGGAAGCGGATTTTCGGACGTTTCGACGACAAGAAGGTCATGATCGTCGGAGCCGGGAAGATGAGCGAGTTAACGGCACAGCATCTTCATGGCAACGGCGCCAAAGAAGTATTCGTCGTTAACCGGACGTTAGAAAAAGCCGAGGAGTTGGCCGAGAAGTTTAATGGCTCCGCAATGGCTCTAAACGAGGCAATCGACCGATTGAAAGACACGGACATCGTCATAAGCAGTACGGGTGCGGAGCAGTTCGTATTGACTCGCAGACACGTTGAGACCGCAATGGCCGGACGCAAGAAAAAACCGTTGTTTCTCATCGATATCGCGGTGCCTCGCGATATCGAGCCTGAATGCGGGGATATCCCTAACGTCTTTCTCTATGATATTGATGATTTGGAAGGCATCGTGGAGACGAACATGGCTAAGCGCCGCAAGGAAGCGGTCATTATCGAAGATATGATAGCCGAGGAGCAGGAAGCATATCGTGAGTGGTACGCTACGCTCGGAGTCAGCCCATTAATCCGTGCGCTTCAGGAGAAGGCGGGAGCCGTACAGGAGAACACGATGGAGAGCTTGCTTCGTAAGCTGCCTGAGCTTGACGAACGTCAGATTAAGGTCATCCGCAAGCTAACCAAGAGCATAGTTAATCAAGTCATACATGATCCGATCTTGCGTATTAAAGAGCTTGCCGCCGAGAAGCGCAGCGACGAGGCGTTAAAGCTATTCGTCCAATTGTTCGCTCTGGAAGACCAAGTGGCTCTTCTGAAGGCGGAAGAAAAAGCCGAGGAGAAATCCCGGAAAGAAACGATCGTCTCCTCCAAAGCTGCCGACGCAACATCGAACTCCGTCTTGGACGCCCAGAAATTGTTGTCGCAGCTCGCGGGCGCTCTTCGATAACGCAAGGGATACGGGAGGCGCTGCCCCCATGGTAACGCAAGATTGGTTAACAGACGCCGTACTATATATTTATGCCCTGAGCCTGCTTTTTTTCGTGTCCGACGCCGCTTCCGGCAACCGGAGCGCGAAGAAGGTTGGAACAGGGCTCCTTGTTTTTGTTTGGATTCTGCAAACGGCCTTTTTATTCGTTTTGTTGGCTGATCGATTTTCCGTTCCTACTTTAACCTCAAGGGATTATTTATTTTTCGTATCTTGGTTGCTCGTCTCTGTTTCGTTAATTCTGAATCGGTTAATAAGAGCCGAGCTTCTTGTTCTTCTCGTTAACGTTGTCGGATTTGCGGTTCTGGCGCTCAATTTAATCGGGCGACCCAAGCGTGAAATGGAGCTTGCGCCTTGGGAAGTCGCAAGACGCCTGCTGATCGTCCATGTCAGTTTGATTACGTTGGCGTTCGCGGTGCTGACGATAACGGCGCTTCTGGGCATCATGTACTTATTTCTCCATAGGCGGTTGAAAGCCAAAAAGTGGACGCATGTAATGAGCAGGATGCCAAGCCTGGAATGGATTGATCAATATGCCTATCGCGCAGGAATGATTGGAGTTCCGCTGCTCCTGCTCTCATTGTCGACGGGAACTGTCGCGTTATTGCTAGAGGACAGCCCCGATCAATTGCTCGACGAGAAGGTGCTTCTGTCGTTTGCCGCAGGGATATTGTACGTGGTCTATTTAGTTCGAAGAATGATGTCGCGCGACAATGGCGCGCAGCTGGTGAAGTGGAATTTATTGGGGTATGCTTTATTGGTCGCGGATTTTTTCGCGAGTTCGCTATCCTCCTTCCACAGGTGGATGTAAATTCTAGAAGAAAGAATAGATGCTGATTCGTTGCGAGAGGAGTCCATGCCCGTGCCAGAATGGTATCCCTTAATGCTGAAGGTTGAAGGTCGTAAATGCGTCATCATCGGCGGCGGGTCCGTGGCAGAGCGCAAAGCGGCGGGATTACTGCAGGCGAATGCAAGTGTTTATGCGGTCAGTCCGACATTTACGCCGACATTGCGGGAATGGGCGGAAGCGGGCCGCTTGCGTTTAGTGGAACGTGAAGCGGAAGAGGCCGATATTGAAGGAGCGGTACTTGTATTCGCGGCAACGGATCGTGCGGATATTAATCAATGGGTTTCCGAGATAGCCGGTAAACGGATGATTCCCGTGAATGTGGCGAACGACGGAGAGGGAGGAGACTTCATCGTTCCTGCGGTCGTTCGACAAGGGGGACTTGTTTTGACGGCAAGCGCTTCTGGGGCAGGACCCGCGCTGGCGGCTAGAATCATTGAAGAGCTTGCTGATCGTTATGGACCTGAATACAAGGATAACATAGAGGCTTTAAGAACCATCCGCGAGATCGTTAAAGCCGAGGTAATAGATTTAACGGAACGGCGGGAGCTTCTTCGGGCAGCCGTCGCCGACGATGCGCTGGAAGAATGGCGTACGGCATCCTGGCTTCAAGATAAGGGAAAGCTGTTGAGCCGATTGCGTCAAAGAGCAGATGACCGGAAGGGATAGAGACAATATGCGTAATATCGTAGTCGGAACAAGGCAAAGCGCCCTGGCATTGACGCAAACGAATCAGACGATACAATTGATGCGGGAACTATGCGCCAAAGAAGATTTGGCTTATACCTTTGAAGTAAAACCGATCGTGACTCGCGGAGACCGCATTCTGGACGTCACCCTATCTAAAGTCGGCGGTAAAGGCTTATTCGTCAAGGAAATAGAAGACGCGCTTCTTAATCAGCATATCGATCTGGCAATTCATAGCATGAAGGATATGCCGTTTGAGCTTCCTGAGGGGTTAACGATTGGCGCCGTACCGAAGAGAGAAGATCCCAGAGATTGTTTGATCAGCAAAGATTCGCGTGAATTGGCGGACCTGCCGCAGGGTGCAAAGGTGGGGACGAGCAGCCTCAGGCGGGCGGCGCAACTGCAAGCATACCGGCCGGATCTTCAAATCGAGTCGATGCGCGGAAATATAGACACCCGGCTTCGTAAACTAGAGGAGGAAGGATTCGATGCCATTCTTCTCGCGGCGGCAGGATTACATCGGATGGGATGGAAGGATCGCATTACGGAATACCTTTCTCCGGACGTTTGTTTGCCTGCGGTCGGACAAGGAGCGCTAGCGATCGAATGCCGCAGCGATGATAGGGATGTGATTGCCCTGCTCAGGCGTTTGAACGATCCCGTTACCGAGCGCACCGTAGCGGCTGAGCGTACCTTGCTTGGTTTATTGAACGGAGGCTGCCAAGTACCGATTGGAGCCTATGCCCAATTGGCATCCGAACAATCGGGTAATGGATTGTTCATGACCGGGATGGTATCCTCACCGGATGGGACTCGTTTAATAAAGGAAACCGCAACGGGTTCGGATTCGCATGCAGTCGGGTCGGAAGTTGCGCAAGCGCTGCTTCGCCGCGGCGCGGACAACATTTTAGCGGAAGCGAGGGAGTAAATAGATGATCAAAGGGAAAGTCTATTTGGTCGGTGCGGGACCGGGTGATCCGAAGCTGATTACTGTACGCGGCCTGGAGGCTCTGAAACGCTCGGATGTTGTCGTATTTGATCGGTTAGCCGGCCCCCAGTTGCTTAATCACGCAAGGCCCGACGCGCAGCGGATATATGTCGGAAAGCTCCCGGACCGGCATACGATGAAACAGGAGGAAATCAATCAACTGCTTGTCGATTTAGCGCTTCAAGGTAAAACCGTCATTCGTTTGAAAGGCGGCGATCCGACCGTTTTTGGACGAGTGGGTGAAGAAGCGGATTTATTGCAGAAAAACGGAATTATTTTCGAGATTATTCCCGGCATCACTTCGGCCATTGCTGTACCGGCGTATGCAGGTATTCCGGTAACTCATCGGGATTTGGCCTCCTCCTTTTCCGTTATAACCGGTCATGAAAGCCCGGACAAACTTGATCATTCAATCTATTGGGACAAGGTAACGAACGCTACCGGCACCCTGATATTTCTTATGGGCGTTGCAAAAATCGGTTATATAAGCGAACAGTTAATCAAGCATGGCCGATCGCCGGATACACCCGTCGCGCTTGTTCAATGGGGGACAAGGGCAGAGCAAAGGACCTTGGTAGGAACGCTGCGGGACATCGACGACAAAGTCAAAGCGGCCAATCTAAAGCCGCCAGCGGTTATTGTCGTTGGCGATGTCGTTCGTCAGCGCGAGACTTTGTCATGGATCGAGAACAAGCCGTTATTCGGTCAAAGGGTGCTTGTTACCCGAGCCCGTTCGCAAGCAAGCGAGCTGCTTGCCAAGATCGATGATCTTGGCGGTGAAACATACGAATTTCCCGTTATTGAAACGAAGCTGCCGGATGCGCATGAATCGGTACAAGCGATTAAGATTGCATTGGAAGAAGCTGAATCTTACGATTGGGTCATGCTGACTAGCGTGAACGGAGTCGAGTATTTCTTCCGTTGGCTTGATCTTCACGCCGTCGATATCAGGCGGTTCCACCGGGCCAAGTTCGCTGCGGTTGGACCGAAAACAGCTGAGGCGCTTTCAGCGCGGGGCATCCGCGCCGATCTATTGCCGGAAAGCTATCGTGCGGAAAGCTTGTTAGAGGGCTTGAATAATTTGTTATTACCTGGCCAAACGGCATTGCTTCCGCGAGGAGACCTGGCGAGAGAAACGTTGCCGAAGGAGCTTAAAGAGCGAGGCATCAAATCCGTCGAAATCGACGTCTATGAGACGATAATGGCTGCACCCCGAGATTTATGGTTGCCCGAGATGATAGAAAATGGCGAAATCCATGTGATCACATTTACAAGTTCTTCGACAGTTATTAATTTACTCGAAGCTCTGCGTCAATTAGGTTTGCGAAACCCTGCGGATGCTTTACGAAATATCGAAATCGCCTGCATCGGACCGGTTACTGCCCGGACGGCAGAAGAAAATGGATTAAACGTGACGGTTGTTCCGGAGAAAGCAACAATTGATGGATTGGTGGAAGCGCTGGTGAACAAGCGGCGCTCTGCGAGAGGAGAATGAGGAAGTGGCATATCCGTTAGTCAGGCATCGCAGATTAAGGAGCACGGCCGCCTTGCGCAGCTTAGTAAGAGAGACAAGCATTGGCGTGAATGACTTTATTGCGCCGATCTTCGTGACGGAAGGTGTTGGAGTCAAATCAGAAATTGCTTCCATGCCGGGCGTTTATCATTGGTCGCTCGACACTATGGAAGAGGAACTAGGGGAAATTGCGGGCCTTGGCATACAAGCGGTTCTCGTGTTCGGCGTTCCTGACCTGAAGGATGCTGCCGGCACGTCGGCCATAGATGACAATGGTATCGTCCAAAGGGCAATTCGCCGAATTAAAATCTTGCACCCGGGCATTGTCGTGATCGCCGATACGTGCTTGTGCCAATTTACGGATCATGGCCATTGCGGGGTTGTCCATACGTCAGAGTGCGGGGCTGACATAGACAATGACGATTCGCTGGAGCTGCTTGCAAGAGCGGCGGTTTCCCAGGCAAGGGCGGGCGCCGATATTATTGCTCCTTCCAATATGATGGACGGTTTTGTAGCCGCCATTCGCCAAGGGCTCGACGAAGCCGGATTTACGAACACCCCAATCATGTCTTATGCGGTCAAATATTCATCCGCGTATTACGGCCCGTTTCGGGAAGCGGCTCATTCCTCGCCCAAATTCGGCGATCGGAGAACATATCAGATGGATCCCGCAAACGTTCGCGAAGCGCTAAGAGAAGCGCAGTCCGACGTGGAAGAGGGTGCGGATTTCCTAATGGTGAAACCGGGGCTTGCGTATTTGGATATCGTCAGAATGCTAAGGGACCGGTATTCCCTGCCTATCGTTATTTATAATGTTAGCGCGGAGTATTCCATGGTAAAAGCGGCAGCATTGCAAGGGTGGATTGACGAGAGGGCTATCGTGCTGGAGACGTTAACGGGCATGAAACGCGCGGGTGCGGATTTGATCATCACTTATCACGCCAAGGACGCGGCGCGTTGGCTTCAGGGGAAATAGTCTATCCGCGCAGCTTCAGTAAATTTAATTTATACTCGTTGATGCCGAATTGAAGGACGCCTCGCGATTCCAGTTCACGGATCACTTCGGAGAGTACCGCTTTGGTTACTCCGGCCATTTGGGCAAGCTCGTCGTAGTTAAGCGACATTTGAATGGAAATGAAATTTCCGTCGCGCTTACCGTTCTTATTGGCAAGGGTAATCAGGTTTTTGAGCACCCGGGTACGTCCATCGAGGAAAGTCAGATCGTTCACGTGTTCGTTCGTTTGGCGCAATCTTCGGCAAAGCTCGGCTAATATCCCGCGCGTAATATCGAAATGGCTTTGCATTAAATCCATGAATTGCTCGGAGGAGAGCTCGAGAACGGTCGTCGTTTCCAATGTTTGCGCCGAAGCGGAACGAGGACGTCCGTCGAGTAACGACAATTCGCCGAAGCTTTCGCCGCTGTTGACGAGAGATAAAACTTTTTCTTCTCCGTTACTGCCTCTGGTAAAGAGTTTAATGGATCCTGCCAAGACAACATAAAAGGTCGTGCCCATCTCTTTTTCGTTAAAGAGGATCGTTCCTGAAGAAAGCGTTCGCCTATGGGAAATTCTAAGAATGTGCTCCAATTGTTCATCGTTTAAGTTGTCGAATAACGACACTTTTTTTAACCACTCGATCATGAAATTCCCTCCTGCCAGATATGGTATGCTATGTATGAATGCTTGTCTTCCTTAAGTTTAACACAGCCTTTTCCAATCCAGATAGTAGGATGTGACGAATATGAGCGAAAATCATCGAACTCGCATGGATTCAAGCTCTAAGGCCGCTTTTGAACGCGCGAAACGCGTCATTCCGGGAGGCGTGAACAGTCCTGTCCGTGCTTTCAAATCGGTAGGTCTTACTCCCCTTGTCATTGAACGCGGCGAAGGCAGCCGCATAACGGATATCGACGGTCAAAACTATATCGATTACGTGCTTTCATGGGGCCCGTTAATCGCGGGGCATGCTCACCCGGATGTGGTCGAAGCCATTAAACGGACTGCCGAAAAAGGAACTAGCTTCGGCGCTCCGACAGAGCTAGAGACGTTGATGGCGGAGCTTGTCTGCGAAAGGGTGCCTTCCATCGATGTCGTTCGCATGGTCAACTCCGGTACGGAAGCGACGATGAGCGCATTGAGGCTTGCCCGCGGATATACGAAGCGAAGTAAAATTCTGAAGTTCGAAGGCTCGTATCACGGTCACGCGGACAGTTTGCTGATCAAAGCCGGCTCCGGCGTAGCTACACTGGGGCTTCCGGATAGCCCGGGCGTGCCTGAAAGCGTGGCGGCGCACACTTTAACGGTTCCTTATAACGATCTGGAATCCGTTAAGCTGGCGTTTGGACGCTATGGCGAAGAAATCGCTGCGGTGATCGTTGAGCCGATCGCAGGCAATATGGGCGTCGTACCGCCGCTTCCCGGATTTTTGTCCGGTCTTCGCGAAGTGACGTCTACATACGGAAGCCTGCTTATTTTCGACGAAGTCATGACGGGTTTCCGTGTCCATCGGAACTGTGCGCAAGGATTATACGGCGTTATGCCGGACTTGACCTGCCTCGGTAAAGTGATCGGCGGGGGCTTGCCTGTCGGAGCATACGGCGGGAGAAGAGAGATCATGGAGCAGATGGCCCCGGTCGGTCCTATCTATCAGGCCGGAACCCTATCGGGTAATCCTCTCGCCATGGCTGCGGGTTATACGACGCTCAAGTTAATGACCGAAGAAGCCTATCAGCTCCTGGAGTGGTTGTCCGCGCGTCTTCACGCGGGTTTGGAACGCAACGCGCAAGAGACGGGCATTCCTATGACCCTTAACCGCGTCGGTTCCATGGTATGCCCTTTCTTCACGGACAAGCACGTAATCAACTATGAAGCGGCAAAGACCGCGAATACGGAAAGCTTCCGCACCGTGTTCCGCATGCTGTTAGACAACGGCGTGAATATTGCCCCTTCCCCCTTCGAGGGTTGGTTCGTATCCACCGCCCACACCGACAATGATATCGACCAAACGATCGCAGCTCACAGAGCGGCTCTCCAGAAACTATAAAAAATAGCAGCAAAAAGGCCCCATCAAGCTCCGGCGAGATGAGGCCTGTTTGCTTTGCAAACATCATATAATAACGGTCAAACGACATTTACAAATGTGGTCAAAGTGGATAATAATCAGACTACAGGAGGAGATATCGGATCGTCTGTATTTGGTAGAATTCCAAATGAACCGCCTGAAAAAAGAACGATTCATGGTGTTCTTAGCGAGGTGGAATGATCAAAATGAGGCTTATTATCATTTTATGCATATTTCTTTTGTTGGTAATCGGATGTCAAAGCAAGGAGGACAATTTTATAATTAAGGAAGTTTCGTCTGATTTATTTACACTTCGGGTCGAAGTAGAAAGAGTCAAAAAATCAAAAATAAAAATCCATACGGAATTGGTGTATGCAGGTGACAATTCCATTCAGATCATGCATACTGATCCCATGGTCGTAGCAGTCGTCGGAGATCGTTTAAATCGGCCTGGTATGGTAATCAGTTTTGTAGGAATCCAAAAGACCTTAAGTAAGAATGAAGTATATAGTTACGATAAGGACAATATTATTAATCTTAAGCCCGAAGATAGCATTCTTTACGCTCAGTCGGTTTTCACGATTGAAAGTGAAGAGAAAAAAATAAATTTAGATTCAGAAATAAATTTAGATGAAGTCAATTGAAACTACGTATTATCTGCAATCAGCCAGGCCACGTGCACGATCCCGATTTACCTCCATACCGCAATATTATCCAAATAATGGGGCTGTCCCATAAGTGATGGGAAGCCTCTGTGCTTTTTCTATCGATTATGGTTTTTGCGGGGATGTATCTCCTTCCGGTTGCTGTTGAAATCGTGAAATCTGATTCGTCTAAGCCCTTAG
>FWWL01002359.1_pt1 | contig 39651 bp, 46 predicted proteins | sample 2228331 | NCBI WGS metagenome assembly FWWL01 (sample SAMEA103939775, study PRJEB20133) | metagenome
GACTTCTATCAGGAGTCGATCAAGGATACGGTCAAGATGCTGGAGTTCTATGGCGATGTGATCGTCATGCGCCATTACCAGCAGGGCGCACCCCATGAGGCGGCGCGCGATCGTCACGACGGGTTCGAGAGATTGTTCAACTCGCGCTCGCACGCCTCGCACACATGCCGCGGCACGAGCGCCTTGTATGCGATCATCGGCATCAGCGAGTAATTGTGGCATCGCTCGAAGAACGTGGGCGAGTCGAACATCATGCACTCGAGCAGCTCGGGCTCATCTTCTTCGACGATCCAGCTCGCGCTTCGCAACGAGTAGCGCGACTCTTTGTTGAATTGCTTCTCTATCCACGCCACGACTTGTTCTTCGTGGTCCGGGCATTCATATGCTTCGCTCACGAGCTGGTGCAACGAATGCTGCATGATCCGCACCAGCACGTAGATGCCGACGAAGTCGCGCTTGCTCGGCCTTCTTCGCACGATGTCTTCATCGTGCAATTCCTCCAAGTGGCGCACGGCTTGCGGAACTTGCACGATGCCGACAGTTCCGCGCGTGTTGCCGAAGATGTTCTCGGCAACTACGAGGTAGCCGCGCGTCCGCACGTGCATGACCGAGCGGAACACGGGCGGTGGCCCGTACACCACTTGGTCGCAATACATCGACCGCGCGGTCATTCCGGCCGCGCCCATGATTCCGCGCATGCTCACGCCGACAGTCGTGAGCCGTTTGTCGTTCGTAAACGGCTCTTCGACGCGCGCGCCGATGATCGCCACGGCGCGCAAGGGATCCGAAGTTAAGCGATCCGGGTACCACGCGTCGCGATACATCACGCGCCCGCCGCTCATGAGCGGGGTGCGCTCAAGGATCGCGTCGCGCAAGTGATCTTCAAGCTGCGCCTGGAAGCGCTTGCGCCGTCGCGCTCGCGCTTCCATATCGGCTGCGATCTGATCTAATCTTGCGAGTTCATCTTTGTACAACATCATCTTCCTCCATACCAATCACGCGCGGGAACGTACTTCCATCCCGCTTCCCGCGCAACTTTCGGATGCAATTCGCAGTCCGGCACGCACACCGCGACCGCGAAGGGCGTGCGTGCTTTTCTTTTTACGCGCTCAAGCACTGCGGCCGGACTCAGCTCGCGGTACAGCTCGCGCGTGTCGAAATCGGACACGACCACGAGCGCGTCCGCGCGGGCGGGTCGCTGCCGCATGACCTCTTCGAACACGTCGAAGATCGCGGTGCCGCCACCCGCGTTCAGCGCGGCGTCTGCCGCGCGGCGTGCGTCTGGACCGTCGTAACGGAGTTGCATGTCCGCTACGACCCAGCGCACCGTCCACGACGCGGCCACGCGCGGCAGCGCAGCCGCGATCGTAGGAACGTATGCGTCCATCGAGCCGCTCGCGTCCAGCAGCACGAGCAGCTCGCCGCGCACGACCTCGGTGCGCGGTAACAGCAAATCTTTGCTCGCGGCGCGCCATCGCGGCGGGCGTTGGTATGTCCGGGTCGCATAGCGCCCGGGTCCGTTCAGCGCGCGCCGTATTTCCGAGATGAGGCGCGCGACCGGGCGCTCGAAGTTATTTACTGCGTCCGCGGGCACGCGCGGCTGCTCGAGCTCGGCCGCGATCGTGTCGCGGATGCGCAGCACCAACTCTTCGAGCCGCGGATCCGCCTTGCACGTTCCGCTCAGCGCTTTCTGCGCTGTCGCGGAGAGCACGGCGCCCGCTTCTTTCACGGCTTGCGCGCCCGAGATGCTTGGCGCGTTTTTCTTGTCCGCGCTCTCTTCGGGCGCGTCTTTTGCATCATCCTTGTTGTTCGGCGCGTTCTGCTCGTCTTGTTTCGAGCTGTCCGCGCCGGTCTCGGAATCTTTTTGTTGCATGTCGCCGCCCGCGCCGTCATTCTCGCCCGGCGCGCCTTCGTCGTCCTGCTCATCGCACGGAACGAGTTTCTCGCACTCGTCGTCCTCGTCCGGGCGATGAGCGCGCAGATAGGCACGCACCTGGTCGTGGAGCGCGTGCCAACCCGCGTCGAACGGCGCGCCCCACATTTCGGCGCAATACTCATCGGTCGCGCCGTATGGCGCGCCGTCTTGTAAAACGGCCGCCTCGGCTTCCACGTGAAGCTCTTCCGCGATCTGCGCGGGAACTTCACGCGGATACTCGCGCACGACGTGGATAAGCTCGTGCAGCAGCGTGATCCACGTCGCGCGCTCCGGCACGACAATTACATTCCTAACTTGTTTTCCCGCAAGCGTGGGCGGCACGAGCCCTGCTTGCGCGAACGGTTCGAGCGGGACGACATATATCGACATGGGAAATGTCCGTCCGTCCGCGACCGTATGAAGCGCAGCCATCGCGCGCTCCGTCAGCGCGCGCGACGCCGCGCTGAACACGGTTGTGAAACCGACGCGCCCCGCGACGTACGCGCGGCGCGCGACCTTCAGAATTTCCTCGTCGCGGAACGCGCTCATTGCAGCGCCTCCGCGACGTGCTGTGGCAGCAATGCCGCGATGTCTCCGACCGCATATGCATACGGTCGGACCTTCTCTAGTGGCACGGGCGCGTCGATCACGGTCGCGCCCAGGACCATGAGGCGCGCCGCGACGCGCTCCTGTTCTTGCGCGCGCCTCTCGATCTCATCCCACGCGCCATGCGCGGGGAGTTCCTCGTTTCCGAGGAGCTGCGCGACGCGCATGGCCGCGCTGCTCCCACACGCTGCCGTGACGGCGTGCACGCGCGGCACGCCTGCAGCCGTCAGCCGCGCCGCGGTGTGCCACGCGCGCGGGGAGGGGAATGCTATTTCGCTGGTCGGCTCGCGCAGCACGAACGGCGGCGCGAGCGGCTCGGGCAGCGAGAGCATGAACGCGATCCATCGCAGTTCATGTTGGACTGCAGGATCGCGCTCGAATTGATCGATCGCGCGCGCCCAGATCGCGGGCGACGGATCGATCTCAACATGACACATCCGATTGGCGAGCGCGGGTGGGAGCGTCGCTCCCATCGCGCTCAGTTCAGGTGGGTTCCCCGCGGCGACTATGCGCAACGCGGGGAAGCGCACAGTCCCAACCGCGCGCTCCAGCACGAGCCGGAACGCGGCGGCTTGCACTAAGCTTAAAGAATCGGGTAAATCATCCAGTAACAGCACCGCGGGCTCGTCCCGCGGTATCTCGCGCATCCACGCGGCGAGTACTTGATCGACGTACTCGCCGTTCTCGCTAACGCGCGCATATCCCCCCAGGTCTTCAACCTGGAGGACTGCACACGAGACGTCCTGGCATGGCCAGGACAGCTCGCGCGCCGCAGCGCGCACCAAAGACGTCTTTCCGATTCCAGGCGCGCCCCAGAGCATTACTGGGACGTTCGCCTGGAGTGCGCTGACGAGCATTTGTCGCGCGGTTTCTATATCGGTTTTCATTTTCCCTCCTTTCTTTGGCGCGCCTCTTCGAGAAGCGCGCTTATCGCCTTACACTGCTCGCACGGCGCTACATCAACGCGATGTAGACCGTGCTTTACTTCGCACCGCGCGAGCACGTCGGTGCCCACACGGCACAAAAAAACCCTCGCCGCGCGGGGCGAGGGAAAATACCACGTTTGCAAACGCACGCCACGCACGTCGCGCAGCGTGATGACCGTTTCGGTCACGCTACGCGCGTGGCGCGCGACGTGACTAGCTTGATCGTCGACGTGACCGTGGGCATCCATGGTAGCCATTAAAAAAGAGAAAGGTATACCGGACAGACCGGCGCCGGCGCCCGGCGCCAAACCCGGCGCCCGGGGGGGAGGGGGAGGGGGGGCCCTCCCCCGGCCCTGGCCCTGGAAAGTGGCCAAATCCTCTCGCACCCCATGCGGCGATCAAAAATCATGAGATTTGCTCTCGTTCCCCTTGCATCCTCTGTCGGTATGTGCTAGACTGGACATTTGGGGAAACCGAAAAATTTGGCAAAAATCTCTCAAGTCGTTGTTGCAAAAGCCGATGCATTAGGGTAGAATAGAGCTGCAAATGGAGGGTAGGATGGACATCGGCACTCAGCAGATCGAGTCTTCGGCCAGGATCGATCTCCGGGGCTGGAGAGCGTACGACCTGGAGATCACCGAGGGCGAGCTCTGGCTGAGAGGCGCTTGGGGAACTTGGTACGGTACGCCTACTTGGGACTGCGCCCAGCTCACCGCTGATCCCGCGCCGAGCGCCGAGAACCACGCTGGTATTTACCTCGCGGATTCACCTCTCACGGCAGGGGCGTATGGTTCCATCCTCGCCTTCGTAGCAGGTTGGGGTAAGCACGTGCTGCACGCGCATGGTGCGCGCGTCGAGCACTGCAAGATCTTGCAGCTGCACGTGCCCGAGTCTCTCGGCTGCATCCGCTTCGACGGTAAGACGATCGCCGAGGAACTGGAGCGCTGCTACGAGGTGCCGGTCCTCACGGTCCCGGCGTCGCATGTGGCACCTAGCTTGCACATCGAAGCATCGTCGGTGGAACTCGATCCTTCGGCCGCGGTGCACAGCCGCGGCAAATTCGCACTGAGCGTCGCGGGCTCCACGCTGTACGTGACAGCCAGCGTGGATGCCACCGCTACGATCAAGGACTCGACCATCGAAGCGCGCAAAGGAGTCCAGATTCGACTGCGCGATTCGGAGATCACGAACAGCACCGTGACGACGCCGCTTTATCTCGCCGAGTCGCGCGCCAATGATACGAAGCTGCTTATTCGCCAGGCAATCAATTCCGTGTTCTCCCACTGCGACATCACGGCAGACGCGGGACACGCGCACACGTACTTGATCGATTGCTTGGTGAGACACAGCACAGTTACGGGCTTTCGCCCGCAAGATTGTCCTGGTACCGAGGCCATCGCATGAGACGAAAGGAGGGACAATGGCCAAGTACCACGCGACCCATCCCCGATCCGCTGTCAGCTTCGAGCTCGAGGCTACTGACCTTGATGGCGCGATCGACGAGCTGAGGCAAGCGATCCTCGATGACCTGGACGACTGGGCCAGGCGCGAGGGTGAGCTCGATCGCTCGCACCATGACGCCTACCAGCTCATCGAGGACGATCAATACGTCACGGACGTCTACGCCACGTGGCACCCGCCGCAGGCGCAGCGGTGCCCGGACGGCTCGGAGCACGAGCTGCACGTGCTCGACCAGCGAGCTGCAGGCGCCGCGCTGGAGATCGTCGAGGTCTGCGGGGCTTGCGGTCTCCAGATCACGACGACGAGGCACTGCCAGTGCCGATATGGTCCGGGCGACGGCAGCCCGCACACCTGCCGGATCGTCGAGCAGCCGGAGTACGTTTGGTACGTGTCTGCCGATCCGGCAGACTATGGCGATGACTCCGGCGACACATCCCCGGAGGAGGGGATGCGTATCGCGCGAACGATAGCCGAAGCGCTGATGGCCCAATTTCCGTGGCTGGACGCGCGCGTAGAGCGGCCCGGTGAGTTCAACCGTGACTTTGTACCCGAAGAGCTCGCGCGACAAGTGGTCGACTGGCTCGACCAGCACTGGAACGAGCTCGTCGACGAGGCATTAGCGGAGGAATGAAATGTATGTGTGCCACATATGCGCTCGCCGCGTGAAGTTCACTCTTGATGGGCCGATCCACTGGGGCGGCTCCGCGTACCTTCAGCGCTGCGAGGCATGCGGGGCCGAGTCGGATACGCTGCTCGTGAGTTGTCCCCGCTGCGGGGCAACGAGGGAGTGGAAGGACGACCACGTCGTGCGCCCTGTGACAGCTTCCTACATGCACGTAAAGGGGGGAAAGGCATGATCGCGATCGAAGCACTCTCCAAGCGTGCCGCAGTGCTCGATGATGGGGTACTCGTGCTCGTATGGCGTGAAGACCATAGAGCGCGGGATCCGAACCGTGAGTGCGTAGTCTGCCGCTACGTTCACGAGGTCGTCGAGCGCGGGTTCGACACGCCACGCCGGAAGCGAGCAGCATGAAGCTGCCGCCCATCCGGCCGAATGCGGCCCTTGTGATCGGCGAGGGCCGCGTGAAGAAGATCTATCCGCCAGGACGCAGGAGGTTCGTCGTGGTCGAGGTTGACGACTTCAAGCTGGACGTGGAGGTTCCAGCCGAGGCATCGCTTCGGGTATCGGACCGTCTGCTCTTCATGGGGCGGCTCAAGGTCACCCATTACGCGGACGGGACGCGGTGGGTCCGGGTGATCGACTCCATAATCTGGCCCGCAATAGGGGGACGGTCATGATCCGTCTTTCCATCGTCGGCCGCATCATCCGCGTGAGGAAACTACGGGCCCGTAGCGGAAAGACCCGCTACCGCATCGACATCTCTTGCAGTCGACGCTCTCCCACCGGCGAGTGGATCACCTGGAGTTTTCCGACCATTTTGTGGCCGAGGACTTCCTCGGATCCCTTCCTCGACGCCCTCGCGGAGCGATGCGAGACGGCGCCGCGGCACCTGCTGCGGCCAGCTGTTCCGGTAGTGGCCTTCGGAGAGCTGGATTGTTGGCACATCCAGGACGAGGCCACCGGGCGACATTTGATGTGGTGGTACGGCCGTCTGGAGCGCTACGGCGTACTCCCGTCGGAAACACTGGATGCAGAAAAGACTGTTGCAACCACTTCGGAAAAGCAGTAAGATAGCAATTGGAGTATCGAAGGAGGCAGAATGGACATACGAGTGATTCCTCCGGAAGATCTGCATCAGCCGACAATGGATTACCCGATCACGCGCGGTGAAGAAGGCACTCTTCAGCTCCGCGCTTCTGCTGTCGGACGGTGCTCCAAGTTGATCGCGGATGCGATCGACGGAATCGTCCGCCCCTCCTCGATCTCCGTACCAGGCCACATCGCGGCTACGCGTGGACAGCTTTACGAACCCTGGATCCTCGAACAGGTCCAGGCCATGGGAGTCGAAGTAGAGCAGAGGCAGCCCGAAGGGGTCCTGGAGGGAAAACTCGACCAGTTCGGCCTCTCCCAAGACCCTCTCGGGGTAGAACTGAAGCTCACCGGACATGCCGATGCCCTTGGCAGATTCGAGGGTAATCCGGTCGTCGTCGAGGTGAAGGCAACCGATACCTTGCCGTCCCAGCTCCGTATCTACCGGCTGCAGCTCTACGTGTACATGCTGCTGTTCGAGCGGCCGGTAGGGCTGTGGGCCTCCTATCGCTCCGACGGCCGGTTGATCTTGGAGCGAACCAGCCAAGAAGCGCTGTCGGATGACTGGGTCGGCTGGTGGTCCCGAGTCGCCGAACAACTCGCGCGTCCGGCCGTGCAGAGGACTTGCGATGCCGAATTCGAATGCAATTGCGAGTCCTCTGCGACGACCACCGGCGGAGTCGTGGACCCGAAGCAGTTACCGCAGGAGTGGTATCTCGCGCTGGACTCTTACGTCAATGCAGCTCGCCAGATCAAAGAGCTCCAGAAGATCCAGGACGAAGCGCGCGAGGTGCTCGCGCGTCACGTCCCGCCTGGTTTCAAGGTCCAGACGCCGTCCGCTTCCGTCGCTCACGTCGTGAGCACGCGGACCAATCTGGATCGAAACCTCGTCAAGGCGCTCGCTCCGGAGGTCTACGAGCACGCCTCGACGACCCAGGAAGTCCGCTTCGTACGAGTACAAGCCAAGGAGGTGAGTCAATGAAGGACTTGGAAGTCTCTCCCAAGGACCTGGTAAAGAACGACGCCTATCAGGTCGTCTTGAAGCAGCTTGGCATCCATCCCTCGGATCCGGCAGCTTTGACCCTTGTGGCCGTCAGCCACCGCTACAACCTCGATCCTCTGCTCCGGCACGTGATCTTGATTCCGGAGCGAGACCGCAGCGGCCGCATCACCAAGCACACCGTCTACGTCACCCGTGACGGGCTCCTGCATGCCGCTCACCTCTCCGGTCAGCTTTCCGGCATCGTGCTGGAAAAGCTGGAAAAGAACGAAGAGCAGGGCGTCTGGGAAGCCTGGGTCGCGGTCTATCGCAAGGATTGCGACCATCCTTTCAGGTACTTCGGTGAGTACCCGATCGACCCCCCGCACAAGCACATGGCGAGATACGCCAAGCACATGGCGGTCAAGTGTGCGGAGGCCATGGCGTTGCGCCGGGCATTCGACATCGCTGCCCCGGTCTTCGAAGAGCGGTTCGAGGCGCATTCGGTGGAAGCGATGGAGATGGTCCAGTCGATGGATGTCGAGCCTCTCGCTGCCGAGCCACCAGTAACGCCCGACGACGAAGTCGTCGAGGACGAGCCAGTCGTCGAGGAAGACCACAGCGAGCAACTCGGCCTGGCTGATGAGGACTTCGAGTCACCGGAAGAGGAAGAAGCAGAACCGGAGCCACCGGCAGAGAAGACCGAGGGACTGGCAGACGAGGAGGAACCAGCACTGGATCCCGATTCTGCGCGGACCGGTGCGATTCGGTTCGTCAATCACCTTCCGCCGGGCGAGCGCGCAAAGCTGCTGCGTCAGCTGCGCGCGGAGGGGGTGAAGCTCATGCGGTTCGAACCGCGTGACGTAGCCGCCTTCGAGAGGATCGCCTCCGACTTCATCGACCACTTGGTCGGCGATGATGTCGAGAAGGCGCGAAAGAACGGGCTGCCGAAGTCCCCCGCGCGGATCGGTTTGGCGCTTGCGGATGTGTGAGTGCGACATGAAGGTTTTCGAAGCCACACTGAGCCAACCCATTCCTGCGGCGCCACGGCCGAGAATGGCGCCTGCGGGTCATGCGTATACGCCACCGACGTATCGCAAGCAGCTCGCTGCCTTGCGTGATGAGATTGCGCGCATTGCCAAGCGCAGACATCACAGAATCATCCCAGCCGACTGCGAGGTCGTCGTCTGGATGTGGCTGGACAAGCCACGACGGCCCGCGGACATCGACAATCGAGCCAAGACGATCCTCGATGCGTTGTCGGGGATCGTCTACGAGGACGACAGACAAGTCGTCATCCTCCACGTCGATCAGACAGGAGTCGAGAAACCGCAGGTCGCGGTGTTCCGTCGAGAAAAGGAGAGGGAATGATATGAGAGTGATAAAGCCCTCGGATGTGATCCGAGCTGTCCTGGAGGTCTGGGAGGTCAGCTCCAGGGACCTGACGGCGTCCCGACGCCGAAGCCGCTATCTGTCCGAGGCCAGAACCGCTGCTGCGATACTCATGCGGCAGTATGTCGGCTTGTCCTATCCGGAGATCGCCAGTCGTCTGGGCATCGACCAGACGAGCGTGGTCTACGCGTTGAACAAGGAGCGGCAATCCGAGCACTTCAAGGCACGTCTGGAAGCTGCTCGACAGCTGCTGTTGAACGAGGAGAAGGAGGACGACAGATGAAGTCGATCACGTTGCACCTCAGCCCCGCCCACAGGCGCGCCATAAAGAGTGCAGCGAAGCTTGCTCGTCATCTCTACCCTGCCTTCTCGGATCCCCCGGTCGCAGTACAGGCGGTAGGAATTTGTGCTCACCTGCTCGTCAGTGCCGATGGGCGGGCAATGCTGAATCTTCAGCTCCCCGTCAAGGGAGGAGAGCGCTCTCCGGAGATCATAGTAGGAGCTCGATCTTTGGCAGAGCTTGCAGGACCATCCGTGGTCATAAGCGAGGACGGAAATGACGTCGTCGTCTCCGCGAACGGAGTGCAACGTTCTGCGAAGCCGGCTGTCACGCCAAGCTCGTTCAACGGTACGGCTGGTCAGGCTAGAGCAACAGTGGAGCTGCTCGGGGATCCGGCAGGCGCCGTCTCTTGGGTCAGCCGTGCAATCGGTTCCAAGGAGCAAGTCGCTCTCCGGCCGATGCTCGGCTGCATCAGGTTGGTACGCTCCTCCGAATCCGAAATCATCGCTGAGGCTACCGACAGTTACCGCCTCCACGAAACGCGTATTGCAATAGAGACCGAGTATCCCACGAGATTCGACAACATCGTCGATGCAACCGCCTTCCGGCTGGTTCTCGAGATCGCGGAGACGATGGGACGGCCGATCAGCATGGTCTCCTCGGAGGAGGCCGTCCAGATAAGAGCACCCGGCATGACCGCGACGATCGCTTGCGAATTCGGTACCTGGCCCCCGACTGACGAAGTCTGGCCTGCTTTCGAGTCCTGCGGACACGTGAGGGCTGCGCGGCTCGAGAAGCGAATTCGCCAGCTCGTCAGGCCCATTCCACCCTCCAGGCGCAGCATCAGGCTGGAGCTGCGTCGCGAGGGCTCGAGCATGCATGCACTCGACAAATTCGATCAAGTAGCGACAGCCGGGATATCAGACGTTCTCAGCTGGAACAGGGACGATCTCGACCTTGAATTCGATCCGGCTTTTCTCTGCGATGCCCTTGCTGCAAATGAGGAAGCAGAGATACATGCGACCGAGCCAGACAAACCGATCGTCGTCATGGCAGGCGCCCGAAAGGCGCTGGTCATGCCACGATACGAGAGAAGGAGGTGAACCATGAATCGCTGGGAGAGGATCGCTCGAGGTGTATGCGCACTCACCCTCGCCTTGCGGGACGAGGGCGGGGGCCCGCTGCCACACTATCCTCTGACGAGAGCCTACCGAGACACCATGCCAGGTGGCTCCGACCTCGACGAGGGGGTGGAGATGCTGATGACGGCCCTGAGGAATGGCCTCATCGCTCTCGACGAGGACGTGGCCGTCCTTACCGACCAGGGCCGGCAGTTCGCTGCTCGCCTGGATGCAGGCGACAGGCTCGTCGGCCATGTGGTCGGGGGTCGGCTCGAGCTCCAATTCGAGGAGACCTGATGGACCACAGAGGCGACGACAGGACCGACTGGGTCCTCATCGCGTTGTTCGTTGCAATCATGGTGCTCCTTGCTCTCTGCGACGACACGGCGCAGGCACAGCAGGCCGAGGAGACTATCCGTCGGACCGCCCAGGAGGAGGGGGTGGATCCGGACCTTGCCGCAGCGGTTGCTCGTTGCGAGTCCGGATTCCGTCCGGATGCCCGCAACGGGCAGTACGAGGGCCCATTCCAGATGTCACCGGGTTGGGGCAGTTCCGAGCAGCGCCAGGACCCAGAATGGGCGACTCGGCGGTTCGCTGATTCGGTCCGTGCCGGGACTGCCTCACGTCACTGGAGGGCGTGCTGGCCCGGGCGAGGGCGATCGGGCGCTCGCAGCAGGGGACGGAGCGTCCGGGCCGGCACTCCTCCTACAGGCACTGACCGCTGCGACCGGGCATCGGGTACCTGGCGTTGCCATCCCAGCTGGAGGCTCCCGGATGCCCTCACGGTCTCACCCACGATCGAGACCGACCCGGGACCGCACATCGAAGCGTGCTCCTGGGTAGAGGGAGCTTGGAGGTGCCGGCTCTCTCCGTTGGCTTCTGTCGGGCCAGTCGGGTCCGAACTGACCCCGATGGCCACCCCGATCCCTCTTGCACGAGAGGGACCGGCATTGACCTGGGCAGATCTGGCTGCCTCGGTCGCTGCAGTAACGTTGGTATCGATCCTGCTTGCAAAGGAGGGACGATGAACGCTGGAGATTACCAGAAAATCCACCAACGCTTCATAGACGACTCAGCTGCCGGCCGCAAAGCAGCCTTCGCAGCGGTCGTCCTCGCTGCGTTCCGCTCGAATCTCGAGGGGAAGCGTGAGGAACTCGCCCACTTGAAGTGCAACGCAGAGCAGCTGGTCGACCTCCTCGACGAGATGCTCAGATTCCTGGAAACCAATGCTGCGGGTGACGTCAAGCCCGACGTCGAGCTCGCGGAGAAGGTGCACACGGAGTTTCCTCGGGTGATGAAGGAGATAAGTAACCTCAATCAGCCCCTTCTGCAGGCGTTCAAGCGGCTCGTAAACGATCTCGACGAGTGGCTCGAGTACAGAACGCTGATCGAGATGAGCCGGAACTGATGTCGTCCGGAATCCTGAGGAAACTATTCGAGCTGCTGAGACCACGCGACGAGGTCGCAGAGTTCGAACGATACTTGCAGGCACTCGCCCGTGCGAACGCAAGAGCGGGAAGCTGCCTCGGGTCGGGTGTCCTGCTCGAGGAGTTGGGAATGGAAAGGAGAAGAGCCGATGAGGGTGTGCTTGGTCGGCAACCTGGGTCAGGATCCTGAGCTGCGTCTTACACCTCAAGGCACGCCGGTCGCCCGCTTGTCGGTCGCCGAGACCACGAGACGCAAGACCAGCAACGGGGCTTGGCAGAACACCACCCAGTGGTGGGACGTCGAGGTCTGGGGCGGACAAGCCGAGAACGTAGCCGAAAACCTCCAGAAGGGTCACCGCGTGATCGTATGGGGTGACCTCAAGATCGACACGTACGAGCGGGACGGCCAACGCCGCCGGAGCTACCGAATCCGGGCGGAAGAGATCGGAGTATCGCTCTTCCGACAAGCCGTCACGATAGCTCGCTATGCTCCGGAGGAGATCGGAAGCGAAGAGATCTCGTGAATCCGATCCAGCTTGCAGCGATGCTTTTCGAGCTTTCGCTCGTAATTCCTCAACCTCCGGTGTTGGGTTGCCTTGTCCACCCCCAAGGGTGTGTCGTAGGCACGATGCAGTAGCCGGAGGTACGTCAAGATCACCGGCCGCGGGTAGAGATCCAGATCCTCCAACGGAATGTGGGACAAGAACCGGGCATGGGCTTCCTCTCCGAGGTCTCGGAGCCGATCCGAGACTTCGGTCGCGAATGAACTTGGCCCGAAATCGCGCCCAGGAGTCACGATTCGAGCTTGATGTGACGTCTGGTACGTACCCGACTTCGAGCGGCCATCCTAGGTGCCTTTCTGGTGGAGATCCGGATTTTCGTCCTTCTGGCGACTCGTACCTTGCCCGCTCCAGCGGCTCTACGGCTCGAGAACCGCACTCGGCGAGCCTTGGAGGTGTCGATTCTCAAGCGCCGCTGCGCCTTCTTGCGGAGTCGCTGGTACTCCCGCCACCCTCCGGTAAGCTGACCGCTCCGATACGGCACCGGTAGCTCCCCGCGAGCTTGCTTCCGCCGGATTTCGGCCTTTTCTCGCTCGCGCTCGCGCACCAGGAGGATGGCTTCCTCACGAGGTCCGACCTCCGGCGGAGTCCTCAGCCCCAGCATCAAGGAGGCGACATGTCGTCTGGTCTGGCCCGACCGCATCGAGGGTTGGCTCACCAGCTCCGGTACGCGAGCGAAGCCCGGTACGAGCTGCTCGATGCCGTAAGCAAGCCACGCGGGCAACGCCTCCGTCAGCGCCATTACCGGTCTACCCTGAAGATCGTATCCGACCTTGACACGACGGCGAGGCAGAGGCAACCATCTCAAAGCCGGACCGGCTTCGACCTCTCCTCTCAGCTCACGACCAGTCCGCAGTTCGCGACCGGTCAGCATCTCCACAAGCGTCAATGCGGGACCGGAGACGATACCAGCCAGGTACTGACGTATGGCCGTCGAAGCTTCGGGAGCACCGTAGAAGACCGAGCGTTTCTTCTCCTCCTCCGAGAGATCGCGCATCGTCAAATAGATGGAATCGACGACCGTGAACAGCTTCGAGAGGTCTGCAGCTGGTTCGTCGACCGGGATCATTCCAGTCGAGAAGAGCATGAACGGCGAGACCAACTTCTTTTGCTTCTCGTCCGTCATCAGGTCGAAGGCTTGAACCTCCGCCTCGAAGAGAGCGGTGTAGATCGCGGGGTTGCGCATGAATATGCCGAACTGAAGTGCGAGGTTCTTGCGGACCCAGGTATAGAACGGGCTGATCGTTCTCCTGAAGACCCGCTCGTACTGGCTCAGCTCGTCGTAGTCGAAGAGGTAGTCCCGCACGACGTCCGCTGCAGCATCGGCCATCTGACGGAACCGACGCGGGTCGGACTCGGCAATGTCGACGAGCTTGGAGAGCTTGACCGCATCGTCGGCTCCCTCGATCTGCTCGAGCATCGCTCGCCGGAACAGAGCATACCGGGTGACGTTGTTCTGGACGGCTCCGAGCCGGGCACCCGGGAACCATGGCTCCCTCGCCAAGTTGTAAGCCAACCTCGCCTTGCCTTTGGCATCAGGCCGCTTGCCTCCCGCGATCGAGTCCAACCATTCCCGCGTCTGCTGGAACAGTTGGCGCGGACGGCCTACTCTCATCTGCGCATCGAAGAGATCCATCGACCAGACCGGCTCCGTAGCGGTCGCGACGAAGTTCCGACCAGTCACCGCATTCATCCGTTCGGGCACTACACCGGTCTGATACGCGGCATGGTAGAGAACTGCCTCGTCGGTGGGAATTGCCTCGTCCCCGATCCCGAGCAGCTCCCCTACTGTCGGCCGCCACAGCCTCTGTCGACGCTGCTTCGCCGCAACGTAGATTGCCGTCACGATGTCCATGACGATCTTCCGGAGATCCCCTCCGTACGCCGGAGACATCATCATGAGCCGTATGTCCGAGTACATGTTGCGCAGGTGATAACCGGTGAAAGGCAGCAACAGAACTCGAGCCCAGACGGCTCTTATGGTTCCGAGCACCTGTGCGAACTTGACGATCGACTGAGGATGCGGTCTGAATACGCCGAGCACGTATTCGATCGCAGGTACGGCAGCCGGGTCGACCCAGAGGGTAGCGAGGTTCACCCCTTGCCAGTTCGGTGCCGTGATCGTACGGCGCAAGGCTTTGGCGACGTCGCTGACGGTCCGCGGTTCCTCGGAGGACAGTGCATCGAATACGCTCCTCGAGATCGTGATCATCCGCTGACCGGTAGTCGGAGAGCGGAACTCGTGCAAGGTATCGAAGAGCGCCTTTTCCTTGACGTCTCGCAGGATGGACCGCGCATACCGCTCGAAGCTGTCGACCGCATCGAGGATGATGGCGGTCTTGCCGAAACGGACCTCGGGACCGAACTGTCGGTAGTATTGCTCGAGCAAATCCAGCGTCGGCATCCTTTCGGCAGCATCGCCGAGGACCCCTCCCACCCTCATCTTGATCTGATCGAGCAGGGGCCCGAGCACTCTCGGACGACCGGTTCGAGCGATCAGTCGGTAAGCCGGAACGAACGGCTGACCGGCCGTCCTCCCGGTAGTCGTCGTCTTCTCCAGAACCTCGACGATCCGGTGGAAGAAGAACTCTTCCTTGGGGATGTTGGGAAAGCGGCGGCTGAGAACTCCCCAGTACTGATCGAACGCGTGCCTCAAGGTCTCGTAGCTTTCCTCCACCACGGTCGCGAAGAGGTTGTCACCGCGCCTGCGGAGAGACGTTATGACCTCCTTCGCTACCGAAGGCGGGGAGTCCAGGAGGATTGCGACGAGGTACCTGGCCCGCCGTCCGTACTCGTGCGGGGAGTACAGAGCTCGAGGAAGGGAGAACCAGGTCTGCTCGGCGATGTTCTCCAGCAGCGCTGCTTCGCGTTGGGAGGCATTGATCGCACGCTGGATGATCCAGCCATCCAACAACGACGTATCGAAGCTGGTCGCCCAATCCACCAATGCTCGGCGCCTCGGATCGTACTTGGCTTCGAGGGTAGGCGCGATGACGGAGAGAAGTTTGAGCACCCAGTAGTACTGCCTCAGCAGGAAACGTCCGATGGGTGTAGACACACGAATCCGCAACACACCGAAGCGGTACTCGGGATATTCAGTATCGAACGTAGCGCGAGCTTGCTCTGCAGCGTTCTCTCCGGCAACTTTTGCTTGCTCTTCGGGGGTGGGCTTCGGCCGTTTGAAGAACCTCATCCAATCCGGTTCGCCTTCTTCTGGCCCACCTGCTCCTGGAGGAAGCGGTGGTCTAGGGGGACCAGTAGGAGGACCACTGGGAGGACCACCTCCAGCTTCGGCCCGAAGCTCTCTCAGCTTCGCGGCCTCGGCTGCCTCACGCGCTTTCTCGATCGCTTCCTCTCGCTCTTTCCATGCACGCCCGACCTTGATCCCCTCGGGGAAGTGCTCGTAAGGGTCGAAAATCACGGTGAACTTCGGTACTCCGAATGGCCAGTGCTTGAGAACCAACACACGGTTGGTGGCTTTCAGCCATCCACGCTTCAGCAGCTTGCGGTCCCGAGAGGTCAAGGACTCGACGAAGGCGCGCACGTACGACTCCTCGAAACCTTGAGCGACACGTCGCCTTATCCATGCTTCCCTTGAAGGGCCCGGATCGACCCATGCGAAGTTGTCTTCGTCCAGGTAATCCACCAGGGACCGGCCCGGAGACTCGACTGCCTCGTGCAGCAGCTGGAGGAAGTTGTTACGCTGCTTTTCGAGCAAGTCCAGCGCCTCGTGGATCTCCGGGATCAGCTGCCGTGCCCAGAGCCACAGCTGCGCAAGATCCTTGGCCTTGTCCAGCGCGGCAGCTTTGGGCAGCAACCGCGAGGTGACGTGCGTAGCCACTGCCGGATCCGTCAAGGCGCTGTAGTAGCGGAATGTCTCGACGATCTCTTCCCTGGCATCGAGGGATCCGGCAAGGAGCGCTCTGACCTGAGCTTCGAGCTCTTCCGGGCTGATCTTGCCGCCCTCGAAGAATGCTTGGGCAATCTCGACGAGGTGCGCCCGCATCGTCTCCAGCGCTCGCCGCTCCGCAGAATAGGCAGCGTCGTAAGTGGCTTGGAGGTTCCTGATGATCCCGTCGATCTCGTCGATCCCGAGTCCGCTGGTCAAGGCTCGCTGGACCAACTTCTCCAGTTGCTTGACCTTGTTGTCGATGTAGCTCATCGACTTGCGGACGTGATCATCGAGTGACTTCTTCTGGAGGGTCTTGATCAGCTTCGCGACGTGAGCTTTGATGTCGACCGCGACACCACCTTTCTTGTGCGGGTATTTGATCGATTCGCGGAGTTCCCGGAAAGTTCTCTTGACGAGCTCCTTGTTTGCAGTCCCGTAAACCATCCCAGTGGCGATACGCTCGGCGTCATCGAGCCACTGAAGGTAGAGCCTGTAGAAATCACGGGCCTCTTCTCCGGCCTTCGACAAGAACAAGGCAGAAAGCGGCTTGTCGGTCAGCATCGCGTAGATCCGTGGATAACGCGACAGAAGACTCATGAACGTCGGCTGCAGCTCCAGGATCTCGATCGGAGTCTGGAGTGCATACTGATACAGCCCGCTCACGAGCTTGGCCGTCTGATCCAGCAAATCCGCCACATGGGCCATGTCGTTTTCGATCGCGGCTTGGCGTACCTGGATCTCACGGAGTTCGTCCAGGCGCTCACTCAGCTCTTCCCAACGAATTTGCAAGCGGGAGACGCGGGACGGAATCGCACCACCCAGAAACATCTTCTTGGACGCGGGCATGCTGGGAGCGACGCTGAACCAGAATGCGGCTCTTGCATCATTGAGCTCGGTTACTGCTTTGGCATACGCCATGTTCACGTCGTCGACGAGCCGTACGGAGTCTTGTACGGCTTCGTACATTCGACGGTGCGCGACGTCCGCTGCGTCGCTCACCAATTCCATGACCTCGGCTTGGATGTCTTCGTAAGCCTTTGCACTCGGCCCGTAGCGAATCAAGCGAGACGACGCGCTCACCAGGCGACGGATCATCGTCTGCAGATCTCGCTCGAGTCCGAACTTGTCGGCGAAGAGCTGCAATCGTCTCCTCACCCTCGAGAAGGCTTGGTTGCTCGCTTTGGAGAGCTCCTTGCCGATATCGGAAGCGAATGCGACTGCGGAATGTATCCCGGCAGCGATCTGACGATTGGCATCCACGGAACGCTTCACGAAGCCGGATACCGAATCCACGATGTCCGAGAGCCCGAGCAGCTCGTCCAGTTTCTGCATCTTCCTCGGGCCCAGTTGTTCCGCGATCTCGGCCAGGCCGCTCACTACCTCCTCGCCCCGCTGCGGCGACGAGAACATCATGGTGAGCACCCTCGCTTTCGAAATCGCTGCATCCAGGTCAGTCACCAGTCGCTGACGCCCAGCTTCTCCAGGTACGACCATCCGTTTGGGCAAGGATCCGAGGAAGTCCAGCATGCTCTGGTCCACAGGAACCTTGCGAAGATCGTCGACCGACAAGGCGTCCAGCTTGCTCACCAGGTCCTGACGCTTGGCTATGTGTTCGTCCAAAGCCTTCAAGGCTCCGACGAGATCGTTGTGATGGCGAATGACATCGTGCATGTTCTTCTTCGCTGCTTTCTTGATCGCAGCAGCGTCCATCTTGTCGGCAAGCCTCGTGGCGGTCTGCCAACGGCGGAGCACCTTCTGCTCCGGAGCCCGCTTGGCGTGACCTTTGATTATGTTGTCGAATGTGGGATCACCGTAGGCTGCGACGATGTTCTCGATCACGCCGATGAGCTGAGCGATCCGGTCGCGAAGATTGGTCAGCGTCCGAGCTTCATCCTGCAGACCCTCGAGGAGACGTCGACGGCGAATCTCGGCGAGGATGCCGGCCGGGTCTTCGGTGAAGAGGTGCTTGGTTACCTCATTCCTCGAGATCTGCTGGAAACTCTTCTCCAGATACCAGTTCCGGAACATCGACTGGAGGAAGTCGGGATCGGGAACGTCGAACTCGAAGAGGACATCCAGGCCACCGATCCCGAGACGCGAGGTCGAGCGCTTCTTCCGAATCTTGCGAGTAGACCGGAACGTTTCCTTGCCCCAAAGCTCCGGATCCCGGACGATTGGCTGAAGACCGGACCCGATGAGCTTCACGAGGGTTTCGTGCAATGCTTTTGCTTCATCGGCCTTGATCCGCAGCTTCTGCCTGATCGTAGAGGGGCTCAATTGGGAGAGCTTGAGGAGAGCTTCTTCCAAAGTGAACGCGTAAGCGATGCTGTTGACCAGATCATCTACCGAAGATTCGTAACCCGCAGCGAACACGCGGGCGAATGTGTTGCTCAGCTGCTCGAGTTTGGCCAGCCCCTCCTCAAGCTTGCTCTTGACCGAGTCGGGTAGCTGACTCGTATTCTTGAGCGTCCCGAAGTGGGTTGCTCCGTCCGGATCCTTGACGGTCAAGACCCAGTTGCCCTTCGAGCGTCCCACGGAGACGACCGTCCATCCCTCCTGCAGGTGCTGAGCGATGACACGGTCGCCGACGGTGTAGACCATGCCGGCAGCCGTCTGCCACTCCATGATTCCCGAGCCAAGCAGAAGCTTGAACCTACGCGCTTTGTCCTTGAAGGCGAGGTCGAAGTAGAGATGTACGAGCTGCTCTACTCGCTGCGTCGGGTTCTTCAGATTCCGAATTACCTCCAGCTTCTTCGACAAAGCCTCGGTGACAGGTGCAATGACTTTGATCTCGTCCTCGAGTTTCGTGGCGACTCGATCAGCAAGAGAAGGCCCAGTCTTGCCCCCCTCCAAGAAGACCCGAACGGCATCGAGCCTCGCTTGCAGCCCTTTGCCTTCCGCTTGAGACATGCCGATGCTGAGCAAGTACTCAGCTTCGTCGAAATGCGCGCGGATAGGCTCGGTTACTACCTCTAGACCCTTTGCAGTGATCTCGTCGACGGCCTCACCGAGTTCGGAGACAATGAAGTTTGTCGCTGCATACAGCCTTGCTTCCTCGGTGAGTTTTCCGGCCTTTGCGACCGCGGCCTCGAGGTTGTCCTTCACGTCCTCGGCCATTCGTACTTCCTTGGCCAGTTTCTGTATTCTGGCCTCGGCCCTCTTCAAATCGTCGACCGCGCGACGAGTCTCTGCAGCAAAGCGTTTCTCCGCTTTCTTGAGTGCTGCACTTGCAATTCTCCGCTGCTTCATCAGCTCCTTGAAGACTTGCTCCTTGCCGTAAATTTGCCGGAGAGTGTCTCTCAGAGCCTTCACCGCCCGAGGATCGAGCTGCCGACTCGTAGCTACGTACGAAAGAATGTCTTCTATTGCCTTGTCGATTACTCGCAAGGTCTCCGAGCCGATCCGAATAGGTGCCGTACCACCTGCCGACGCCATGCGATTCGCGAAGTACTGGAGCCCTCGGGCGATGAAGTCCTGGCGCATCGGTTCCGCGAGATCGAGGAAGAAGTTCTCCTTTACGTCAGGATGCTCGGTCGCTGCTCGCAGAATGTTCTCGCGGAAGTACTGATCCAGGAATGCTTCGTAGTCGGAAACAGCAGCAACTCTTGCCTTCTCGATCTCCTGCCTGGCGACACGATTCAGTCGAGAAACGAGCATCTGAACCTGTTCGTGTCCCAGTCTGCGGTTCCTGATCTGCGAGAAGAACTGGCCGATCTCCTCCGCCATCCGACGCGCGATGCTCTCGTCGATCTTCGACCAGACGAAGTCGACATCTTGCAGGCCGGACGTCTGACGTACCGTGTCGTAAACCTTCTGAGCATCCTTTACAAAAGTTCGATAGGCATCCACGACCAGCCAGTTCGCCGCAGAGAGATGCTCGGCTGTCTGATAGCGCCACAAGACAGTCATGGCCGGTGCACGCTCGATGAGTTCTTGAGCACCCAAAGGCCCAGAGGTCTCTGCAGCCTGCCTCAGGGTTTCGGAGTTCCGTCCGAAAGGATTCGCGGATCGGATTGCCTTGAAATGCTCCGTAGAGGTAATCAGCCTACTCGTGACATCCGGGTCCTTGTAAAGCGACAGGGGCCGGCTCGCAGGCACTTTGCCGAGTATGCCTGCGACCTCCACCTCTTCAGGTCGCAGCACGGTGCGTAATGCAGTAGCTGCACGCGAGGTATGAGTAGACAAATGCTCAGTCTCGGCAATGTCGTGGAATTCGTGAAGTCCTCTGGTCGCAACACCCTCTGCCAAGTCCTTCGAGCGATCGGCCTTCTCGGGATCTGAGGGCCCTAGCTCGGGAGCTGCTCCTTTCGGTCCACCCGGAGGTTGTGGACCAGGAGGCAACTGTTGCAGTTCCTCCGGTTGCTTGAGTCGAGCTGTCCGTGATGCTCTGTAGGACTGCCGCAGGTCTTCGGCATGCTGCGCCAGATTCGCATTCACGGTCTGCGCAACCTTCGGAGCGGCTACGTCGGAAGCAGCTTCGGCCTTCCCCAGAATCGAACTGAGTGCGCGAGTACCCTTCGCGCCCAGTGACATGCCGAAGACAGCCATGGGGTCCGTGGCTACGTCGATCGCGAAGCTCGAGACGAAGTCGACAGTCTTCCCGAGAGTTTCTCTCTCGCCATGAGGACCCGCAGCGACCTTGCCGAGATTCTCACCGATCCAAGTCCCGATCGTCGAGGCATGGCCCGTTGCCAAGTCACCGACGGTAAGTGCTTCGACTGTCTCTTCGTAATGCTTAGTAGGCTCGATGACCTGCCAAGCGTGATAACCAGTCGCTTCGTTGACCTTGTCGAGCACGGTCTGATACCAGTTCGACAAGGCATTGTTGATCGTATTGCCGACCAAATTGCCGACCGTGGCGCCCATGAACGGATGGCCGACCATGGCACCGCCGATCATGCCACCGAAATAAGTACCCAGCTGCACCACGTTGTGCAACAGACCGAGCCCGAAGATACCGATACGCGCCCCGACCGACTTAGGCTGCCCCGCAACGGTCTCCCGTATCCACGTTCCGAACTGAAATTGAGGGCCTCCCCACAGGAACGTAGCAATCCTTCCCAGACCAGAAAGCGCCTTCTTCCAAGGCTCCACCTTGGGTGGAAGGGGAGGCGCTGGGCGTGGTTCGGGGGCGTGACGAACCGGGATTTGGGAAAGTCCCGACGGCGGTGCTATCGCCATCGGTTACCTCGATGGTTCGCTTGGACTAGCAGACTGGAAGTATCGGTTGAAGTACTGCTCCAATCCGAACTCACCGTGGTGGTTCACGTAGTCCCGATAGGCCATCTCGAGTGCCCACTTCACGTACGGGTGGGTATTCGGGTCATTCAAGATCGGATCGAGATACTGCCGCTTCAGGTCCTCGTAGAACTCGGAAGGTCTCTTCGGGGCAGATGCAGCATTGAAGGCCGCGATCGCACCTTGAGCACTCGCCCACGATTCGGTGTACTGCTTCTCCTTGCGCGCCTGGTCGATCTGTAGGTCGTTCATCTCGACCTGCTGCTCGAGGAGACGACGCTGCAGCGGGTCCTGTTCTCGCTGGAGCTGGAATTCGAGCTCGGCCTTCCGCGCATACAGGTTCGCCAGAGCCATCTGCTGCTGCATCTCCAGCTCGGCAAGGCGCTGATTCGCTACGGTCGCCAGCCTCGCACTCTCCCGCTGGCCGTAGACATTGAACGCACCCGCCAATGCCCGCAGGTACTCGTCCATGGCTTGGCGTTGGGTCTGGCCTCGGTCGTGGTAAGCCGAAGCCAGCTCTTCGATTAGGCCCGTATAGCCGGCCCCCTCTCTCCCCAGAGCTTCCATCTCTCCCGCAATCGAGGGACCAGGAACCGGGCCCTGAACCGATGCAGGACTTCCCGGAGGCGGCGGAGGCTCATGCTCACCTCTCACTTGATAGTTGAATCCACTTGGTTGCCCACCTCCTCCGCCGAACAACTCAACCGGGATTCCACCCTCGGGTACGGCATAACGCACCTTCTCCAAGTCAGGAGGTAGTTCCCCGCCTCGGGGCGGTGGAGGAGCTGGACTTCCTCCTTGGCCTGCTGCAGCTGCACGCTCGGCCCGGGGGATTTCCGGATTGGCCGCAGCTGCAGCTCTTGCCAACTCGTTCTGATACTGCTGCATCATCGCCGCGATCTCGTCGCGACTCGCACCGTAAGCAGCCAGACCCTTGGCGAGCGATTCCTCCGAGAAGCCCATCACGTCGCCATGCTCTGCACCGAAGTACCGGCCACCCTCTTCGATGTAGTTCCTGTTGGCACCCAAGGCTTGGCGAAGTGCTCGCTGGATCGCTTCCCGCCGTCGAGAGAAAGCTCGTTGGATCGCGGCCTCGGCTTGAGAGATGTCCAACCTCGGCGGAGTGTATTCACCACCACCGCCACCTCCACCGCCACCACTAGGCGGACTGCCACCATAACTGGGGGGTGGAGGAGGTGGCGGATTCTCTCCTCCTTTGGACGCGAACCGATTGTTCGCCCACTTCATGACCCGCCAACTGACTTCGGGGAGAGCAGCAGGAGGATTGATTACGTAGTAGCCGTATCTGAGCCAATCCCAGAACGAAGGCATCTCTCACCCGAACATCTCGTAGAGCTCGCCCAAGCGCGTGCCATATGTTCTCAGCAGGGCGTTGATTCCCTGATCAGACAGACCATATCGCTTGCGCAGGATGTCTTGGATCGCCGCGGCCGTGCTCGTACCCATGGCCTCGATGATGTCGGCTTTCTGACGCGCGACATCCTTGAAGTAGTCGGCCAGGGAAGAGAAGAACTGGCCGGACGAAGCCATCCCGGCAGCAGCCTGAGCACCCTCTAATTGCCGCCTCGGCATCCATTCGTCCTCGGTCAGCCGACGAAGCTGTTCGGCCAAGCGTGCTCGACGCTCCCTGGCTTGCTGCTCGATGTCGGCCGCAGCGAAGAGAAAGTCACGCCGCGCAGGCTCGTACTGGAACGAATACTCGGGCCCGAAGCGAGCCCCGTAGCGAGGTGCCGCTCGTCCGGTCTGGTAGTAGTTCGGAAACAGTCGGTTCGCCATCGGCACCTATTCTCAGAGCTTGTTCGGATCCTGCGTGTAGTAATCGACCTCGATCTTGTCGATCCACATGCCCTGATTGTCCAACCCCTCACCGGCCCCGTTATTAGAGTACTCTATCCGGATACCGAGATACCTGAAAGGTGGACCAGGATAACGACCGCGCCGCGGCGTCCCGTCCAATCTCCAGGTACTCGAGGAGGTCGCTTCTTCCTGGTTGTTCGTCCAAACCTGATTCCAAGCGCCCCCGTCGAAGCGCACGTAAACCCGATAGTTCGTGTTCATCGACCCGAAAGGATTCGTCGGCAAAGCCTTCACTCTGATCTCGCTCAGCCACTTGAACCCATCGTACGCGAAGTCCATGTCCCCCGTTTCCACGTAATGGGTCGCCGGGTTGAGCAGCGTCGGAGAGTTGAAGTGACCGACCGACGGAAGCGTAGCCCAATCTTGGAAGAGCAGGTAATGCGGGTCCGTTGCGTTCGGCTTGTTCGCGACCGCGATAATCCTGCCCCAGTTGACGTCCTTGAAGAAGGTGATCTTCCGATCGACCGAGGGAGCCGAGTCTACTCCGGGTGGCAGATATGCCGATCGCGTCCAAGCCCCGTGTACCAGGTTGCACACCCACCCGTAGTCACCTTCCAAGCGTTGGTTCTGATGAAACTGATTACGGTCCCACGTCCAGAAATAGGGCTGAGGCAATATCTGCCGAACGTAAAGATAATCCGCAGAGCACGCCATGGAGTAGAACTCGGTGTTGTCTTGCGTCGCCTGGCGCCGTCTCAAGATCGGAGCCGACAACAACTGAGGCGGGCCACCCACCGATTCCACCCTGACCAGCTCGTTCTGAGACGTGAGAAAGATGATTCCCCCAGGATCCTGGCCATGGGTAGCAGCTATTCCCCCGAGATTCGGAATCGTCGGCCAGGTAGGGCGAAGAGAGAGGTTGCGAGGCGGATAACCCTGGATCGCGAAGATCTGCGTCGCGGAGAACACCAGCAGCGCGTCCAGACCCATCTTCACGACGCCCCAGAAACCGACACCGGTGTCCGCCTCGCCCGAGGGCTCCTCCGAGATCGCGTTGATGTACGAGTCGGAGTAGAACGTTTCACCGTCATTGACCTCGGAGAATCGAATCGTCCGATAACTCATCACCCACAGGCGCGACTGGTGAACTGCAAGACCCCCACCCTCGACGTCACCGACTACGGACCCGGAACGCGTCTTGATCTGGATCTTCGGACCGAGCCCACCGGGAGCAGGCGAGATGATGCGTCTCAACCCGATCTGGGAAGAAGTTTGGGACACGTAGAACCTGTTGTTCAGACTCGCAAAGGAAATCGTCCGCAGATTAGTCGCCGGATTCTGAAGTTCATGGGACGCACTCCAGACGGTTCCCTGCCTGGGCAAGTAGTAGAGTCTGAGGACATTCGTATCGATCTCGTGCAACGCCAGCCAGTACTCCCCCGCATAGTTGCCGGCAGCATCCCAGACGTCATAGCGACAGCCCGCTCCGATTACCCGATACCGGGACGGCAATCCGGTACTCGGCGCCGGGAAGAAGGCCGGCTCGGTGCGGATCTTGCCCGCACGATCGATGACGAACCCGACTGCATCCGCCAGTTGGTCGAGTCCCAGCTGACGGCGATGCAGGACGGTCACGACACCCTTCGACCAGTCGTCCAGTATCGCGGTTCGGTGATGCGGTGAAGAGGGACGCGTGACGATCTCGGGCATTTTCTCAGCCTGCCTCTTGCAAGCTCGTGGGGGAGGAAAGCGGGGCCTTCAACGCCCACCACGACAAGGCAACCGCTATGTCAGGAATATCGTACGGAAAAATCGTCTTGGCTTTCGGCTTGTGGTCCGCCTCGAAGAACAAGATCCGCTCATACGGCGAAATCCCCACCTTCAGGTAGAAGTTTGCTGGTGATCCTGCTGGAGTATCCGTCGGATTCGTAAAGAACGTCATGAACGAAGTCGTCCTCACGTAATCCAGACTACTGGCCAGACCGACGATTGCAGGATACAGCGACATCTGAACCCGGTTCTGATTATGGTCCGGCAGTCCTTCGAAACTGATCGACGCGCCCGGGCGAGGAACAGCCTCGACCGAAACCGCAAAAGCCCATGACTCCGCACCTGTAGTCGGCTCATCAAACCCGGTGACCACACCGGACACGCTCACGACCGCGGAGATGAAAAGGACGTAGTATCCAGCCGGCATCAAGCGATCCGTGGGGTCGTCCAAGGATCGAATGGTCTTCACGTCCCTGGTATTGCCCCCGATGAAGCCGGTGGGCTTCCACTGCACGGGCCCGCCGATGACGGCTCCCTGGTAGAAATCCGAACCGGCGGAGTTGACGAAATAACGTATCGGCTGAAGAGTCCGCCCATGCTCGAGTATGAGCGCTCCGTCCGTATTCGAAGCGTCACCCAGGGGGGGCTCGGGCAGCTCGGCAGTCTCCGATCCGAAGAGTCGGACATCCAGCAGATTGTAACCTCTGGAGACGTCTTCGGACCGAAGCCAGCCGACGACGCGACGCTTGGTCGCATCTTCGTAAACCGGAACGTCAGCCATTATCGATTCCGTGTCGCCTCGGACCAGTCGGACTTCAGCATCCACGCAAGTCCTATCCAAAGATTGAAATCGATCGATCCCTGTTGAGCCAGTTGCCGTCTTTGCCACTCACCAGGTGGGTCTACCCACTCGTACCAGTAACCTACGATCGCGCCACTCACCATTTGCCAGGAAATCGAGAACAGAGTTTCCCCGAGCTCCAGTTTCCTCGTGACTTCGAGCCCGAGCGGCAACCAGTAGTACCAATCATCCAGCGTCAGATTGATCGCCCCGGCATAAGCGAAACGTGAGCCGACGGTGACCGTTCGATCCGAATACGTGGAGCCGTCGTAGAAGTAGACGTCTTTCCCGGTAGATACCCGAAACGTCCCGGTACCTTGCCAATAAGTCACCTCCCAGGTACGAGCTTCGTATCCAAATACGGAAGGAAGTAGTGGACCGATAGCAATCTGCAGCCATGCAGGCACGAAATAACGACCGGCCGGCAAGTCGCAGGTTCCAGCTTCCCAAGTCGCAATCCTCGCCACTGCATAGCCGGTCGGAGATATGACGGTGCTACCCCCACTGCTCAAGCTCAGCACGACCCGGCAATTGATTGGATTCCTTCGGGCTTGTACCCAATAGGACCACTGCCCGGAGCTCAATGCGATCTTCTCCGGCTGCCCAGGGAACGAGACGACCGCGACATCTTGTTGGATCGGAGGATCCATGCGGAACTCGAAAGAAGGATACTTCTTGTAAGCGTACGACTTTCCCAAAGCCCGTGCTCCGACCAAGGCAGCGGAAGGAGACGTCTTGGAATCCCACCTCTCCTGCATTCTCCCGATGGCCGTGGTATCCCATCGCGGAATAGAAGCGACATCCGCGCGTACGGGGTTGGCCCGTCGCAAGTCCTCGAGATCCAGATACCCGACGACCTCGTCGGATCGAGATGATGCGTAAGCCGGGATCAGCTTCATGGCGCCGCAATCGTCAACTTCGTGAACGTGAAGTACGCAAAGTAAACTCCCTTCGCCAGCACCTGGAAAGCTGTACCGGGAGAGAGATCGGAAGAGACCTGCATCGACCAGAAGTCTCGTGCAAAGGGACGAATCGGCACCTCCGGTGGCAGCTCGCTCCCTACTGGCGATGGAGGAGCGATCCGAGGAGTCAAGTCCCGCTCGACCATCCTCGGCAGGAACGTAGCCGAGTAGAACCACGAGACCGACGGCGCGCTCTGCACTTCGAGAAGACCGTCATAGCCGTCGAAGCTACCTACGACCTCTACCAGGTAATCACCTTTGGCAAGAGCCTTCGGGAGACCATTTCCTGCCTTGGGGACGACATCGAGCAAAGTCGGACCGGGAACGTAAGTGTCCCAGACCACCGGTGCCAACCATACCTCCGGCACCTCCGCAGTCACGCGGAGACGTTGTTCGTCGAGCGTCTCGCAGACCAGAAAATCACCTCCCTCCGGGCGACGAGTGACTTCGAAACCTTGAGCGGATCGGCTGAAGGCAAGATCTCCGCGAGGAAGGCGTGCCTGAGAGACCGCAGGGCCGAAAGGGGCTGCCTCGTGCAAAGTGACGTATTCGCCGTCGATGGAGGCTACGGATCCGAGTTCTATCCGCGGAAGATGTTCGTCCAGGTCCGCAGTATCGACGTAACCCAAGAGTTGGGTCTTTTCCCGATCACGATAGACAGGAACAAGCATTGCCGCTCACAACGACCGGCCCTTCAGCACCTTGCGTTGCGACTTGTACCACGACTCCCGCCGCATCAGGTGATACTGCGCCCGCCGTGCCTTGTCGTACGCCAACTCGATCAAGTGATTCCGAGGCTGGGTATCGGTAGCCTCGTAGACGTACGCAAGAGCCAAGTCCAGTGCAGCATCACGATAGTCCGCCGCGATGAATACCCTGTCCGTATCGAGCGACAGACGCGGATGGCCGTACGCACCGTAGAACGTCAGAGTACCGGCGAAAGCAGGAGGGGGATGAAGCACCAGCACGTTCTGGACCGTAGGGCCGGCCAACACGTTGCGAGCCCAAGCGATGTAGCGGGGAATACCGGAAGGCACTACCGCGGCATTGGCCGCGGGCAGCTCGTCGTTTCCTACCAGCACCAGGTCGTAGACCGTGGAGGACCCGGTCTGGGTGAAGCGCGCCCACGCCAACTCGACGAGCGAGAAAGTGTACCCTCCGTCCGTGAAAGCAGCAGGTACCGAAACAGCGTTAGCTGCAACGGATACGCTTCTGACGAAAGGAACCGCCATGAACTGGCGGGCGAGGATGTCGAGTGCCTTATTGCACGCAGCGTTCAGGCGTGCGACCGGGTGAGCGGTCGCGTTGTCGTCGATCTCCAGCAACCGCAGGTGCAGCTGCTGCCTGAATTCGCCAAGCGTGTCGAACATTCATCCAACTCACGCCGGCTTCGCGCCCCTCTTCGCTTCCTCGAGCGAAAGGACTTTCGCCTCCAATTCCTCCAACCGTTGGCTTACCGTAGTCGGAGGGGGCGACGTCGGATCCTCCGCATGGTATATCGGCCAAGGCCACGCCAGTACCTCGCCGGTACTCTTGTCCTTGACTCGAAGCTGCGGTACGGGGCGTTGCTTCGGAAGATATCGCTCGGCAATCTCATCGAGACCAGCCGTACGCGCTTGATGGTAGCGCTGCAAGTCCTCTGCCGCTATCGGCGCGTCTTGGCATCTGAGCCGTGCCAAGGCAACCAGACGCTGATGCAGCCTGAAAGGGCCTCGAGACCAGGGATCACCCATATTGTCGTAGGCCACACCGAGCGTCGTCGTGACCTTTCGGCCCGGCTCGATCCGTATCGGCCGCCCATCCTCGTCCATCAACTCGGCGGGCTCTTCGCCGACGTTCTCGATCACGACCGGCTGCGAGCGGAAGCGGCGTATCTCTGCCTCTTCGTCTCCGCCAGCCGCGTAGAAATCGGCGTATGACTTCGGCTGTATTGCCATTTACGCTTCCTTCAGTCGTACGGTTGCCCTGTTGTTGGCAGCGGCGGTCAAGGCGACACCGATTACAGCACCGACCGCGGTCGTTGCAGCACCCTGACCAGCAGTCGTCGAAGTACCGATCAGGTCACCTTGAGTGACGGTAGCAGCGACATTCACGCTGACTACCGATGGAGGCCGCGCGACGTACACGATCGAACCAGCGGATACGGTGGCGGTCGCGACCCCGTAGACGAACTTGGAACCGGCAGTGGTCGTAGTAGTGACCGTATTGCCGGTGGGGTCTGCGGGATCGATCACCACCACGTCGCCCTCGTTGATCGCGACGCCCGCTACCTTCGGCTCCACCGCGCGCTCTACCGAAGCTCCGAAGCCGAATAGATTTCTGGGTTCGGTGGATTGCGTGACTCTCATCGATCCTCCCGTTACGGCGTCACACCCTCAGCTCTGAAGTTGAGTCGCGGGTTCGTCGTGTAGAACAAGATGTCGCACACGACGAAGCAGCGCCACACCAACTGATCGTAGCTGTGGAGGAACGGAGTCACGGCGAAATCACCGCCGGCTCCGAAGCACAGCTCCCAGACCGGCGTGTACAGACCATAGATACGGCCGCTCTGGCACTTCGAGTCCTGCAGGACGGTCGTGGTCCCGTTGATCAGGATGCCCGAAAAACCGAGCTTGCCGTAATCGGTCTCCACGCTGGTGGTCGTGGTGTACAGCGTCCGCTTGTTCTCGATCAGATTCGACAACGCCTGGTACAAGGTAGGCGTCGTCACCAGCAAATTCACCGACACACCGAGCTGGTTGATGGTGTTCATCCAGCTCATCAGTCCGGTGATCGTAAGCGCTCCCGCGTTGGGGAACACCGCAGCATTCAGCGCGGGGTAGGTCGCACGCGACAGAAGGCCGTAAGTCCCGGTGTTGTTCACTCCGGAGTCCAGGGACTCGAAGGTCCCCAGTCCCGTAACCCCGGTGAACAACGCTCCGGCGATGTCGTCACGCATCTGCTGGAGCGTGGGCTGTACCTGGGAGGAGATGAAGTCTCCCAGTCCCGGGGACCGCTGGTTGGTCGCGTGGATCAACTCCCTGCGCGGGAAGTCCAGCGCCGTCGCAATCGTCGAGAGCTGGAATCGCATCGTACGGACATTGTCGACCCGCTGGCCCTGAATGGGTTCCCAACCGGTCTGCAACCACTGGCCCGACGGCCCAGCCGCGACCTGGACGGGCACGTGGAAGTACTCGCCCATCTTGTCCTTGACCGTCTGGTTCGTCGAGAGCCAGAAGGCCAGCAAAGGAAGGCGGTTGTAGACCGCGTCGACCTTTTTGTCGCGTACGACGTCCGCAACGACTACTTGGAACGTGTTCGCGAGATCAGGCATCAGGCCCTCCTATGCACGAATGACAACCAAGCTGGATCAAATGCGATACGCCTCGCGGATCTGTTGCTCCAGCTCCGCAATTCGATCTCTTCTTCCAGCTCCCGGCGTCTGATCTGTCGGAGAGCCAACAGAAGATGCGTCGTCTACTGCCTGACGCTTCTTGGCTTGCTCTCGACTCGTCTGCAGTCGAGAAGCAAAGCTCGGGTCCAGTCGGGCGGCTATCTCGAAGGGATTCCCGTGCTTGGGCTCCCACCACCCGTCTGGAGTCAGTATAGCGTATTTTTCCGCGATGTCCGCGATTCTCGCCCAATCCTGGGGGGTCATCGCGCCGTACTTCGCCTCGAGTTCCTTGGCATACCGCTCGAAATCAGCCTCGCCCTGACGGTACTGCATCTCGAGCAACGCCGCCTGGTACGCCAGTTCCGAAGGTCCCGGTCGAGGCTCGGGTCGAGGCTCGGAAGGAGGGGCTTGGCTTTGCTCGCCCGAAGACTCGAAGAAGTCAAAGCCCTCCTCTTCTTCCTCGCCGGAGGAGACTGCTTCACGCCAGTTGTCCGACATCAAGACCTTGAAGGCTTCTGCCCAGAGAGGATCGGAAATCCGAGAATCGATCTCCCGCAGCAACGCCGCTGAAGATCTCAACATCTCCGAATGATCACGCCAGAGGTTGTACGCTTCGACGACTTCGCGGTAAGGAACGTCCTGATCCCCGATGCGGATCGTCTCCGGAAGGGTCAAGGGCTCCGGCTCTTCACCACTGACCTCTGCAGCGGGGGCAGTCCCGGGCTCTTCCGGCTCAGCAGCTCCTTCGCCTTGCGGTGCTTGCTCCGGAGATTCCTCGGGGGATTGCTCGGGAGATTGCTCGGGAGATTCCCGAGGCTGCTCGGGTTGCGAAGCCTCGGCCGGAGCCTCCTCCGCTGTATCGGTACCGCCGAGACCGTACAGGTCGCTGATCGCTGCTTCGAGTTCCTTGACGGCGTCCATCTCTTATTGATTGCGCAAGGGCTCGCCCTTGCCAACCTCTCCTTGTACCTTCGCTCGATCCCGGGCGAAGTAATTCATGAGGGATCTGAGGACGAAGAGAGGTGGGCTGACTATCGAAGGAGGGACATCCGAATGCTTGAACGCGAACAGAAGCGGATTGGCCAACGCATCCATCACCTCAGGAGGAACCCGCCGGTAGAGCTGCTCGGAAAGTCGTCGGAGCGGCTCGATATAGGGAGCTGGGGGACCCGTAACCGGCGGAACCTTTTCCCACCAAGGAACGTCGTCACGAGTCACCCGGCGCGGATCTACCGGATCACCCGGTGCCTTCGGCCGCTTGATTACGGGGAACTCGAACTGGTTCCGGGACTCGTCGTTTGGATCGATCTCGATGCGGATACCCATCAACTCCCTCCTCCGAGGAGCGCGGCCAGATCAAGACCAGGACCGGACGCAACAGGTGGCACAGAAGGCAGACCGGCCATGGCACTTGCCTCCTCCGACAAGCCGATCTGCGGATTCACTTGCGAGACAGCAAGCTCGGTATCGAGAATTTCATAGATACGCCGCGCCATCGCTTCGAGCTCTTCCCGATACGGAGCAAGCTCCGCATACCGGCTTGCCATCATCAGATCGGCCCCGATCCGACGAAGCTCGTTCAACGGGGCGGTGAAGCCCCCGCGAGTAGTCGGCCGAGGCATTTACGCGTCGGTGGTACCGGCCTTCCTAGGAGGCTCGGAGATCTTCGCCTTGATCGGCTGCGGAATGTCGATTCCGGGAACCCGATCCTCTTCGTCAGCCGGGTTGTCCAAGCTGGGGAAGGAACCGATCTTGGGCTCCGGCCCCGCCTTCCGTGTCTTGTTGATTATCTCGTCGTACTTGGGCATTCGACCCCCTTATCGCGTCCACTGCCGCCTGCTGACGCTGCTGCGCCTGAACGACCAGAGCGTCACCGCCAGGCATGTCCAAGAATACTTCGAACAGTGCCTTGGCGTCAATGATACCTCTATCATACAGCTCGAAACCGAGCTGAGTGAGTTGATCCTTCGGCACCCCCAACGTAGCTCCGAGATCAACCACCGCGGAAAAGCGCATGGGGATCTCGACCACGTTCCCGGAAGCATCGACCGTCGTGGTCTTGAACGCGTCAGGCGGCACCTGCACGTCTTCACCGGAGTACAGGTACGCAGGAGAGGGGATGCGAAGCTCCTCGGTCTGATGAGCAGCCAACACGTTCATCACGATCGTAGCCAGCCGCTTCAGGAAATTCTCCAGCACCTCGGCATCGCCTCGCAGAACCATGTGACGCCGTTGCGCGAGCTGTGACATCTCGGTCGCCGAACGTCTCGTCTTCTGCTCGTCCTCCGCCCCGAGCATGTCGATCCCCGGGACCCGCGCCATGGCTTGCAACGCGAGATTGATCGAAGCCATCACGTCCGGCGCCAGAGCAGGAGGCTGGATCCACCAGATTCCTCCTCCCGGAGGGGTGCCGGGCGGAAGGATGACACGTCGACCCTCTAGAGCATAGGAATGGTTCTGCAAGTCGGCAACGTCCGCCGTCATCGCTTCGATCGGATCCCCTGTTCTTTCCGTATGCGTCGCGATCGAGGTGAACTGGGTATTCACGAAGCGCTGCAGGTAGGAAAGCAACTCGACCAAGGAAAGGCCGACCCAAGAGGGCTTGGGTTGCTCGCACCACCTGTATTCGCAATATCGGAATATCTCTTCGAAGCTGGAGTAGAGGACCTTCTCGCCCGAGACGAAGAACCGATTCCACTCCTGGGGGTTCTTCCTGACCCAAATCTCGGTGACCTCGAAGACCTCGTCCAGCAGATCTTCGATCTCCGAGCTAGAGGTGCCTCCTCCTCTTCGACCTCCTTGTCCTGCCGAAAGCGAAGTCTTGGAGACGGACGCTATCCCGGAGGGTCTGGTAGTGCTGGTGCCGTAATCGACCGAGATCAGATCCGTCACCGGATACACGTCGGCTTTCTCGGTACCAGCAGTCTCCCTGGAGGTCTTGGTGAGATCCCTCAGCTGAGCGGGCTCGATCCCGAAACGACGCACCAGCTCGAACCCTCTCAGCTGCTGGCGTCGAACGACATAGGAAGCTTCGTCCAGCACCGTAGCGCCAGGCGCTGGTGCGATGTCGTACGGCAGAATGGTACGAATGACCGGATACCCCTTGGCCCCGTCCCACGCGACGTATGCCACGGAGACGCCATACGTCATCGCCTGGTAGACGAGCCGCCTGATCTCTGCCTTGTAGCCCTCCAGCGCCCAGAGCGCCGAGAAGAGCTCGGACATCGTCTTGGCAGCCTCGCTGGTCGTGTGCAGGTTTGCCGGATACGCAATGACTTTCGGCGTCCGGTCGAGAATCATCGCGGAGACGCGCCGTAAGATGTTCGTGGTCTCGGGAAATGCCATGTGGAAGCGGTCCTGGTCTTCAGGCTCGACGTTCCAGACGTCCAGCCGGACCCGCCTCTCGTTGTCCTTCCAGTCCTTGTAGTGACGCTCGACCTCCGCGAATGCCTCGGCACGCAGCTTCTTCACCGCGTCGACGAGCTTCTCCTCGTCGTAGCGCTGAGGCTCGATCAAGCAGTACAAGCCCACTTCAGCTCTCTCCCAGAACTTCCTTCAGATGAACGTCCCGTTCTTCTTCGACGACCCGGATATCGGTACCGTAGAAGTCCTGCAGCCGCTCCTCGCAGAAGCGGCGCTGATCCTCCAGCCTGGGATATCGCTCGTAAGCCTCCTGTCCGAACTGCGGGTTGTACCCGATTACCTGCTTCGAGGTAATGAAGCCGATCGAAGAGAAATCCCGTACCACCTCGGCAGAGGAACAGGAGGGGCACTTCGTCGGTACGAACAGCGAGTCGAAGCGCACCCGGCAGGATTTGCACTTGTATCGCTTCTCTCTCATATGTGCCGTGCCCTCATGCGAGCGCCCAAAGGTTTGGCCCAGTAGGTCGGATCGTACAACTTCTTCTCCGATCTAGCATATTTCAAGTACGTCGCCGGGCCGTGATCGTAGAGGACCGGCGGCTCTGAAGCAGCTGACACCGGGCCCAGGTAAGGACGATCCACCAGCACCTGGATACCCAACGCAAGGGCCATCACCAAGTCGTCATGACCCGAAACCGCCTGGTACTTGGTGCCGACCTGGCCGAAGTTGCTCATCTCGTGTAACGTTCTGGGATTGGCGAGAGTCAATCTCTGCGAGGAGACGACATCCAGCAGCGTCGTAATCATCCGCTCCTTCTGCGCGGCGGACAGGCGCATTCCCTTGGTCGGGTAAGTCCTCGAAGCCAGCTTCTCGTAGTAGACCCGGGTATACCCCAGGCGATCCACGGCAGCGGAGAAAGCCTGGCCAGCACCGGAATTCGCGTCGAAGACCAATTCCAGCCCGCCCCACGCCTTCGCTGCACCGACCGCCATTCGTGCGATCTCCTCGACGCGATCGTGCACCGAAGCGGATGCGATCTCCGCGTAGATGCCGTCCTTCAGCCCGATGACACAGATGGCGGAGGGGTCGCCCCCTCGAGAGCCCTCGCTCGGATCCACCGCGACGACTGCCGCCTGGAAGCCGGATATGTGCTGAGGCGCGTAGCGGACGACGAAGCTGCCGTCTGCGGTATCGGTCAAGGTACCGGTCCCATGTATCTCCGCCCGGAAAGTGGACGCCCGGTCCAGCTCGGAGGACAACAAGTCCAAGGCATCCTGAGCGAAGATCGATCTCGCGCCCGCCGAGAAAGCATCCTCCCAGGTCGTCGGATACTCCCGGTGGAAAGTCGCCAGAGCATCCCGTGACTTGGACGCCAGGGACAGGATCATCTTCCGCCGCCACGCGAGAATCGAGTCATCGAGCCCGAATACCTCTCTGAGGACGTCCTCGGCCCCAAACCGTGCATCGTCCAACGACATCAACGAAGCAATCTCTTCGGGATCGAGGATCCTGGCAGTCGGATCTTCGTAGAACGGGAAGAACAACGCCTTGTACGGATAACCCTTGATGCCCCGGGACTGGTACGCATCCTTGTACAGCTCGTAGAAGTAGGAGTCCCGGGCCGCCTCGGAAACGGTGGACTCCACGAGCAGACACCCCTTCGCGCCGGCCTTCTCCAGTGCCGGGGTCAGTGCAGTCAAGACGCCCTCCGCGTCGTCGTAGTACGCGAACTCGGTGAGGTGCGCGACGTGATAGGCCGGAAGCCGAACCTTGTTGAAAGTCCGGGCAGTCTGAACACGGAAACTCGAGCCGTTCCCGAGTACCCACTTCTTCTTCGACTTCGACCTGAAGACCACCGCGGACTTGAGTGGTTCGCGGAGGTTCTCCATCATCTCGACTGCCATCGCGAAGAGCTCGTCCGCGGTCTCGTCGTAGTGCGCGAGCGCGATCGCGGAGGTATTCGGCTCGAGGATCTGGCGAGCCAGCGAATAGATCAGCCCTGCAGTCGTACAGCCTCCCTGGCGGTACTTGACCACGAGGATCTTGTGCGGAGGTTCGCCCTCCAGCAACTCGTGCAACAGCACGCGCTGGAGGGGGAGGGGCTCGAAGGGTATCCACGAACCCCGGGAGAGGTCCCGGACCTGGAAGAATTCGCAGTAGAAGTCGATGTACTCAGACGGCTTCTCGGGGATCTTCATGAGGCACCTGATTGGAGGGCTGCTTGGGAACGTAATAGCGCGTTCCCCTCTCCATCCCCTCCTCGAAAGCCCAGAACATCTGCGTCGCCTGGCGACGAGCAAGATCGTCGATGCGCCTGGGGAGATCCTGGATTGAGGAAAACGCCCTCCAGGCAAGATACGCCCAGAAGGCACAGACAGCAGCGAAGACCACGACTACCGCAAGGGTCAACCACATTTCAATCCATCCTTAAAGTCTTGCGAACCATCTCGACGGTCTGCTCCTCGGTTCTGGGTCGGTAGGTGTTCTTGTCTTCCTTGAGGAGCGCAAGCAGCAACTTCTCCGAGAGCTCGCCTTTTGCCATGAGCTGGTCGATCTCCTTGAGAGCTCGGATCTGGCACGCCAACCGCATGAAGGCCACCTGGGAGGAGAGATGTTCGGTGATCTCCATGCAGAATCTTGCCCAGGCCTTGCGCGACCGAACCGCATCCAGGTCCTCGGGAGACAACCGAACACCGAGGCGACGCTCGGCGAACTCCATCACCAGATCGTCCGACCCGACGCCCGACAGGGCGCAACGCGCCAACGCAACGGCAGCAGCGAGCTGGGTCGGGGACAGCCCGGCAGTAAGGCTTCGGGGAAGGCGAAGATCGAAGTTGTCCTCCAGCTCTTCGATCTGCGTCCTCAGACGAAGAGCGAGACCACCGTCCTCGGAAACTACGCTTACTTCTTCGCTCTTCGCTTCAGAGCCGACCTCAAAGCCTTCCGCCGGCTCTTCTTGTTCATGATCGCGTGAGCCACCGCGTACGGGTTGGAGATGCCCTTGCGGTGCTTCAGCTTCTCGACCAGTGCGTCGTACTGGCGACCTTGCTTCTGCGTCCAACCTTTTTCCCACGGCATCGCCTTCCGCTGACTCCTCCAGGAAGCTTCAACGAATCAGCAAATTAGCGATCTGGACCAAGAGAGCAACGATCGTCGAGACACCAGTGGTCGTGACCAGAGCAAGCTTCTTGTAGTAGTTCTCCTGGTGATGAAAGACCTCCTCGTAGTGCTGCCGCCACGCGTCCACGGAGGTCTTGAGCGCAGCGACTTCCAGCTCGAGTGCGCGCAGACGTTCCTCGAGTCCCACCAAGGCGTCAGTTCTATGCTGAGCGCGAACGCTGTCGACCATGAAGAATCAGGGTACTTCTTGGTATTCCAGGGAGTCTGAAGGAGGCACGATCTTGTACGACAAAGCAGATGCCAGTGTCGTCAAGACGACCTGGACTCCAGCCCAGGCCGCGACCACCAACTCCGCCCTGGCAGGGGTACGACCTTGAGCCAAGGCCGCGCCGATCGCAGCAGCCACGACCGCAAGGCCAGCGCTCAAGGCTTGGAGAGCAGTTCTTATAACGCGCTCTTTCATCTTCACCTCCTCATGGGCGTCCTTAGATCGTGGTCGAACAGACCTCGCAGTAGATCGACTCGTCCAGACCGATCACGAATCGGTGACGGTCTTCGGCACATGGATCCAGCTCGGGGGAAGGCACGGCGACCTTGAAACTCTTCTTGTCGGGATTGACGACGACGTCCACATAGTCGATTCCCCTCTCGCGGAACCAGTCTGCCTCGGCTCCGACTACCGCTCGAGCGGCTTCTTCCGGATCCTCCGCCTCGATCTTGACCTTCTTGCCAAGGAAGCTTACGTCCTTCACGTGAGCGTAACTCCCTTGATCGTGCCGTCGGGGAGGCGTATCCGGAGCTGGTGGGTACCGGCGCCGTTGTCGTGGACGTAGAACCGAGAATAGCCTGCAGGTGGATTGCCGGTCGGGTCCGTGCTCAGCTTTACGACGTCGATGGGCGGGCTGATGCGTACGGCAGTCCCGAAGGTATCGTTGATGACCGAGGAATAGAGGGGCTGCCAGGCAATTATCTGGCCGTTTTCCCGAATCTCGAATGTGGTCGTACCCGGGTCATGCTCAACCGCGAACACCTTGCCGGTTGTCACAGCAGAAGACCCGACGACGACCAGGCCCGGATAGGGCGGTGCCGTCAGTCTGCGGGAGGGACCGGAATGGAATATCACGGCACCAACGCCATCCTCTTGATCGATGCCGTACCCGAGGCCACCACCGCGTAGAGCGGAGGCACCGGGTCGGAAGCCAATGCGGTACCCGCCGCATCCACTCCGAACTTTTCCCCAGGATCGAGCGGATAGCCATTCGTGGTGTTGACGTCGGAGGGACCGAGGTAGACAGTCTGGGTAGAGGTGTTGTTCACCAAGACCGCAAACGAAGTAGGCGAGATGAGCGTCGGGCTGGTAGAGACTTGGACCGTCTCCGTCAGAATCCTCATCGCACGATTTCCTCCACGTCACCGTATATCGTAGCGGATTCTTGCGGTGCGAACACGTCCATCAGGTACTCGCCGCGGGGCACCAGCCGAGACACCTCCACCGAAAGCCCCCAAGACACATCCAGCCACGACCTCCAAGCAGCATTGGCCGGCTCGAAAGGCTTGGTGCCCCACCGATACAGCGCGAGGTGGACGCGACCCGGACGGTCCAGGGTGTAGAGGTGAAGCCAGATCGAACGACCGTCCCCGACGAAGACGTGACCCCGCCATGCTCCGTTCTTCTCCAACTGGAATGGATACCTCATCGACTTATCCGTACCGCCGGACACCGAAACCAATCGAGAGACGATGGATCTTACGTGATCCAACGACACCATACCATAACGCCCCGGACAAGCAGTGCGCGAGAACTCGCGATGGGGACGAAGGCGCTCCCCACCGTCATCCGGCCAAGAGAAGTGTCTGTACAGAGATGCGATCAGACGAGCGGAGGCCTCCAGCTGTGCCTCGGTGGGCTCTTCGACTTCGAAGTTGCCTTGGTGCTCGATGCCGATGGTGTACGAATTCGCACCCGCGGCATGCACCCCAACGGCCCCGAGCGGCCGACCCTCGAGTATCCGGCCGGACTTGAAGACCGTGAAGTGTTGCCCGATGTCTCCCCAGCCGAGATTCATGTGGTGACGTTGCATCTCTCGCTGGAGAAATGCCTCCTCCTCAGGCCCCAGCACCCGTCCGATCCCGGAGACGGTATGGTGGAACACCACCAGCCTCGGAGGCTTGGAGAACGGCCTCCATGGTCGACGAGGGGGACGGGCCCCCCAACTCGCTCTTTCCCCGACATCGACCAGCTCGAATTGCATCACCACCCCTCGGGGAGGACCCGGACGGAGGCTTCCTCGAGTTTGGATGCAGCCAGCTCCAACAGACGCGCGACCAAGGCAAGCGTCAGTCCGGCAACGATGCGCAAGGTGTCCATACTGGAATATTACCCCGCAAAGGCACCTCCGGAAAGCTTCCCGTCGATTCCCAAGCGCTTCTTGAGCTCGGCCATCCGGCTTTCTCGTTCGGAACGCTCCGCCTCGGCCAGCTCGCGTGCTCTTTCGTGGAAAGAGGCGACCAGCTCGGAGACGACGCGTTTTTCCTCTTCGGTGGGTGGTCTCCAGCTTCGAAGATCCTCCAGCACCTTCTTGGTCCGCTCTTCGTAGTTGGGCGGTTTCGGCTCGGAAGAGCGAGCCTCCTCGGCGAGAGAGTCCCAGTGCTTGGAGAGTGCCGCCGGGCTGAACTCCCAGTTCCCGAAGCGTTTCCGCGCGGCCTCGAATCGAGCTCGGACTTGCTCGGGGGTCGCCCCCGCTTCGTGGAGTTCCTTTGCGATCTTGGCATAGAAGGCCCGAGCGGATCGGGTGCTCGGTTCCCTGAAGAGCTCCGCGAGGGTGGAGAAGATCTCCGCGTGAGGCCCGCCGCGCTGGGTCTTCTTGGAATTCTGGGAGTCCTCGGAGGGTTGTG
>FWWL01002360.1_pt1 | contig 39647 bp, 46 predicted proteins | sample 2228331 | NCBI WGS metagenome assembly FWWL01 (sample SAMEA103939775, study PRJEB20133) | metagenome
CAGCTTTACATACACAATCAATGACACGGATGGTGCTCAGGCCAGCGCAGTTGTGACAGTGACAGTCAATCCAATGAATGATCCCCCAACTCTAAATATCTCAGATCAGACAACACCAGAGGACACACCTCTAACAATCGACATTTCCTTCTATGCCTCAGACCCTGATGGTGATCTGTTGACATACACAGTCACAGCAGAAAATGTTTCAGAGGTAGACTGCTCAATAGCTGGGGACCAGCTCACAATGAGTCCTGCTGCCAACTGGTCTGGCACAGCAAGCTGCACCATTCAGGCAGATGATGGCAATGGTGGAACAGCCAGCAGCACATTCAATATCATTGTTACACCAGTCAATGACGCACCATACTTAATAACATCAATCCCTGATGTCAGCTTTGATGAGGATGGCTACAATGATAGCCTTGATATGACAAACTACTTTGCAGATATAGACAATGCAAGTTTGATCTATAGCTACACAAGCAATGAGAGTGCCGTTACGGTTACATTTGTGGGCACGATTGCAAATATAACGGCTGCTCCAAATTGGAATGGTATTGCAGAAGTTACTCTTACAGCTTCGGATGGCGAGTATGGAGTGAGTGATACGATACTTGTGACAGTCAATCCTGTGTTTGAGTATTCGGTCAGTATAACTTCTAACTTGTATTACCAGGAGGTTGACTTATTGCAGCCAGCGGTCTATTTGATTACGATCACAAATACTGGAGATGCGGCTGATAGCTACAGTTTAACAGTGCAGAACATTGATGGTGCAGACCAGGCAGAGCTAAATGAAACCACAACAGGTCTGTTGAATCCTGGGCAAAGCTATATGGTCAATCTGATAGTCAGCGATTCGAATCCAGGTGTATTCAATGTGACAGTGACAGCGACAAGTCCGAATGCAAACAATGTAACTCCAATAATCACAACAAATGTCACAACAACCGATACTGGCTGGATATACAATTCGACAGTCAATGGCACATTCTATGTCAGCCAGTCAACAGGAATTTTCAACAATATCAACAATTCTATCATACAGACAGGCTCTGTCATTAACTCACAAGTGCCAGCTGAATTTGCCGCAGAGGTCTACATAATTGGTTCGACCATCACAAACTCGACAGTCACTGACCTTGCAGGAGACAATTATGCTGGCTATGATGTCTATATAGTGAACTGTACGATCATCAATTCAACAAAAACAGAGCCATGGTGCGAGAACTCTGTGATTATAAACTCAACCGATCCAAGGTCAAACACAAGCGGCTCAAATATCACAAATACAACCTATTACAACTCAAATATAACCAACTCCAATGTTAGCGATTCCTACATCGATTGGTCAAGTATTGACAACTCAATCATTGATGATTCGGACATCCAGAATTCAACAGTGAATAATGCAAACCTTAGTGGTGTAACGATGATCTACAGCATAGTCAACGACTCAACGGTCACAAACTCGAACCTTACAAATTCAAATGTGACAGGTGGCTCTGAAATTATAAACTCTAATCTGACAGACTCATCGGCAGACAACTCAACTATAACAGATTCTAATCTAACAAACAGCAATGTAACAGACTCTGATCTCACAAAAGTAACAGCCACAGACTCAACAATCACGAACTCCACTCTGGAGAATGTCACACTGATAGATGCGAATGTGACCAACAATATATTGTATGAGGGTGTGATAATCACAGATAATTTCACCTACAATGCCACAGGCAACGACCCATTAGATCTGAACAATCAGTCAGTCTGGCCAGCTGTAAGCCTGAACTACAGCCCAGCAAGCCCCGACACAACAACCCCAGTCGTATTCACAGCCACAATTTCAGGCCAGTTCAACACAAACACAACCTTGAGATATGATTGGGATTTCAACAATGATGGCAACTTTGACACCACAACATTTAATGTATCAACAGCAAGCAACACCTACACAACACCAAACAATTACATTGCCAGGGTAGTGGTGACGGACGGCTTTGGCAGCTCTGCCTCGGCCACTGTCAACCTTACAGTCACAGCTGCAGCCCAGGGAGGTGGTGGAGGTGGAGGTATTGGCGGATTTGTTGGAATACCACCTATTACAGCTCCTCCTGAAACAATGGATTATACAGTCGATCTGGCAGCCGATCCAGTGACATTAGAGCTGAAAACTGGCGACACAGTGACAGTCCTGTTAAATGGAGCTAGCTATTACTCTCCAGTTGATAGCATCGGAGATGGTACACTTAGATTCGGTGGTGTGCTATCAGGTAGTTACAGCCAGTATGCTGTCATAAAGAGAGATCTTAATGGGGATGGCAGGACAGACCTTGTGGTTATTGTGAACAGTGTTGGTGATGAATCAGCCTTTGTCACATTCATGGCTGCTGAGAAATATGAAGTGATAGTGGCAGGCGCTGCTCCATCACCAATAGTCAATGTCAGTGTTGGTCCGGTGTGTGGTAACAATGCATGTGAAGCTGGAGAGGATAACAGCAACTGTCCGGCAGACTGCCCAGCTCCACCAACAGATCTGATAGGCCTAACAGGTGCATTCCTAACAAGTCCAGCAGGTACTGCAGGCATAACAGGCTTTATCCTTGGTATAGCCATAATCGGTGGTATCGCTGAGTGGAGAAAGAGACGGGCAATAGCCAGAGAGAAGGCTAGACATGCCGAGATGATAGAGAAACTGAAAAGTAGAATTAAAAAATAAAATCACTTAGTTAAAAGTAGTCCTAATGCTGCAAAAAATGCAAGTACAGTACCGAACATAAATGTGGTGGCAGGTTCTATTTCCCATAAAAGGCCAGCTATGATATTGCCAATCAGCATTGCCAGGGCAGTTGCTGTATGGAAGCTCCCCAAAGCAGTTCCTTCTAACTGAGCAGGTGCTAGCTCTGCCACAAAAGCCCTTTGATTGCTAACAATAAGAGCATGGCCTAGGCCATAAACGATGAACAGGATCAGAAGGGCTGAAAAAGAACTAAATAGAGCAAAACCTAAATAGGTCAGGCCGAACAGAACATAACCAGAGCCTATAACCACTCTTTTGCCGATTTTGTCTGCCAGCACACCCATAGGGATTGCAAACAACATGTATATGATATTGAAAACTAGATAGAGACCCACAGGTCCTGCTATCTCAAACCCAGGACCGAAAGCCAGACCTGCCCTAAGAATCAGAAACATGTATGTGAAGTTTGCCAGAGCAAATATACTGGTAATGGCAATAAAGAGCCTCAGCTTGTTAGGCAATCTTTTCAAACTCAAACCAAATCTGATTTTTACAGGTTTTGTGGTCACATCCTTTACAGCCAAGAATGGTATGAAGGCTAAAAATGCAATGAACACTGCGATTGTGAATATTGAACGGAAATCCCAGCCTGCCAATACAAGGAAGAAGACAAAGACTGTGCCTATAATGGCCCCTGTGGTATCCATTGCCCTGTGTATGCCAAATCCTTTACCTCTTTTATCCCCTGTGCTCTCTGCAAGCAAGGCATCCCTGGGAGCTTCCCTTATTCCCTTTCCCGCCCGCTCCAATGGCCTGGCTATCAACAGATGGGTCCAGCTCTGAGCTATGGGATAAAGAATCTTCATAAAAGCGGAAAGGCCATAGCCAAATAAGATTATGGGCTTTCTTCTCCCAATCCTGTCTGACCACCATCCAGACAGCACATTCAGAGCCGAGGCAAGACAGTCTCCAAGCCCTCCAATCAAACCAATTATTAGCCCACCAGCACCAAGGCTGGCCAGAAAAAGGGGAAATATGGGCATTATCATCTCTGAGCTGGCATCCACAATCAGCGAAACGAGGCCAAGAAGCAGTATATTGAATATAGGTCTATGCATACTTAACGGCAAGGAACCTTATTCTGTCCCCCGCCTCCTCAGCTTCATCGGCAATTCGAACAATCCTGTACGCAAGGTATCTGAGCAGTACCAGGGCTTTTGGTGTAATTTTGGCAGAGAATATCGCCTTCATAAACTGATCACTAGCCTCTCTCACACCATCCCTTGTGTGCTCAATCGCATCAATCACCCGAGGCACTTTTGAGAAGTCTGTATACAGAAGATCTAAGGCCTTTGAGAGCTGTTTTGCAGCCATCAGACAGCCTTCTATCATTTTCATCAGCTGTGTGGCAATCTGTTTTTCAATCCGAGGAGGGATGTGGTATAGCATTGTTCGGCCTGCCATCTCTGCAAAATCCGCCACATTGTCTATGTGCTCGATCATGTCTATTTTTTCAGCCCTGTCAAAGAATCTACCCTCAAACAACTCTGCCTCTATCTGCCTTCTTACCGTATCAGCCCTAACCTCTGCTTCTGATATTTTTCTGACAGCCTGCTCAAGGGCCTTCCTATCACCTTTTGTGAAGGCTGAGCCTGCCCTGGTTAGCCACTCAACCGTCTCAACCACATGTAGGCAAAAAGTCTTTACCAATCTGTGCATCTTTGGCTCCTTTCCAAAAAGAAACGGCGGTATCCAGAATCTTGGCCTAACCATATTCAATATTACAATTACAAAATAATATTATCTGACTATGTTCGAGTTTATAGCATTTGCGATTGCCTTCTATATAGCCTGGTCGATAGGAGCCAACGATTCAGCCAACTCGCTTGGTGCTGTGATTGGCTCAAGGGCCCTCACATTCAGGAAGGCTATAATTATAGCCTGTATCTTTGGTTTTGTAGGTGCGATGTTTCTGAGCTATCCTGTTAGTAAAACAATAGGTTCTGGCATCCTCGATCCGACCTTTCTTGACATCAATGGTGGCATTCTCATCGTACTGTCAGCAGCCATCTTACTGAGTTTTGCCTCCCTTTTTGGCATGCCAGTCTCGACAACACAGGGCCTGATAGGTGCTGCAATAGGTTATGGCCTGGCTGTCGGAGCCAACCTGAATTTTATCACCATAGGCAATATACTGGCCAGCTGGCTGATCACACCAGCCATTGCAGTTATTGGTGGTGCGGCTGTGTATTTTTTTATGAAAGAAATCCTCAAAAGGCAGATCAAATCCATGACCCTGAGAGAGGTTTGGGAGGCCAGATTTGCCTTTCTTCAGATCCCAGCCCTGGTAATTCTGATGCTTGCATATGCTGCCAATGACATACCAAATGCAGTTGGTATTTTCTACACACAGGCCCTGTTTGGCTGGATACTGCTTGCTGCCTCCCTGGGCTTTGTACTTGGCATGTTAACATTTGGCAAAAAGGTCATACACACAGTCAGCAGAAAACTGGTTACAAGGGAGATGTCAACACCTCAGGGATTTGCAATACAGCTCACAGCAGGCCTGATCGTTCTCATCTTTACCCTGCTAGGCATACCCATCTCAACAACACACACAACAGTTGGTGTAGTTTTAGGCACAGGCCTTGCAGGAGGGCTCTCAAGGATAAATTGGAGAATTTTGACAGAGATCTTTGCCAGCTGGGGGCTCACAATACCAGCCGGTCTGGCCCTTGGGTGGACCTTTGGGGCAATTTTCTAGAAATACATTTCAACAAAACATTTATAAACTACCACTCTAAAAAATCAATATACTTTAATTCCAGACCGGCATTACCAATATTCCTTCGGGAATAAAGGTGAGGCATCAAAGCTTCGGCAGAGGTGCCAAAGGTCTGGAATTTCTGATTTTAAATTTCTTTCTAGTGAAGTGCAGTCCATATTAAAAATCAAAATCAATATTATTTATGTACATCAAGATAGCACTTTTAGTCGCACTTTTCATGCTGCCTGCTTCGGCAACCCTTATACATGGTTATGTCCATCCCACCATTACCTGGATTCATTACGTCACTATTTTTGATGCGGTTGTGGTCACAGCACTTTTCTACTTTAACAAAACCAGAGCAAGCGGTTTTTGGCTCAACACAGTGTTGGCACTGGTCGGAATAATCTATCACATAACGTTTTCACCACTCCAAACACTTTCAGACAGTATGATAATTGTGGCAGACTTCGCAATAGGTTATGCCCTGTATACACTCCCGCTCAACAAGGATAGACAAAAGAAGGTTTTGAAATGATAGTTGATATAGGGATGGTGGCATTCAGTGGGATGCTGGTTGGGATATTCTTTATTCTCAATTTTGCCACCTGTTATTCCATGCCCTGGTCAAAATGTCCGACACCACACCACTGTCCTGGAAGGGAAAAATGCTCTCAGCACAGAGCTCTCTGTGATTACCATAAACCCATTGCCTGGCTAACCTTACTTACAGGTGCTCTACACATCGTATTGAGCATACTCTATTTTGTCTAACATGCAAAGGACAACCCACATCATATTCGGCCTCTTCCTGTTTGCCATCCTCTGGTCCATTTTTAGCATAGATCTCACACTGTCCATTTTTGTAGCCATTGGGGCAATCTTTCCAGATATCGACGTAGGCTTCAAACATAGAAAGCTCTGCCATAATCTGTGGGCATTTGCTATCGGATCGAGTGTAATTTTTGTATATCTCAGCCCAACCTTTGCCCTGGCCTTTTATTTTGGTTGCCTCTCCCATCTACTGGCTGACAGCTTAACACCCACAGGTATATGGCCGGTATGGCCGATCCAGAAAAGGCTGTGCTGGCACAGATTTGCCGGCATCACAACGGGCAGACCGACAGAGCTCATTTTTGCCCTAGCCATCCTGATCTTAACCCTTTTTATTCTATTTTCAAAATTTCTTCCCGATCCCACAGCCCTTGCACTGACAACAGCTGCAACAGTAGGTATAGGTTTTAAGGCCAGAAAATGGCTGCCAAAAATTAAGTCTAGAGATCAGAATTGGTGAACAATCAACTCATTACCTTTTACAATCCAAGCCAGTCTGCCACATCTCGGACATCGGGCAAAATTCATACTTTCTGTCAGACCAACCCCACCAGAAAAGCCACACCTACAAGCCACCTCGATCGGAACACACTCGATCTCTATCTTTGTGCCTGGCAGCTTTCTACTTAAAATCCGCTCAAATTTTCTCACATCCCCTCTTGCTGCGCCAAATCTGATCTTTAGTTTAGCAGGCTTCTGCCTAACCAGTTTGTGCATCACAAATTCAACCGCAGCCTCTTCTTTCATAAGAATCAGATATATAAGTTTTCGAAACTATATTATTAATTGAAATGAAGCCGATTCTGACAAAAAGATTTCTGATATGTCTGAGTGGAATCATAGTGATAATGTTGATAGAGATAGTGGGAGCTGAGCTTATTTTTGAAACTACAGTGACACCAAACACTGTTTACGAAGGTACAACCACAACCTTTAATTTAACAGTGAACAACAATGTTGGCGGTAATGAGAATATATGTGCTATAAATGTATCTATGCCACTCTTTTCGGTGACAGGTACAGGTTCATTTGGTGGTTGGACCATTACCAATGGCACAGATTGGTTTTATCTTAATAGAACATCGCCTGGGGTCGGAACTGGCACAATTGTAACTTTTGTTAATATAGTTCAAGCAAAAGCCAATTTAGTTACGAGTGATGTAAATGATACTTGGAATATTACAGTTGATAACTGTGATTTTAACAGCACAAATTCAACTACTTCTAACATTACCATTCTAAATGATAATATCTCACCAACAGTTAGTCTTGTTTCTCCATACAATAACAACTTCACAAACACCAACAACCAAAACTTCACATGTAATGCAACTGATGCTGAATCTGGCCTAACCAATATAACATTCTATTGGAATTATTCAGGAAGCTGGGGTGCTGACGGTACAAACTCTGTTTCAGGCCCATCAAATCAAACCACATTTGAAAAGACAAGTTTAAATGATGGTACGTATATTTGGTCTTGTGAAGCCTGTGATCAGGCCGGTAATTGCAATTTATCAGCAGAAAATAGGACAATAACAATTGATACTGTGCTACCAAACATAAACTCGTATAATTTAACAGTATGGGGGCTTCAGCCAACATCGGCAGATACTGTTTATATTTCACCACAAAACAGCCCCGGGGTTAGAGATGGTGTCAGAATTAGCCTGGTAGCAAGCGAACCTGTTGTATGGAAAGTAGGGGCACAAAATTCAACAAATTATTACAGCATATACAGTGGTACAAGTTATTATCAAAACAGAGACGTACCGCTTAATTGTGGTTATTGGAACGGCACGACTAGCTCTTGTAGTGGCAACTATTTGATCGAAGGAAACTATGTATTGAATGTGAGCATAACTGACCAAGCAGGTAATGGCCCTGTAACTGATACATCAAAAACTGTCATCATCGATAATACACCTCCCACAATCAACCTCTTGTCACCCTCAAACAACAGCTGGTCAAACACATCCGGCAATAATTTCACTTTCAATTTTATAGACAATCTTTCACCTATAGCAAACTGCTCACTTTTTGTAAATGGAAACCTGCAAACATTTAATGATGCAATAAATGGTAGCAGCACAACTCTTTCAACAACCCTAACAGACGGCCTCAATCAATGGCTGATAAGGTGTGTTGATCTGGCTGGAAACAACGGACAATCCGAAAACTGGACAATAAATGTTGATACAGTTCCACCACAGATTGCTTTTGTTCCACCAACACCAGCCAGCGGTAGTAGCCAGACAGCAAAAACCTTTGTTGTAAACGTCAGCCACAATGAGAGCAATCCGGCCCAGCTCTGGGTTCTGCTAAATGGCAATATCTATCTAAACCAAGACTACTCAGGCAACTATACAAACCTAACAATCGGGCCATTGGCTGATGGCAGCTATAGTTATCGGGTGTGTATCAATGACAGTGCAGGCAATCAGAACTGCACAGAGATAAGGACGATAAGCATTTATACCTCAAGGGGTGGTGGCTATTCTGGCTCATCCTATTTCTATATCTGCCAGGAGAAGTGGAACTGTTCTGAATGGTCTGAATGTGTTAATGGAACACAGGTAAGAAATTGTACAGATCTGAATAACTGCAACACAGAATATTACAAACCGAGTACAAACAGGAGCTGTGAGATGCCAAAATCTACTGAACAGATTGGTCCAGTCCAAATTTGTACGCCTGGAGAGAGAAGATGTGAGTCTGGCAATGTGGAGGTCTGCAGCTCTGATGGCACAAGCTGGGAGCTAGCTGAGGTGTGCGTAAATGGTTGTGAGTCCGGCAAGTGTCTGCCGAGGCAGGAGGTAAGCCTCACAGGATTGTTAATAGGTAGAGAGCCCCTATTGATAAGCATATTAGCAGGCTTGCTGATTGTGATAGCTGCCGGTTTAATCCATTTGTGGAGAAAGAGACCGTTCAGATACAGATATCCTATTTCAAGGTTCTGAAAAAAATATTATTTGATCGTAGGATATAGTTTTTATGAGAAAGCCATGGAATAAGAGGAGGCTTAGAGATTTTCTTCCCATACCCAAGCCTAGATTTACTTTCCATGATTTCCTACAGCAGGTGGTTGGGGCAATGATATTATCAGCACCGTTCATTGTCACACAGGAGGTGTGGGAGCTAGCTAAAGGCCTTGACAGCATAAGGATTGCCATTCTCATCCCCGTCACACTTTTCCTTGGCTATTTTGTTCTCAAATATACACATAAAGATGAAACACCGGATATGCCCCAAAGGATGTTCTCTCTTGTGGTCGTCTCGTATACTTGTAGCTTTCTTGTTCTTTACATGGTCGGTATAATAGGCAATGTGATCACAGATACTGTCTGGGCTCTCAAACTCGTAATACTAGTTTCCCTATTCTCAACAATAGGTGCGGCTGCTGCAGACACCCTGCTGTTCAGATGATAAAAGGCTATGAGATTGAGCTGAGAACCACTGCAAGAGAAGAAATAGTTGATATAACAAATAGAATTGAAGAGATTGTTAAAAAATCAGGAGTTAGAGATGGTTTGTGCTGTATCTTCGTACCACATGCAACCGCAGCCCTGATAATCAATGAGAATTGGGATGAAAATGTATCTAAAGATATCTTGACCTATCTGAAAAAACAGATACCCAAAGGGATATGGCTCCATGATAGGGTTGATGGCAATGCCGACAGTCACATAAAATCGGCTCTGTTGGGAGTCAGTCAAACAATACCTATAAGGAATTCTAGATTGGCCTTAGGAAAATGGCAGGGCATCGCTCTCGTCGAGCTGGATGGACCGAAACAGAGAAGGGTTTTGATAGACATCATTTGCTGAATTTTTGTACGGCCACAGCCACTGTTTTATAATTTGGTGTATAGGTCTGCTTATCAATCTGAAGAGGGAAAAGTTTGTTCACTAAAAACTTCTCAAAATGTATGTGGGCGCCCAAAATGCCTTTTGGGATTCTCTCATCAATTCTGACAGCAGTTGTTATTGAGCCAGTCTGACTTTTCAGCTCAACCAATTGGCCATCTTTTATTCCAAGCAGCCTTGCATCTAAAGGGCTGATATAAACAAACGGACCATCCCGAGAAGCCTTTCTCAAAGTTTCTGATTTACCTGTCATCTCCCCTGTCAAAAATTGATATTGCGATCTGAATGTTGTCAAAATGAAGGGATATCTTTTGCTTCTCAGCTCCTCTATGGCCTTGAAATGCTCTGGCCAAAATTTATAAAATTTTATTTTTTTGTCAGCCCAACCATCCTGTGCTGAGTATATCTTTTCTGGGTCCAGTTTGGCATAATCTGGCATGGCCTTCACAATTTCTTTAAATATTTCCTTTTCTGTTCCGTAACCAAAATATTTCTGCTTTCTGAAAAAAACAGCCAGCTGTTTAAATATTTTCCATTCAGGCATTGACAGACCTAGTGGCTTTATAACCTGTCTGCATAGTCTCACTCTCCTCTCACCCGTTGTGATGGTACCATTTCTCTCAATCAGGGTTGGTGTGGGAAGTATCACAGTGGCAAATTCAGAAGTCAAATTTCTGTAGTGGTCCATCTGTACTATGAACATGTCGGCCATGTTTTTATGTACTCTATCCAGATTTGGTAGGGATTGTGCGGGATTGAAACTGGATATGAAGGCGGCTTTTACAGGAGAAAGTAGGAAAGCCTCTATGATGTTTTTGCCAGCCTCTCTTGAAATAGGAGCTCCCCACACCTTTTCAATTCTTTCACATAACGGACAGAGGGGTCTTATATCGGGCATGCACCACATATCACCAACCCCCTGTACGTTTACCTCTCCTCTACCCGAAAGCAGAAAACCCCTTTTCAGGATCAGAAGATTCAGAAGGGAGTGTGTATTCTCTAAACCATTCGCATGCTGGGTTATGCCCATACCATGGATAAGACCAAATCTTTTCGAGGCTGAAATCACTCCAGCCAATCTTTTAAGTTGTTCCAATTCTATCCCACATATCTCTGCAACCCGTTCAGGTCTATACTCCTTTACCGTCTCTTTCAGCTGTTCAAAACCTTCTGTTTTTTCAGCCTCACTTACATATCCTCTGTTTTCTATAACCAAAGCTATCAAACCATTTATCAGAGCGAGCTCTGTGCCGGGTTGTATTGTAAGGAAAAGATCTGCATGCTCGGCTATTGGATTATATACAGCCTGAACTGAAATGATTTTTGTTCCCTTTCTTTTTGCCTCAGCAATCCTATTCCACATCACGGGATAATTTGAATAAGGATTTGAACCGATAATCAACAGACAGTCGGTTTTATAGATATCATCCATCCTGTTTGGAATACCCTCAAGGCCCAAACAGTCTAGTGTGGCCTGGACTGTGGCTTTGTGGCAGAGCCGGGTACAGCAACCATCAATCGAATTTGTACCAAAAACAAGTCTGGCAAACTTCTGCATAACCCAATTATCTTCATTGGTAATCTTTCCTGATGGTGCAAAGAAGATCTCTTCTGGTGCAAGCCCTTTTGTGTTCTCATAAACAAATCTCAGAGCTTCCTTCCAGCTTACTTCTTTGAAATCAGACCCCTTTTTGATAAGAGGTTTTAAAATTCTGTCTTTGGCTATTACCTCATGTAGGGTTAGACCCTTTATGCAGGGTTTGCCCTGGCTGACAGGATCTGTGCTATCAGGAAGTGTTTTGACAAGCCTTTCTCTCTCAATCTGAAAAGCCAATCTGCAGCCACAACCACAATAAGTACAGATCGTTTTTCTAATAACCATATTATAATTGTTATAGTTTATACAAACTTATAGTTGGGGTAATATCCCTATTCTTTCCAAAATAAACCACATTCCGAATATCAACAAAATAATTGCTGCCAGAACAATCCATATGTGAAGCTCAAAGTTGCCAAAAAGGGCCCCCTTTATGATTTCATATCCTAGATATATGCTTAAAATATCTCTAATTATACCCCTAAAACCCATATTTATTTATATCAGAAAATAATTACAAAGATAGGCACAAAGTCAGACACGGCTCAGAGCGAGCTCAACCAGAACGAGTCCGACTTTGTGGGAGAACGTAAGGAACCATAGGTTCCTTTGGTTCATAATGACCAATACATATTCAAACCAACACATTACAAGGATAGGAGGATAGGAGAACGTAAGGAACCATAGGTTCCTTTGGTTCATAATATGCCAAAATTCAAAGTTGAGCTGGATCAGAAGAAATGTATAGGCTGTGGCATGTGTGTTTCGCTCTGCCCAGAAAATTTTGAGATGCAGCCTTCTGGAAAGGCAAAACCCAAAAAGGCAATAGTGGATGATCTGGGTTGCAATGGTGAGGCTGAGCGGAACTGCCCAGTCAGTGCAATAAAAGTGACAAAAGTTAAGTAATTGAATTTAAATAGTTTACTTTTAAAAATTGTTTATGTCAGAGAATGAGAAAGCAGAGGCAAAACTTTCAAAGTTTCCACTCTATATAACCATTTTCGGTATTATTATAGCCTTTTTAGCAGGCCTTTTATTAGGTCCAAATCTAACAGGCCACATAATTGGAATAGATTCGCAACAAGCAGGCCAAAAAGCCGTCAGCTATATCAATCAAAACCTGCTTCAGCCCGGCATTTCCTGCTCTTTGATCAATTCCACTGAAAGAGCAGGACTTTATGAGGTGTGGGTTTCTATTAGTTCAACACAAGGCAGTATGGCCTTGCCCGTATGGGTAAGTAAGGATGGCAACCTTCTGTTCACATCTGGTATTGACATGTCGCAATCAATTCCAAATCAGCAGACTGGACAGGGCTTTGATGCACCTGATTCTGAAAAGCCGGTAGTTGAGCTTTTTGTGATGTCATTCTGTCCCTATGGTGTGCAGGCAGAAAATATGATGAAGCCGGTTGTTGATTTGCTAGGTGATAAGGTCGATTTCAAAATAAGGTTTATTGCATCCGTAACTGGAAATACAATAGATTCTGTCCAATCCCTCCATGGTCCAAATGAGGCAAAAGAGGATCTGAGGCAGGCCTGTATACAGAAACATTATCCTGACAAATTCTGGACATACCTTATGGGCATAAACAGCAATTGCTATTCCGTATACAGGGATGCTCAGGCACTAGAAACGTGTTGGAAAGCTCAGGCTCAGGCAGCAGGTATTGATATCAGCCAGGTAGAGGTCTGTGCTTATGGTCAGGAAGGTCTTGGCCTACTGAGAGCAGATGAGCAGGCAGCTGAGCAGTATGGTGTGAGTGGTTCCCCAACCCTGATAATAAATGGTGTCCAATACAGTGGCTCAAGGAGTTCAGAGGCCTTCAAACAGGCAATCTGTTCAGGTTTTGCAAGCCAACCAGCTGAATGTGGTCAGACACTCTCAACTTCTGGAGGCTCTGCTCCGGCTGGTGGCTGCGGATAAACTTTCAATTTCCAAATATTTCGATTTTCCTTTTTGCAGAAATCAGATATTTTTCTGTCCCCTGCATTTCGATCACGAATCTGTCGGCAGCCCGCTCATCCCTACTGCAGTCATATTTGAACTGAGCTATCATGGAAAGTGGGGAAAATAGTCTCAAAACGAAACTGGAAAACTTTAGAATGGATGATCTCTCCTTTATGTGGGCCAATTCATGTAGGATTACAGCCTCTTTTTCTTTTTTTGTGAGCAGTTCATTGAGGCCAATAGAGAGGAAAATGGTGGAGCCAAAAATTGTTTTAACAGAAAAGGCTAGTGGCTTTACTCTATCAATAAGATAGAGTTTTGGCATTCTGAGCCCAAACATTTTTACATGTTTTGCAAGTATGTCGATCAGGGGTCCACTGATGATCTGTCGGGCCGAATGTCTGTACAGCAGTGGTATGGCTATGAAACCCACAGCTAATGTCAACAGTGCCGTCATAATCACAACATTTACAGCTACTGTCGACCAGTGGCAGGGCAGAGCAGTTGAACAGGCCATTGTGAATGTGAAAAGTACAAAAGGGAAAAAGAGAGCTGCAAGATGGCCATAAATGGCCAACACCTTCTGTCTCACTGAGAGATCATATCTCTTTATCGCAAATATTGTGGCACCGGCAATAGCAAAAGATGCTATGGCAAGAGAAAGTTTGAATGGATCAGCTACAAAGGCCCAAAAACAATGAATAAGATGCCCTTCCATACTTATCTCCTTTTAGATTTGAATTTTTCATTAAAATAGCTTACAGCAGAACTGCCAAAGTTGTCAATCAGCTTGTTAACGACATTTTCTACAATTGAACGTTCGAGCTGCTTCTTTGTTACGGCAGGACTATAGATATAGTGGAGCCCGCCAACTCCTGTTTTGATTTGCCTTTTGACAATCCCCTTTTTGTGCATCCTATCGAGAGTTACAGCGACACTCGTTAGTGCTGCTTTTGTTTTGAGTCTCTTGTGCACATCCCTTACCTTTGCTTGACCCAAATTCCAGAGTACATTCAATATTTCGCATTCAAGCTGGCTCAGCACAGCCTCCATACCCCTTTTTTCAAGTTTTATTCTGCTTATTTTCATATTCAATTCTTAGCCCAAAGGCTTAAATACTTTACAAATCTTGAAAAGCTTTGCACAGATAGCTTTATAAAGCTTTGGGCCAAAAATAAATAAGATTTACAAAAAATGTAAAGCTTGAAAATATGACTGAGATTAAGAAAAAGGTTGAACCCGAGAAGGATGCCGGAACAAAGGAAGAGGTAAAAGAAGAAATTAGAGAGAAAAGGCCATCATATGCTCTTGTTTACACACTGCTAATTGTTCTGATAGCCCTTACAGCCTTTAACCAGTTTCAGATTTTTTCTATAACCGGCGCCATAATTTCAAACGGGCAGACAGGCTCTGCAACCCTAAGCTCTGTCATACCCACCGGCACACCACCCGTTTATGGCCAGGAGCTTGATATAAAATATGATGATGTCAGTCCTGCTGACCCAAAGCTTGCGGATGAAACGATATACAAACTTGCGATGCTCGATGTGGGCATAAACCTGACAGGAGCTGATCTGGAGAGGTACATAAACATAGCCTCACAGATTTCGTGTGAGTACTGTTGTGGTGCCCAATCACTCATATTCAGCGATGGCAGCCCAGCCTGTGGCTGTGCGCACAGTTATGCAATGAGAGGGCTTGCAAAATATCTGATCACACAACATGGTTCTGAATTTACGGATGACCAGATACTTGAGGAACTGGGCAAGTGGAAGACGCTATTCTTCCCAAACCAGATAACACAAAAAGCTCAGATACTGGCCCAACAGGGCATTGAGTTGAACTACATTAACCTTGCCAGCAATAAATACAGAGGTATTGAAAAGGGCACAACTGGTGGTGGAATGGTGGGAGGTTGTTGATATGGAAAAACTGACAGCCATTCTGATCGGAATCCTTGCAGCTTCGACAGCCATACTTGCAATACAGCTTGTTCCACTGGTAACAGCCCACAATGGTGGAAATATGTCTGGCGGACACATGATGGACTGCATGTCGGGCCATATGTCGGCAGAGGAGATGGACAGAAATGGCGATGGGCTGTGTGATGTGTGTGGTATGCCTATATCCACATGTCTGAAAATGACAGACCATATGGAGGAAGAAATGACAGACATGCCAATGATGTCTGAGATGAGCTCTATGGGCTGCCATATGGGAGGTTGATATGGGAGGCCAGATGTTGATAGCTGTTCTGTTGATCGTGCTGTTGATCATAACAGCCATACAAACAGTCCAACTGGTACAACTCAGCGGACTGGCAGGACAAGCAAGCATAACAGGGGCTGCCACATCAACAGGATCAGCTCAGACAAGCACAAGCCAACCAACAAGATCCACATCATATCCCACAATGGTTGGTGGCTGTTAGGAGCGGACGATGAAAACGACCATTATTTTAATTTTATTTTTTATTTTCCTTGGTCTCGGAGTGTGGGGTATCACAAGCCTTACTGGCTCTACCATCGATTCAAAACTACCATACTATGCCAGGGCAAGTCCTGCCATACAGGAAGCCTATCAATTCGCTGTCGACAACCCAGAAGCCCTAAATGGTGTAAACTGTTACTGTGGTTGCATGCAACATCCTCACGATGGTAGGATTCACAGCCGGGGCCTTCTCGACTGCTTCATGAAGCCCGACGGCAGCTTTGAACAGCATGCGGCCAATTGCGATATGTGCATAAGGGATGCGCTCACAGTCAAATCCCTAACCGAACAAGGCCTATCAAAAGAACAGATAAATACCCGGATAGCAGCCCAGTATATGAGGTGAGCTCATGGGCATCAAAAAGATAATTTTAACTATTTTTGGCATTAACAGCCTGTTATTTGGCTCTGTCCGTGCCCACTGCCCTCTCTGCACAGCAGCCACAGGTGCAGCAGTGGCAGTCACCCGGTTTTATGGCGTACCCGACAGTGTGGTTGGTCTTTGGATAGGAGCGTTTGCCGTTTCGATGGTGCTCTGGCTCAACAGGATTCTGAAAAGGCAATATGTACCATTCCAAGGTGAACTACTAACTATTGCAGCCATTCTCACAACTGTAGTGCCATTCTATTTTGCAGGACTGTTCAACATCTCCAGTACGATATTCGGCATCGACAAGCTATTGTTTGGAATTCTTTTGGGCGGTTTCCTCACCTGGCTAATGCCTGTTGTGAGTAGGCAAATAAAGGCTGTCAATAACAAGGTTCTATTTCCCAGACAGACTCTGATACTCAGCATTGTTGTGTTGATCGTGACTAGTGTTGTGCTTCTTAGAATATGAAAATGGATCTGGACGAACTTTTGAAAAAGATAGAGAAGATGAAGAAAGGCCATAAGCTGGACCTCTCCTCAGAGGAGGACCTATCAATTGCCGTGATGAATCTGATCAGCATCGAGGAGCATCTCTACTTTACAGCCATGAAGACGGGCAAGCAGGCATATCTCGATTTGCTGAACACCACAAGGGAAATGAGAAAGGGCTTGTTGAAACAGCTGGTTAAAAGCCCTCAGGGAGAGGAGTGGTGCATTAGCAAACATCTGTTAGCAGCTTCGATGAGGTTGATAGAGGTTGGAACAAAATATTTGACAAAAGGGGAGAGAAAGCAAGCCCAGGCCCTGTTTCAACATGCCTTTGCCCTCTACTCCATGTTCTGGACAATAAATCTTAAAACAGATGATTTTAAAACAAAACTCAAAACCGACATAGAGGCAATACCAGAGAGTGGATTTTTTAAAAAGTTCAGAGAGGTTGTCAAAAAAATAATTGATTGCTGCAAGGAGTGATATGGCAAGGAAGACTAGAAAGGCTATCACGTGCATAAGCACGGTTTCGGGTGTTGCCAGCTTTCTGGGTGCGTACAACGTCTGTCATGGCCTTTGTATGGCCATAATCGCAGTGCTGGCTGGTATAGACATACTAATCGTTGGCATGCCCTTTGCCTGGCTACAACCATACAGTATTTACCTCTGGTTCTTGGCAATTGGTCTGCTGGGGCTGAATCTATTGCTATATAAAAGGCACTGTGTTTCACAAAGAGGCGTGCTCTTTAATATTGGAGTCATAATACTGGCTGTGCCCTTTGCAATACCTCTTCTCCTTAACATCGCCTTCTGGCTGAGTGGGGCATTCATAATCTTTGCTGCGATCACACTCAACAGACTGCCGATCTGGAAAAACAGAGCTGTCATTCCACTCTTCCTGCTTTTCGTTTCGATAATTTTTATCGAGCTCGGAGCATTCCAGATCACAGGCCAGGTTGTGACTCAGGGCCACAACGAAGATAAGAGTCCATGACAAAATTTGATATGGCTAGAGCAAAACAGAACATGGACCAGAATAGTGATGGTATGTGTGATGTGTGCGGTATGGCTGTCGAGGACTGCATCAAATCGGGCCAGATCGAGTGCAACATGGGTGATGGAGATATAGGAATACTAGGCTCACAGCACATACATGCCAATTTCAGGATAGTGGCCAAGAATTTGGTGCTCGATCTTGCGAGATATTCCCATAGACACGAAGAGAATGATGATGGTCTAACATCCAGCTTTATTCATGTCCATGAGGCAAACCCAACTCAACTTCACATGCACGCAACCAGTGTACCCCTTTCTCTCTTCTTTGAGTCTATCGGATTGTCCTTTGACCGCAACTGCTTGGTCACAGACACAAAACGGTACTGTGCGGATGATCAGCACAGCCTGAGCCTTCTGGTGAACGGTATGAAGAGTGAACTTTATGAAAAGTACGTCTTCGCTGATGGTGATGATATCGAAATTCGGTATGGCTAACTTGCACAGCCTGATGGAGAAAAGGAGACTTTTCATTATTACTATCACTCTTCTGCTAACCCCAGCTCTTGTCTATGGACATAACCTCACAGAGGCAAAACAGCTAATCGATTCTGGAATTTCATGTGATCAACTCACCGAGGACCAGCTCGAGGCGATTGGTGATTACTACATGGAGCAGGCGCATCCAGGAGAGGCCCATGAGATGATGCACGCGATGATGGGTGGTGAGAGCTCCCCTGCAGTAAAGCAGATGCACATCCAAATGGCGAGAGTGATGTACTGTAATGAGAGTGTGGATATGCCAACGATGATGTCCATGATGGGTTGGACATCTAAACAGGCGAGCTATTCTGGATGGGACGTTCTGGATGTGCTGTATGTGGCGCTGATTGTTGGTCTGGTGATTCTGGTCTATCTGGGGATTGTGAAAGTGGTAATGGATCTGTTCAAAAGGAGGAGAAAATGACCGATAAGAAGAGAAAGAGATGCGGTTGCTGTTAAGTAGAAGATGAGGTGACATGCCATTAAATCCAAAGGCCCTGGGACTAGCCGTAGCCATAATCTGGGCAACCACACTGTTCATAGGCACATTACTCGCGGTTGGGACAGGTTATGCCAGCGAGGCACTGGAGCTCTGGGGGACCTGGCATCCAGGTTATAGTATCAGCATCATGGGTGCATTCGCCGGCCTGATATACGGCGCGATTTGTGGCTTTATTGTCGGCTACCTGCTAGCCTGGCTGTACAACAGGTTTGAGAAAAGGTTTGGGTGACAACTTCCACTTCAAAGTTTTAGCGCTTTATTGAATCTATCAGCCACAACAGCCCAATCAATCGCTTTGAAGAATGCCTCTATATACTCTGCTTTTTTCAACCCATAGTCGACCATGTAGGCATGCTCAAACACATCCATCACCAGCAGTGGAATGCAGCCCGCGAAGTGCCCCACATCGTGCTCACCTATCCACACATTGAATAACCGGTCAGCTGATTTGTCATAATATAGCACCACCCATCCAATACCTCTCATGGCACCACTAGCTTTGAAAGCTCTCTCCCAACTTTCATAGCTTCCAAAATCTGCCACAACCTTTTTGAATAGCTTGGAATTTTTATCAATTGGCTGGCCGTCTTTTGACATGTTGCCGAAATAGTACTCATGGAGCCTCATACCATTGAACTCCCATCCAAATCTGCGCATCAGCTCGGCAAATTCGGGTGTAGCTGTTTTTCCTTCTTTCACAAAGCCAGTCAAAATCTCGATCAGTTTGTTCGTGTTGTTGACATAACCCTGATAAAGTGTGAAGTGATTTTTCAAAAGCGTATCGCTAAAACCAGCTGTTCCTAGCAAATGCTCAAAGTTCTTTGGCTCGTATGGCATAACAGTTCCTTATGACATTCACACACTTATTTCCTTCCGCTCAGCTTTGAATCCGGCCTTCTTATGAGTCCCATCACAGTACGGTTTATCTTTTGAAAGGCCACATCTACACAGCGCAGCCACAACATTGCCGTCCACCTTGACGAGATATGGTCCATTCTCTGTTGCCTCGATCACAATCTCTGCCATATAATGACTTGATAGGGATTATATTAAATCTTTCCCACCAGTTCCAATCCTGGTTTTAATGTCTTCTTACCAGGTCTCCAACTGGCTGGACAGACATAGCCTTTGTGCTCTCTCACAAACTTTGCAGCCTGAAGTTTTCTCAGAATCTCTTCTGCACTCCTTCCGATGCTGTTGTCGTGCATCTCAAAAGCCTTTACAATACCATCAGGGTCAATAATAAAGCTGGCTCTTAGCGAAAGTCCCTGCTCCTCAATATATGTACCGAATGCTCTACACAACTTCCCTGTCGGGTCTGCCAGCATGGGAAATTTGATTTTTTTGATTGCAGGCGAGACATCGTGCCAGGCCTTGTGTACGAACACAGTGTCCGTGCTCACACTCAGCACTTCTGCTCCAAGCTGTTTGAATTTGGCATAATTATCAGCCATCTCTTCAAGTTCGGTTGGGCATATAAATGTGAAATCGGCAGGATAGAATATCAGAACAAGCCACTTACCCTGATAGTCTGTCAGCCTCACTTTCTTTACCGTGTTGTTATGGAATGCCTCAAGTTCAATATCAGGTACCTTTTGTCCGATCTCTATCATGGTCATCCTTTCGATATATTTATAAATGTGTTCTGATATATAAACTTTATGGTTCGAATTTCAAACCTCAGGTTAATCCGCATACTCGAGGACAATTCCCGAACACCGTACGTAAAAATAGCTAGAGCTTTCGGGGTCAGCGAGACGGCTGTGAGAAAGAGGGTAGCCAAGTTGGAAAGGGAGGGCATCATAAAGAGATATACCATAGAGGCTGATCTGAAAAAGCTGGGCTACAATATACGAGCGCTCATAGGCATAGACACAAGGCCCGATCTCCTCATCCCAGCCATTGACAAGTTGAAGACAAAAAAGAGTGTGGCAGCTCTTCACACATCGTCCGGAGATCACATGCTGATGGTCGAGGGCTGGTTTGAAAACCACAACTCACTTGCCAACTTCGTCAAATCGATAAAAGGCATAGAAGGGGTAACAAAGGTCTGTCCAGCCATAATACTGGAAAGAATCAAGTGAGCATTCGAACAGGCTAGAGAGCTCTAAAGAATGCGTAGAGAAGCGGCCTTGAGAAAAATGTTCGGCGGTATGAATGCCGTGACCAGCACCCGTACGTCCAAGCCCCCACGGCGGGCCCGGTCAAACAGTTGTGCAAAGAGCGGGTCTATCTCGGCATAGGGAGCAAAACGGTCCGCATCGGGCCGCTGTACCACAATAACTAAGTGGGCATTTCGCCTTTTCATCAAAAAGGCGAGATGTCTTCTCCCCCGCTCTGTAGGTCTGTCAGGAAATTTTGCAATCCCCTGCTCGACATGGGTACATGATTTGACCTCAACCAAATGTCTCTCGCGGTCGCGCCTGAGCTCAAAGTCAAGCCTGCCAGCCCTTGTCTGAGGCTCTCGGCGGGCTATCTCAAACCCGCGAAAGTAGGGCAGCGCGCCCAACTCAATGGCCTGCGCGAACAGCAGATTTGCAAGCCTTGGATCGAGGGTGGCGTAGGCTCCATCAAGCTTTGCGGCAAACACCTCGTACCTGTACTTGCCCGATTGCTTCTTCTTCAGAAGAAGAAGTCTACCCGGTATCAGGATCGTAGCCAGGCGGCCTGGATTGGGCAAATAAGCTTTTGTTCTTTTGCCTGCCAACTCTACCTCAACAACAAAACGATTGATCCTTGCCACAAACCGACTTTTGATGAGGACAAAGGGAACTCGGTATAGTGAAATCATCTTTTTTATCTGCTGTCAGGTCGAGATTTTTTATTAAGGTTTTTTGATAACAGGAAAACAGAAAGCAAGATCAAACCGAAACTGATAATCTTTAGCTCTAGCCCTTTTAGAGGGAGCAGGAAGAGGCCGAGTGGAGCACCAAAGACAGCCAACACAGCCGAACCACACATCGGGCAGCCCGCACTGAAGATTCCGGCAGTTGCACCGCACACACCAACTGAGCAGGCTTTAATACTTCTAAACGCAACTACCACCAGACTGACATAGAGCCCAACTCCAGCAGCTATGGCGCCGTTCAGGATAAAGGCTGTCGTGCTGTACACAAACCCGTTCATCAGCACAAAAGTGGTCATACTGTAGCCTGCTGTGGATACCAGTGTCAAAAAGTGGAGTAGGGCAAATGTGAGTATGCTTATGGAAACGGACAGCAATAGATAGTTTCTCTGGCCCAGTATGTGACTGACCGTCAGATCGTTTTTCATAATTTAGTTAGCCGAACATATTTTAAATATGGTTAAAAAGATGAGGATCAAAAACAAACCGGTTTATCAGTGTGAGGGCTGTGGTCTGATCTATAATGATAGAAAATTTGCCCAGGCATGTGAGGATTACTGCAAACGATATCATGCCTGTAATCTTGAGATAATTAAGAAAGCCATTCAGAGATATGACGGCTAAAAAGGTCAGCATAGGCATCCATGGTATGCACTGCGCAAACTGCGCGCGGACGATAGAGAAGGCTCTCAACAAGACATACGGAATCACAAAGGCAACCGTTAACTTTGCAAACGAAACGGCATACGTAGAGTTTGATCCAAACAAAATACAGCTCTCCCAAATTGAGGCTGCCATAAGAGCAACGGGTTATGATATAGTTAAAGAGGAGATCAGAGACCACGAACAGAGCATACGGGAAGTTCAGCTGAAAGTGATAGGTCTTGACAATCCACACTGTGCAGCGATTGTGAGCAATGTTCTGAAAAAAACAAAAGGCATCGAATCGTTTGATCTTGATACCACAAACCAGAGGGCCACAATAAGATTCCTTCCTGTGGTGACAATCGATGGGATAAGAAGTGCCATAGAAAGGGCTGGCTACAAAACACTGGAGCTGACAGAGGCAAAAGTTGAGGACAAAGAAAAGACAGCCAGGGAAAGGGAGATCAGGATGTTGAAAATAAAACTAACTATCGGGGCCGTGTTGAGTGCCATAATCTTCTTGGGTAGCTTTCCTGAATTTTTTCCATGGGTTCCCGAGATTTTGACAAACCACTTCGTTCTGCTCATTCTGACAACCCCTGTCCAGTTTTATGTTGGCAGGCAATTCTACAGGGGAACCTGGCTTGCTCTGAAAAACAGGATGGCAGACATGAACACACTGATAGCCATCGGCACATCAGCAGCCTATTTCTATTCAGCAGCAGTTACATTTTTGCCTCACGTACTCGGTAACAAGGTCTACTTCGACACGGCAGCCATCATCATTACCCTCATCATCTTGGGCAGACTCTTTGAGGCGATAACAAAGGGTAAGACATCAGAGGCGATCAAAAAGCTGATTGGGTTACAGGCAAAGACAGCGAGGGTAATCCGTCAGGGCAAGGAGATTGAAATACCAATCGAACAGGTTAGTGTAGGTGACATTGTTGTCGTAAGACCGGGTGAAAAGATACCCGTCGATGGTATTGTCATCGAAGGCCATTCGGAGGTGGATGAAAAGGTTATAACTGGTGAGTCCATGCCCGTAACAAAAAAGAAAGGAGATATTGTGATAGGTGCAACAACAAATAAATACGGCCTGCTCAAATTCAGGGCCACAAAGGTCGGAGCTGAGACAATGCTGGCACAGATTATAAAAATGGTTGAGGAGGCACAGGGCTCAAAGGCTCCCATACAGCAGCTCGCTGACAGAGTGTCTGGTTATTTTGTACCGGCTGTAATGATCATTGCGGCCACCGCATTCACGGTCTGGCTGACTGTCGGCATGTCATTCGTGTTCGCACTCACAGTCCTGATTGCAGTTCTCATCATTGCCTGTCCCTGCGCTCTTGGTTTGGCAACACCAACTGCTGTAATGGTCGGGATCGGAAAGGGTGCTGAAAATGGCATTTTGATCAAATCGGGCGAAGCTCTGGAAAAAGCACACAAACTGACGACGGTTGTTTTCGACAAAACAGCCACAATAACAAAGGGTGAGCCAGAAGTTACCGACATCGTTCCAATCAAAGGATTTGCTGAAAATGAGCTTTTGGGACTTGCTGCAGCAGCTGAGATTGGTTCAGAACATCCAATCGGAGAGGCAATTGTGAGGGAGGCAAAGAAGAAAAGACTCAGAATACCAAAAGCAGGCTTCTTCAAAACAATCCCTGGAAAGGGTATGACGGCCAGGATAGGAAACAAAAAGATTGTCGTTGGAAATACGAAACTGATGTCGGATATTAAGGTCAACATTTCTGGTCTGAAAGAGGATATGAGAAGGCTTCAAGCCCAAGGCAAAACTGTGGTTTTTGTAGCAGTGGGGAGAAAGGTGGCTGGCCTTATAGCCATAGCCGACACTCTGAAAGATTTTTCAAAGGAGGCCATTGAGCAGCTGCACAAAGCAGGAAAGAAGGTTGTGATGATAACGGGTGATAACAGAAAAACCGCAGACTTTATAGCTGCAGAAGTTGGTATAGATGTTGTGCTTGCTGAGGTCCTTCCACAGGAGAAGGCAAACGAAATTAAAAAGCTCCAGCAATCGGGTGAGGTTGTCGCAATGGTTGGCGATGGCATAAATGATGCACCCGCTCTCACTCAAGCAGATGTGGGTATTGCAATTGGTTCTGGCACTGACATAGCAATGGAGTCCGGCAATATTGTCCTCGTAAAGGATGATCTGAGGGATGTTGTGACAGCAATCGATCTGAGTAGCTACACAATCAGAAAGGTAAAGCAAAACCTTTTCTGGGCCTTTGCCTATAACACAGCGGCCATTCCCATAGCAGCTGGTCTGCTCTATCCGTTCACGGGCTTTCTGCTGAACCCAATCGTAGCCGCAGCAGCCATGGCCTTCAGCTCTGTGTCGGTTGTCGTAAACTCGCTGACAATGAGGTGGTATAGGCCGAAGATAAGACAGTAATTTTTATACTAATACTTGAAAATTAAAGATGAGATTCTTTCTATTCCTTTTAATCTTTGTGCCAGTTCTGATAGCTGGGTGTACAACACCTCTCAGTGACTCTGATTGGGCAAGACAGATGTGTGAGGAAATGTGTAGGGCAGCTCTAAACCAAGGCCAGAACCTTTCAGCCGGTCCTTGTCTTTCCAATGAGATAACTGCTGATTGGGTGTGTGATGTGGCGCACAGCCCCAGGGAACCCATTGACAACATGCCTGAAAATCAATGCCCGGCTTACGGTAAGACAGCCAGACATTTTGTTGAGGTTGATCCGAATTGCAAATTTATAAGAGCTATTTAATAATTAAGATGCCAAAAGTGATCGTGTACACAACCCCAGTCTGTCCCTGGTGTGTTAGGGTGAAGGAGTGGCTGAAAGAGCGAAAAATACCATTCCAAGAGATCGATGTGGCTAACAACAGGCAGGCAGCCATAGAGATGGTGAAGAAGTCGGGCCAGATGGGCGTACCAGTAATAGAGATCGATGGACAGATTATCGTGGGATTTGATGTGGAGAAACTGAAGGCTGCATTAAAAATTGAATAAATCTTTTTCAGCCCTTCCACAATCTACAGGCAAAGTGCTATTTTTTGAACCTTCCAATCGTATGCATCAGATCAACATGGGTAAGAAATAGTGATCGGCAGCAGAATCTCTCCAAACCCAACCTATCAAGCACATCTTTTGGTTTTGCACCTCTTCTGATCTCTGTCTGGTAAGTCTCCCACAGATGACCGACTGGCTTGCCGCAAGTAAAACACCGGATGGGGATTATCATAGCTAATTATTTCCTTAGCTACTTAAATCTTTTGAGAGATCGAAATTTATAAACTATGGCAGCTTTATCCGGGACAACAGATTGACATACCTGTCTAGACGTTTTATCTGTTTTTCTAGAATTTCGATGGTATGTCTGACCTGTGCGTCTACGTTTTGCTTTTTACTTGCCTCAAACTCCTGCAGGGAATTATTGATGGCCTTTTTGACCCTTATGAGAAAAGCCGTTTTGAGGCACTCCAATAGGTCACCCTGCAAAACGATGTACAGGGCCCTATCTCCCATCTTTTTCATCTTCTTGATGATCCCCAACACCTCGAGTAGGTCTAGACTGAGCGAGATCATTGAGCTTGAATATCCCGTCTCCTTTGCCAGTTCCTGAAGGGAAAGTGGTCTGCCCTTTACGAGCAGCGCACCGATTATCCTACCATGGATTGGCGAGTAGCCTATGGATGAGGCTATGTCTGAGAATATGTTGTAGATTTTCTGAATGATCCTACTATTTCCTACCATTAATTTTAATAAATTTTAAAACTATTAAAAATTATGATACTAAACAAGACATCCTCGCTCTGTCCAGAATGTAAAAAGATAATACCAGCAGAGGTTTTTGTGAGGGCAGATAAGGTATGGATAAGGAAAAAATGCCCTCAGCATGGCAAGGTAGAAGATCTTTACTGGGGCTCCTACAAGCTTTACAAGAAGGCTGAGAAGTTTGCCCACGATGGAAAGGGTATCTGGAACCCAAATGTCAAAAAAGAAAATCCCATATGTCCGAAGGACTGTGGGCTCTGTCGGATTCATAAATCACATACAGCTCTAGCCAACCTGGTTGTGACGAACAGGTGTGATCTAAATTGTTGGTATTGCTTTTTTTATGCAGGTAGAGTAGGCTATGTCTATGAGCCAACACTGGAACAGATAGAGGAAATGGTCAAAATCCTGGTTAATGAAAAGCCTGTAAAATGTAATGCCATACAACTAACTGGTGGTGAGCCTACACTGAGAGATGATCTAATAGATATCATAAAGATCTGCAAAAAGTATGGTGTAGATCATGTTCAGCTCAATACGAATGGCATAAGGCTCTCAAAGGATTTGGAGTTTGCCAAAAAGGTAAAGGCGGCTGGTGTTAACACACTTTATCTAAGTTTTGATGGTGTTGATGCAAAAACAAATCCAAAAAACCATTGGGAGATTCCAGATCTATTTGCCAATTGCAGACAGGCTGGTCTGAATTCGATAGTGCTTGTGCCCACAATCATAAAAGGGATCAATGACCATCAAATTGGAGACATCCTGAGATTTGGCTTTGCAAACAATGACATTGTAAGGGGGGTGAATTATCAGCCCGTCTCCTTGGTGGGTAGAATAACGAAAGCAGAAAGGCAGAAGATGAGAATAACAATACCCGATGTGATAGAAAGGATAGAGCAGCAGACGGATGGCCAGATCGGTCCTGATGACTTCTATCCAGTACCGACCCTTCTCGCATTTACCCGTTTTGTAGAGGCACTAACAAAGAAACCCGAGTACGATCTGAGCTCCCATTTTGCATGTGGCATGGCAACTTACATCTTTAATGACAATGGTAAGATGGTGCCAGTGACGCGGTTTGTTGATATCGAGGGTCTACTCGAATATCTCAATGAGAAGGCAACGGAGATAGAAAGTGGCAAATCGAAGTACATTGTTGGTGCCAAAATACTATTCAAATTGGGCTCCTTTATAGACAAATCAAAGGCCCCAAAAGGTTTCAGTTTGGTAAAGATACTCTACAATGCCTTAATGAAGCATGACTACCGGGCTCTGGGCGAGTTTCATCACAAATCCCTATTCATCGGTATGATGCACTTCATGGACCTTTATAACTACGACATTGACAGAGTAAAGAGATGCTGTATCCATTACGCCATGTCCGATGGTAGGATAGTGCCGTTCTGTGCCTTCAATGTAATACCCGAGTGGTACAGAGACAAAACTCAGGCTAGTCAGGGCATCAGTTTTGAAGAATGGGAAAGGAGAACAGGACGAAAGATGGAGGACGATCTGTACAGGAGGGAAAAATTTTGACTTAATATGGGTCGAGACAAATATCTGAGTAAGAGTGGACAGATGATTATGACTACGACTTTACTTGGCCTTTTTGCGTACTTTGTGATAGACAACATTGAAGATGGCATAAAAAGGTACAGAGCCTATGAAAGCCATTTCAGGTCAGCTCCTAAAATAGAGTATGTAATGAAAAGGGGAGACAATATAACAAAACTCTGTCGGGCTGAGCTGACGGGCACAGAATGGGAAAATCTTGTGGCAGTTTGCAGAGATGATGTGTGTGTTTTAAACAGGATAGTATGTGATGATGAAGATAATTCCCCAGACAGGAGATTGCCTATTGGTTACAAAATAAAAATTCCAGACCTGAATGGCAACGGCATGGCTGGCAGATAGTCCAAAAAGATTTTATTTAATAACCTATAAAAACATATGGCACGGATCATCCTCACAACAGACCCAACACTGATGTCAGAGTACAATAACAACGAGTTTCTTGGTTTTGCTGCCTGTGGGCCGGCTGTTATTCCAGGATGGCTGTACAGGAGGATATTCTGTCCGCCTGTGAAGACAAACGGAGATGGCACTTCATTGGTGGCTCATTGCGGTGTAAGAAAGATAGAAGCAGCTCTGCTAGCAAATGGCTTTTCACCAGATGACGTTAAGGTTGTGAGGCCTCAGGATATAAACAGGGCAATAACATACGATACGAAGGTCATAGGCATCACAGCCAATGATCCATTGGGCTTAGGACCAGCATCAACGACCTTTTCTGATCTTGTAAAAAGAAAAACTTTTTCTGCACTTTCCTATCGCAGTTTTCTTTTAAAAATAAAAAAACACAGGCTTAGGAAGAATTTCAAAGTGATAGCAGGAGGGCCCGGAGCCTGGCAACTGAGAAATGAGAGAATCATAAAAGAACTGGGCATCGATTGTGTGTGCATCGGAGAGGGAGAAATAACTGCTCCAAAACTTTTTAGCCAGGCCTTGAACGGGAATGAGCTGCCCAAATTTGTACAGGGTGAACTCGTGCCACTAGAAAAGATTCCAGATATAGTCAACCCCACAATCAATGGTATTGTCGAAATAAGCAGGGGATGTGGTAGAGGCTGTAGGTTTTGCAATCCAACGATGCTTCAGTTCAGAAATAGACCAATAAAAAATATTCTCAAAGAGGTGAGAATAAACATAGCTGCTGGTCGAGGTGTCCTGTTACATGCAGAGGACGTACTGAGATACAGGGCAAAAGGACCTATTCCAAATCCTCAGGCTGTGACGAGACTGTTTAGAGAGGTGAGAAAGCTGACATCCAGAATCAGCATCTCCCATTTAGCCCTCGCCTCGGCACTGGCAAAGCCTAAAATGATTTCAGAGCTTTCAGAGATTCTAGAGCTCGGAACATACAAAAAACCATGGATATCAGGTCAAACTGGTATAGAGACAGGTTCACCAAGGCTGGCCAAAAAACATCTTGTTGGAAAAGCCTTACCTTTTAAAGCTGAGGAATGGCCTCAGTTGGTAAAAGATGCACATGCTCTATTGGCTGAGAATAACTGGGTTCCCTGTTCAACTTTAATCTGTGGTCTGCCGGGGGAGAGGGCTGAAGATGTGATAGAGACGATAGAGTTGATCGATGATCTCAGACCATACAAATCCTTTATAGTTCCACTCTTTTTTGTTCCCATAGGAAGCCTTAAGCATGAGAAGTTTTTCAAAACCAGCAACATGTTGCCCGAGCACTGGCAGCTGCTAGCAGCCTGTATCAAACATGATCTGAAATGGATGTTTAGATTAGCCGATGAGCAGTTCAGAATGACCAACACACCTCACATCAAAAGATTAGCTATAAAAACTCTGATGAGGTTGGCAGAGATTAAGCTAAAATCGTACATGAAATCAATGGAGCAGGGATTCAACCCATTTGAAAATTGAGTTGGGACTCTTTTAAAAAATTTTTCAGAAAGGTTTATAAAGTTTGTTACAAAAAAGATATTATGAGTAGGCTGACCCGTGGCACAAACAGAATGGCCACGCTTAGTCATGCCTATGACGTGTTTTCCACAAAGTGGTTTGTGGCTATTTCACCAATTGCAACAAACTGCTGATGTGGGATGATCCTAACGGGGACCAACTCTTTAATCGCTTTCTGAATTCACTGGCGATCACCAAAAGACGAGCTGAAATTAGAAGGCCATCAGCATTTGCTGAAGGCAAAATCTGCTTCCTCTGTTGCTCCACAGAGTTTCCACATCGCTCCTACACAGGATATGATTTCAAATCACATTCATGGAGCACACGAAGCAAAGCTAGCAGCTAATCGTCGGTGAGAGCTGTGAAGGATTTGAGAAGATCTATTTCTTTACTAGCCCTGCTCTCAGACACGTCTCAAATATTCCCCAGGCATACGTAACTGCCTCAAAAGCTCTCATCCAATCGTTCTTTTGCATGAAATACTTACAATCCGAAATGTAGGCTCGCATATTTTTAATTATCTCTTCTGTTTGTTTTCTATCCAGCCTCCCCGTCGGCTTTATGTCCTTTGTCTCCCTTTCAATTTTGTCTAGCCAGAACTTTGTCTGCTTCTGCAGCTCCTCTTTTGTCATGTCTGACATTCTAACCATAATAAGAGCTGAATTTTATATTCAAATACAATATTTAACAATGGTCCAATTTGTTGTTGATCTGGCTGATACGAGTAAGGAGTCCAAGAATGTGGGCGGCAAGGGGGCCAATCTAGGTGAAATGGTGCGGGCTGGTCTGCCCATACCACCCGGTTTCATTGTGACAACCGAATCGTATGAAAAGTTTATAAAAGAGAATGGCCTCGATGAAAGAATAAAACAAATTCTGGCAGGGACAGATCTTGAAGATCCAAAGGCTCTGAAAGAAGCCTCTCAACAGATCGAAGCCCTGATTGTGGGCGCTGAAATACCAACTGAGGTTGAGAGGGCGATAAAGGATGCATATGAAGAGTTGTCGATAGGCAAGGAAGTGAAAAGGCTAGGTGGTATAGCCTTAGACATCATTCGGGCTGGAAGGGAGGAAGCGTGGGTGGCTGTCCGTTCCTCAGCAACTGCAGAGGACCTTGCAACAGCCAGTTTTGCAGGTCAGATGAGAACATTACTTAACATAAAAGGGATTTTGAAGTTGTTGATGGCTATCAAGGAGTGCTGGGCATCCCTGTTCACTCCCAGAGCAATCTTTTATAGAAAGCAGCAAGGCATCGAGGCGACGCCATCAATGGGTGTTATCGTTCAGAAGATGGTAGATTCGGACAAATCAGGGGTCATATTCACTGTTGATCCGACAACCAATGACATGTCCAAAATAATCATAGAGGCTGCCTGGGGTTTGGGTGAGACTGTTGTGTCGGGTCTTGTGATGCCCGATGAATATGTGGTCGACAAACAGTCCGGTCAGTTGCTGTTAAAAAGGATTTCAAAAAAAACTGTGATGAGGGTGAGGGAGCCCACAACGGGTCGAACAATCCAGAAGACAGTACCACCTGACCTTGCTCAGGCCCAGGTTCTAACGGAGGATGAGATAAAAAAGTTGTGGGAACTCTCTGTCAAAACAGAAAAACACTACAAAAATCAACCCCAGGATATCGAGTGGTGCATAGAGAGGGGCAGGATATACTTTGTTCAGACAAGGCCAGTCACAACACTCTGTAAGGTGTACGCACCCGAAGCGATACCAGAACCAAAGGGCAAGGTTCTACTCGAAGGGCTTGCTGCATCTCCAGGCATTGCAATAGGTACTGTCAAAATCATCAATCAGCTATCCGATCTTGTGAAGATGCAGAAAGGTGATGTGTTGGTGGCAAGGATGACAAATCCTGATTTTGTTCCTTACATGAAAATTGCATCAGCTATTGTAACTGATGAGGGGGGTAGAACAAGTCATGCCTCGATTGTGAGTAGGGAGTTAGGCGTGCCCTGTATTGTAGGAACAGAGAGAGCAACGCAGGTTCTGTCCGATGGTCAGAGAATAACAGTCGATGCCATCAGGGGGAAGGTTTATGCAGGCGAAGTCGTTGTGACTACACCAAAAGCAGAAGAGGCCATCGAGCTGGGTCCCACAGCGACTAGTGTTAAGGTAAACCTTGCCTTTCCAGAGATGGCCGAGAGGGCCAGTCATGCTGATGGTGTGGGCTTGCTGAGGGCCGAGCACATGTTGACAGAGGCTGGCAAGCATCCTGTTTATTTTGCAAAGACAGATCCTGAGGGACTGATAAATACGATTTATTCAGGTATTGAGAAGATAGCCAAAGTTTTCAGAGGCAAGCCCGTATGGTACCGAACACTGGATGCCAGAACAGATGAGTTCAGAACACTGGAAGGAGGTGAGACCGAACCTCAGGAGGCGAATCCAATGCTGGGCTGGCATGGCATCAGGAGAAGTTTAGACGAACCGGATGTCTTTAGATGTGAGATTGAGGCAATCAGGAGATTGCACAAAGCCGGTTATACCAACGTCTGTCTGATGCTGCCGTTTGTCATAAAGGTGGATGAGCTGAGAAGGGTAAAAGAGATTATAAAGGAGGTCGCGCCTGATGTCAATATTAAGATCGGCATCATGGTCGAAACCCCAGCAGCAGCTGTTCGAATAGAGGATTTCTGCAAGGAGGGAATTGCCTTTGCGTCGATAGGTTCGAACGATCTTACCCAACTCGTTTTGGGTGTGGATAGGGGGAACACAAAAATTGCAAATCTTTATTCAGAGTTTGAGCCAGCTGTGCTGGACTTGATAAAGGCTGTGATCCAGACATGCAAGAAGTATGGTGTTGAGTCCTCGATCTGTGGTGAGGCAGGCTCTGACCCAAAGATGGCCGAACAGCTAGTCGAGGCAGGTATTGACTCGATATCCTGTGAGATCGATGCGATTGACAAGATAAGAGCGAGTGTGGCCAAAGCTGAGAAAAGGATTCTGTTTAGGAAGATAAAGGAGTAGAGTCTTATTAAAATCAGAACCAAAATATCTAATGGCAATACTTTCCGAGATTGGAAAATCCATCGGTGGGCTCATCTTCACTCTTTCTCTGATGACTCTAATAGCTAGTATAGGTGCTGTGTGGCTAACACATCATGACAACATAAAGCCAATAGTTATTGATGTACTGCTAGAGCAGGCTGCAAATCAGACCAATATCACTCAATTGATTGGATTAAGGGAGTGGCTGATTGCTGAGTGTAACAGAACGGGTAACCAGACAGTTGAGGTACCTACCCAGCAGAGGCTTGAGAATATAACCATAAGGTGTGCTGAAATCCCAGCCGATCCGGAAACCCTTCCTACCCTTCTGCTTAGTTCTGCCTTTGATCAGATATACTATAAAACATACGAGTGTTGGTTTCCTGACTGTTTCAGACAAGCGCTTCAGAGCTCAACGCAAGATGCGGTGTTGCTGATGGTGACGGCAAAGGCTAATGCTTTCTTTATAGAGATTCAAGGCTATGCTTTTATGGGTATTGTCCTTGGTATCATTTTGATTGCACTCTCGGTCAGGCAACCAGTCAGGATTGCCAGATCAGTTGGCAGCTCAATGATTGTGACAGCTCTGATCTTCATTCTGTTACCGCTCACCCAGTCCCTGTGGCCTGTTCCAGCCCAGGCAGCACAACTGACAGCTCTTCTAACCAACAGCACATTTGCTGTAATGAGTTTTTATGTCTGGTCTATTTTGGTAGGTGGTGTCGTGCTGGTAACTGTCAGCATCATTCTCGGAAGGATCACAAAAGCTCAGAAAGCCAAAAAGAAAATCACAAAACAATTGCCACCTAAGAGTTAAGACTTTTAAATCTTTCTATCAAATCATATGTATGCGCAAAATCCTCTATCCTTTGGCACTCTCGCTCCAAATAGGACTCAGCCCACTCTATGGTCAGGACTTCGAACAGATTCAGCAGTATATAAAGATAGAAAAAAAATTAATGATCCCAGACGAGGCTTTTAACCAGGCTATCCAAGCACTCGATCTCACTCAGGCTGAGGAGCTATACTTCCAAAACCAACATAGTGAGGCGATCCGTAACATAGAGGAGCAGCTCAGAACAATCAAAAAGTATGAGCTAGAGCTTGCGAACTCTCAGGCCAAAGCAAAGCTTTCGGAAGCCTTCAATGAATTGGGGGAGAATTACTTCAGACTGAGCATGTGGGAAACGGCTAGGGACCATTTCTCAAAAGCCCTGGAGCTAGACCCCACAAATCAATCAGCCATGCTGAACCTGGCCTCAATATATCTAAAGTTGAATAATTATAAGGAGGCTAAGTCTCTTGCAGAGAAGTACCTCAACGGTGGGTGCGGTAATAAAAAAGCAGCCCGTTATATAATATGGTTTGCTGAAAAAGCTACAAAAAAATAGACATGATTGCTGGTTTGCTTGTAGGTCTGATCCTGACTTTTTCTCTCGCCCAGGCCCAGATCTGCGGTGTGGATGTTTACAACCTCCATGTGGAGGCTAACCGTATTACTGCCTATATCCGAAACACAGGTAGCAGCACACAGGAAATTGTCTGGTATTTGTGGATTGACAACAGCATAAGATATTGGGACAAAATGAGACTGGCTCCTGGCCAAAGCCAGGCCATAACCCGAACATGGTCCTTTGGCACGGGTGAGCATTCTGTACTCTTCGAGGCAGAATCTGCCTGTGGAGCCGATGACAACGAACAGGCAATACATATTGTTCTGCCGATGCCCGAACCCTGGACGCCAGAAGGTCCAACACCTTTATGCTCCTTAGCCATTACCACATTCGATTACACATCGATTACAAGGGCTGGTGATCAAGCGTATGCCAGGACTGAGATCAGTAACACAGCCTCATCAACAACCATCAACATAAGCCTATGGATAGATGGGGTACTGAATCAGTCACAGTCAGTGTGGATTGAGACGGGCCAGACCGAAACGAGGACCTTTTACTTCAGCCCATCCCAAGGCAATCATACCCTCAACATAACCATCAGGGCGGCCTGTGGTGCAAGTTATGCTGTCAATGGCTCTATGTTCGTCCAACCCATCACCAACATAACAATTGAGCAGCCGAGGCCAGAACAATCAACCATTCAGACAACCATCACTGTTATACCTACATATCTCGAGATGACAGTCAATCGCACAGAGAGTATCGCCATAAATATCAGATCTGGGTTGAGACAAAACTTCACACTCAATGTCAGTGGGGTCCCCCAGGAGTGGCTGAAGTATGAGAGGGTCAAAAGCGTACAAGGTCTTGACACTATGTATGTAGACATCGAGCCTGCCGAGCAGGGTAGCTACAAGCTTTTACTCACAGTCAGGGCAGAGGCTGAGAACAAAACATTCACTTTTGCAGTTGATGTGTATGCAGGTCTCAGGCCCGTTCCGAGTGAGATGTGGCAAAAGCTTCGGGAAGATATACAAGCCCTGATAAAATTCTACCAAGAAAATCCATTCTGGCTCGCCGTAACCATTGCGGTAGTATTCGTTGCCGTACTAGTAACCGGAGCGATCAAATTGAGGGAGGAGGGTATAGGTATCTAGCCCAAATTCCTTTTTTATAGATTTAAAAATTTTACTGCCATCTAATAGTTATGCGTACACCAGCTTTGCTGTTTGTGATACTCTTAGCCCTACCAATTGTTAAAGCAAGCCCTGTCGATCTACAGGCCATAAACCCTGTGACAGGAACTCCTTTCTCTGAGAGCACTCCCCTCTCTGTATGCCCAAGGGTAGTAGGCCCTCAAGACGTACAGGTTTTGGTCACAAATCAGTTCACAAGCCCGATCACATACAGACTATCAGCAGAAGCACCCATAAATTGGAACGCATCCATTGAACAGCAGGTCATTTTGGCAGCAGGTCAGGCAATGACAATCAGTTTTAATCTCACCATACCCCATCAGACTCCTCCGGGTCTGTACTTTGTCAAAATCACTGGAAGCTCTGTTTCTGATCCAACCCAAAAAGTCGAGCTAAGATTGCCAGTAGAGATCTTGGGCTGCTATGGCTTTAAGATCACAACTGAGCAACCAGCCAGGTTCTGTATAGAGTCCGGTCCTGTTAGGCTGACTACAAACATCACCAATGTTGGCAGACTCTCTGAAAATGTCAGCCTTTCAGCCACTGGTAATGGCAATGTGAGTTTTTCACAAACCAGCTTTGAGCTGAGCCCAGGCAGCACAAAGTCGGTTGTTGTAACAATAAAACCAAACGAGGCGGGTCCACAAAACTTCACTCTGATCGCAACATCAAGCCACATTTCAAATTCAAAGGATTTGCAGCTTGATGTCGAGGACTGCTGGAGGTTTGAAGCAGACTTACAGCCATCAGAACTCAAAACCTGCTTAAACAGAACAGGAAGTCTGACTCTCACAGTCAAAAACCTGGGCAGAGCTGATACATTCTTTGTCAGAGCTCCCACTTTCAATCGAAACCCAGCTTTTAATTACAATTTCACACTACCTGAGAATGGCTCAAGAGAGATCATTTTCAACATGACGTTTGTGCAGCCAGGTAGTGGTATCTTCAACATAACAGTCCGCTCTGGAAATGAGAGTCAGTCCCAATATGCCGCGGCCGTGGTAGAGGCCGAAGAATGCCGAGACATAGAGATAACAGCGCCAGAGACATCAGCATGTTCTGGAGCTAGAGCTGTGCTCAACATCAGCCTGACAAACACAGGCACAATGGTGGATAGCTATGATTTGTATGTCTCGACAGGTACTCTGAGCCAGAATAAAGTAACACTAGCCTCTGGTGAAAAGAGATCCGTTTCTTTGATAGTCAACACAACAGAGCTACGCACGGCATACATAAACTTCACAGCCAATAACTCAAAAATCTCAAGGATGGCCCAGATCCCTATTAGGGTAAAAGAGTGTTGGGCAGTTCGGATAGAGCCTGAGAATGTGACAGTGTGCGAATGTCCGGCCACCTTCTCACTCTGGCTCAAAAATTCGGGCCTATATGCTGATAACTACACGATACTGTGGAACGGAGAGAGAAGTCAGGCCAGCCTTGAGCCGGGGCAGAGTCTAGCTCTGAACTTCAACATTAGTGATTGCAATGTAACGAGTGCCATCATCCCACTAAAGATTCGATCACAGAACATTAACTTACAGAAGAACATCACCTTATCCATTCAATCCTGTCCTCTAACCATAACAGGTTTGGTGGTCGGCTCTGGAATACCTCTCTGGAAGGCCGCCCTGGTTGCGGTCATAACCTTGGCCATACTGGCTGTGCTTGTTGTGAAATTTGCAGTTCTTGTCAAAGAATCACCGTAATTTATGAAAAGGTACACATTGGGTATGGTTATCGGTTATGGCAGGCGAGGAGACCCTGTTGTGACAGCAAATGGAAAGATTGTGATTCTGGATGTGTACAACAAAAGACAAAAGCCAGAGATTGGTGATTATGTATGGTTCAGGATCAAGAGAGCCATCAAGGAAAATGTGTTATTTGGTAAGCTGTTGCGTGTTTGCGACAGTGTGGTGGACATCGTAACGTACAAGGATGACATACTTTTCAATATCGCTCCATCATTTCTCACTAAAAAGGAGAGGCTGCCTCCAAAGACTACCGATCTTGTCAAACACAAAGCATTTTACTTAAGCGCATTACCAAAATGTGTACAGTCAGATCTGCACATCATGCTATCGGTGCAAGGCCTTGTACCTTACTGCGAATATTCAGATCCGGATAGCCAGATATGGGCATTTTATTTTTGGAAAGAATGTGAGGACAAACTTGATATTGCTTGGAATGAGCTCTATAAAAGATATCAGAAGAAGAGTCCGCGTTGCACACATTCCTTTGCGGGTTTGTCGGTCCTCATCCTCAGAAAGGCTGGCGCTCTCATTATGCCCTGCTCGGAGAGATGCATATATCTGACCTCACACACCAGAACGGGTCTCGCCCAGAAGATGTGTCTACCAGCTCCTATATTCAACTTGGGGGGTGTTTTAAAAGGACATGTCTGGATCTGTAATTTTTTGATCTGTCTCAAAATCTCTACCACATCACTTTCTGTAAATCCTGTGCCCACTTTACCAACATAAATCAACCCCCCATCTTTATAGGCACCCAAAATCAGGGAGCCAAAAGCCTTCCTTCTTCCTGTTCCAGATGTCCAACCCACAATCACACAATCCTGGCTTTTCAGAGCTTTTATTTTGAGCCAGAGTCCGGACCGCCTCGAAACGTACGGTGAGCTAGCTTTTTTTGCCATTACACCCTCAAGTCTTCTTTTAACAACCTCCCTCCACAACATTTGACCATCCCTTGTCCAGAAACACAGCTTTACCCTATCGCTCTCCATCACGGTTCTTTCCAAAATTCCTTTCCTCTCAAGTAGAGGCTTTTTTGTCAAATCCCTTCTGTTCAAACTCAGAATGTCAAAAACAATCAGTGTTGCGGGAAAAAGTTTTGATCTCAGTCTGATTTTCAATTTCGATAGGATGTGCTCCCGCTCAGCTAAGAGGTGAAAATCGGGTCTTCCCTTTTTATCAAACACAACGATCTCGCCGTCTAATATCGCCCTTTTTGCTTTGATATTTTCAATAGGGTTTATCTCAGGATATCTGTAGGCAATGTTTGTTCCCCTTCTGTTTACAAATTTGGCCCTTTTGCCATCTTTGAAAATAAGAACTCTGGTGCCATCGAGCTTTGGCTCAAAGATCCAGCCCTTTCTGGTCAGATCGGCCTTGGTGCCCATCTGGGCCAGCATTGGGCTGTACTCCATAATTGACTATTTTTTGGCCCTTTTCCTTTTAATCGCAATTGATGCCCTCAGTGCTTCCATCAGATCCTCTGTTGGCTTTATTTCAGCTGGCTTCTCTACCTTTATTACCTTACCTTTGGCCTTCTCCTCAACCAATCTCTCAACAGCCTCTTTGTACCTATCCCTAAACTCCTCAATCTTAAATTCCTTTGTGCCCAACTGGGCTACCAGAGCCTGTGCCAGTTTTAACTCCTCTTCCCGGACAGCTACCAGCCTTTTCAGCTCCTCAAGCTCATTGATATCTCTTACTTCGGCTGCATAGTGGAGATCAACCATCACAAGCCCTCTTTTGAAAGATCTGATCGCAACCAGATGCTCCTTGTCTCTCATCACAACCCTACCAATGGCCATTTTACCAGTCACATGCAGCACTTCTTTGAACAGGGAGTATGCCTTTTCAGCCCCTTTGTCTGGTACCAGATAGTAGGACTTTGCCATAAAAATCGGATCTATCTCAGCCTGATCTATAAATTTGATGATGTTGATTCTGTGGCTGGACTCGAGTTTTATCGAAGCCAGCTCCTCCTGGCTAATTGGAATAAACTTCTCCTTCGCTATCTCAAAACCTCTCAACACATCATCCCAGGCTATTTCCTTCTTACACTTCTCGCACCACCTCCTATACCTTAGAGGTGTTTTGCAGTGACCACAGAGTAACGTAAAAGCAACAGCTCGGTCCTCTGTTGCTGTATAGACCTTAACAGGTATGTTGACAAGACCAAACGATATCGCAGTACTCAGAATCGCCCGGGGCATGTTGACAATTTGTGCTAGGATTTAAAAGATTTTATTTCTGAACAAAATCAAATTTCATCTGGTAAACATCTTCAGCCTCACCGCCAAACCATCTTTTCGAAAAGTATTTTAGATACATTTTTTTGAGAACGACATCCGGAAGATGACTGAACTTTGTCATTAGCTGCTTTTTTGCATGCTCGGGGTGTGTGGGGATG
>FWWL01002361.1_pt1 | contig 39641 bp, 35 predicted proteins | sample 2228331 | NCBI WGS metagenome assembly FWWL01 (sample SAMEA103939775, study PRJEB20133) | metagenome
CGGGTCGAGATCGGAAAAGGGAAGGTATCGTCTCAGGCGTTCCAAGGGGTTCAGCTCGCTCCTGTGAAGAACGATGAGCACATCCGCATCGGGTCACATCTTGAACTGTCTGTAGATCGATAGCGGTCCGAGCCACCGTATCTTTGTAAGTGAAAACAGCCAGCCGAAATTCCTCCAGACCCATGACAAGAATGCCGCCGCACTAACTTTTGGTCGTGCCGGTTTGTCGCCTCGTGCCGGGGAGCCCGCCAGACGCATCTCTTTGACCTCCGGGCATGCGTTTATCAGCCGCCAAACCACCGATCTCCATCTAATGATGGCCGCTTCCCGGTCGAGCCATCCGCACACGACAGAACCGAACGATCTTACCCGCCGCATCGATCTACTACCTGGCCATTTTCAAGCTGTAATCATCGGCAGGCTTGCCGGTGTCGAACCCGTTAGGACAAAGGGAAGGTATGTGTTAGGCATCAAGCACCTGGACCAGAGATATCAGTTCCTCGGGTATTTCAACATGTTCCTTGAGTGCTCGCATGATCACGCTTACCGCATGGCCCCGGATGGAAAGGCCCTCGTGCATGCCCAGAGCCTTCGCCGCTTTCTCCGCTGTCTGCTGTGCGGTTAAGCAAGCCCATTCGAAATACGAGCGCTCGAGAGCCAGCCCGACTTGTTCTTCCAAAGAAGTCGGCTCTGCCGTTTTACTCCGTGTGAGGGAAGAAGCCTTCCCTCAAAGCGTCTGCGATCCGATGTGGGTCCGGATTGTCATATGGGCGGAAGAAGTGTGGCAATGCAAGCGGTGAAAAATGCCCGAGAGACCTCCGATTGAAGGTAGCATTTCCGGGGAAAAGTGTGTCAATACGACCGATGGAAAGTAATCCGGGCCTGCGAAACCACCTATCAACCACTAAGAAAAACGGGCCTCGAGCTTTGGTCGGGCCTTTCCGTAAGCCCCTAAACAGTTCGGAGATTCCAAGAAAGGATTTTTAGGGAACGATCCATGGCGAGAAGCGGTTTGCTCGGAGTCTCCCGCGTGGCTTGACAGAATAAAATATTTGTTTTTGTATGGAAATGAGTGAGGGGAAGGGGGAAGGTGAAGAAAAAAGATCGTTTACGGCTTGCGGCGACCTGACCTATCGTTGACCCAGGATAACGAGTACCTTAAAAAGAAAACGGAGTATCGAGAGAAGGCCGATCGTCTCCTCGCACGAACCACTTCCGATATATGTTTTCGCACATGATGCGGTATCGAGTGTAAGTGGCCACGCCCTTCAGGCTTTTAAGCGCTCCAACGGACCACCCCCCTTCCCTCTTGACCGGAAGCGGGAAGAATGCGGTGCCCGGCGAGGCAAATCAGTGATGCGAATCTGTGCCTTCTTTTTGACTCGTATGGGGAGGGATGATCATGGATGAGGTTGGCGTGGGAATCACCGATTCCGCCTACGCGGAGCTGGAAGAGGCGGTGGGCAAGGATTACGTCTCTCGTGAGCCGGCGGTGCTCGACGGCTACGCTTGGCAGCCCATGGGTAACGAGGATCCTGCCAAGTGGGTGAAACGCCCGGTAGCGGTGGTCCTACCCTCCTCCGCCGAGGAGGTGCGTGAAGTGATCCGGGTGTGCAACCGCCATGGCCTTAAGTTCAAAGCATTCGCCACAGGGTGGGGTATTTTCAGCGCCGTCACCTACGACAACGTCGTCCAGATCGACCTGCGTCGAATGGATCGCATCCTGGATATCGACGAGAGGAACATGTACGCCGTGGTGGAACCGTGTGTATGCGGTGCGCAGTTACAGGCCGAGGCCATGAAGTTGGGCCTGAACACCCATATCATCGGTGCGGGGCCTGTGTGTTCGCCTCTGGCCAGCGCCACGTCGGGATGGGGGGTGGGATGGGACAGCATTTATATGAGTTACAGTGCCCGGAACGTGCTGGGGGTAGAGTGGGTCTTGCCCGACGGTGAGTTGATCAGGCTGGGAGCTTGCGGCTCCGGCGCAGGTTGGTTTTCCGGTGACGGTCCGGGCCCTTCTCTGCGTGGCCTCATGCGCGGGTCCACCGGGGCCCTGGGGGGTCTGGGGGTGTTCACTAAGGGGGCTATAAAACTCTACAACTGGCCTGGACCGCCCAGGGTGGAGACCAAGGGTATGCTCCTCGATGCGCAGGCGTCGGTCCCGGAAAACGTCAGGTTCCACCTCTGCGTCTTTCCGGACAGAAAAAGGCTGGCAGATGCCGTATACAGGATCGGGGAAACGGAGATCGGGTATCTGGCCACCAGGACGTCCATAGCGGCGTTCATATATACCATCGGACCACACCTCTTGAGAAGGATAGCCGGGACGAAACACCTGCGGCGAGTATTGAACGATGCATTAAAGGGTACCTTCGTGATCATGCTGGTGGGGAACAGCAGGGAGGAGATCGAATTCCAGGAGGCAGCACTGCAGGAGATAATCGCCGAGCACCGAGGGATGTCCATCGAGATCATGGGTACCCCGGCCATGGGGCCCATGATGCTCATGAATTTCCTAAGAGTCACGGCTATCCCCATGGTATTCAGGATGGGCGGAATCTTCAGCAGCGCCCTGGACCGCAACGAGACGTGGGACACACAGCTGGCTTGGGCGGAGATCGGAGAGGAGATAAAGCGGAAGTGGATCGCCCGCGGAGGGATCCTTGACGACCTCGGCGACAATCCCTTTATGGCTCTTTACGAGAACAACACCTGGGGACATTGCGAAGAGGTCTGGCAGTACGATGCCGGTAACCCGAGGCACCTCGAATCCCTCGCTCCTATGTTCATCGAATTCTCCATCGCCGCCATAGAAAAGTGCATGGAACCCCTGTCTTCGTGCGACGCACGCCTCCGGAAGACCATAAGCCCGATGATGGGCCACTACAACGAGTGGCAGAAGAAGATATCCCGCGCCGTGGATCCCCGTCAAGCGGCCGACACCGGGGAGTATTGCGACGAGGGGGAGTTCGATTTTACCAAGATAGAACCTGAGTTGAAGGCCAGGCTCGATCGCTTGATAGCCGAGAGGTCGTGGACGGATTGGGGACCTCCGTCCTGGTAGACGGTTCGTGGACCCATGTTGTGCGCGGATGGGGAGCAGGCTTAACGGGTGAGGGCTGTGAGACCGGAGCGCTCGCATCGACCTACGACCCCGCATGTGAATCGGAGTCCCCAGTTTTCGTTCTCGCTTTCCGATGATCAAGGCAAAGCTTCATTCCTCTATGGCTGGGAGGTATGAGTTGCGAGACAGACGTTGAACCGGGGTGAAAGCTATATGGGAGGCCGGAGGTGAGGTGCTGATGGAGAAGTGGGACGTGGTGGTGGTAGGGGCCGGTCCGGGGGGGTCTTACGCCGCCAAGACCGCGGCAGAGGTGGGCCTGAAGACGGTCTTCTTCGAAAGAGGCCGCAAACCGGGGGAGAAGAACTCCTCGGGGTGCGGTTTGGGCCAGAGGTGGTGGCGCGATTTCCCGGATGTCATGGAAGCGGTTACCAGGATGCCCTCCTATCGCAAGGTGGAGATGGTGGTGATCAACATGGTGGATGAGGACCTGCGCTTGCGCTTTCGCTGCGGAACTAACGGGTCCGATCTCTGTGCCGCACGCTTCGGAGGAAAGGGCATGGAGGGAGCCAGCGTCTACAGGAGAGACCTTGACCCCTACCTTGCCGATCTGGCGGTCAAGGCCGGAGCGGAGCTGCGTACCTCCACCCTGGTCACCGATGTGATTATGGAGAACGGGCAGGTCCAGGGAGTACGCACGGAAAGGGGCGAGGCTATATACGCCCAGGTGGTCATCGCCGCCGATGGGGCCATGTCCACAATGGCTCGCAGGTCCGGAATGCGTAACCGCTGGGGCGGAGGATGCACCAATGTCCTGCAACTGGATTACGCGTGCGACGAGGAAAAAATGGACGACGTGATCGGGGATGCCGAATGGTGCTGGTTCGGCGGCGCCGTGGGATACCAGGTAAACTTTCGTGATAGCTTCCATATATCCGTGGGCGGTGGGTGGCTGGATAGGGATTTGAAGGGATACCGAAGGCACGACGACTTGAAGTCCTTGATCGACGTGCCCGCTTTCCAGGCCATGTGCCGGGCGGTTAACGCCAGGCCCAGGGAGTTCCAGGCCCACCTGCTTCCCTGGTTGAGGAAGCCGGTGAAGTCCTATACCGGAGGGATGATGTTGGTGGGAGACGCGGCAGGTTTCCCCTGCCCTCTCGAGGCCGAGGGGGTCTGGCATGCCTGCTATTCTGGAAAGATCGCCGCGGAGACAGCCGCCTGGGCCATCTCCAAGGGTGATCTTTCCGAGAACTCCCTGCGCGAATACGAGAGGAGGTGGAAGGCCTCCTTTCTGGGAAAGGAACACGAGTTCGGAGAGGAGTTCGTGGATATTTGGGAGAGCTCCATAATGAACCGGGAGACGGCCCTGGAGCAGCTACAGTTCATGCTGGAGTTCACCATGATCCAACCGTTTTCCATCGTCTTCGATTGGGCGGATGCACACATGGACTGCTTCAACCAGCATCTTAAGCACCTCCTGGAGCTGGCCCCGCAGTTCTCCGATTTCGGCAAGACGTATATTGCTCCGCTGGCAAGGGGCATATGGCCCAGCAACGTCAAGTCGATCCTCCTCAAGATCAAACCCAGGATACCTGTTCTCAGAAACCTCTCGGATAAGAACTACTTTCGCGTATTGGCCAGGTTGTTCAAGCAGCTCGCTCCTTTTTTGGACCCGGCCGTGGAGCAGGATGCCCCTCTTCCCAGAGGGAGCCTTAAGACACGGGGAGGTGTGGAGCGGTGAGTCAGGAAAGAATCGATTTCAAGAACCTTGTCAAACGTGTGGATGCTGACAAGACGGGTGATTTCATATCCTATGACCGGGAAAAATGCAACGGGTGCGGCCTGTGCGCCTTGATATGCCCGTTCCGGCTGTGGTCTCTCCATGAGGGCAAAGCCAGGCTTGCTCCACGATACCAGGAATTATGCCTGGAATGCGCCTCTTGCTGGGAGATATGCGAGCGGGAAGCCATAGACTTCTCCTATCCCAGGGGTGGGACCGGGGTGGTCATCGAGTACGGATAGGCCTCGAGAGGGTTGGGGAATGCGCCTCGGAGGAGCTCCGGAGTCAGGCTTAGGTCCGCATTTCCATGAAAGCAGGCGCATCCGGAGGGTCTCAGAAGCCCAAGGGCCGGGGGAGGTTATAGCCGAGAACCGCAGTCGAGGGAGGCAACTTACCTGAGCAATCTCGCAGGGGAATTTTATTATCCCATATATTGCCATACATTTCCAGACTTTTACGTGAGGAGGCAAGCAGATGATGTTCCACAGGGGGAAGGGAGATGGGATGCGTTTTCGGGTATGCGGGCAGGATACTCCGGGTGGATCTGGGTACGGGGAGGTTTGAAGAACTGGAGACGAAGGATTACGCCGAAGACCTCGTGGGAGGACGGGGCGTTGCGGCTAAAATCTACTGGGACGAAGTCCCGCCTGGGATCAAGGCCTTCGACCCGGAGAACCGGCTCATATTCATCACCGGTCCACTGGCGGGAGTGGCGGGGCTGGCTGGTTCAAGATGGCAGGTGTGCGGAAGATCTCCGGCGACCAGTCCTGAACTCTTCTGTTACTCGAACCTCGGTGGAAACTGGGGATCCAGGCTCAAATCGGCCGGTTATGACGGAGTTGTGATCCATGGGGAGGCCGAAAAACCCGTGTTCCTCCTGGTCGAAGATGGGCGCGCGGAGCTGAGGGACGCATCCCGTCTTTGGGGCATGGGTGCCGCCAGGGTCAGGGAAGTCATAAAGCAGGAGCTCGGTGGTTCTACCTCGGTGGTGAGCGTGGGCATGGCGGGCGAAAACCGGGTGGTCTTCGCCAGCCTTTTAGCCGACGACGATTCCAGCGGGTCGGGTGGCCTGGGAGCGGTCATGGGGAGCAAGATGCTGAAGGCCATAGCGGTGCGGGGGAGAGGTAGGGTGGATGTGGCCCACCGGGATCGCCTGATGGGGCTGAGAAGGGCGATCCGTGCAAGCGGAAGCGGGACGGCCATACCCATGGTCATAAATCCCGGCGTGAAGCCCTTCGTCTGCCGGGGGTGCGCGAGCGGCTGCGTGAGGAGCGTGTACAGAGCCACCGATGGGAAGGTGGGAAAGGTGATGTGCCAGTCGGGCCTTTTCTACCAGAAGCGCTCGGTGGAGGACTTCGCACACCCACGAGGGAGAGTGACCGGCGCAGGGGAATGGGACGAGGAAGCCTTTAACGCCAATAGGTTGTGCGATGAATACGGACTTGATACCAACGCCGTGGAGGTTATCATCAACTGGCTCGTCGGATGCTTCCGAGCGGGAGTGGTGAGTGAAGAAAGCGTCGGCCTTCCCCTGTCCAGGGTGGGAGGCATGGAATTCATAGAAGCCCTGGTCCAGTCGATATCCCTCCGCCGGGGTTTCGGGGATGTCCTGGCCCGCGGGTGTGCGCATGCGGCAAAGGAGGTGGGGAGCGGAGCGGAGGAGATACTGAGCGGACTAACCATCAAGGCAGGCCAAGACACCGCTTATGACCCCAGGCTGTACATCGTCACGGGACTTTTTTACGCCATGGAACCAAGGCAGCCCGTCCAGCAGTTGCACGAGGTCTTCAACCCCATACTCTCCTGGCTGTTGTGGATTTACGGCCTGGAGGGTTCGTTCGCCTCCGGAAAGGTGATCCGTTCCATGGCCGAGAGGTTCTGGGGCAGCCAGGAGGCGGCGGATTTCACGACCTACAGGGGGAAAGCACTGGCGGCCAAAATGATCCAGGACAGGCAGTACGCATACGAATGCCTCATCCTCTGCAATTTCGCCTGGCCGAAAATGTTGCTGGCTCATTCCTCAGACCATGTCGGGGATCCGAGCATCGAGAGCAAGGTATTTTCAGCTGTGACCGGAAGGGATATGGACGAGGAAGGTCTCTATACCATCGGAGAAAGGGTTTTCAACCTTCAACGAGCCATCCACGTGCGGGAGGGACACGGCGGCAGGGAGAAAGACGTTCTTCCCGACCACTTTTATTGCCAGCCTCTGCAGGCGGATCACTTCAACCCCGGATGTCTTGTGCCGGGCAGGGGCGGAGACCCCGTGTCCCGTCAGGGTCAGGTGGTGGACAAAGACGAGTTCGAGGGGATGAAGGACGAATACTATGCGCTTCGGGGATGGGATGTCGCCAGCGGCCTTCAGAAGGAGTCGAAACTACGGGAGCTGGGGCTGGGATATGTCGCAAAAGGGTTGAAAAGAACGGGTTTGGTCGTGTGACTCATAGATGAGCCGAGTTGCGACTTGAGGGAGCATCTGGGGGTGTGGCCATGGAAAACGATTACGACGTGGCGGTTATCGGGTCGGGAGTCGGCGGGATCTGCGCAGCCGCATTGCTGGCACACCGGGGCTACCGGACCCTCCTGGCGGAAGGGCTGGACCGGTGGGGAGGGCGTTTATCGACGGTGGAAAAAGAGGGCTTCAGGCTTCCCACCGGTGCCATTCTGCTCCACAGGGACGGACCATTGGAAAGGGTCTTCAAGGAGGTCGGAGTGCGGTTCGAAGTGGTCAACCTCCCCAAGACCCTGCACTGCAGGGTGAAGAGCACGGATCACAGGATAACTCTGGGCAATCCCTTCACCTTTATCAATATGATGAGAAGCCTGGGAATGCCTGCTCGGGAGTCGCTCAGGGTGGGTGCGGCGCTATCCTGGGAGATAGGCAAGGCAGGCTTCCTCCGTGCTGCGGAGAAGGTCCTCAAGCATTACCTGCCCAGGGGTTCCCGTCCGACCTTTCGTGAATGGCTTTTGAAATATACCGACAACGACACCCTACACGGGATATTCGACACCGTGATCGTCGCCGTGCTTGCTTGTCGGGCATGGGAGCTGCCCGCTTCCGAGTTCTTCGCATATATGACCGGGCTCGGAACCCTGGCCGAAGCGGGTATCGCCCCACAGGGTAATCTGGAGCTCGTCAGGGGCCTCGTCCGGGTGGTCGAGAAGAACGGCGAGGCCTGGCTGAGAAGCCCGGTCAGGCGCATAGTGGTCAGCGGAGGCCAGGCCAGAGGGATAGAGGTGGAGAGGGAGGGAAAGGTCTTCACGGTCACCAGCAAGGTGGTGATAAGCGACTCCGGTCCCAGAAGAACGGTGGAGCTCGCCGGGGCTGAGAACTTCGGCATGAAGTACATTCGGGATATGAGGGTGAGGCTTCGGGCCGGACCGGCCGTGCTCGTTCTGGTGGGGAGCGAAAGGCCGCTCTTACCGGAGGATGCACATTTCATGATCATCGCAGGGGCCCGGCGCATAGTCTGTGCCGGCGACGTCTCCATCCTCTGTCCGGATCTGGCGCCGCCCGGGAGGCATCTCTCTTATTACTGTGGTTACCCCCTCAATTCCCTGGTTCCCATGGAGACGGAATGGGAAAGGGCGCAGTGCACGAGGGACCTCGAGGAAAATTTCCCGGAAATAAAGACCTGTGGCGAGGTGATCCACATGGGATTCCATGACGTGCACAGCGACTTTCCGGGCGCAAGAGCCTGGCCCGGTTATGATATGCCCGCGGAGACCCCGATCAAGAACCTGTTCAACGTGGGCGAAGGGGTAAGGGCACCCGGCTGGTCCGGGACCAACAAGGCCGCCAAAACGGCCTGGGAGGTCGCGGAGATGGCGTCAAGGAAACTGTCGAGAACCTGAAAGTCCTACGAACAAGCTTACAAGAAGCGGGAACGAAGCGTAGGATGCCCGTTTCGTGTCAGGCGCGAGGAATGGTTTCCTCGCGCTTTAACATTTTCGAAAAGAGAAAGTAACCCGGATTTAACGGTCCCGAAAAAGCCCTGAAAAGCCGCCTCCTTAATCTGAAGGAAAACAGTCCGCCAAGGATGAGGAGGTGGTATTGATGGTCACTTTGCTGCGGCGGTTAGGCCCTCCGATCATCGGTGTCCTTTTGGCCCTTCTGGTCCTCTCGCCTGTGGGTGAGGGCGGAAGGGCCCTTGCCGATGCCAGTGGCGGGAGCACGGGTGCGGGGCAGGACCTGCAAGGGGATCTGTCCGATGAGGTGGGGCACAACAAGATAGCCCTCAACTTCATCTGGGTTTTTCTGGGTGCCATCCTGGTCTTCTTCATGCAGGCCGGCTTTGCCATGGTGGAGACGGGTTTCACCCAGGAAAGAAACGCGGTGCACGTGATGATGACCAACTTCACCATCTTCGCCGTAGGCACCATGGGGTATTTCCTTGTGGGTTATGCGTTGATGTTCGGAGGTGTTGGCGCCCTGGCCTCACTTGGCGGAACGGAGATACTGGGTTCCAGGCTCGAATTGGCGGAGGGATGGTCCCTCATCGGCCTCAAGGGTTTCGCTCTCTCCGGAAAGGGGGTTTATGACGTTGGCGTCTTCCTCTTCTTCCTCTTCCAGGTGGTTTTCATGGACACCGCGGCCACCATCGTCACCGGGGCCATGGCGGAGCGGTGGAAGTTCAGTGCCTTTCTGGTCTACGGACTGTTCATGTCCATGTTTCTCTACCCGGTCTTCGGCCACTGGGTATGGGGGGGCGGTTGGCTCTCGCAGTTGGGAAAGAACCTGGGATTGGGCCACGGGTTCCTGGACTTCGCTGGTTCGTCAGTAGTGCATGCTGTGGGTGGACTTTGTGCCTTGGCCGGCGCTTACGTCATCGGTCCGCGTATCGGTCGGTTCGACAGCGAGGGTAACCCCCGACCCATTCCCGGGCACAACGTGCCCATGGCCATCATCGGGGTGATAATCCTGGTGTTCGGCTGGTTCGGCTTCAATTCCTGCAGCACGCTGAGCGGGGGCGATCTCAGGTTCGCCGTGGTCGCCGTGAACACCCTCCTCGCCGCCTGTGCCGGATGCCTGACGGCCATGTTCTATATGTGGAAGAAAGTGGGAAAACCGGATCCGTCCATGACCGCCAACGGCATGCTGGCAGGGCTTGTAGCGGTTACCGCCCCATGTGCTTTCATCCCCGCCTGGGCATCCCTGCTCATAGGTGGGGTGGCGGGCGTGCTGGTATGCGCCGGTGCGTTCGCCCTGGAGAGACGGGGAGTAGACGATCCGGTCGGTGCGGTGGCTGTGCACGGCCTCAACGGCCTGTGGGGAGTCCTGGCCCTGGGGCTTTTCGCCGACGGGACATACGGCGAAGGTCTCAACGCCGTTCAGGGACCGGTCAGGGGCCTGCTCTTCGGGGATGTCGGTCAGTTCGCAGCCCAGGTCATCGGGGCGGTGGCATGCACCATCTTCGTCCTGGCTTCGTCCTTCCTTTTCTTCAAGTTACAGGATCGACTCCAGGGCATCAGGGTGAACCCCCAGGTGGAGGTTGACGGCCTGGACCTGCATGAGATGGGAGTCTCGGCATACGGGGAAAGTGGGCGTCCGGTTTCTCCCTCTCTGCTCCCCGCCCTGCTGGACACGTCGGAGTCCGCGGTGGTCTCCGCATCCCGCTCCGCGGCCTCAAGGAGGAGGTGAGTCATGAAAAAGATCGAAGCCCTGATAAGGCCGGAGAGGCTTCCGGCGGTGATGGAGGAACTTGGACGGTTGGGCTACCCGGGAGCCACGGTGAGCGAGGTCCGGGGACACGGAAAGCAGAAGGGGCTCGCCAGGGTATGGCGTGGCTCACGCTACCGGGTGGAATTCCTGCCCAAGATCAAGCTGGAGGTGGTGGTGCTTGACGAGGACATCGGAAAAGTGGTGCGGGCTATCCTTACAGCGGCCCGCAGCGGCAGGGAAGGCGATGGCAAGATATTCATCTACCAGGTAGAAGACGCCGTGCGTATCCGTACCGGGGAGACCGGCTTTCAGGCGATTTAACCGAAACGTAATAGTCGCGAAAAGAACACGAAACATGCATATGGGAACATCGTTTGAGGAGAAGAACCCGGGGGCCGCTCTACCGGCCGATGCGGCGGAAGGGCGAAAGCGGGTGGAAGGTAGGATGGTCGTACCGGGGAGATAGGGAAAAACGAGGTCTCGGGACGGAAAAGGAGGTAGAGCCATGACCGACGGGAACAGGGAGAAGGACAAGGAGTATGTGCTCAAGATGGCGCGGGAGAACGACGTGCGGTTCATCCGCCTCTGGTTCACGGACATCCTGGGCTTCCTCAAGAGCTTCGCCATCACCATAAGCGAGCTGGAGGAGGCCCTGGAGGACGGGATGGGCTTCGACGGTTCCTCCATCGAGGGCTACGCCCGTATCGACGAGAGCGACATGGTCGCCATGCCCGACCCCAGCACCTTCGCCATCCTCCCCTGGAGGCCGCGGGAGCACAACGCCGTGGGGCGCATGTTCTGCGACATCCTCCGTCCGGGGGGCGAGCCATACGAGCGCGATCCCCGGTACATCCTCAAGCGCAACCTGGCCCGGGCGGCGGAGATGGGTTACACCTTCTACGTGGGGCCAGAGCTGGAATTCTTTTACTTCAAGTCGCCGGAAGCCCCGGAGGTGCTCGACCGCGGCGGCTACTTCGACCTCACCCCCCTGGACGTGGCCAGCGACCTGCGGCGGGACACGGTCATCGCCCTGGAGGAACTGGGGATCGGCGTGGAGTACAGCCACCACGAGGTGGGCCCCAGCCAGCACGAGATCGACATGCGCTACACCGACGCCCTGACCATGGCCGACAACGCCATGACCTTCCGCATGGTGGTCAAGGAGATAGCCATGCTCAACGGCGTCTACGCCACCTTCATGCCCAAGCCCCTGTTCGGCGAGAACGGCAGCGGCATGCACACCCACATGTCCCTTTTCCAGGGGGACCGCAACGCCTTCTTCGACCCCGACGATCCCCATCACCTGTCCGACGTGGCCAAGAAGTTCATCGCCGGTCTTCTGCGCCACGCCCCGGAGATAACCCTGGTTTGCAACCAGTGGGTCAACTCCTACAAGCGCCTGGTGCCCGGATACGAGGCCCCCGTCTACCTGACCTGGGCGGTGCGCAACCGCTCGGACCTCATCCGGGTACCGGAGTACAAGCCGGGGAAGGAAAAGGCCACCCGAATCGAGTTCCGTTCCCCCGACCCGGCCTGCAACCCGTATCTGGCCTTCGCCTGCATGCTGGCGGCGGGCCTGGAAGGCATCGTCAACGATTACGAGCTGCCGCCCATGGTGGACCGCAATGTCTATGAGATGAGCGAGGAGGAGAGGAGGGAGTTGGGCATCGGCCAGCTCCCTGAGGACCTCTACGAGGCCATCCAGATAGCCGAGAAGAGCGAGCTCCTGCGCAGGACCCTGGGAGACCCCGTTTTCGAGACGCTCATCGAGAACAAGAAGATCGAGTGGGAGCGCTACCGCGCCCAGGTGACCGAATGGGAGATGCGCCAGTACCTGCCGGTGCTCTGAGCCTGACGGACGCGGAGGGAGGGCGGGCTCTCGTCCGCCTTTCCCTCCTGGCGCACAGGGCATGGAGGTGCCGGGGACACCGTCGGGAGGGGAGCCCGGGGCGCGGCGGAGTCCACGGTAAGGCCCGGCAGCGCCAGGTTCCCGGTATGGTTGCCCATATGGGGCGTATTTGACCCGGAGGGGGATGGGGATGATCAGGATAGCCCTGGCCCAGATAAACACCACGGTGGGGGATTTTCCGGGTAACCTCCGACAAATGATCCGGCGCGTCCGCGAGGCCGAAGAAAGGGGTGCGGACCTGGTCTGTTTCCCGGAGCTGGCCCTCTGCGGCTATCCGCCGGAGGACCTGGTCCTCAAGCGGGACTTCGTCGAGGAGAGCCAGCGGGCCGTCGAACGGCTGGCGGAGGAGATCGGGGATGTCCCCGTGGTGGTGGGCGCGCTCCATTTCGAGGGGGACCTCTTCAACGCCGCGGCCGTGCTGCGGGGCGGGAAGATCCTGGCCTGGTACCACAAGAACCTGCTCCCCAATTACGGGGTGTTCGACGAGAACCGCTATTTCGCCCCCGGAGAGGAAGGCCTGGTCCTGGATGTTTACGGCATCCGGGTGGGCATAACCATCTGCGAGGACATCTGGTATCCGGGCGGGCCGCTGGAGAGCGAGGTGGCCCGCGGGGGCGCGGAGGTGGTGGTGAACCTCTCCTCCTCCCCCTACCAGAAGGGAAAGCACCACCTGCGGGAGAGGATGCTCCTCTCCCGGGCCTCCGACAGCCTGGCCATCCTGGCCTACGTCAACGGTGTGGGCGGGCAGGACGAGCTGGTCTTCGACGGCGGTTCCATGGCCGTCCATCCGGAGAGGGGGAGGCTCGCCTCCGCTCCCCGCTTTCGGGAACACCTCCTTCTCTTCGACGCGGATCCCTCGGGGCTCCGGGGGAGGCGGATAACCGCTCCCCTGCACAGGTACGCACGCCGGGGCGCTCTCCTCGGGACGGCGCGGGTCCTGGAGATCGGCGGACGAAGCGGTCCGCCGTCGGGAGAGCGCCCTCCCCTTCCCCTGGAGGATACGGCCGACGTGGGCGAGGAAGAGGAGGTCCTGCAGGCTTTGCTGCTCGGCCTTGGGGATTACGTCCGCAAGAACGGTTTCCGGGAGGTGGTGGTCGGGCTATCGGGAGGGGTGGACTCCTCACTGGTAGCTGCCCTGGCGGTCATGGCCCTGGGGGAGAGGAGGGTGCACGGCGTTTTCATGCCCTCGCGCTTCACCTCCGACCTTTCGCGCCAGGGGGTGGAGAGGCTGGCAGGGGCGTTGGGCATCGAACTGGAAGAATATCCCATAGAGGGGATCATGGAGTCCTACCTGAACCAGGCCGGGGACTCCCTGCGCGGGGAACGGGAGGCCCTGGCCCTGGAGAACCTGCAGGCCCGCATAAGGGGGAACATCCTCATGGGCATCTCCAACGCCCGGGGATGGCTGGTGCTGGCCACGGGCAACAAGAGCGAGCTCTCCATGGGCTACTGCACCCTTTACGGGGATATGGCCGGCGGTTTCGCGGTGATCAAGGACCTCCTCAAGAGCGAGGTATACCGTTTGTGCCGTTACATCAACCGAAGGGAGGGCAGGGAATTAATACCGGATAAGGTGATCTCCAGGGAGCCCACGGCGGAGCTCCGGGAGGGCCAGAAGGACGCCGATTCCCTGCCCCCGTACGAGGTGCTCGACCCCATCCTAGAGGATTACATCGAGAACGGGCTCACCGCGGAGGAGATGGTCCGCAAGGGACGCGACAGGGCGCTGGTGGAGGAGGTGATCCGCCGCGTGGACGCCAACGAGTACAAGCGGCGACAGGCGCCGGTGGGCATCAAGATCACCCCGCGTGCCTTCGGGCGCGACTGGCGGCTCCCCGTATCCGTCCGCCGCTCCGAAACGGGTCCTCTAAGTGATACGTGACCGCCGTGGGGCCCGCCGTCAAAGGGGATCAGAGGTCGGACGGCGATCCCGGACTCCGCCGACCGCCGCGTCGCTTCCGCCTGCGGGGTCTCGCCGGTGGAGTCATTGAAGAAAAGGCGACCCCGGACTCCGCCGACCGCCGCGTCACCGCTTCAGTCGCCGGGGCCCCGTCACTTCTTGCGCACCGGGAACCGGAGCTCGGTGATCAGCTCCTCCTCCGACCTCACGGTGATCAGGTCGTTGTGAAAGACGGCCTCCCCGGGCCCCATGAGCTCGTAGCCGTTCTCGGCGATCCAGCGCATGAGCTTCAGGAAGGAGTCCTGCACCCCGGAATGGGGTCCCCTGTGCACCAGGTAGGCCACCTCCCGGGCGGGGACCGTCTTCAACCCCGCCTCCCCGGTCTCGGCCATCCTCTTGATCTCCTCCGGCGGCTCGAGCGGCCTCATGTCCGACCTCCTTGAACCTTGCTTTCAGCTCTACGCTGACGCCCGCCGAGCCCGTTCGGGGCGGCTGTGGGCGGCGTTTCAGCCGGCCCCCGCCACCGTCCGGGCCGCGCAGCGGCGCATTTGTATTCTACACTCCCTCCCGGTTCGCCGCCTCGGGCGGATGCGCGGCGGCGCAGACGGGGCGTGGGCGCCGGCCGAGGGGTTCTATCATCGCAGGGACTCCAGGAAGGCCTCCAGGCGGGTGGAGATCTGGCCCTCCTGGTACTCCCGCGGGTCCACGCAGTCCCCGTCGATGAGCAGGACGGGGACGCCCCTTTCCTGGAGGGCCTTCTTCACCAGCGGAGCGCTGGCGCAGCTCTGGCGGCATCCCCAGTGGTTGAAGTGGATGGCCCCGTCCACGCGGTATTCCTCGGCCAGCGCGGCCAGGTGGGAGGCCCTCCTCGACGCCGGCCCCACCAGAAAGTGGCTCTCCAGCTTGGCGGCCAGGGAGAGAAAGGGTTCTCCGGGGTCCATGGGCTCCCAGGTGGCATGGGTGTATTCCTCGCAGACGATGCGGGCTCCGTGCTTTTCCATTATCTGGAATAAAGACTGCGCGTACCAGGGCTTGAGGTGCATCCACATGAGACGGAGGGAACGCGGCCCCCGGCAGCCGCGCTCGCGCAGCTCCTCGGCCAGCAGGCGGTAGAACTCCACTCCGGCCTCGCTCCCCATGCACCCCGCCAGGACGCTCAGGTTGCCCATGGCGTCCTTGCCGTCCAGCGTGCAGTCGTCACGCTTGCGCATCTCCTCCACCTCTCGGAGGAAGGACAGAGCCCGGTTGGAGAGCTCCAGAGCTCTGGCCAGCCCCCGCAGCATCCCCTCCCTGCCGAGCCCGGCGATGCGCGACAGTTCCGCGGCCGCTTCTTCGAGCTGGACGGCCAGAAGGGAGAGGCCTTCCTCCCGACCGGGCAGGGGCACGTCCACCACCAGGTGGGGCACGCCGTACAGCTTGGAGAGGTAGGCGAAGGAGAGCACCGCCGAATCGCAGGGATAGTTCACGGAGAGGAGCAGGTCCGGACGGGGCAGGAAGCCCTCCACCGCGCAGCCCAGGAGGCAGCGGTGGTAAGAGCAGGCGTCGCTGGAGAACTCCTCCTCCGCGGCCCGGTCTATGAAGCGGGGGGCCAGGCCGGCCGAGGCGGCCACCGCGGCGGCCATCTCCGGATAGAAGGGCAGGCAGCCCAGACCGTGGATCAGCTCGCTGGGGACCAGGAGGTTGCACCACACCACGGGGGCCCTCCCCAGGTAGGCCTCCCTGGTGGTGCGGATGAAGTGGGTCAGGGACACGCGGTCCGCCTTCCACTGGGGGCGGTTCAAGGGAGAACGGGCCAGGCTTTCCACCGTTTTCCAGAAAAGCCGGGAGCGAAAGAGGTCCGGTGAGAGCCTCTCCAGATACCGTTCCTTTATCTCCTCCAGAAGATCCATATCCTCGCTCACCTCGAGTCGTTTACGGGTGCAATAGGCGATGGTCTCCGGGTTATTCTAGGAAACCCATGCCCCTCCCTCACCTCCCGCTCTTTATCCAGCCCCCTGCGGGTGTTCCGGAGCTGTTACCGGACTCCGCGTCCTCCCTATCCTCGCGCAGTTCATCACCTCTTCTTGCCCGGTGGGGACGGCCTGCGTCTCGGCCACCTTTCCAGGCCGTCCTCCCTGGCGGTTTCCCTCCCCGCGGCCTCCGGTTGCTTTCACGCCTCGGCTTGAGCCCTCTCCCGAGGCGCTCCCTTTTCCGCGGCCCGCGGAGGAGCCGCCTCTCTGCCTGCGCCCTCCGCTTCCGGTCCCACCCGACCGTCCCGCTTTCACGGAGTGGATGGGTCTTCAGCCGATCATCTCCAGAAAGGCCTCCACGCGGGTCAGCAGCTGCCCGGCGTGGCCGTCGGCGTAGTCGCTCTCCAGACGGAGGACGGGCACCGCCTCGCGGCGCAGCCTCTCCCGGAGGAGGGGGTAGTCGTAGAGATAAGAATCGCAGAACTTGAGGGTGGCGTATATCACCCCCTTGGCCCCCGACTCCCTCACCCTCTCCAGCAGGAGCCGGTAACGGCGCTCGCCGTCCGCCATCCTGGCGCAGGGATGGCGGTCCATGTACCGCGCGGCCAGCGCGTCCAGTATCCGGGGGATGTCCTCCCCTTCCACCTGAGCTTCGGCGGTGAAGGGGCGGTCCCCGTTGCACAGGTCCGCCCAAACCACGCGAGCCCCGGCCTTTTCCAGGAGGGAGACCATTCCCCGCGGGTTCAGCAGGTTGCCGCTGAGGACCACGGGGACGCCGCTACCTGCGTCTCGAGTCCCGGAAAACTCCATTGGCGAGCAGTTCTCCTGGACGGCCTGGGCCAGTCCCACCCGGGCCGCACCGGTCAGGCCTTCAGCCGACCGGAGGTAGGAAAGGCGCACCTCTTCCCATTCCCGGCAGGCCTCCAGGAGGTCCCCGGCTTCCACCCTCACCCCGGCGTGATCCTCGAGGGAGCGCAGCAGGCGGCCGAACTCAAGGGCGAGCATCTCCCTTCCGCGTCCGTGAGGTTGGCGAGGCAGGTCCATGAGGAGGCAGAGCGACTCGGGGAAAAGGTCTCTCCAGGCGTCGAAAAGCCGACGCATCCCGTCGCAGCAGTTGACGAAAACGGCGTGGTGCGGCGCTCTACGCCCCATGGCCTGGGCCAGGCAGGCCCGCACGTAAGGGCAGAGCGCAGGGTGGAGGTGGGTATCGGCGGCCTCCAGGCCGTACGGGTCGCCGAAAAGGCGCACGGGTAAAAAGCCGGCGGCCAGCAGTATCTCCACCGGTGTGTAGGCACAGAACCAGCCTATCTCCCGGTCCTCCCTCCCCGGTCCCCTCACGCGCACCTTCCCTTATCTCCCTCTCTCCTGCCTCGCGGGCGGGAAGCGCCGTCTTTCCTCCACCCGCCCCTGACCACCGGTTTGCAGGCCCGGGACCGGCCTGTCTCCCGGTCCTCCCTCTCCGGTCCCCTCACACGCACCCCGGAGCGGTGTGGGCTCACGCGTTCCGGCCGTGGTGCGGACCCGCCCTCACTCCCTTCTCCTCCGGAGACCACCCGGAGCCGTCTTGCGTGGGGAGCGCGGTCGCACGGGGGCGCGGCCGCCGCCTCCCTCGGAGGAAGCTCCCCGCGCTTCGGGGGACGGTCCTCGATGGATGATGATAACATCCCCGCGGGGTTTTCCGGCAGGTATACGTGCCGCACGCAGGGAGGACCGTCCCTCCGGGGGTTCGGCTCCTTCCCTCCGGGAATTAGTCTCCCGCTCCGCCACGAAGTCCCCTCCGGATGACCGCCGTTAATCGGCTTCCGCGGCGGGTATATTATATTCGGCGTGGACTGGCGCATCTTCCGCCGCTCTGTCCACCAAAGGGCGGAGGGACAGCTCCGCAGCTGCAGGCGGCTGCCGGGAAGGGGACGCGCGGCGGCTGCGAAGCGCGACGAGCGGTGGATGTGCAGGAGGAAGTCCCCGCGGAGCGGGGCCACGGTGACAAGGGAGGAAGGGATGGACAAGTACGAGTGCACGGTGTGCGGTTACGTCTATGACCCGGAGAAGGGGGACCCCGACGGCGGGATCGAGCCGGGGACCGCTTTTGAGGACCTGCCGGAGGACTGGGTCTGCCCGCAGTGCGGAGCTGACAAGGACATGTTCGAAAAGATCTGAACCGCGGGTAGCGGGCGCGCTCAAAGGCCGGACGCCTCGTCACGGCGTAGCCTCGAGGCTCCGGGCGCCTCCATCCGGGCGGGGACGAGGCCGCGTTGTGCTGCGGCCGTGGGCACCGTGCGGTGGGGAAGGGCGGGGCGGCTTTTGCGGAGCAAGCGCATTCCCTGCGGGGTCCGCGGAAGCGGGCCCGCTGGGGATGCACGGCGTCCGTGAGTCTCCCGGGTCCACCTGGCCGATGCGCCTCGGCGCGGCGGCCGCGGCACGGACCGTGGCGGTCAGGGAGGACCGGACCTTTTCGAGGGGTGGGTCGGGGAGGACAGGGGCGCGAGAGGAAGGCTTCCGGGGCGTCTGACCGGCAGGCCGGTCCGGGCCGCGAGCCCGGACCCCGCAAGGAAGCCGAACGACCTGGCGGCGAGGGTATGGAAAGGAGGTTGGCATGCGGCCGGTGGAGATAGGGGAAGGCGTTCACTGGGTGGGTGCCCTGGACCCGCAGCTGCGGGTCTTCGACATCATCATGAAGGCGGACCACGGCACCACCTACAATTCCTACCTGGTCACGGCGGGGGACAGGGCCGCCGTGGTGGACACGGTCAAGGCTCCCTTCTACGAGGAATTCCTGGAGAACGTGAGGTCCCTGGTGGACCTCCGCGATATCTCCTACGTGGTCGTCAACCACACGGAGCCCGACCACTCCGGGTCCCTGGACCGCTTCCTGCGCGACGCGCCCAACGCGCGGGTGGTCTGCGACCGGCAGTGCCGGAACTTCGTCCGCAACATCCTCAACCGGGATGTGGATCCCATCCTGGTGCAGGACGGCGACACCCTGGACCTGGGAGGGGGAGCGGTGATGCGGTTCGTCCACGCGCCCTTCCTGCACTGGCCGGACACCATGTTCACCTACCTGGAGAAACAGGGGATCCTCTTCACCTGCGACTTCCTGGGGGCCCACTACTGCGATGACCGCCTGTTCGACGACCTGGTTGACGATTACTCGCACGCCTTCGAGTATTACTACCTTGTCATCTTCCGGCCTTTCAAGAAATACGTGCTGGAGGCTCTGGACAAGATCGAGGGCCTGGACCTGAGGGTGATCGCGCCCAGCCACGGTCCGGTCCTGCGATCCGACCCCCGTGCCTACATGGAGAAGTACCGGCAGTGGAGCTCAAGGCCTCTTCCCGGCGAGGAGAAGAGCCTTCTGGTATTCTATGCCAGCGCTTACGGGAACACCGCCGCTCTGGCGGAGAAGATCGCCGAGGGGGCCCGCTCCGAGGGAGCCCGGGTGGCGGTCATGGATGTGGCCGCCACCGATCTGAACCTGATGATCGACCGCATCGAGGCCGCGGACGGCATCGCCGTAGGCTCGGCGACCATCAACGGGGATGCCGTGGAGCCGGTGTGGTTCCTGCTCTCCCACCTGGCCACCCTCAACCTGAAAGGTAAGGTGGGCGCCGCTTTCGGCTCCTACGGGTGGAGCGGAGAGGCCCCCAAGCTCATAGCCGAGAGGTTGAGGGGGCTGAAGTTCAAGGTCGAGGAAGAACCCCTGCGCGTCAACCTGGTCCCCACCGAGGAGGACCTGGAGAAGGCGGTGGAGCTGGGGAGGAGACTTGCCCGTGCCGTGGGCGCCGGGAGCGGCTGAACGCCCGTTCGCCTATCTTTAGGGCCCGGTGCTCGGAGCACACTCGTTTCCCGACACGGTCGCGGCGACTGCGGACAGGCGGGGAGCCCTCCTGCCCTCATGAACCGTGTACCGAGCAAACCACCCGGCCGCCGGTGATGGAGTAGGTCCCCCCGGAGGGGCATGCGGGGGTGCTCTGCAGAAAGTCGGGCACCAGCTGCTGGATGGAGGTCGGCGTCTGGCCTTTTATGGCCTGATATTGCCTTATCGCGGAGGAGATGGTGCTGCGATTGGCGGCGCAGGCGGAGGCCTCGGCCTGTCCCAGGGGGGCAACCGCCCCTCCCCCGGCCGCCCCGGTTTCACCGGCGGGCTCGTTCCCACCTCCGCACCCCACCACCGGGAGCAGGAGCAGTGAAGCCGCGCAAACAAATAAAAGCATGAGGAGGACGACCCTTCTCATCCTCACCTCCCGGAACCTCCCGCGCGATCGCCGGCTCACCCAACCGCTCCTTGAGCCTCCCGACGGCGTCCCGCTCCCGGGAGTCCTCCCGCGCCTGCCCCACGCAACGCGCTGGTCGTCGGTCGGGTTCAGGCCTGCCCGGTCTCCCGCTCCCGGATGGCCCGCACCAGCATCTTCTTCGCCGCGTGGTTTATGATGCTGGGTGGGTTTTCCAGCACCGCCGCCCGCCATTCCTCGAGCGGGCGGTCCGCCTGGCAGAAAGCCTCGTAGAGGGCCTCCTGGAGAACGGACAGGTTGGGCTCTATGTAGATCTCGTATATGTAGCGCTGCGGTCCGGAGAGCTGCTCCACGTCCTTGGAAAGGACTTCCATGAACTCCCGCTTGATGCGTTTTTTCCGGTTCCGGACGTAATAGTCGTTCAGCACCTGAAGAAAGTCCACCATTCCCGCGCCCTCCCGTCTGGCCCTTTCCGGGCTCCCAGAGATGCGGCGCCCGACCTCGAGGTCGGGTGTCAGTCGGCCGCGCCGTTTTCGCGTCGTCTGCCCACAAAATCGGCAGCTCCCGCGCAGCCCTTTAGGAGGTGGCTGGCGGGGGTCTCCCCGTGCGCCGCTACACCGCCGACCTCCCCGGGATGCGGTCCGGGGAAGGAAGGAAAAGCCGGGGAAGGCCCGGCCTCCCCCGGCTCGTCTCTGGTGGAGCCGATGGGATTTGAACCCACGACCTCTGCCGTGCGAAGGCAGCGCTCTCCCGCTGAGCTACGGCCCCGGGCAGGGTTTATTTTATCAGACGGAGCGCCTTCCCGCATGGGCGGGCGGTTGACCGTCCGCCGGCCTTGTCCTCTTGCGGAGATGCATGCTCGTTCGTCCCCATGCTCCGTGCCCGGCGAGGAGATACCGGTGTATCATTACCCTTACCGGCATCTTCCGCCGGGTGGGCGGGAACGGCATGGTGTAGGTGAAGGAGCGACGGGAATGGCCCCACGGGGGAGGTACTGGGAAAGGCGCTTGCGGGAAGCCGGGGCTGGGGGCAGAGTCGGCCGCGGAAAACATACGGGCCTGCGCCTCGCCGCCGTCCTCATCCTCTCCCTGGTCCTCGTGGCGCCGTTATCGGCCTCCTGCGGAGGGAGAGAGACCGCCGCGCCGGGGAAGGCGGAGGGGGAGGCGGGGGCCCCCGACACCTCTCCGGAGCCGCGCAACCGTTTCTCCTTCCTGGTGTGCGGCGACCCCCACGGCCGCACCGACCTGCTGGCCGAGGTCATAGCCCAGGCCCGGGAGGGGGAGTTCCTGGTCGTGGTAGGGGATATCACCACCGGCAAGGGGGTGGAGGAGATGCGGGGGATGAAGGATTTCCTCGACCGGAGTGGGGTGGCCTATCACCTCGTCCCCGGGGACAACGACATGCCCGGCGGCTCCCTCGCCGCCTATCAGGAGGTTTTCGGCGCCGATCATTACTCCCTGGATTTCCAGGACGCCCACCTCGTGTTCCTGAACAACGCGGTCCCGGGGACGGGATGTCCGCCGCAGGTGCTCTCCTGGCTGAGGGAGGATCTGGCCCGGGCGGCGGGAAAGCTGGTCATCGCCTTCGCCCACGTGCCTCCGGGGGCGCCGGTGGACATGGGGAAGGAGGGGTTCGACGCCCGGGAGGTGGGGAGCGGCCAGGAGATGAAGGACGCCCTGGCCGCCGCCGGGACGCCGGTCATCTACTGCGGGCACCTCCACGCCTACATGCTCTACGCATCAGGGCCTCCCCGGGTGGTGGTCACCGGGGGAGCGGGGGCTCGCCCGCACCTTTCCCCGGAGGCGGGCGGTTTCCATCATTTCCTGAGGGTCTACGTGGAGAACGACCAGGTCCGGGAGGAGGTCATCCCCCTTTGAACCAAATGCCGGAGCGACGGGCCTTGCCGCTCCTCACGGATGCCCCGTCCGCCTGCTCCGAAAAGGGCCGCCGGGGCAGGGGGCCGGACGAGGGACCGAGGGAGTCGGTAGGTGCCGTCAGCCGGGAGGAGGCCGTCCCCCTTTGAGCCTCCGGCAGCGGGCTGCCGGGCTCCCGGGCTCGGCATGGGCGGGGGGAGAGGTGAGAGGAGGGAGTTGCCGGGTCCCCGAAAAGGGGAAGACCCCGTCGGGGGGAACGGGGTCTTGAGTCTGGCAGCTAGTTCGCTTGCGCCCTTTCGAGGGAATTGCCGGTAAACTCATGGGGGACACCTAGCTACCGTTTCTATTATCGGATATTCCTTCCGGGACTTTAGGGTCGTTTTGGGGAATTTTCCGGGCGGTTCTCCCGAAGCGGCCGGCCCTGCGCTCCCGGGAAAGTCCTCCTCGGGGCGGCGGCCGGGGGCTCCGGGGGACCGGCCTTCAGATCCCGAGCATGTTCCTCAATACGGCGGCCTGGCGCCTGGAGACCGGGATCCGGGTCTCCTTCCCGTCCTTGAGGGTCACCACCATGGCGTTGCGGGACAGCCTGATGATCTGGTTTATCTTTTTCAGGTTCACGATGTAGCTGCGGTGGGTGCGGAAGAAGTGGCGGCTGTCCAGCATCCTCTCCAGCTCCGCCAGCGTGTAGGTGGTGAGATAGGACTCGTCGAAGGTGTGGATGTTGGCGTATTCCAGCTTGGTGTCCACGTAGTAGATGTCGTCCATGGGGATGAGCATTATGGCCTCTCCCCTCTGGACTGGTATCTGGTCGAGGGCGGCCCTGTCCCTAACCCCCTCGGCGGTCATGCGCCGCGCGCGCCCCACCCGGTCCAGGATGACCTTGACCCGGGCGGCCAGCTCCAGGGGGCTGAAGGGCTTGGGCACGTAGTCGTCGGCTCCGCCGCGGAGGCCGATCACCTTGGACCTCTCGTCGTCGATGGCCGTGAGCATGATCACCGGTATGTCCCGGGTGGTCTCGTCGGATTTGAGGCGCATGAGGACCTGCCAGCCGTCCAGCTTGGGCATCATGACGTCCAGGATGATCAGGTCGGGCTGGACCTCCTCGACCATCTTCAAGCCCTCTTCCCCGTCCGCGGCCAGGAAGACCTCGTAGTTGTCCAGGCGGAGGTTGAGCTCCACCACGTTGGAGATGGCCGGGTCGTCCTCTATGAGGAGGATGCGGTGCCTGTGGTCCTCGACCATGCCTTCCTCCGCTACCTTCTTCCGGAAAACGCCTCACCCTCGGGCCAATAAGAATTTCGTCATCGCCCGCGCCGTCCTTAACAGACGGCGCCTTCTCCGGAGGGCCTTTTGGCGGGCGGCGGCATGGGGCGGGGCAGGCCTTTAACCGGCTTGCGGGGCGGTGAGATCTGCGCACTGCGCACCACCGGGCCTTCGATGAACGCGCACCCGGGCTGTTTCACCCGGCCCCGAGGAAGCAGGGCCGACCGAAAGAAGGGCGTTGGCGTCCGAGGGGGCCCCGAGCATCCTCACTTGGTCCGCCGGTCGATGAAGTAGGTTGCAACCTCCATGGACTTGGCGTATTTGAGGGTCTCCTTGGCTATCTCCCCCACCTCCCAGTGGGTGGATATCCTCCTCTTCTGGTTGCTGGCCACCCCGATGCTCAGGGTCATGATGGGGATGTAGTTCTCCTTTCCCACCCGGTCGATGAGTATGGAATAGCCGCGCCGGAGGTCCTCCTCGTGGTAGAAGGAGGGCACCTTTTCCTCGAAGGCGGAGATTATCTCCTCGGCGATGCGGGAGGCCTTCTCCGGGGTGGTCAGGATAACGAAGTCGTCACCTCCGCCGTGCCCGATGAAATCGTCGAAGTTGCCGGAGCGGCGGACGGTCTCGTCGATCACGGAGGCCAGTTCCCGGATCACCGTGTCTCCCTGGGGGAACCCGTAGATCTCGTTGTAGGGCTTGAAGTTGTCGATGTCCACGTAGAGGGCTGCGAATTTGAGGTTCTTGGCCAGGCGGCGCTTGATCTCCGCCTCGATGGATATGGTGCCGGGCATTCCGGTGAGGGGACTCACGTCCCGTTTCTGCTTGGCCCGGATGAGGTTTATGGCAATGCGCGCCACCAGGTCGGAGAAGTCGAAGGGCTTGGTGATGAAATCGTCCGCCCCGGCCTCGATGCTGGCCACCTTGTCCTGGGCCTGGGTCTTGGCGGAGAGCATGACCACGGGTATCTGGTTGGTCCTCCCGTCGGCCTTGAGGCGCCGGCACACCTCCAGGCCGTCCATCTCCGGCATGAGTATGTCGCAGAGGATGAGGTCCGGTTTCACCTCGTGCACCATGCGCAGGGCCTCCCGGCCTTCCTGGGTGGTGAAGACCTCGTATCCCTCCACCTCCAGGTTGAAGCGGATGATATCCAGGATGTTCCTCTCGTCGTCCACCACCAGGATCCTTACCGGATGCTTGGGCTTCTCCACCGCCGGCCCCCCTCTTTCTCCGCCCTCAGACCACGTCCCTCCCGGCCTCCGGGGCCGCCTCCCGGGCTCCGCCCGCGGTATCGTGAAGGAGGGGGAGGGTGAAGTGGAAGGTGCTCCCCTTCCCCGGTTCGCTCTCCACCCATATATTCCCCCCGTGGGCCTCCACGATGCTTTTGCTCACGTAAAGGCCGAGCCCGGTCCCGTAAACCTCGCGCGTGGAGCGGTTGTCCACGCGGTGGAACTTCTCGAAGACGTGCGGTAGGTGTTCGGGGGGAATGCCCACGCCGGGGTCGGTCACGCTGCATCGCACCATGCGGTGCTGCCTGCTTATGTTCACCCTCACCTCGCCGCCCCGCGGGGAGTACTTTATGGCGTTGTCCAGGAGGTTCACCAGCACCTGCTCTATCTTGTCCGGGTCGGCGAGCACCCTGGCGGTCTCGCACTCCGGGATCAGGGTGAGCACGTGCCTGGGGGATTGCGATTCCAGCTTGCCCATGACGATCTCCGCCAGCTTGACCATGTCGAATTCCCGCTTCTTGAGCTCCAGCCTGCCGGACTCTATGCGCGACACGTCCAGGAGGTCGGAGATGAGCCGGGTGAGCCGGTCGGTCTCCTCCTCGATGATCCCCAGGAACTGCTGACGGGTCTCCTCGTCGAAGTCCACGTCCCGTCGGCGCAGTGTGGCCGTGTAGGCCTTTATGGAGGTGAGGGGGGTGCGCAGCTCGTGGGACACCGTGGAGACGAAGTCGGATTTGGCCTGCTCCAGCTCCCTCAGGGTGGTCACGTCCCGGATGATGGCGATGATGCCCAGGCTGTCCCCCGGCTCCGCCTCGATGAGGGAGGTCTCCACCTCCAGGACCTTCCTCTCCGGGCCCTCCAGGCGGATCTCCTCGGCCATCTCCTTTCCGGAGTTCAGGCTGCGCAGAAAGAGGTTGGCCAACGCGGGGATGCGGATGACCTCCTTCACGTGGCGTTGCTCCACGTAGGGGAAGGGCGGTAGGTTGAGTATGCGCTCCGCCGCGGAGTTCACCAGGATGACCCGCGCCTCGTTGTTCACCGCGATGACCCCGTCGGCTATGGAGTAGAGCATGGCCTGGGTGCGGCGCTGGTCCTCGCTCATCATGCGGTAGAGGTTGGCGTTCTCCAGGGCGATGGCCGCCTGGCTGGCGAAGAGGCTGAGCAGCCTCTGGTCATCATCGCCGAAGGAGCGTTCCCCGGGGGAGATGGCCACCTCCAGCACCCCGGTAGTCATTCCCCGCCAGGTTATGGGCACCGCGAGGTAGGACAGGGGTCCGCGCATGTCCTCCCCCCAGGCTCCGGCGTGGCGGGGTTCCACCCTGGCCAGGCGCAATGGTTCCCCGGAGGCCGCGGCCTTGCCCGCGTAGTATTCGCCGGGGCGGAACGACCGCCCGGCGTAATCGGAGTCGAGGCCTTGGTGGGCCCTCACCCGGAAGGAACCATCCTCCTCGCGCAGGGAGAGGACGCCGATGTCCGCGCCGACCAGCTCCACCGCTTTTTCCAGCAGGAGATCGGGGAGGTTCTCGGTGTCCATGTCCCGGGCCAGGGAGCGGCCCAGCTCGTAGAGAGCGGATTGCTCCTCTACCCGGCGGGCGATGAGGAGGAGGAGGTCGTCGCGGATCTCCTCCACCTTCACCCTCTCCGTGATGTCGTCCAGGATTATCACCCATCCCGCGGCGGGTTCGTACTCCGCCCGGATGGGAGACAGGCGCACGGAGAGGGTGCGTTCCGGTGCGCCGGCCAGGCGCGCCTCGAAGCTCACGCCGTTCCTCGCCGCCTCCCTGTCCCCCGTCTGGAGGTGTCTCAAGAGGGGCTCCGCGTCCAGGAGGGCCTCCTCCAGGACCTTCCTCAGGGGTGTCTGCGGCGGCAGGTTCTCCCGGCCGAGCAGGTCCCTTGCCGCCTGGTTGGCCATGACCAGCCTTCCCGAGGCGTCGCACACCAGAAGGCCGCTGCTCATGCTGCTGACGATGACCTCGCTCCTGGAGAGGACCATATGGTAGAGCTCGGAGCGGGCTATGGCCGAGGCGGCCAGGTTGGATACGGTGACCAGCAGCTGGACGTCCTCGTCGGAGAAATGATGCGGTGAGGTGCTGGCGAAACAGAGGACGCCCATGAGCTCGCCGCCCATGAGGATGGGGGCCGCCAGAAGGGCCTCCACCTTTCCCTGGGCGGGGCTGCAGGCCGCGGGATTGCGCCCGCCGCCTTCCTTCAGGAGCAGAGGCTTCTTTTCCTGGGCCACCCTCCCGATTATCCCCTCGCCGACCTCCATCTCCCTCGGCTCCGCCTCGACCTGAGGGGGCAGGAGGAAATCCTGCAGCCTTAGCCTGCCCGACGTGCGGTCCAGGAGCCAGACGGAGCCGAGGTCGGTTTCCAGGAGGTCGGCGGTGGAGCGCAAGAGGAAACTCAGGGTCTCCTGGAGGTCCACCTTCTCCATGAGCTGGGAGCTCAAACGGTAGAGGGCCTCTATGCGCCTGGTCCTGGCGTGCTCGCGCCTGTCCAGCTCGGCGATGAAGGAGATGAAGACGGACAACCCCAGCAACACGAGGACGTCAACCAGCAGGGACGCCCCGTCCGCGGCCAGAGGTATCCCGTCAAGGACGCATATCACCGCGTAAAGGGCGCCGGCCGTGGCGGAGACCGGCAGGGTCAGCGTCCAGCGGTCGAAGAAGGAGAGCACCACCACCAGAAGGAGGAGGAGTGGGAAGAGGGGGCTTCGGGATCCCCCGGTCCCCTGTATGAGCACGCATACGGAGGCCATATCCGCCAGGAGAAGGGGCAGCCCGCTTTTCCGGAAGGAGGCCTTGAACCTGGGGAACAGGAGGAGGTGGAAGAGGATCCCCGTGATGAGCATGGCGGAAAGCCCCCCCGCCCACAGTGGGAAGGACGGCGGCTCCCCCGCGTAGAGCGGGTAGAGTCCCGCCGCGAGGAAGGTCGCCCAGTGGGGCACCGGAAGCCAGCGCAATGTCCTCATGACAGAGATAATATCGTTGTCTGCCCCTCCTTTATTGAGGACCAATGGAACGCCGCAAAGATGCCGGCTCGAGCCCGGCCGGCGCGCTCCTTCGTGCTCGGGCCCGCCCGAAAAGGACCGCCCTCGGCTCCCGGGACCCGCGAGCCTCACAAGGCGGCCCCGGCTCGAGCCCGGCCGGCGCGCTCCTTCGTGCTTGAGCCCGCCCGGGATAATTATTCCATCCGCCGGGCGCAAAAGCCTTCCACCGGCGGGCGAGCGCGGTCGCTTCCCCGCGCGGTGGTCTCCCAGGCCGCCCGCGCCGCTCGGTGTTTCCGGCACGAGAGGTGGCCTCCTCCTCACCCCGAGCCCCTCCATTCGAGTGCATGGGGTGGCGGAAGTTGGCCGGGAGAGGATCTCTACATGGCCTCCTCCGTTCGGGGAGCCCGGAAACGGAGACGTCCCTTCCTTCCCCGAGAGGTCGGACCCTCCTCCGTTCGGGGAGCCCGGGCCGGGATGCCGCATGCCGGTAGGATTCCTCCCTGTTATGATGGATGGGAGAAAGGGGGTGAACATGGCCCTGCAGGTGGGGATCATCGGCCTTCCCAACTCCGGGAAGTCCACCATCTTCAACGCCCTGACCCGGGCCGGGGCGGCGGTGGCCGGGTACCCCTTCACCACCGTGGAGCCCAATTACGGGGTGGCCGCGGTCCCCGATCCGCGACTGGAGAAACTCGCCGAGGCCGCCGGGTGCCGGCGAGTGGTTCCCGCCGACCTGCGGGTGGTGGACATAGCCGGGCTGGTTGAGGGGGCTCATCGGGGAGAGGGGCTGGGCAACCGCTTCCTGGCCCATATCCGGGAGGTGGATGCGGTGGCCCATGCCGTGCGCTGCTTCTCCGCGCCCGACGTGCCCCATGTGCGACCCGAGCTGGACCCCGTCGCGGATATCGCCCTGGTCAACACCGAACTCATCCTGGCCGACCTGGAGGCGGTGGAGAGGCGCAAGGAGAGGATCGGCAAGGCCGCCCGCAGCGGGGACCGGGAGAAGGCGCGCGAGCTGGAGGTCCTGCTGAAAGTGGAGGACGGCCTGCGCCGGGGCATACCGGTGCGGGCGCTGGGGCTGGAGGACGAGGAGCGCGACGTCCTGGCCGGGCTTTTCCTCCTCACCGCCAAACCGGTCATCTACGTGGCCAACCTGGGGGAGGAGAGGCTTGGGGAGGACGATCCCCTGTTGGAGGAGGTCCGACGCGTGGCCGAGTCCGAAGGCGCGGAGGTGGTGGGCTTCTGCGCCAAGCTGGAGGCGGAGATAGAGGAGCTGGATCCGGGGGAGATGCGCGAGTTCCTGGAGGCCTACGGGATCGAGGAACCGGGGCTGGATCGGTTCGTCCAGCACTGCTACCGCCTCCTGGGCCTGATAACCTTCTTCACCACCGAGTCCGGGGAGTGCCGGGCCTGGCCGTTGCGCCATGGGAGCACCGCGGTGCAGGCGGCGGGGAAGATACACAGCGATATGGAGAAGGGGTTCATCCGCGCCGAGGTGCTGGGTTGGGAAGAGTTCCTGGCCCACGGCTCCTTCCATGTGGCCAGGGAGAGGGGGGTGGTGCGCGTGGAGGGACGCGATTACGTGGTGCGGGACGGCGACGTCATGCTCTTCCGCTTCCACTGAGCCGGAGGCGCCTTCCCGGAGGACCAGATCTCAAGGGCGGGGCTCGGACCGCGCGCCCACCGGGAGGGAGGGGAGAAGGTCGGCCGGATCCCCCGGCCCGCCGCTGGGAACGGGTCAGACCTCGGATTTCCTCAGCAGGTGACTTATGACCATCTGGGCGCCGGAGTGGGGGTCGATCTCCCGGGTTTCCACCATTTTCCTCACCAGCTCCACCATCTCCGGGTCCTCCCGCAGGGCGCGGGAAACCGTCCTTTCCACCCGCCGGTTGATTATCTCCTGCAGTTCGGCCAGTATCCTTTCCCTGGCTTTTCTTTCCAGCAGACCCCTCTCCTTGAGATAACGGTGGTGGTCGAGGACGGCGTTCGCCAGCTCGTTCACCCCCTGCCCGGTGGTGGCCACGGTGCGGATGACCGGAGGGGTCCACCCCTCTTCCCGCTGGGACATCTCCAGCATCATGAGTATCTCCGTGTAGGTGCGCCCGGCGTCCTCCCGGTCCGCCTTGTTGACCACGAAGATGTCCCCGATCTCCATGATCCCCGCCTTCAAGGCCTGGATCTCGTCCCCACCCCCGGGCATGGTGACCACCACCGAGGTATGGGCCAGACGGACGATGTCCACCTCCACCTGTCCCGCCCCGACCGTCTCCACGATGATGACGTCCTTGCCGAAGGCGTCCAGGATGTTCACCGCGTCGTTGGTGGCCACGGAGACCCCGCCCAGGGAGCCGCGGGTCCCCATGGAGCGGATGAACACCTCGGGGTCGGTGGCCAGGTCCTGCATGCGCACGCGGTCGCCCAGTACCGCGCCGCCGGTGAAGGGGCTGGTGGGGTCGATGGCGATGATCCCCACGCTCTTGCCCCGCCGGCGGAGCTCCAGGGTCAGGGAGTTCACCAGTGTGCTCTTCCCGCTCCCCGGCGCCCCGGTGATCCCCACGATGTGGGCTTTCCCGGTGTGCTCGTGGAGCCGGCGTATGGGCTCTCGGGCGGCGGGATCCCCGTTTTCCACCAGGGTTATCAGCCTGGCCACGGCCCTGCGGTCACCTTGCAGGAGCCGGGACAGAAGGTCGTCCATCTCCCCTCCTTGCTCGGCTTTTCCTTCTTATTCTCGGCATTGCGGCCCCGGGTGTCAAAGAGGCTTTGCCCTGCCGCAGGCCCACCTGTTCTTTACACGGACTTTTCCCCTCCCGGGTAGGGTGGAGCGCCCGCACCGGCGACGCTTTGTCCATTCCGGGAGCCCACGCCTCCCGCGCCAGGCGCCCCCTGCCGTGGTGGTTGCCGCCCGGCCGCGCCGAAATATCCAGTGCCCGGTCGTTGCGGGGCGGCTCTTAATGTTCACATTTACTAAACATAATATACGCGGGTGAAAGAGAGCGCCATACCGTTATCGCCTTCCGGCTCGGGACGTGCCCCGGGCCGCGGTCGGGGTGAGCGGGGCGGCGCGGTGTCCGGAGGGTTTCCCTCCGGGATGAGGGAGGTGCGGCGATGCAGAACGACCGAGCGGATGCTTTTGAGGGTCGCTCGTTCCGGAGGGAGCCTCCGCGGTCCGCGGTTTGCCGGCGGAAGGAGGATACCCCGGCCCGCCCGGCGGAAGGTGGCGAGACCCGGGCTCGACGGGCGCCCGTGCGGCCGGAGGTCGTCCGGGTCTCCCGGCCGTGTCCCGGGGCGGGGAGGGGCGAGAGGCGGAAACCCTGGTGAGTGTCCGCATCCCTCGTTGTATCCTTTAGGCATGCGGCGGGTGAGGGTGATCAACCTGTCCCGGGGGACGGTGCTGGCGGAGGAGGCGGAGGTGGCGGAGACCCCCTCCTCACGGCGCCGCGGCCTGCTGGGGAGAGAGGGGATACCCGAGGGCGGGGGGATGCTCATCGTCCCCTGCCGGCAGGTCCATACCCTGGGGATGCGTTTCCCCATCGACGTGGTCTTCCTGGACGAGGCCCTCCGGGTGGTCCGCCTGGTGGTGCCACTCCGACCGGGAAGGCTGAGCCCCTTCGTCCTCCGCTCCCGCGCCGTCCTGGAGCTGCCCGCGGGAGTGGTGGAGGAGACGGGGACGGAGGCCGGAGACCGCCTGGACATACGCACCCTGCCGGCGGGTCCGCCGGGCTCCTCCGGCGTAGAAGGACCACTTTCCGCGGGCCCCTGAGGACGACCGCGCTCCACCGCCCCTCGTTTACCTCGCTGTCCGCAGGGCTTATCATGGTGGCATGATCGGTTGGAGGATAACCCGCTTTTTCCCCTCCGGAAGGGAAGAGGCCGACGACCGCGTGGTGGTCGAACTCCCCCTGGAGATCACGGTGAACGGGATGCCCCTGGTGGCCCTCATGCGCACGCCGGGGATGGACAAGGAGCTGGCCGTGGGTTTCTGCCTCACGGAGGGGATAATCGACGGCCCCGGTCGCATAAAGCTGCTCCGGCACTGCGGTTCCCTGGAGGCCGAGGCCCTCTCCGGCGGCGAGGTCCGTGGGGGTGACGGCCTGGACCGCGGGAACGTGGTGGAGATGGAGGTGGAAAGCCCCCGGGGCACGGAGAGGTTCGCCTCCACCTACGTGGTGCGCACCGGGTGCGGAGGAGCCGACCTCTCGGCGGTGGAGGACTATCACCGGGGGTGGGTGACCTCGGACCTTCGGGTTCCCTCAGGGGTGCTCTACGCGCTGGAAGGCAGACTCACGGCCCGGCAGGAGGTCTTCCGGGCCACCGGGGGCACTCACGGGGCGGGGGTCTTCGACGCCTCGGGCGAGCCACTGGTGGTGGCTGAGGATGTGGGCAGACACAACGCCCTGGACAAAGCGGTGGGTTGGTGCGCCCTGCGCGGCGTCCCCCTGGAGGACAAGATACTGGTGCTCTCCGGCCGGGTGAGCTTCGAGATGGCCTTGAAGGCGGTGAGGGTGAGGATACCCATCCTGGTCTCCGTGGCCGCGCCGACCTCTCTGGGCCTGCGCATCGCCGACGGGGCCGGCCTCACCGTGGTGGGTTTCTGCGACGGCAGGAGGTTCAACGTGTACACCCACGGGTGGAGGATCCTGCCTTGAGGGAGGCCGGGTGATGGACCACGCCTCGGACCGGGAGGCCTGGGCCGCGGGCTTCACCGCCGCCGTCCTGGCCGGAGGGAAGGGCAAGCGCCTGGGTATGGACAAGACCCTCCTGGAGATAGGCGGCGAGCCCCTGCTGAAGCGCATCGTCCTGACGCTGGGGGAGGGGTTCCCCGAGGTCCTGGTGGTGGTCCAGGAGGGGAACCACGTGGCCGAGGCCGTGGCCGGATGGGGGGTGAGGGTGGTGAGCGACCTCCTGCCGGGAAAAGGCCCGCTGGGGGGCATCTACACCGCACTGGAATATTCCACCAGTAACCACGTCTTCGTGATGGCCTGCGACATGCCCTATCCGAGCCGGGAACTCATCCGCCTCCTGCTCTCCAGGGCTCCCGGATGGGAGGCGGTGGTCCCGCGCCGCGGATCCTACATCGAGCCCCTTTTCGCCGTCTATTCCCGGGACCTGCGCAAAAGGATAAGGGAAAGGCTGGAAACCGGCAGGTTGAAGATACACGATCTCCTGGACGAGGTCCGCGTGCGTTACCTGGACGAGGAGGAGGTGGCCCGAAGCGACCCCCATTTTCTGTCTTTCTTCAACATCAACACGCCCCAGGACCTGGAGAGGGCCCGGAGCCTCTCGGACACCCGGAGGGGTCGGCGGTGACCGCGGGGAGGCGGTAGCCGCCGGTTCGCGCGGGGAGGGGGGAGCGTCCTCGGCGGCCGGCCGAGATGGGGGCGTCTTCCGGGAAGGGCGCATCACAGCGAGGGAAGGGGTATAAGCACAATAACGAGATATCTTCGTTCTGAGCGAGCCTGCGAGGAGATGTCCGTCCATACGAGGGGAGGGGCGCAAGTAAAGGAACAAAGGCTCCTTTCCGGGCGGTCCTTCGAGGATGGGTGCGTCGAAACGAGGGGAGGGGCGCAAGGTGAAAGGAAGGGACAGGATTCTCACCGCCCTACGGCGGGGAGAGCCGGACCGTGTCCCGGTCTGGGAGATGGCCTTCACGAGGAATCCATCATCAAGCTGGGAGCGTCCTTCACCGATGACCTGCCCTCCGTGAAACCGGCACGGAAGATGAGCGTGGAGGAGAAGGTCAAGCTCCTGAACACCCTTTTCACCGTGGTCCGGGAACCGGAGTTGGACGGGATCACCTCCATAACCCTCCTGGGCACCGATCCGGTGGACGGGGAATATCCCCGGCCCAGTACGAGGAGTTCGTCTTCCCCTATCACCGGGAGATAACCGAGCTCGTGCATCGCCGCGGCAAGCTCATCGTCAAGCACTCCGACGGCAACATGTGGCCCATCATGGTGGGCATCGTGGAGGCGGGTTTCGACGGTTTCCATCCCGTGCAGCCCCGGTGCATGGACATAGGGGAGGTCAAGACCAGGTTCGGCGACCGCCTGTGCATCCTGGGGAACATCGACTGCACCCACCTCCTACCCTTCGGGAGCGAGGAGGAGGTGGAGAGGACGGTCAGAGAGACCTTGAAAGTGGCCGCTCCCGGGGGAGGGTATGTCATCAGCTCCTCCAACTCCATCCATCCGGGCTGCAAGCCGGAGAACTACCTGGCCATGGTCGGGGCGGCACGCAAATACGGAACGTACCCCCATCTCCATCGAGGATTGAGGAGGCGAGATGAACGAGCTGCTGGAGCTGAAAAGGGCGGTCATGGCCGGAGAGGAGGATAAGAGCGTCGAACTGGTCCGGGCGGCCCTGGACGCGGGGATCCTCCCCCGCCGCATACTGGAGGAGGCCATGATGTCGGCCATGGAGGAGATCGGAGAGAGGTTCTCCCGCAACGAGGCCTTCATTCCCGAGCTCATCGTGGCCGCCATGGCCATGGAGAAGGGGATGGAGGCGCTCAAGCCCTCGCTGGCCGGTGAGGAGAGGGGGAGGGGGCTGGTGGTCCTCGGGACGGTGCACGGGGACATCCATTTAATAGGGAAGAACCTGGTGCGGATGTGCCTTGAGGGCTCCGGTTTCCGGGTGGTGGACATCGGGGAGGACGTGCCCACGGAGCGGTTCGTGGAGGCCTACCGCGAACGCCGTCCGGACATCCTGGGCCTCTCCGCCCTCCTCAGTTCCACCATGCAGCGCATGCCCGAGGTCGTCCGGGCGGTTCGCACCGAGGACCCCTCCGCGGTGATCATGGTGGGCGGGGCCCCGGTGACCCAGGACTTCGCCGACCGCATAGGGGCGTCGTGGTACGCGCCGAACGCCTTCGAGGCGGCGGTGAAGGCGCGGGAACTGCTGGGGTGAGCTCCGCGGGGCGCAGGTGTTATCCGTCGGGGGAGGGTCCCGGTTTCCTGGCAGGATTTACCATATAATGCCGGTCACCCCGAAGGCCAGGAAAGCAGCCCCGGAGACGCGGCGCATCCACCGCGGGGATACCACGCGGGAGATGCCGGTTCCCGCCAGGGCTCCCATGAGAGAGGTGAGGCTCAGGGCCAGCGTGCCCCCCAGGAACACGAGGAGCGGGTAGGAATACCTGGCGGAGAGGGCCAGCAGGGAGAGCTGGGTCTTGTCCCCCAGCTCCATGAGAGAGACGAGCAGAAAAGCGGCCAGGAAGGGATTGCGCGCCCCCTCCCCTTCCTTCCCCTCCCCCTCCTCCTTTTCCCTCCTCAAAAGGATGACGGTGCCCATGAGGAGGAACATCCCCGCCGTGCCGTACTTGAGGACCTTCTCCGGCAGGAGCTGGTAAAACACCGCACCCACGGTCACCGCCGCGGCGTTGAGCAGGGCGAAGGCCGAAACCGCCCCGGCGAAGACCGGCTTCCAGGCATACCGGCAGGCCAAGGTCAGGATCACCAGCTGGGTCTTGTCCCCCAGCTCGGCCACGAACAGGAGCCCGAAGGCGGCCAGAAAGGCTTTCCACCACATGGGAAGAGGTTACCACATCTCCGCTCTCGAGGGTCGCGCGCCGCGAGGTGCGCTGGAACGACCCGGCGCGTCGCCTCAAGACCCCGTGCCCCCCTTTCCGGTCCACCCTTCGAGCGCAGCGGACTCGTTCATATGAGGACGCGTTGCCCAAAACCCCGTGCCCCACCCTCCGGGGATCGACCTACCGGCGGCGGGTCCTGGTCCCTTCCGGGCACAGGAGGTGGACGGTATCGCTGCCCGCCGCCCCTCGTCCGTCCCCCCGGAAAGGGAGGTGCGGTCCCGTCGGGCCGGCAGCGGTCACCGCTCCGCACCGAGCGGGCCGCTGAAGAGGGGCGGAAAACGCCCTCTCGAAGTCCGCTTCTACCTGTCCTCAGCGGTGATCACGGAAGGGGATAGATTCCAGAAAAGCGGCGATGCGGTGGGCGTATCCGTCTCCGGCCATCATGGAGACGTCGTTGTGCCCGGCGCCCGGGACTATGTAGAGCTCCTTGGGTTCCGGGGCCGCCCGGTAGAGCTCCAGCCCCTCCTCCACGGGGATGAGCTCGTCGCGGTCGCCGTGGATGACCAGGACCGGGCACCTTACGCGACCTATCTTCTCCAGGCTGGCGTACGACTCGCCCAGCGGCACGCCGCGCGGCAGGAAGGGGAAGAGCCTCCGGGCCACGGAGGACAGGGAGGTGAAGGTGCTCTCCAGGATGAGGGCCCGCAGGGGCCTGTCCCGGGCGATCTCGCAGGCCACCGCGCCCCCCAGCGATTTCCCGAAGACCACGGTCTCTTCCGGGCTCACGCCCGTTTCGGCGAGCCACCGCAGGGCTGCCTCCCCGTCCAGGTACAGGCCTTTTTCGTGGGGCTTGCCCCCGCTCTTACCGTACCCGTGATAGTCTATGAGCAGCATGCGGCAGCCCAGGGGTTCCAGCTCCCTGCGCACCAGGGACCAGCTGTAGGCCTCCTGGGCGTTTCCGTGCAGGAAGAGGATGGCAGGAGCCCCTTCGGGTTCCGCCCACCACAGGCCGTGGATGCGCACCCCGTCCGCACATTCCATCCACACCTCCTTCGACCCGGCCGCCCAGGGGGGAGGGGGGAGGTCGGCCGGAAGGCGGTCCGGGTAGTAGAGGAACCTGCGCGCTATTCCCTCCGGCACCTCTCAACCTCTTGCACTACGCCATGCCCGCCGCCGTGCACGGGCACGGACCGGCCGGTCCGTGCCCCGTTCTTTTAAAAACCGGTCCTTTTCGAATAATATTAGGATACGCACGGGCAAAGGCCAAACCTTGAGCGGTCGGTGGTCTGCCGGGCGGGTATTTGGCACGATATTCCAGATGCGGGAATGCCGCGTGCGTCGGTCTTGAGGGGGCAGGTCGACCCGCATCGAGTTCACGGCGGCCGACGACCTGGCCGCTGCGGGGCGGCAGGGGTGGGAAAAGGAGGAGAGAAATGACGGAGCCCTTGAGCATCAGGTGCCTGAGGTGCGAGGCGCGTGTCGATTTCTACGACGGACAGGGCATGTTCAGGTGCGGCAGCTGCGGGGCGCTGTACGAGAGCGCGGGAGGGGGGTTTTCCGGGGTGAGGATGATCAGCGTGGCGGAGGAGAGGCCCGCCCCCGGTCCCCAGATGCCACCCCAGAGCGGCGGATCGTCGGCGCCCCATTATCAGATACCGCAGGCTGGACAGCCGGGTCTTTACGGCATGGGGCAGCAGCACTACCAGGTCCCGGTCGCGCCGCCGGTCTACGCGCCCCCTTATGCCGCTTACCAGGCGCCCCGGGTCCGTGCGGGAAGGGGATCCGATTTCGTCCGGCTCAAGTGGTTCGTCACCCCTCCGGTGGTCGCCGTCCTGTTCTGGGTCCTGGTGGCCGTCAGCGTAGGGTTGGGGGTCATGTTCATGGTCTGGGACCCGGACGGATACGGTGGGCCCTCGTGGTGGCAGTACCTCCTGGGCCTTTTCTTCATCCTTTTGGGCCCCGTGTTTTCCAGGATATGGTGCGAGCGGCAGGTGGTCCACTTCCAGGTCCATGACCAGCTCAAGGAACTGAACCGGCGGTTGAGCGAAAAGGAGGAGGCGGAGGAAGCCGGGGAGGGGTCCCGTCCCGAGCGGACGGCGGATCCGGGTTGAGCAGCCCCTTCCTCACGCCGCGGAACCGCCGCCGCAGGGCCGCCGACCCGGTCGGTACCGGATGCTTGCCAATGCGCTTTCGCGTGCGAGCGGTCTCCTCGCGGCGGAGCCACGGGCTTTCCCGGGCTCCGGTGAGGGAAGCCGGGATGACCGACCGGATGGAGCGGCGGACCGCGGCTTCGTTTCATAGTCCCGGGTTGCGGGGACGGCTATGAAGATGAGCGGAGAGGAAAAGGAGCACAGGTTCCCCCCTCACTGCCGGGTGGTGAGATCGCCCTCCGCAGAGGACCTGTCGGGATGGAAAGAAGCCATGGTTTCGAGCGGCGATCACCTGATGAGGGTTCTCGAGGAATACGGAGAGTTGGGGTTCGACTGCCTTCTACAGGAGGTCGGGGAGGGCGAGGTCGGCGGATGCAGCCGGTGTTTCCGGGCCGACGGACAGCCCGTGTTCCGGGTCTACGTGCGCCGCAGGGATCGGATATGCGGGGCCTGAGCCTGCTCCCGGTCGAAGGTGATATGTAGCCGGAAATGCCGCCGAACGCCCCAGGCCTTTCCGCAGCCTACCCCGGACCGTCAGCGCCTTTCATGCCGCCATGTAAAGCCCCTCCCCCTCACCGCGGTTATAGTATTGAAGCCTGCGTGGCGGTTTGCCGTTGGGGAAGGGGGTGAGCGGGAGGATGGCGCGCAGAAATGCCACTTCGCGGGATGATGCGGCAAGGAGAATGGCCGGAAAGACCTTTCTGCCCTCGGGTGTTAACCTCTCCGGACTTTCGGTGGCCAGGAGGACGGCGCTCGTTTTCATCGGCGTTATCCTGGGTTTCCGGGGCGCGTTACGCCTGGATGCCGTGAAGATCGCACGGAAAGAAAAGCGGTCCGAACCGGTCAGGCTCGTCCCCCAGGGCCGTTCCTCCAGGCGTTAGGGCCTTCCTGGTCGCAACCCATTATCCATGCCGGCCGGGGCATACCAGCCGGAGACCTCGGGTGTGAAGGACGACCGAGATCCGCTTCAGGTCCTCGTGGCTCAACGGTGGAGCGCAGCGGGACCGCGCGGCTCACCGGCGTAGGCCGCACCATCCCGCAGCAGCGGCGTTCGTGTAGAGCCATGGCCGTGGTGGTTCATGGCTCCGCACTTCGGTGGTAATATAAAAGCGGCTGAGGGCTGACTCGTCCCATTCCGTCAAGCGGGTGCCGGGTGCCTCGGAAGGGTTCGTCCCTGGCGGGAAGGTGAGGGCCTGGCAGGTGGAAATCGTTGCCACAGCCGAGGCCGGAAGAGTGCCGGTCATCGCGCAGGCGGGCGGAGGGCTTTGGAGACGTGGTAAGGGTCGAGCCGCTTTCCGCCGCAGATCACCTCCCGGGGAAGAAAAGCGAGTCGTTCACCCCGGTCGTCTGGGCGGCCGCGGAAGGGGGGAAGTGATGGTGGGACCTATGCCCGAGGGGAGCGGGTTTTCCGCGGGCGGAGGCGGAGAGACCGGCATCCCGCGGGTGGAGTGGGATGCGCAAAGTCTCCTGGAACGCGCGCGCGCCTTGAGGGAAGCGGGCGACCTGCGAGGTTCCCTGGAGATATACGGGTATCTCCTCGATGCCGCGGGCCTCGCCGGAGACAAGAGGAAGGAACTGGAATCCGAGGTGCGGCTGTGCAGGGAGATGCTCGAGTCGGGGAGCCCTTCTCCGGTGCCGGAAGCTCGGGCCGGGGAAGGAGAGGGGTCTCCGGTTCTCCAGGGGGTTCGGGACGGAGGGGAGGAAGGCCTCGGGAAAGGGCGTGCGGGGTCTGAAAAGGGGCGCCCCGCAGCATCCCCCGAGGTAGACCGGTCCCTCGAAGGCACCGGGTCCTACACCGTCCCACCCGGACTGATCTACGGGGGAGAGGCCACGCCGAGCCGCACCTCGGCCCCGGAACCCCCTGCCTGTCCACAGATGGGATGGGGATCACCGCAACCGCCGGCCGTCGCGCCGGAAAGGGGCCGGGTGGCCGGGACGGGGATGGGGATCGAGGGCGGTCGTCTCCCCGCTGGCCGAGACGGATTACATGCCCACCCGCAGGGACCGACTCGGGCGGTGACGGAACCCGGCGTGTTCTCCGGGTCATATCACCATCCCGGTGGGGTGGAGTCCCACGCGCCCGCCAAGACCGCGGCTGCGGAGATGCCGGCACCG
>FWWL01002363.1_pt1 | contig 39634 bp, 32 predicted proteins | sample 2228331 | NCBI WGS metagenome assembly FWWL01 (sample SAMEA103939775, study PRJEB20133) | metagenome
CCGCGGCCTGGACGGGTGGCGCGCCGTCACGGCCCGACAACTGCGCTTCGAGGCGGGCGATCGCGTCGGGCGCTGCCGGCTGGACCGGCGCGGGCAGGGCGCTGGCGGCGGTGTCGCCATCGACCGTGGTCCACTCGCCCTTGGCGATCATGGCCGCGATCGGATCGACCGGTTCCAGCGGGTACAGGTCGAAGATCAAACGGTGCTGGTAGCCGGCCACCGGCGCGAGCGTGAACACCTGCGGCTTGACTTCGGCCTTCAGGTCGAACACGAGGCGCACCACGTTGGGCCGGTTCTGGCCGACCCTGACCTGGCCAATGTAGGGGTCGTTCGGTTCGATCTTGGCGACCAGGCTTTTCAGCGTGTTGTTCAGGCCGAGGCCATCGATGTCCACCACCAGCCGCGGCGGATCGGGCAGCAGGAAGTGTTCTGCCTTGAGGTTGCTGTCGTTTTCCAGCGTGACGCGGGTGTAGTCGGCCGCGGGCCACACGCGCACCGCGAGGATCTGCGCGGCCGCGGCGGGCAGTGGTGCCAGTACGGACAGCAGCAGCGTGCCGCCCGCCTTGAGGACGGTGCGGCGATGGATGGCGGCCGGTTTCAACTGGGTTGTACGTAGGAGAGGCGTTCGAGGCATAGCAGACCCAATTCGGACAACGCTTGCAATTCTACATCACGGCCGAGTCCGCTGACGCTCAGCAGTACGCGCACGTCGGGCGGTGGCAACACCGGCTCGCCTTTCTCCGGCCACTCGACGATGCAGACGTTGCTGCCGTCGAAGTCCTCGCGGAAGCCGGCGTCGAGGAATTCCTCCGGACTGGACATGCGGTACAGGTCGTAATGGATCACGTTGACCGACTGGCCGCCGATATTCACGCGGTAGGGCTCGGACAGGGTGTAGGTCGGGCTCTTGACGGTGCCCGCGTGGCCGGCCGCGTGCAGCAGGGCGCGCGTGAGCGCGGTCTTGCCCGCACCCAGGTCGCCGTGCAGGTAGATCACGAGGCCGGGCACGAGCGCGCGCGCGAGCGCCGCGCCCAGGGCGGCGGTGGCCGATTCGTCCGGCAGGTGGGCTGCGAAGTGGGCTTTGGGCTGCTGCATCGAATAGAATGTCGTGTTGGGCGGCGCCGCGCGCCGCGTGTGTTTTCTCATCTTCCGCCATGCATCCACCCGCACCCGACCTGCACGCACTCGCGCTCGCCATCAAGGCATGGGGCGCGGAACTCGGCTTTGCCGAAGTGCGCATCGCCGATGTGGACCTGGCGCATGCGGAGGAAGGCTTGCAGGCCTGGCTGGACGCGGGTTGCCATGGCGAGATGGATTATATGGCAAGCCACGGAATGAAGCGCGCCCGTCCCGCCGAGCTGGTGCCCGGCACGGTGCGCGCGATCGTCGCGCGCATGGATTACCTGCCGGCCGGCGGCGCACAGGACTGGCGCGCGGCCGAGCGCCTGCGCCAGGACGATCCGGGCGCCGCCGTGGTGTCGCTGTATGCGCGTGGACGTGATTATCACAAGGTCTTGCGCAACCGCCTGCAGCAGCTGGCCGAGCGGGTGCGGGGCGAGATCGGCGAATTCGGCTACCGGGTGTTCACCGATTCGGCGCCGGTGATGGAACTGCCGCTGGCGGAGAAGGCCGGCCTGGGCTGGCGCGGCAAGCACACCCTGCTGCTGTCACGCGCGGCCGGCTCGACCTTTTTCATCGGAGAAATCCTGGTCGACCTGCCGCTGCCGGTGGATCCGCCGACGGGCGGCCATTGCGGCCAGTGCCAGGCCTGCATCGAGGTGTGCCCGACCGGTGCCATCCTCGGTCCGGGCCGGCTGGATGCGCGCCGCTGCATCTCCTACCTGACCATCGAGCTCAAGGGCAGCATTCCGGTCGCGCTGCGCCCGCTGATCGGCAACCGCATCTACGGTTGCGACGATTGCCAGTTGGCTTGTCCGTGGAACAAGTTCGCGCAGCGCGCGTCCCTGCCCGACTTCGACGAGCGCAATGGCCTGGGCAGTGCCGGGCTGGTGGAGTTGTTTGCTTGGGAGGAAGAGGAATTCAACCGCAGGCTGGAGGGAAGCCCGATCCGGCGCATCGGGCATGAGCGCTGGCTGCGCAACCTGGCCGTGGGCCTGGGCAATGCGGCCACGGGGCGGCGCGGGGAGGATGCGGTCGTCGCCGCGCTGCTCGCGCGTGCGCAACACCCTTCGACGCTGGTGCGCGAGCATGTGGAGTGGGCGCTGGAGCGGCACCGCTAGCGCGGCGGACGCGCACCCCCGCGGCCGTCAGACATCGATGCGCTTCATGCGCAGGGCCGACCAGTCGCCGTCAATCGAGATCATCGCCACGCCCGTGATGCCGTTTTCCTTGGCGTAGTCATTGATCGAATCGCGGTTGATGTCAGTGGCCTTGGACGCGGTCTGCTTCAGGTAGGCCACCCACAGCGAACCCTTGTCGCCCAGCTTTTCCTTGGCGATCGGAAAGTACTGTTCCAGGTCCTTGCGGTGCATCGCGAACAGCAGCACCACGTCGAAGGGGCCGTCGCCGTCCTTGACGAGTTCGGGCGGCAGTTGTGCCACCGCGCCGGGGTTGGCCGCTCCATTCAGGATCAGCATCGATTTCGCAGTCCTCAGGAACATCTTGTCTGCAATGGTCTTCTCGTTCATCTGCGTTTCCTAGTGATTGTGGGCATCGCCGCGCGCGGCGACGCGTTCAGATTCATTTTACAAGCCTTCCCCCCGACGACTCGCGCCCCTGCCAGCGGTGCGCACCTAGTCAATATCGAAAGTTACAAGACTGGCCACGCGTCATGCGTAGCGTCACTGTTTCACCGAAGCGGCGGGGGCGCTGGATGTCCGTTTAGCGGGATGGCTGCCCGTGGCGGGGCATGGATACAGTTAGGGGCGGGGAGCCGAAACGCAAGAGGCGGCGCGCGCCGCCAGGCCTATTTCAGCAGACCGGCGAGCTCGACGGCGGTCTTGACCTGCATCTTGTCGAAGATGTGCGCGCGGTGAACCTCGACGGTTCGCATGCTGATCCCGAGCTTGTCGGCAACCACCTTGTTCAGCATGCCAGCCAGGATCAGTTCGAGCACCTCGCGTTCGCGCGCGGACAGGCTGGCAAGGCGCGCCTGCACGGCGGCGTGTTCGGCGGCGCGCCGGGCGCTGGCCAGCGCCTGGTCGACCCGGTCCATCAGTTCGTTGTCGTTGAAGGGTTTCTCGAAGAAATCGAAGGCGCCGCGCTTGAGCGAATCGACAGCCATCGGCACCTCGCCGTGGCCGGTCAGGAAGATCACAGGCAGGCGCGGCAGCAGGCCGCGCTCGATCAACTGGTCGAACACCGCGATCCCGTTCATGCCGGGCATGCGCACGTCCAGCAACACGCAGTCGCCGTCCGGTTCCGGCGGCCCCAGCGCGTCGAGGAAGCGTTCGCCGCCCTCATAGCAGCGCACCGCCAGGCCGCGCGATTGCGCCAGCCACGCGAGCGAGTCGCGGATGACCTCTTCGTCGTCGACTATGTGCAGCATGTTCCCCCCTGGTACGGCATTCTAGCTCAGGCCGCCGGCCGTGGTGTGCGCCGGCAGCGTGAAGGTGAAGACCGCGCCGCCCGCCGGGTTGGGCGCGTAGCCGAGCGTGCCGCCGTGGAACTCGATCGCCGTGCGGCAAACCGACAGGCCCATGCCCATGCCCTCGGCCTTGGTCGAGAAGAAGGGCGAGAACAGCCGCTCGGCGGCCTCGGGGGCGATGCCGTGGCCTTGGTCGGTGACCGACACCGACACCTTGCCCTGAGCGTGGGTCGCTTCGATGCGCAGCAGGCGGCGTTCCGGCGCCACGTCCTGCATCGCGTCGATCGCATTGCGGGTCAGGTTCAGCAGCACCTGTTCGAGCAGCATGCGGTCGGCCAGCACCGGCGGCATCCCGGGCTGCAGGTTCACCTGCAGGGTGACCCAGGACTGGCGCGCCTGCAGTTCGACCAGCGCGCGCACGCCCTCGACCACGCTGGCCAGCGTGATCTGCTCGCGCCGGGGCTCGCGCTGCTTCACGAAGCCGTGCACGCTGCGGATGATCTGGCCGGCCCGCTGGGCCTGCTGGCGCGCCTGTTCCAGCGCGCGCCGCAGCGGGGAGGGATCGAACGGCGCCTGGTCCTGGCCGGCGCGCTCGAGCACGTTGATCGCTCCCGACGTGTAGCTGGAGATGGCCGCCAGCGGCTGGTTCAGTTCGTGTGCCAGCATCGACGAGATCTCGCCCATCGTCGCCAGGCGCGCCCCCGCCTCCAGTTTCGCCTGCTGCTGGCGGTTCAGTTCCTCGGCCCGCTTGCGGTCGGTGATGTCGAGGATCGAGCTCATCCAGCCGGTCTGCTGCCCGCGGCCATCCACCAGCGGCGCCTCGAACACCAGCACCGGCACCCGCGTTCCGTCCGGACGCTGGAACACCGTCTCGAACTGGGGCGCGACGTTGCCGGCCAGCACGCCGGCGAAGCGCTGCTCGTACTCGGCCATCGCTTCCGGCGCCCAGTACGGCATCGGCGGCTGCTTGCCCACCAATTCCTCGGGCGGCAGGCCGACCATCTGGCAGAAGGCCTTGTTCACGTAGGTGACCCGGCCCTCCAGGTCGCGCGCGCGCAGGCCGGTCAGCAGCGAGTTCTCCATCGCGGTGCGAAACGCCATCTGCTGGCGCAGCGCCGTTTCCGCGGCGAGCGTGCGCGAGATGTGCCGCCACAGTGCCCAGAGGCTGAGCAGCAGGCCCAGCGCGAGCACGATCACCGAGCCCACCAGCAGGTTCGGCAACAGGCGCGGCGCGCCCTTCACGCTGTCGGTGGCCAGCACGACGAGCGCGCCGGGCAGGTCCAGTTCGCGCCGATGCGTGTACACCCCGCGTCCCGGTCCACCGGCCGCGCGCCGCGCCACCACGCGCTCGTCCCGGTCGAGCAGCGCCAGGGCGTTGTCCTGCGCGAACCACCAGGGCACCGTCTCCTCCAGCAGTTCCTGCAGGCTGTAGGTCGCCACCAGGCTGCCCATGTACTGGCCGCCGCGGTACAGCGGCAGGTAGTAGTCGAGCAGGCGCGGCCCGTCCGGGCTGGCGCTGTAGGGCAGGCTGTAGCGGCCGCGCCGGGTGCTGCGCGCGACCTCGGCCGCGCCGCGCGTGGGTGCCGGAAGCGCCTCCGGCGGCTCGGCGCCATGGCTGGCCAGCACCTTGCCGTTGGCGTCGCGCCACACCACGCGCACCAGTTGCTCGCCGGATTTGAACATCTGGGCCAGCCGCGTTTCCAGCAGGGCGGGCGAGGGCGGGCGCGCCACCAGGTCGGTGCCCAGCGCGGCCAGGGCCTCCTCGCCGCGCCCCAGTTCGAAGCGCAGCGTCTGCTCGACCCAGAGCGTGTCGGCGATCAGCTGCTCCTGGCGCTCGGTGCTTTCCATCTGGCGCGCCTGCCATGGCAGCCAGATCAGCACGGCCAGGAACAGCAGTACCAGCAGCACCGGCACCAGCCAGCGCCAACGGCCGGAGGTGGCGCTCGCGCGCGGCGGAAGGGAGGCGGTGTTCATGCGGGCGGTGCGCGGCTTGTCGGGTTGGCTATTGTGGAAGCGGATGGGGCGGTGCAGAATGCACCCGGTCCGGCACTTGTCCGGACGCACGACTATGATAACTTGTCCCCGCATTGAAAAGAGAGCTCATGCAGATCAAAGCCCTGCTCGTGGCGCTGGCCGCCGCCGTCAGTATCGACGCCTCGGCGCAGGCACCGATCGTGATCAAGTTCAGCCACGTGGTCGCGCCCGACACGCCCAAGGGGCAGGCCGCCCTGCGCTTCAAGCAGCTGGCCGAGCAGCTCACGCGCGGCCGGGTACGGGTGGACGTGTATCCGAACAGCCAGCTGTACAAGGACCGCGAGGAACTCGAGGCGCTGCAACTGGGGGCGGTGCAGATGCTCGCGCCATCGCTGGCCAAGTTCGGCCCGCTGGGAGTGAAGGAGTTCGAGGCCTTCGACCTGCCATACATCTTCCCGACCAAGGCGGCCCTGTACGCCGTCACCGAAGGGCCGATCGGCAGGAGCCTGCTCAAGAAGCTCGAACCGAAGGGCATCACCGGCCTGGCCTACTGGGACAACGGCTTCAAGGTCATGACCGCCAACCGGCCACTGCTCGAACCGGCCGATTTCCGCGGCCTGCGCATGCGCATCCAGGCGTCCAAGGTGCTCGACGCGCAGATGCGTGCGCTCGGCGCCCGCCCTCAGGTGCTCGCGTTCTCGGAGGTCTACCCGGCGCTGCAGAGCGGCCTGGTCGATGGCACCGAGAACACGCCGTCCAACCTGTACACGCAGAAGATGCATGAACAGCAGACCCACCTGACGGTGTCGAACCACGGCTATCTGGGCTACGCCGTGATCGTCAACAAGAAGTTCTGGGACGGCCTGCCGACTGGTGTCCGCTCGGCGCTGGAGCGCGCGATGCGCGAGGCCACGGTCTACGAGAAGGCGATCGCCCAGCGCGACAATGAACTGGCCTTGGCGAAGATCCGCGCCTCGGGGCAGACCATGATCCACACGCTCACCCCGCAGCAGCAGGCCGAGTGGCGGCGTGCGATGTTGCCCGTGCACAAGCAGATGGCGGCCCGCATCGGCAAGGACGTGGTGGCGGCGATCAACCGCGAGGCGGCGCGCTGAGGGGGGAAGTGTCCGGGCCGCAGGCGTCACTCTTGCTCAGCATGGATTCCCGCTTTCGCGGGAATGACTGTGCTGGCGCTTCGGCGGCTATGCGGTGTGACATGTGCATGAACCCGTATTGCATATGTTTAAGAGTGAAATATTTTTCCCAGGGTGTACAAAAAGCTACGCTTTTGAAAGAGAGATGCGTTATTATGGGCGCTTCACGCACCAGCGTGGTGCGTAAGACCCGGATTCAGTCAAGGTTTTTGGGGGAGTGTAGACAAACACAACGGTAGTCCATACCGGAGAAATTCGAGGAGACACACGTTTTACAGAAGCCGTTGGCATCGACCAAACGGCCGGGAACGTGATCCAGATTAGAGCGCACCGCTGGTGCGCTTTTTTTTTCACGTCACCAGTTGCTCGAAGGCGTAAGCCTCGACCGGCGGGCTGAACAGGAACCCCTGCCACGCCCCGCAGCCCATCTCCGCCAGGAAGGCGCGCTGCGCCTCCGTCTCCACCCCTTCGGCGATGATCGCCAGGTTCAGCGAGCGCGCCAGCGCCACCACGCTGCTCGCGATGGCGGCGTCGTTCGGATCGTCCAGCACGTCGCGCACGAAGGAGCGGTCGATCTTGAGCTGGTCCAGCGGCAGCTGCTTGAGGTAGCTCAGCGACGAGTAACCGGTGCCGAAGTCGTCCAGCGCGAAGCCAATGCCTTCCGCCTTCAGCGCATGCATCTTGGCGATCGTCTCCTCGACGCGCTCGATCATCAGGCTCTCGGTCAGCTCCAGTTTCAGCCGGCACGGGTCGGCACCGCTCGACCGCACCGTCTCGAGGGTCTGGGCGACGAAATCCGGTTGCAGGAACTGGCGTACGCTCACGTTCACGGCCAGGGTCAGGTGGGCCAGGCAGGGCGACGCGGCCCAGCGCGCGAGCTGGGCACAGGCTTCCTCCAGGATCCACTTCCCCAGGGGCAGGATCAGTCCCGAGTTCTCGGCGATGCCGATGAAGCCGGCCGGCCCGATCAGGCCGCGCTGGGGGTGGCGCCAGCGCAGCAGCGCCTCGGCCCCGGTCACCTTGCCGTTCGCGTCCACCTGGCCCTGGTAGTACAGCAGGAACTGGCGCTGCGCCAGGGCGGTGCGCAGCTCGGTGTCGATCGAGGCGCGGTAGGTCACCAGCGAGGCCATGTCGCTGTGGAACAGGCGCACCGTGTTGCGTCCGTCCTTCTTGGCCTGGTACATGGCCAGGTCGCCGCGCATCATCAGCTCATCGATGCGCACCGCCTGTCCATCGCACAGGGCGATGCCGATGCTGCAGGTGCTGTGGTGGACCTGGCCACCGATGGTGTAGGGTTCGCGCACCGCTTCGAGCAGCTTCCAGCCGACCCGCTCCGCGTGTACCGCCGCTTCCTCCTCGCCGCTGCCCACGCCCTCGAGCAGGATGACGAACTCGTCCCCGCCCAGGCGCGCCACGGTGTCGCTCTCGCGCGCGCAAGCGAGCAGGCGCTCGGCCACCTGCTGCAAGAGCGCGTCGCCGGCGGCGTGGCCGCGCGTGTCGTTCAGGTCCTTGAAATTGTCCAGGTCCAGAAACAGCAGGGCGGACAGTTGGCTACTGCGGTGGTTATAGCTCAGGCAATGCTCGATGCGGTCGTGCAGCAACTGGCGGTTGGGCAGGCGCGTGAGCGGGTCGTAGTAGGCCAGCTGCACGATCCGGTCCTGGGCCTCGCGGCTCTGGCTGATGTCGCTCTGGGTCCCGACATAATTGGTGGTGCGGCCCTGGGCGTCGCGCACCGCCGTCACGCTCAGGCGGGCCGGATAGGCGCTGCCGTCCTTGCGCCAGGTCCAGACCTCGCCCTGCCACTTGTGCTCGCGCGCGACGATCCGCCACATGGCCTCGCTGAAGTCCGGTCCGTCCGGCTCGAGCGAGAAGCGCGGCACCACCTCGCCGGCCAGTTCCTCCACGGTCCAGCCCGTCATCGCGGTGTAGGCATGGTTGACGTCGATGACGCGACGCTCGGGCGAGAGCACGAACATCCCCTCCTGCGACTGGAACACGGTGGCGGCCACGCGCAGCGACTCATCGGCCTTCTTGCGTTCGGTGATGTCGGTCGAGATGCCGCACAGGCCGTAGGCGCCGCCGTCCGCGCGGCGCAGCGGCAACTTGGTGGACAGGTACAGCGCTTCGTCGTTGCCGTAGCCCGGGATGTGGTCCTCGGTCTCGATCCGCTCGCCGCGTTCGATCACGCGGCGGTCGGCCTCGTGCATGCTGCTGGCGTTGGCGTGATCGAACAGGTCGAAGTCGGTCTTGTTCAGGATCTCGGTGGGCGGCTTGCCGAGGTGGCGGCTGATGGCGCCGTTCACGTACCGGTAGCGGTACTGGGTGTCCTTGATGTAGATGAGGCTTTCGACGCTGTCGAGGATGTCGTGCAGGCGCTGCTCGCTGTCGCGCAGCTCCGCCGTGCGCGCCCTGACCTGGCGCCGCAGCCAGGTGGCCGCCAGCAGCGCGCCGGCCAACAGTACGAGCGCCAGCGCCAGCGCCCACAGCACCAGTGGCGGCAGTTCGTCCTCGTCGGGGGCGTAGCGCCAGCGCTCCAGTACCTCGTAGTAGAGCGAGTCGGGGTTGGCCTTCCACACGGCGAGATGGCTGTCGATGGCCGGCAGCAGGCCCGCGCTTGCCGGCGCCGCCGCGTAGTACAGGCGCGCCGGCTGGAACAGGATTGGGGTGGGCGCCATCCGGTCGCGCGCGACCTGCATGTCGCCGAAGGTCTGGTTGATCGCGATCGCATCGACTTTGCCAGCGTCGAGCAGGCGCGACGCCTCGGCGATGGTGGAAGTGCGGACCAGCTTCGTGTTCAGACCGAAGTTTCGCAACAGCACGGGCAGGAACTCGGACTGGATCGAACCTTCCAGCACCGCGACGCGCTTGTCTCGCAGGTCGAGCACCGATTCGATGCGCACGTCGGACCTGCGGTAGATCTGGGACCAGGTGTGCAGGACGGGGATGCTGTGGAAGGCGAAGCGGCGCTGGCGGTCCTCGGTCAGGGCGACGTCGGGCAACAGGTCGATCCGTCCTTCCTCCAGCGCCCGCAGGCAGGCCTGCCACTGGCAGCGCACGAACTCCAGTTGCCAGTCCTCGCGCACGGCCACCGCCTGCAGGAGGTCGACCAGGATGCCGGCCGGCTTGCCGGCCTGGTCGACGAACAGCTTGGGCGGGTTGGAATACAGGCCCACCCGCACCACGCGTGCCGCGGCCCCCGCGTCGAAGGCGAGCAGCAGGGCGAGCAGGAAGGCCGGCAGTCGAATCATCAGGATGGGGGTCTCCGCACCGAAGCGCTTCCAGCATATACCGATCGGGTATTCCGGGACGCCCGGATCGGATGGTGGCCGAGGCAGTGGCCGCGGCGCGCGGCGCGACGTACAATGCAACGATGGAAACAGAACTCGGCAGTCAGCTATTCAGCGCGATCGTCCCCGCACCGTTCGGCGCGATCGGCATCCGCACCGGCGAGGAGCTGGTGCGCGAACTGGTTTATCTACCGCCGCGCTTCGGCGATGGCAAGGCACCGTCCTGCAAGCTGTCGGAGCAGGTGGCGCGCCAGGTCGGGCAGTACCTGGACGACCCCGATTTCGTCTTCAGCCTGCCGCTGGCCCCGGCCGGCACCGCCTTCCAGCGCCGGGTGTGGGAGGCGATCGCCGCGATCCCGCGCGGCTCGGTGCGCTCCTACGGCCAGCTCGCCACGCTGCTCGAGTCGGCGCCGCGCGCCGTGGGCCAGGCCTGCGGGGCGAACTGGTTCCCGATCGTCGTCCCCTGCCACCGGGTAACTGCCGCGCGCGGCCTGGGGGGCTTTTCCAACAACGACGACGAGAACGGCTTCCACCTCTCCGTCAAGCGCTGGCTGCTGCGGCACGAAGGCGCCACCGCATCCCCATGGCAACAGCAAGCGATCTGGCCCTGATCGACGGGTTCTGCGACACCCTGTGGCTGGAGCAGGGGCTGGCGAAGAACTCGCTGGACGCCTACCGGCGCGACCTGCGCCTGTTCGCCGGCTGGCTGGCGCAGCGCCGGCCCGAGCGCGCCGGCCTGCTCGCGGTGCGTCCGGACGACCTGGCGGCGTATTTCGCCGAGCGCCACGCCGAATCGCGGCCCAGTTCGGCCAACCGGCGCCTGTCGGTACTCAAGCGCTTCTACCAGCTGGCGCTGCGCGGCGGCCAGGTGAGCGAAGACCCGTGCCTGCGCATGGCCTCGGCGCGCCAGCCGACCCGTTTCGTCCACACCCTCACCGAAAGCCAGGTGGAAGCCTTGCTGGCCGCGCCCGACGTGAGCACGCCGCTGGGGCTGCGCGAGCGCACCATGCTGGAACTGATGTACGCCAGCGGCCTGCGGGTGTCGGAGCTGGTCGCCCTCAAGTTGGTCGAGCTGAGCCTGAACGATGGCGTGTTGCGCATCACCGGCAAGGGCGGCAAGACGCGCCTGGTGCCGTTCGGCGAGCAGGCGCGCGTGTGGATCGGGCGCTACCTGAAGGAGGCGCGCGCCATCATCCTCAATGGCCAGGTCGACGACGCCCTGTTCGTCACCGGGCGCGGCGGACCGATGACGCGCCAGATGTTCTGGATCCTCGTCAAGAAGCACGCCGCGCGCGCGGACATCCGCGGGCCGCTCTCGCCGCACACGCTGCGCCACGCCTTCGCCACCCACCTGCTGAACCACGGCGCCGACCTGCGCGTCGTGCAGCTGTTGCTGGGGCATGCGGACATTTCGACCACCCAGATCTACACCCATGTCGCGCGCGAGCGCCTCAAACACCTGCACGCGGCGCACCATCCACGGGGTTAATTCAAATGCTCCGCATCCAACTAGGTCATAATGGAGCCGCACCACCGTAGCACCCAACCCTATTTTCTTGCACGAGAGGTGAACATGGCCAAAACCAATTTCCAGTACGAAAAACGACAACGTGAGCTGGAGAAGAAGCGCAAGGCGGAAGAAAAAGCCCGGCGCAAGCAGGAGGCCAAGCAGCAAGGCGAGCGCCCGGGTGGTGCCGCCGACGAGGATGGCGACGCGTCCGACGACGAGGACGTGGGAGGCGCACAGGCTACCCGGGCCGCATGAGCGGCGGGCGCGGCGCGGGGTGAGGGGGCGCCTGGGCTCCGTCCTGATAGCCAGGATGGAGCTCCAGGCGCATGGTCCAACTATAAGTATCCGTGCGGGGCGGCGCCAACGGAATGCGACGGGCTGCCGGAATCGGCCGCTGGAACGCATAAATCGGGGACAGTTTGCAGCCCGCGCCGCGTGCCCCGACACGTCGCGTTTCTGCGACAGCTCAAGCCGTTACTGTCGTGTATCCTCAAGAATGGCCGTTCGTGCCCTGGCTTGCCAGGCATCCCCGGCTCCCTTGTGGACGCCGTTTTCCGCGGAGATCGTCGTGACTGTCGAGCAATCGAATCATCCGCCCGCGCTGCCCGACGGACCCGGGCGGGCGGCGCTGGATTGGCTGCAGCAATTCGTCGAGGCGGTGGAACTGACGCCGAACGTCGCTGTGCACGGCCACGACGCGCACGGCATCGTCCGTTTCTGGAACCAGGCCTGTGTCACCCTGTTCGGCATTCCCGCGCAGGAGGCGCTCGGCCGCCCCTTGTGCGAGCTCGTCACCTATGGCGAGACGCCTGGCGAGTTCGAACAGGCGATGGCCGAGATCTGGCGCCTGGCCAGCCCCGCCGCGCCGCGCGACTGGCAGGTGCGCTTGCGGGACGGAACCAGGCGTTGGCTGCACGCCAGCCACTATCCGGCCCTGCGCGACGGGGTGCCCCAGCAGGTCTTCTGCATGGAGGTGGACATCACCGCGCGCAAGGCGATCGAATCGACGCTGCACCAGGCGGCCCAGGTGTTCGACCATTGCCGCGACGCCATCCTCGTGCTGGACCGCCAGTACCGCGTGCTGGCGGCCAATCCCGCTTTTGCCAGGGTCAGCGGCCACGCGCCCGAGGAGATCGAGGCGGCCCCGCTGCCCGCCTTGCGCCTGGGCGTGAGCGAGCCGCAGTTCCACGAGCGCCTGCGCAGCCACATGGAAGCCTCCGACTACTGGGAGGGCGAGCTGACGGGCCTGCGTCCGGACGGCCGGACCTACCCGGGCTGGATGGCGGTGACGGCCATCCGCGACGCGGGGGGAGAGGCTGGCGGCTACATCGCCTTCCTCTCCGACATCACCGAACGCAAGCGCGCGGAGGAGGAGGTGCGCCGCCTCGCCGAGCACGACGCCCTGACCGGACTGCCGAACCGCACCCTGTTCCTGGACCGCCTGCACCAGTCGCTGGCGGCGGCGCGTCGCCAGCATACCCAGTTCGCGCTGATGTTCCTCGACCTGGACCGCTTCAAGGCGATCAACGACACGCACGGGCACCAGGCCGGGGACGCGGTGCTGACCGAGGTCGCGAGCCGCCTGGTGCGCTGCGTGCGCGGTGTGGACACCGTGAGCCGCCTGGGCGGGGACGAGTTCGTGGTGCTGCTGGCCGACATCGGCGGCGTCGGCCAGGCCGCCCTCGTGGCCGGCGCCGTGATGCGCGAGGTGGCGCGGCCGGTGCGCGTGGCCGGGCAGGACATCGCGCCCTCGGCCTCGATCGGGATCGCGATGTGTCCCGGCGACGGGCAGGACGAGGAGACCCTGCTGCGCCACGCGGACGTGGCGATGTACCACGCCAAGCAGGCGGGGCGCAACGCCTTCCGCTTCTTCAGTCCCGAGATGAACGCGCGCGTGATCGAGCGCGTGGAAATGGAAAACAAGCTGCGCCAGGCGCTGGAGAACGACGAGTTCCTGCTCGAGTACCAGCCCGAGGTCGACATCCTCACCGGGAGCATCACCGGCGTCGAGGCCCTGATCCGCTGGCGCCACCCGGAACGCGGCCTGCTCCAGCCGCACGAGTTCATCCCGCTGGCCGAGGAGTGCGGGATGATCCTGCCGATCGGCGCGTGGGTGCTGCGCGAGGCCTGCCGCCAGGCGCGCGTGTGGCGCGACGAGGGATTCCCGGTCGTGGTCGCGGTCAACCTGTCGAGTTCGCAGTTCATCCACGACGACCTGGTCAGCCATGTGGACGAGGCCCTGGCCGCGTCCGGCCTGGAGCCGCGCTTCCTGGACCTGGAGATCACCGAGGGCGCGATCATGCAGAGCGACGCGCGGGCGCTCGAGGCGGTCGCCGCCCTGCGCACGCGCGGCGTGCAGCTGACGGTGGACGACTTCGGCACCGGCTATTCCAGCCTGTCCAGCCTGCGCCGCCTGCCGCTGTCCCGGCTCAAGATCGACCGTTCCTTCATCGGCGACATCGCGCGCGACCCGGCCGACGCCGCCCTGATCCCGGCGATGATCGCGATGGCGCGCAGCCTGCGCTTGCGCGTGATCGCCGAAGGGGTCGAGACCGTCGAGCAGTTGCAGTTCCTGCGCCAGCACGGCTGCGACGAATACCAGGGGCACTACGCCAGCATCGCCTCGCGCAGCCCCGACTTCACCGCGCGCCGCCAGTGACGCCCGGCGCCGGGTCGAACAGGCGCACCCGCGCCACCACCTGGCCGTGGTCCGACGCCTCGGGCAGGGCCAGGTCGAGGTGGTCGTTCAGGTAGAGCACCTCGACCACTTCGCCGATCGCGGTGGGCAGGGCGGCGTTGAATTCCTCCGACACCAGGATATGGTCGATGGTCGTGTAGCGCCCTTCGTGTACGGTGGAAAAGCCCACGTGGCGCAGGTGATCCTGGCGCCGCTGCAACTGGCAGGCGTCGAACAGGCGGTCCGCCAGCGGCGTGCCGGCGCCGAGCACGATGTCGGTGGTGACCGAGTCCGCCACGTCGTTGAAGTCGCCCAGCAGCACGCGCGGGCGGCGGTTGGCGCGCGCCATCTCGGCCATCAGCACGCGCAGGGCGGCGGCCTCGGTGCCGCGCCGGATCAGCGAGCGCAGGCAGGCCAGCGCGTACAGGTGCGGGTCTTCGCAGGTGTCGCCGCTGCGGTAGTCGGGGCGGCGCGACTTCAGGTGCACCACCACGACGTCGGCCACGACGCCGGGCGCCAGGACGACCGGCACGTGCAGCGGCGCGCGCGTGAAGCGGTCGGCGTCGCGGCTGCCGGGCGGCATCGCGATCGTGCCGGGAAAGAGGGGGAGGGTGCGCGCCGGACCTGCCAGTGGCAGGCGCGAGACCAGCGCGACGCTGGGCGTGAGGCGTTCGGCGGCGGGGTCGGGGTCCTCGCCCAGGTGGATGGCGTCGCGATAGCGGCGGGTGCGGGACAGGGCCTCGCGCAAGGCGGCCTGGGAAAAGATCTCCTGGAAGCCGATCACGTCGGCATCGAGCAGGTCGATCTGGTGCGCCGTCCAGGCGATCTTCGCTTCGTATTCCTCCGGCGTGGTGGGCACGAGGTTGTCGTACAGCCGCGCTCCCGGCGGGGCCAGGTTCAGCACGTTGAAGGTGGCAAAGCGAATTTCTTGCTGCATAATAGAAACCCCTCCGTATTCATCTTTAGCGTATCACGCATGGCCAAGAAAGAGCACGTTTCCGAGACCCCAGCGACGCAATTCTTGCGCAGGAACGGGGTGGCGTTCTCGGAGCATCCGTATGAATACGTGGAACATGGTGGCACATCCGTATCCTCGGTGGCGCTTGGCGTGGCGGAGCACGAAGTGGTCAAGACCCTGGTGATGCAGGACGAGGCGGCGCGGCCCCTGGTCGTGCTGATGCATGGCGACCGCAAGGTGTCGACCAAGAACCTGGCGCGCGCCATCCCCTGCAAGTCGGTCGAGCCGTGCAAGCCCGAGGTGGCGCAACGCCATTCGGGCTACCTGGTGGGCGGCACCTCGCCGTTCGGCCTGCGCAAGGCCATGCCGGTGTTCGTGGAGGAGAGTGTGCTGGCGCTGCCGAAGATCTACATCAACGGCGGCCGGCGCGGCTTCCTGGTCGGCATCGACCCGGCGGTGCTGGTGGACGTGCTGCGGGCGCGGCCGGTGCAGTGCGCGCTGGCCGAGTGACTTTCCCGGCCCTGTTGCGATAGTGTATATTCACGTGCCCCGAGTTTCCGGCGCTCAACAAGAGAGATGAGATGAACACCTTGATTTTCACGGTCGCGGCCTACCTGATCGGCTCGATTTCGTTCGCGGTGGTGATGAGCCGCGTGTTCGGCCTGTCCGACCCGCGCACCTATGGTTCGAAGAACCCGGGCGCGACCAACGTCCTGCGCAGCGGCAGCAAGAAGGCGGCGATCGCCACCTTGGTCGGCGACGGCGCCAAGGGGTGGCTGGCGGTGTGGCTGGCGCTGCGCTTCGGCCCGCAGTTCGGCGTGTACGACACCGGCGTCGCGCTGGTGGCCATCGCGGTCTTTCTCGGTCACCTGTGGCCGGTGTTCTTCCGTTTCGTCGGCGGCAAGGGCGTTGCCACCGCGCTCGGCGTCCTGCTGGGCATTAACGTCTGGCTGGGCCTGGCGACGCTGGCGACCTGGCTGATCGTCGCCTACGCCTTCCGCTACTCGTCGCTGGCGGCCCTGATCGCCTCCATCTTCGCGCCGTTCTATTACGGCCTGCTGTTCGGCGCCGATGAGATCATGTTCGCCGTCGGCGCGATGAGCGCCCTGCTCATCTACCGCCACAGCAGCAACATCGGCAACCTGATCGCGGGCAAGGAGTCGCGCATCGGCAGCAAGGCGGCCGGCGCCAAGAAGAAATAAGAGGGAACCGGCGGGAAGCTGGCGAGTCGTTCCCGCGAATCCTCGGCGGCCCCGCGGGAACCCGTACTCTACTCCCGAAGTCACTTCTCTTGACGTCAGGGCTACGCTAAACGGTACCCAAACTTTCAACTCAGCATAGATTCCCGCCTGCGCGGGAATGACGGGTGCCGGCAGCTATGCGTGCGCCTGCGCGGCCCGCGTCTTGCTATGGTCTGGCGAGCGAGGCCTGCGCCCTCCGCGCGGGCAGGACAGGAAAGGCGGTATCTTATGACCAAGCAATTCAGGATCGATTTCGTCTCCGACGTGTCATGCCCGTGGTGCGCGATCGGGCTCAAGTCGCTCGAACGGGCGCTTGAGCGCGTGTCCGACGTCGCCACCGCCGACGTGCATATCCAGCCCTTCGAACTGAACCCCGCGATGGGCCCGGAAGGCCAGGACATCGTCGAGCACGTCACCGAAAAGTACGGGGCCAGCCTCGAGCAGCAGGCCCAGACGCGCGAGGCCATCCGCCAGCGCGGGGAAGCGGTGGGTTTCACCTTCGACATGGAGCGCCGCGGCCGCATCTACAACACCTTCGACGCGCACCGCCTGCTGGCCTGGGCCGAGGAGCAGGGCAGGCAGCGCGAGCTGAAGGAAGCCCTGCTCACCGCCTATTTCACCCACTGCGAAGACCCCAGTTCGCACGAGGTGCTGGCGCGGGTGGCGTCGCAGGTCGGGCTGGACGGGAAGGAAGCGGCGCGCATCCTCAATTCCGACGAATACGCCGAGGAGGTGCGCGAGCGCGAGCGTTTCTTCCAGCGCGCCGGCATCCACTCGGTGCCGGCCATCATCATCAACCAGCGCCACCTGATCTCCGGCGGCCAACCGCCAGAAGTCTTCGAGCGCGCGCTGCGCGACCTGGCCGCGCGCGAGGACCAGGCCCCGGGCTGATCCGGCAGGCCGCCGCATCAGGCGAGTTCAAGCAGGATTGGCTGGTGGTCCGAGGCGCCCGTCTCGGACTGCACGTCCAGGCGCGCCACGCGCGGCGCCAGGTCTTCCGTCACGAAGAAATAATCGAAGCACTCCGGCTCGTCCGGCCAGCCATACCCGTGCAGCCCGGTCGTCGGCGCGTGGCGGGCATCGCCGTGCGCCACGCGCCAGGCGTCGAGCAGTGCCAGCCCTTCCGGTTGCGGGCCGGCCAGCAGCTGCCGGTGGTCGTCCGACCCGGGGGCGAAGTTGAAGTCGCCACACAGGACGGCGGACCCCGGCCGGAAGCCCAACTGGTAGGGCGCGTCGAGGCTCGGGTCGGGCTGGAAGATACGGGCGCGCTCGCAGGCTTCGGCGTGAAGTTGCTTCAGCCGCAGCACCTGCGCCATGCGCTGCAACGGCGAATAGTATTCCAGGTGGGTGGTGAGCATGCGCAGCTTGCCGGCCGGCGCGTCGAGCACGACCTCGAGCAGCCCACGCGGCATGCCAGCCTTGTGCCCGGGATCGGGCGGCCAGGGCAGCTGGTGCCGATGCGCCTGCGTGATCCGGTACTTGGACAGCAGCAGGTTGCCGAACTGGCGCGGTACGTTGTTCCTGTAGATTTCACTGGGGGCGTGCTCGATCGTGTGATAGCCGCCGAAGGCGCCCGCCAGCTGCTTGAACTGGTTCGCCGTCGCGCTGCCTTCCAGCTCCGGATGATTGGCCGCGACCTCCTGCAGGCAGATCACGTCCGGGCTGAGCTTGCGCAGCACGTCGATGATCGCGTGGATGCGGATGCGCCCGTCCTTCCCACAGCCCCAGTGAATATTCCAGCTTACGACGCGCATGAAGTACCTCCGTCAGACTCGACCGACGGATATTGCCATCGTTTGGCTGACCGCGGTCACACGGTAGGATCGGTGTCAGCGGTGCAAGTTCAACCGGCGCTCAGGCGGCTTCGAGTTCGTCCAGGGGCCAGCGCGGACGGACGTTGAACGCGTAGTCGCGCTGCGCGGCCGCCGGATTGCGCTCCAGGCGCAGGGCGCCGGCGAAGGCGATCATCGCGCCGTTGTCGGTGCAGAACTCCAGCTCCGGGTAGTAGACCTTGAACTTGCGCCTGGCCGCCGCCGCGTCGAGCGACGCGCGCAGCTGCTTGTTGGCGCCCACGCCGCCGGCGATCACCAGCCGTTTCAGGCCGGTGTGGCGCAGGGCGTTGACGCACTTGGCGGTCAGCACGTCCACGATCGCGTCGACAAAGCCGCGCGCGATGTTCGCCTTGTCCTGTTCGCAGATGTTGGCGATCACCTTCTCGTCGTGGTTCTTCACCACGGTCAGCACGGCGGTCTTCAGGCCGGAGAAGCTGAAGTTGAAATCCTTCGAGTGCAGCATCGGGCGCGGCAGCGTGTAGGCGGCCGGGTCGCCGAATTCCGCCAGGCGCGAGATCGCCGGGCCGCCCGGATAGCCCAGGCCGAGCAGCTTGGCCGACTTGTCGAAGGCTTCGCCGGCCGCGTCGTCCAGCGTTTCGCCGAGCAGGGTGTAGCGGCCCACGCCATCGACGCGCATCAACTGGGTATGGCCTCCCGAGACGAGCAGGGCGATGAAGGGGAATTCCGGCCGTTCGCTGGCCAGCAGGGGGGAGAGCAGGTGGCCTTCGAGGTGGTGCACGCCCAGCACCGGCCGGTCCAGCGCGAGCCCGAGGCTGCACGCGACCGAGGAACCGACCAGCAGCGCGCCGGCCAGGCCCGGACCCTGGGTGTAGGCGATGGCGTCGATGTCGGACTTGGCGATGCCGGCCTGGCCGATCACCTGTTCGAGCAGGGGCAGGGCGCGGCGGATGTGGTCGCGCGACGCCAGTTCCGGCACGACCCCGCCGTACTCCTCGTGCATGGCGACCTGCGAATGCAGGGCATGGGACAGCAGCCCGCGCTCTGTGTCGTACAGAGCCAGGCCGGTTTCATCGCAGGAGGATTCGACGCCAAGAACGATCATGGAAAAGCCGGGGAAAAAAGCGTAATCCGCCATTGTAAATCACCGCCATGCCCGGCGCATGTCGGACGGGCGTTGGCCTCACGGCCGCTGCAACAACTCCGCGTGTGCGCTGCGCAGCATGTCCACGGTTTCCTCCCAGCCGATGCAGCCATCGGTCACCGAGCACCCGTACTTGAGTTGCGACAGGTCGGCCGGAATCGGCTGGTTGCCGCTCACGATGTTCGACTCGATCATCACGCCCACGATCGAGCGGTTGCCGTGCTTGATCTGCTGGACCACGTCCGACATCACCAGCGGCTGCAGCTCCGGCTTCTTGTAGCTGTTCGCGTGCGAGCAGTCCACCACCAGGTTGGCCGGCAGCTTGGCCTTGTTCAGCGCCTGCTCGGCGATGGTCACCGACACCGAATCGTAGTTCGGGCGGTCGCCGCCGCCACGCAGGACCACGTGCCCATAGGCGTTGCCCGCGGTGCGCACGACCGACACCGTGCCCTGCTCGTTGATGCCCAGGAAGGCGTGCGGGTTGGCCGAGGACAGCACCGCGTTGATCGCGATGCCCACGTCGCCGTCGGTGCCGTTCTTGAAGCCGACCGGCGTGGACAGTCCCGACGACATCTCGCGGTGGGTCTGGGACTCGGTCGTGCGCGCTCCGATCGCGGTCCAGGCGATCAGGTCGCCCAGGTACTGCGGCGAGATCGGGTCGAGCGCCTCGGTCGCGGTGGGCAGGCCCAGTTCGCACACGTCCAGCAGGAAGCGGCGCGCGTTGTGCATGCCCACGTCCACGCGGAACGAGTCGTCCATGTACGGGTCGTTGATGTAGCCCTTCCAGCCGGTGGTGGTACGCGGCTTCTCGAAATACACGCGCATGACCAGCACCATCGTGTCCGCCACCTCGGCCTGCAGCGCCTTGAGCCGGCGCGCATAGTCCAGGCCGGCGACCGGATCGTGGATCGAGCAGGGGCCGACCACCACGAACAGCCGCTTGTCCTTGCGGTCGAGGATGTTGCGCAGGGTTTCGCGGCCGCACATCACGGTCGTGATGGCGCGGTCCGACATCGGAAGGCTCGCATGCAGCTCGACGGGCGAAGGCATGCGTGCAAAGGAGGTAATGTTCGAGTTTTCGATTGCGGGCGAAGTAATCATCTTGCAGGTCTTATGCCGGTGGACCGACCAGTGTAGACCCAAATCGCCCCGCGTGCAGCGCGGCGTTCAAAAATCCGGTGGCGGCGCTGCCGCCGCGCCTGCCGGTGTATGCTTGCGGTATGCAAAACGACCAACACGCATTCCCCGCAGCCCGCTTCATCAAGGAGATCGGCCGCGGGCAAAAGGGCGCGCGCAGCATGACGCGCGAGGACGCGCATGCGCTGTACGCGGCGATGCTGGAGGGCCGGGTGTCGGACCTCGAACTGGGCGCGATCCTGCTCGCCATGCGCATCAAGGGCGAGTCGGTAGAGGAACTGGCCGGCTTCATGGACGCGGCCGAGGCCTCGTTCGCGCCCTTGCCCGCGCCGCCGGGAGACTACGCGCCGGTGCTCATCCCCAGCTACAACGGGGCGCGCAAGCTGCCCAACCTCACACCATTGCTGGCGCTGCTGCTCGCGCGCGAAGGCGTGCCGGTGCTCGTGCATGGGGTGCGCGCCGATCCTGGCCGGGTGACCACGGCGGAAATCTTCGCCGAGCTTGGCCTGGCCGAATCCCGCTCCACGGCGGAACTGGCCGAGGCCACCGCCAAGGGGCGTCCCGGCTTCGTGTCGATCGAACTGCTCGCGCCGGAACTGGCCCGCCTGCTCTCGCTACGGCGCGTGCTGGGCGTGCGCAACTCGACCCATACGCTGGTCAAGATCCTCCAGCCCTACGCATGCGCGGCGCTGCGCCTGGTGTCCTACACCCATCCGGAGTACCTGGAGACGCTGGGCGGGTACTTCACGGGTGCGGCACCCGCGGCACGCGGCGACGCCTTCCTGATGCGCGGCACCGAGGGCGAGACCGTGGCCAACCCGCACCGCGCCCAGCGCATCGACTGGTTCCACGAAGGCCAGCGCACCTTGCTGGTCGAGCGCGATGCGCCGACCGACCTGCTGGCCGAGGTGCCGACCGAGCGCGAGGCCGCCGCCACCGCGGCGTGGATTCGCCGCGCGCTGGCGGGCGAGGTGCCGGTGCCGCCGCCGATCGCCAACCAGGTCGCGGAATGCGTCGCCGTCTCGCGCGCTATTCGCGCGCGTTCGGCCCCAGCCGGCTGACCTCGCGCGCCATCGCCTCCAGCGCGCCGGCGCCGGCGGCGGAAAGGCCGGCACGCCGGGCGAAATCCGCCGTGCTCGTGAAGTAGCCAGTGTCCCTGCGGCTGGCCAGCGCGCGCGCCGCCGCCGCCTCGTCCATCCCCGGCAGTGCCAGCAGGTGCTCGCGCTCGGCGGTATTCAGATCGATGAGCAGCGGCTCGCCGCGGATCTTGCGCGCCGGGTGCGCCAGCCAGATGGCCTTGCCGGCCTGGGCGGCCAGCTTTTCAGGATGCGCCTGGACCTCGGCCAGGGTGGCGGCGAACTGCTTGCGCGCCGCCTGCAGGGCGGGCACGAAGCCGTCCGGGTCGCCGAAGCGTCCCGGCACGGCCAGCGCCTCGGCTGCCGCAGCCAGCGCCGGCGAGGCCAGCGCGCCGTAGCTCGTTTCCATCAGGTTGGTGACGAAGCGCCGCCCCTCGAGCGGATGGGCGCGCACCAGCGCCTGCGCCAGCGCGGGCACCAGCGGCGTGGACGCGTCCGGTTTCGCCGTCGACAGCGCGCGCATCGCGCCGAACATCGCCTCGTAGCGGGGCATGAGCGTGGCCTCGGCGCCGGGCGCGGGCACCAGCTGGCGGTAGAAGAACGTGGCGACCGCCCCCTCGGAGGCCAGCATCTGGGCGCCGTTCTTCAGGCTGGCGCGGTCGAACAGGGTGGAGACCTCGCGCCGCTCGATGTCGTCGCCACTGCCGTCCGGCGTCACCTGGCGGTGCACGAACCAGTTCTGGCGCATGCCGTCGATGCGGCTCGCCCGGTCCAGGTTGCTGAGCCAGAGCGGCAGGTAGGGCTTGCCCTCCAGGCCGTAGTCCTGTGCGCGCAGGCGCTCGTTCCCGGTCAGGCGCCGCGCCAGTCCCTGGAAATGCGTCGCCCAGCCCTCGTCGAAGGCGGTCTGCTGGTCGGTGATGCTGAAACTGTGATGCGGCGTGCGCGAATGGCCTTGCGGCAGGTTCGGCAGCAGCCGGCGCAGCATCACATGCCCCAGTTCGTGCGCGAAGATTTCCTCGAAGCTGCCGTCGGCCACGCTGTCCGCATCCACGACCAGGTCCACCATCGGCTCGTCCATCCAGCGCAGCGCCTCGCCCTCCCTGAGCCAGAAGCCGTGCCGGGCGAAGCCGCCGTCCTCGCGCGACAGCATCAGCCAGCTGGTGCGGCCGGGCTGGCCCGCGACCTTCATCGCCAGCTCGTCCAGGGCCAGCGCGGTGGCGGTGAAGCCCTCGCGCGCTTCGCGCTGCAGCGCAGCGTACAGCTTGCCCTCGTGCACCCTGGTGACCACCGGCGCCATCTTCCCGCCCTGCGGCGCGGCGCGCATCAGCACGCTGTTTTCCTGTACCACCGGAGCCAGCACACCCAGTTCGGCCGCGGCGCCCTGCGAGGCGGCGACGGTGGCCAACACAAGAACGGAAAGACGCAGTTGCTTCAGCATGCACACTCCTATTGCAATTAGTTAAGGATTAAAGGATAACGAGTTGAAAGCAGGATGTGTGCGAAATCGAATATGCATGGGGCATCGCCCTGCGGGAGGAGCGCCAGCGTATACAATGGCGGGTTTGGTGGCGCGGCAGGGGAAGAGATGACAAGACAGTTCGACGTGGCGGTGATCGGGGCGGGCGCAGCCGGCATGATGTGCGCGGCCGTCGCCGCCCAGCGCGGGCGGCGCGTGGTGCTCGTGGATCACGCGACCCGCCTGGCCGAGAAGATCCGCATCTCCGGCGGCGGGCGCTGCAACTTCACCAACATCAACGCCGGCCCGCAGAATTTCCTGTCGCAGAACCCACACTTCTGCAAGAGCGCCCTGTCGCGCTACACGCCGCAGGACTTCCTCTCGCTGGTCAAGAAGCACCGGATCGGCTACCACGAGAAGCATCGCGGCCAGCTGTTTTGCGACGACTCGTCCGACCAGATCATCCAGATGCTCAAGAGCGAATGCCTGTCCGGCGGGGTGGCCTGGCGCATGCCGTGCAAGCTGATCTCGCTGTCGCAGCGGGAGGGCGGGTTCCTGTTGGAAGCCGACACCGGCGAGATCGAGGCGGCGAGCGTGGTGGTGGCGACGGGCGGCCTGTCGATTCCGAAGATCGGCGCGAGCGACCTGGGCTACCGCATAGCCGCCCAGTTCGGCCTGCAGGTGGTCGAGACCCGTCCGGGCCTGGTGCCGCTCACTTTCGATGGCCCGAGCTGGGAACCGTTCGTGCCGCTGGCCGGCATCGCCCTCGAAGTGGACGTGCGCACCGGCACCGCCAAGGGCAAGGGGCGGGGCGCGCAGGCCGGGTATTTCCGCGAGGACTTGCTGTTCACCCACCGCGGCCTGTCCGGCCCGGCCATCCTGCAGATTTCCAGCTACTGGCAGCCGGGCACCCCCATCGTGCTGGATTTGTTGCCGGAGATGGACCTGGCCCAGGTGCTGATCGACTCGAAAGGTACGCAGAAGAAACAGTTGGGCAACGTGCTGGCCCAGTGGCTGCCCGCGCGCCTGGCCGAGGGGCTGCTCCATGCCAACGGCTTCGCGCCGGATGCGCGCCTGGCCGACATGCCGGACGCGAAGCTGCGCAAGCTGGGCGACGCGATCAACCGCTGGTCGATCGTGCCGACCGGCTCCGAAGGCTACCGCAAGGCCGAGGTGACGCTGGGCGGCGTGGACACGCGCGAGCTGTCGCAGCAGACGATGATGGCGAACAAGGTGCCGGGCCTGTACTTCATCGGCGAGACGGTGGACGTGACCGGCTGGCTGGGCGGCTACAACTTCCAGTGGGCCTGGGCCTCCGGCTACGCCGCCGGCACGGCGGTGTGACGGTCGTCCCCGCGAAAGCGGGGACCCATGCATAGGCTCCGATGCCGCCCCGCTTTGACTCGAGCGATACAGGAGCGGTAACAAGGAGGTAGGGTGGGCTCTCGAGCCCACCGCAGCGGTAGGGCGCGCTCTCGAGCCCACCGCACCTCATCAAAACCCCACCCCTGTCTCAATTGCAGCACACCGCGAGAAAAGCTTCCAAACGCTGGCAAAAGCTGCTAGAATTTCGTTCTTCTCTAAATCCAACGGTTTGATTTTTACATGACCACTATCCGCCTTAAAGAAAACGAGCCGTTCGAAGTCGCTATGCGTCGCTTCAAGCGCACTATCGAAAAAACCGGTCTGCTGACGGAACTGCGCGCACGCGAGTTCTACGAAAAGCCAACGGCTGAGCGCAAGCGCAAGCTGGCAGCTGCTGTGAAGCGTCACTACAAGCGCATCCGCAGCCAACAACTGCCTAAGAAACTGTACTAAGACAAGTAGCTGGCCCTGTGCCCGGCGACGGCGTCACGCCTGTCCCGGTGCGCCGCTGACAAGTCGAGAAGCCCGCTCCGGTTGTGCCGCAGCGGGTTTTCCCGTTTCTACCTGCCGAACCCAACATCGAAGAGCACGAGAATCCCATGAGCCTGAAAGACCAAATCACCGACGACATGAAGGCGGCAATGCGCGCCAAGGAAAGTGGCAAGCTGTCGACCATCCGCCTGCTGCTGGCCGAGATCAAGCGCAAGGAAGTGGACGAGCAGACCGAGTTGAACGATGCCCAGGTGCTCGCCGTCGTGGAAAAGATGATCAAGCAGCGCAAGGATTCGATCACCCAGTTCGAAGCGGGCGGGCGCGCCGACCTGGCCGACATCGAAAAAGCCGAGCTGGCCGTGCTGTCGGCCTACATGCCGGCCGGCCTGTCGGACGAGGAAATCGCCGCCGAAGTGCAGGCCGCCGTCGCCGCCACCGGCGCCGCCGGTCCGGCCGACATGGGCAAGGTGATGGGCGTGCTCAAGCCCAAGCTGGCCGGCCGCGCCGACATGACCGTGGTGTCCGGCCTGGTCAAGAAGGCGCTGAGCGGCGCCTGATCCCTGCCGCCTCTCCCTTTCGATGAGCCACGCGGGCCTTCCCGGCCCGCGTCTTGTTGCAGATCAACCTGCAGCGAGCGCTGCGGTATAGTCTGAGCTTAGACAAACACTGTGCACCTGAAGTGATCCCGCAATCATTCATTACCGATCTGCTCAACCGTGTCGACATCGTCGACGTGGTGGGGCGTTACGTGCAGCTGAAGAAGGGTGGCGCCAACTTCATGGGGCTGTGCCCCTTCCACAACGAGAAGTCTCCCAGCTTCACGGTCAGCCCGACCAAGCAGTTCTACCACTGCTTTGGCTGCGGCGCGCACGGCACCTCGATCGGCTTCCTGATCGAGTACTCCGGCATGGGCTTTGTCGAGGCGGTCAAGGACCTGGCGCAGGGCGTGGGCATGGTGGTGCCCGACCAGGACGACAAGATTCCTCCCGCGCAGCGCGCCGCCCAGCAGGCCCAGTCGCTGGCGATGACGGACGCGCTGACCCAGGCCTGCAATTATTACCGCGCCCAGTTGCGCAACGCCCCCAACGCCATCGCCTACCTGAAAAGCCGCGGCCTGACCGGCGAGATCGCCGCCCGCTTCGGCATGGGCTATGCGCCCTCCGGCTGGGACAACCTGCGCGGCATCTTCCCCGACTACGACGCGCTGGCCCTGGTGGAATCGGGCCTGGTGATCGACCGTGTGGACGAGGACGGCGGCAACAAGAAGCGTTATGACCGCTTCCGTGAGCGGATCATGTTCCCGATCCGCAATACCAAAGGGCAGGTGATCGGCTTCGGCGGCCGCGTGCTCGACGGTGGCGAACCGAAATACCTGAATTCCCCGGAAACCCCGCTGTTCCAGAAAGGCCTGGAGCTGTACGGGCTGTTCGAAGCACGCCAGGCGATCCGGGACGCCGGCTACGTCCTGGTGACCGAAGGCTACATGGACGTGGTGGCGCTGGCCCAGCTCGGTTTCCCGCAGGCCGTCGCCACCCTCGGCACCGCCTGCACCAGCACCCACGTGCAAAAGTTGCTGCGCCAGACCGACAACGTCGTCTTCAGTTTCGACGGCGACAAGGCAGGGAGGCGTGCCGCCCGCCGCGCGCTGGAGGCCTGCCTGCCCCAGGTGACGGACAACAAGACCATCAAGTTCCTGTTCCTGCCCCAGGAGCACGATCCGGACAGCTTCGTGCGCGAACGCGGCGCGGACGCCTTCGAGCAGGAGATCGCCGACGCGATGCCGCTGTCGCAGTTCCTGCTGCGCGAAGTCACCACCGAGCACGACCTGGACACGCCCGAAGGGCGCGCCCGCGCCCAGTTCGACGCCAAGCCCATGCTGCAGGCGATGGCGCCGTCCGCTCTGCGCCTGCAGATCGTGCGTGGCCTGGCCAACCTGACCGAATCGACGCCGGCCGAGATCGAAACGCTGTTCGAACTGTCCAAGCCGGTGGCGACCGCGCGCCGCGCGCCGCCGCGCCAGGGCAGGCCGGAGCCGGTGGGGCTGGAGTTGCAGATCCTGCGCATCCTGGTCGGCCACCCGTCCCTCGCCCTGGAACTGGACGACACGGCGCTGCGCGCCTTCGAGTACTTCGGTCCGGATTCGGCCGAACGCCTCGGCCAGCTGGTGGCCGCGGCCCAGGCGCTGGGGCCGAACGGCAACTTCGCGGCCTTGTCCGAGCAGCTGAAGGAGGCGGGTGCCGAGTACGACCGGATCATCGCCGAAATCGCCTCGGAACCGGAGTCCGAGGTCGACGCGGACCGGATTTTCCTTCTTAGTGCCGTGAGGCAAATCAAGATGGATCTGTTAAAACACGAACTTAACCGGTTGTTTTCTTCCGGGCTGACCCCAGATCAGGTAAGTGCTCGCTATCGCGAGATCACGGCTCAGCAGGATCTCCTGGCGCGCGAAGCGGCCGCGGAGATGACGCCCCGATGAAGGCCTTCCCGGCGCGCCGCGCAGCAGGCCTTCGCAACTGGAAAAAGTGGGGGTGCGTGCTATAATAAAACGCTAACTATTGCAATCCTTGAAACGATTTTTCGTATAAGGGTTTGCGTGGAGTTTCAGTTAGCTGGGCAACTTTAGTGCCTGCAGGGTGATGTAAGGTAACAAAAACTTTATTTTTAACCATTGTAAAGTTAGTCCGTCGTGACATCGAAAGCGCCTGTGCCAACCAAGAAACCCGAAACCAAAGTGGCTGCCAAACCCACGAGAGCGTCCGCCAAGGCGGACAAGCAAGACAAGGCGGAGGTTCGTACCCCGAGCGCTGCGCCTGTCAGCCAGACGACCGACGCGGCCGCATTGGCCGCGATCGACACGTCGGGCTACGTCCTGCCGACCGTCAAGGTGCCGGGGCGTCGTGGACGCAAGCCAAAGGAATTCACGCCCGAGAACGACGAAGTGGCCGCGCTCAACGCGGTCGAGCGCGCCGAGCTGAAGGCTGCGGACAAGGCCAAGGCCAAGGACCGCAAGGCCAAGGAAAAGGCGCTGCTCAAGGACGCGTTCTCGTCCGACACGGAAGCCAGCGAGGAAGAGCTCGAGATCCGGCGCCAGAAACTCAAGGCGCTGATCAAGTCGGGCAAGGAGCGCGGCTTCCTGACCTACTCCGAGATCAACGACCACCTGCCGGACAATATCGTCGATCCGGAAGCGATCGAAGGCATCATCGGCACCTTCAACGACATGGGCATTGCCGTGTACGAACACGCGCCCGATGCCGAAACGCTGCTGCTTTCCGATAACGTTGCCACCGTCACCAGCGATGACGAAGCCGAGGCTGCGGCCGAGGCGGCGCTGTCGACGGTCGATTCCGACTTCGGCCGCACCACCGACCCGGTGCGCATGTACATGCGCGAGATGGGTTCGGTCGAGCTGCTGACGCGCGAAGGCGAGATCGAGATCGCCAAGCGCATCGAGGACGGCCTGAAGGACATGATCCAGGCCATCTCGGCCTGCCCGGTGACGATCGCCGAGATCCTGGCGGCGGCCGAGAAGATCCAGAACGAAGAGATCAAGATCGACGAGATCGTCGATGGCATGGTCGATCCGAACGAATCCGAGGAAACCTCGCCGACCGCCGTCGCGCCCACCAGCACCGACGGTGACGACGACGAGGACGAGGCCGAGGAAGCCGAAGAGGAAGAGGAAGAAGAGGAAGCATCGGCCAGCCCTGGCGCGGCCGGTTACTCCGCCGAGCAGCTGGAAGCGCTCAAGGCGGCGGCGCTCGAGAAGTTCGACGCCATCGCGGTGCAGTTCGACAAGATGCGCAAGGCCTACGAGAAGGAAGGCTACAGCTCCAAGGCCTACCTGAAGGCGCAGGAGGCGATCTCCAACGAGCTGCTTGGCATCCGCTTCACGGCGAAGGTGGTCGAGAAGCTGTGCGACACGCTGCGCGGCCAGGTGGATGAGGTGCGCCACATCGAGAAGCAGATCCTGGACGTGGCCGTGAACCGCTGTGGCATGCCGCGTGCCCACTTCATCAAGGTCTTCCCGGGCAATGAAACCAATCTGGAGTGGGTGGACGGGGAAGTCGCCGCGGGCCATGCCTACAGCGCCATCCTCAGCCGAAACATTCCGACGATCAAGGAGCTGCAACAGCGACTGATCGACCTGCAAGCGCGCGTGGTGCTGCCGCTGCCGGACCTGCGCAACATCAACCGCCAGATGGCGGCCGGCGAAATGAAGGCGCGCAAGGCCAAGCGCGAGATGACCGAGGCCAACCTGCGCCTGGTGATTTCGATCGCGAAGAAGTACACCAACCGCGGCCTGCAATTCCTGGATCTGATCCAGGAAGGCAACATCGGCCTGATGAAGGCGGTGGACAAGTTCGAATACCGCCGCGGCTACAAGTTCTCGACCTATGCGACGTGGTGGATCCGCCAGGCCATCACCCGTTCGATCGCCGACCAGGCGCGCACCATCCGTATTCCGGTGCACATGATCGAGACCATCAACAAGATGAACCGCATCTCGCGCCAGATCTTGCAGGAAACCGGTGCGGAGCCGGACCCGGCGACGCTCGCGATCAAGATGGAAATGCCGGAGGATAAGATCCGGAAGATCATGAAGATCGCGAAAGAGCCGATTTCGATGGAAACGCCGATCGGCGACGACGACGATTCGCACCTGGGCGACTTCATCGAGGACAACAACACGCTCGCGCCTTCGGACGCGGCGCTGCATGCCTCGATGCGCGGCGTGGTCAAGGACGTGCTCGATTCGCTGACGCCACGCGAAGCCAAGGTGCTGCGCATGCGCTTCGGCATCGAGATGTCCACCGACCACACGCTGGAGGAGGTGGGCAAGCAGTTCGACGTGACCCGCGAGCGGATCCGCCAGATCGAGGCGAAGGCGCTGCGCAAGCTGCGCCACCCGTCGCGGTCCGACAAGCTCAAGAGCTTCCTCGAAGGAAGCAGTTAAGGCTTGACGGGGCTGCGTTAAAAGCAATATCCTCTCGCCACTCGTTTTATGCGGCGCCGCAGCGCGGCGCTGCTGACGGTGGCGAGATTCCTCGTCCCCAAGACGTACCAGTTTCGGGCCTCTAGCTCATGCCTGGTTAGAGCAGCGGACTCATAATCCGTTGGTGCCCGGTTCGACTCCGGGGAGGCCTACCAAAATTTTCATTAAAAACAAGGGGTTGCGCAAATGTGTAACCCCTTTTTTTATTTGCTCTGGGCAAAAGTTCAACGAAGGTTCAACCGACCTTGTGGTGATGAAGTTTTCGATTCGCAAACGAGTACGAGTCTGTAAAGTAAGGAACAAAAATGACCCTTCAGGTATTTATTAGTTACGCGAAAGAAGACCAGAAAGCAGCTCTGACTTATTACGATCTTCTGGCAGCAGAAGGAACTTCGCCATGGATGGACGCAAAAAAACTTCTTCCTGGTCAAAATTGGGAAGCTGAAATCGAAAGAGCTTTTAGCGACTCGCATGTCGTCATCCTTTTACTTAGTCAAAAAAGTGTGAATAAGCGTGGCTTTGTGCAACGCGAAGCAAATGACGCTGTAGATCGTTTACGCTACAAGCAGCCTACAGACATTTACGTGATCCCATTGTTGCTAGAGCCGTGCGATGTGCCCAGTCAGATTGCGAAACGTCTCCAATACATCGAAATGAGTACCCCAGGCGCTTGGGATCAAGTTCGCGCCTCTCTCAAACTGGCGGCTGAGCAGCAGTCTATAGTGTTGACGCAGGGGTTGGTACTCGAAAAATTTCAAATATTCACTGAAAAATTTGAAGACAGTTGGATCGGGTTACCGGGACATGATATAAGAATAGACTACCCAAGGTTTGAATCTCAGCAGAGACCAGAAGCCGCAAAAGAGCTATCTTTGTTTTTCGGTGGTCGAGCCAGTCAAGCATTATTAAACGCTCGCCAGAAACCTTGGGAGCAAATGCCAGAAGCTTTTGAAGGCAGAGAAGGTTTAATGTGCCAAGATGGACGATGGGACGATTTCGACATAGTGTACTGCAATAGCCGCTTTTTGAGCTTGACATACAACGTGGGTTGGTATGGCGCCGGTGCTGCTCATCCAAACTCACATTTTGAAACGTATAATTTCGCTCTACTCGAACGAGTTTATCCAGTGAAACTCGAAGAGTTTTTTTCGGAGCCAGGGAAAGCGTTGAAGGTTATTAGCGAACTCACAATTGCACAGTTGTGTCGTGAATACTGGGCGAGAACAGAAGAAAAGCCAGATGAGGGGCAGATAAAGTGGTTTAACGATGGCGCTGGAGAAAATTTTGATAACTTCCAATCTTTCACTGTAAATTCCAGCGGGATTACATTCCTTTTCCCACCTTATCAAGTATCTTCATATGCAATGGGTAGATGGACTTCAGAGATCTCGTTCTACGATCTGCTGGACTACCTGAAGGAGGATGGTCCATATAGCTTCGCAATAGGTCAATAGAGAAATTTTCACCATCAAAAAAGGGATTTCGCGATGTAATCCCTTGTTTATTTCCCTTCGGTCAAAGGTCCAGCAGAGGTGAGAACGTGATTTAGGCGCGCTAGCGGATCGAGGTGACGGGTCTCCTGCAAGTGTTCGGGCGACAGATGAGCATAGCGCATTGTCATCGTCAAACTGTGATGGCCTAACACTCTTTGCAGGGCAAGAATGTTGCCGCCGTTCATCATAAAATGGATCGCAAGCGTACGCCGCAAAATATTGAATCGCCACGAGTTTTCTAGACACTCGACAGCCGCTGAAAATACTGCTTTTCGTACTCGACCGGCGACAAGCCATTGCTGATGCTGTGCCGCCGCTTCGAATTGTAGAACATCTCGATATAGTCGAAGACATCCTGCTTTGCCTCTTCACGAGTGCTATATGTTTTGCGTCGAATCCGTTCCCGCTTGAGCAGCTGGAAGAAGCTTTCGGCAACAGCGTTATCATGGCAGTTCCCGCGCCGGCTCATGCTCTGCTGCAGGTTGTGCTCGTCCAGGAAGTCGCGCCAATCGTAACTACTGAATTGACTGCCCTGATCGGAGTGCACCATCACCATATTCTTGGGCTGTCGACGCCAGACGGCCATCAAGAGTGCGTTCATGGCCAGCTCGCGATCAATGCGTGAACTCATCGAGCAGCCGACCACCTGGCGCGAAAATAGGTCAAGTACCACGGCCAGATAAAGCCAGCCTTCATACGTGCGGATGTAGGTAATGTCCGTCACCCAAACCCGATTGGGTTCCTGCACGTCGAACTGGCGCTGCAAATGATTTGGCGCCACCAGCGAAGGCGCGCCGCCGCGTTTGTACTTGCGCTTGACGTAGCCGGTTTGGGAACGGATCCCGGCCAATCGCATCAGGCGATGAACGCGATTGATACCGCATTGCTCGCCCAGCTCGTGCAGGTCATCGCTGACCTTGCGGTAACCGTACACGCTGCCGCTTTCCAACCATGACTCCTTGATGGGAACCAGCAAGCGCTTGTCTTCCTTGGTGCGACGGCTTTCAGGGTTCAGACGCCAGGCATAGAAACCATTCGGATGCACGCCAAGCACCTTGCACAACCGCCGCACTGGGAATTGGTCCTGTAATTCAACAATGAAGGTGTACCTTACCCGGACGTCTTGGCAAAGTACACCGCGGCTTTTTTCAAGATGTCGCGCTCCTCTGTGACGCGCTTCAACTCGGCCTTCAGGCGTCGCATTTCCTCGGCTTGGGAATCCACCGCTTTACGCTCCTCTTCAGGGACGCTGTAGCGCTTCGTCCAGGTGTACAGACTATGGATACTCACCCCAAGGCGCGCCGCTACTTCGCTCGCCGAGTGACCGCGCTCCGCCACCTGCTTGACCGCTGCAATCTTGAATTCTTCTGTGTACCGCTTTCCGCTCATACCTTCTCCTTGTGCCCAACATTATGGCTCAGGAGTGTCTACGATACTCGTGGCGATTCAGACCAAGGCAATAGAGGTCTATGCAGCTACCATGCAAATCAACTAGACCGAGACGACTAGACAGGCTGAGCCTGCAGGCAGAATTGGCAGCGTCTAAGCAAACGCGTGATCGCTTAGAACTCCTTTCTGCCTCAGCTTTGCCGAGACGAATACGCGACATGTCCAGGGCCGCATCGGCATGCGTCCCATGCTCAGCTTCTGTAACTTCTATGAATTACTGCTTGTCAGTACATAGCGCGGGTTAAAGTTTGGAAACGTTAAGGATAGAGAACGTGTGGGGGGTGCTCCCCAAGGTGCCGCCGGCTATTGTCTAAAGATGACGTATCCAACGCGTAAGTTCGGAGTAACCAGCGAGCGTTACCACCGGCCTGCCCCCCCACAAGCCCTCGCCCATGCAGGCAGAGTCGATTGCTAACGACAAGGACATCGCCTGGGGAAACTACAACTGGAACTACGACATTGTTACACGCGTTTTCAAGATTGTCTGACGCAACCTTCGCATCCCCCTCTGGATCGGTTGGCGTTACCGAGCTATGGCTATAGCGGACAATCGTTCCATCTGCTGAATCTTTAAGCACGGGCTCATCAATAGCGGTGTGCACATCACCTAAGATTTCTTTCATCCCTTCAGTAAAAGTGAACTGCGACACGATGGAGAACTGATCCTTCTTCAGTTCAGCAATATCTTTAGAGGTCAGCTGACGAAGCACATCTGCCAACGCCATGACCGTTGTCGGAACGGAATCTGGATTGCGCAAACCGACCAATGTCACCAAGTCCGGGGACGGTGCAATTCGAGGATCCAACGCGTCGACCTCGCCGTTGAAAGGAAAGCTAACAGCATCTGTATGGCCGCGCATGCTGCCCTTGGATTTCTCACCATATTTGCCTTCGCGATCCATAGGCACTAGGTTAACGAAAAGCGCTCCATCGTTCTCAGTGCCATAAGAGATTGTCTCCTTACCAAGGAATCCATGAACTGCAAGTACCGCGGCACGGCCCGCCTCGGAGCCATCGACGTCTGGTACCGGAGTGAAGTCAGTTGGAGTGTCAGGAAGTTCAACTGCGACAAAAACTTGCTTCAAATGAAAGTATGGTGAATTTAAGACAACCTGTCGCGCAGCTGCCAAGTCGAAGCCTGCTTTGACCAATTCCTGCTCAACTTGAGCTGCCAGTCGCGCACTGAGGTCTGCAGGTGTACTGATCTCGTCTGGGCGATGGTCAGACGGTGTCGTCTGCATCCATGCTTGTACGACCTTGCTCACGGCCGTAGCCAGGTCCTGCTCCTGCATAAAATCGCCCCCAATCGTTAGTTGATATATTATTGATATACCACTACACTGTTGTCAAGAGGCGCCTGTACGCCGAAACTTGCTTTGGAGGTTTTATGAATTCTACACTTTACTGTGCGGACCTTACGAGAGGGCAAGCACTCTTGTCTCGACTTCCAGATTGCTATTTTAGCATTCTTAAGTCAGCTCAGCTCAAACAAACAGATGACTACAAAGTTGCCTGCACATTTGAAGTTCCGGGTTGGGGAAAACGAGGTGCGTCAGCACCTTCTTCTTTTGAAGCAATTCGCTTAGCTCTAATCGAGCTAGCTTCAACCTTGAACTCCCCATTCTTTTCCGAATCAGAGTCGCTTACTAACTCAAATGGGGAGACAAGAATGACTTTGGAAACAAGGACCGATAGGTTTCAATCAAAAACTCGGCAACTTACAATTGGCGTGTCTATGCCAATGAGCCTAAAGCAACATTTCATAGAAGTGGCCGAGTCACAAGGGAGCAGCTTTGCAGAAGTTGCTCGGAAATTTGCAGTTCTCGGTTTTGAAGATTTTGAAGATCGTTCACTGTTCGTTAGTTCGAAGTCACTTTTCGAAATTCTAAACCGAGAGATAAATGAGTGGCAAAGCTCAAATTCCGAACAAATTATGTTAAGGCTAGATCCCGGCCATGCTGCCCGTATTCGAACTACAGCAAAAGAGTACGGTAAGTCTGCGTCTGAGTTCGGGGCACTTTGCATGGCTCATGGATTCGCCATTCAAGAGCAGCTAGTATTGCTAGAGGCGAAAGTAGCCAGCTGCAAAGGGCCAGCGATACGTCCTCTTCTCACACAAGTTGGATTGGGATCGTATGCTGCGTCTCTTCTTTCCGGAGTTCTCGCAGGACATGTGAAAGCGCCCAAAGCACTTCTCAAGCGGCTTGCGAACATTTTTGAAGCACCCGAAACGTTGTTGACAACCCTTTTTAGGCGTTCTTTTGAAAGTAGATTGGTCCCATCCTTTAAATCTCAGAATGGAAAGCCCGAAGTGTCTAAAAGGGCTACCCCTTGGGAAACTGCGGTCAAGTCCTTAAACCTTCCGCCAGATCAGACAAGAGAACTTTTAGACTTAGGTGCTAAACAACCATGAATCTCTTTCAGCGAGCCCGTGATCAGGCATATGCTACAAGGGAACAGCTTGCTCCTGGCCAGGCTCATGCACCGATTCCAGCGAGTGAGTTGCTCAGTCAAGTTGAATCGAAGCTAAATGTCGCGATTGAACAAGTTGCATCTACCTATTCTGATTTAGGCGGAGGAAGTGCGGTCTTACAGCGCGAGCAGCAATTTATCTACGTGAGCTCAAATGTCAAGTACTGGGGTGACGAATTTTGCGGTTTGGTAGCCCATGAGCTCGGGCACTTCTTCCTCGATAATACCCACGCTCCTGTAACAGTTGCGCATCTCAATACACTATTTGGGAGTGAAGGATCGCCAGGAGTAATGAAAGTTGAGGCTTATGGGGCACGAGAGCGCCAGGAGCTTCAGGCCAACGTATTTGCACGGGAACTGCTGCTACCACGTGACGTCGCCCGAGACCTCGCAATGGCAGGAAAAGGCCCAACGGAGATTTCAAAGCAGCTTGGCATTCCACGCGAATTTGTTCGCCAACAGATGCTTGATGCATTACTTCTGCCAGAGGCCACGGCGACACCTATGACCTTGAGTGAAGCAAGTCCAGATCAACGATTAGCTGCTATGGCGGAAGAACGCGCTGCTAACGTGGTAGCTGGGCCAGGCACGGGAAAAACAACAACGCTGATTCATAGGGTTAAGTACCTAATCGAAGTAAAAAAAGTCCATCCAAGTCAGATCATTGTTCTAACTTTCACGAATAAGGCTGCTTTCGAACTGGTCGAAAGGCTGCGGAGCGCTGGAATTGATAACGCGGTAGAAATCTGGGCAGGTACGTTCCACGCATTTGGCCTAGAGTTTATGCGTAAGTATCACCAACATTTTGGACTAGATGCTGACTTTCATGTGGCCGACCATCTTTCCTCCATGACAATGCTAGTTGCAGGGCTTCCTCGTGTGAAACTTGATTACTTTTCCCGGGTTGAGGATCCATACGATTGGCTAGCACCAGTTCTTGAAAGTATTACTCGGCTCAAAGAGGAGCTTGTTACACCTGCCAATTATCGAGCTTTCGTAAAAAGCCAACCAGCGCCGGACATCGAAGTGCAGCGGAAAAGGTTGGATGTTGCAAGGATCTATGAACTCTACGAAAGTTTACTTGTCGAGCGGAAAATTGTCGATTTTGTAGACCTTATTGCGAAACCGGCGGTCGCATTAAGTAGTGACCGCATTCAGTTTTCAGAGGTGGTTGATCGGTTTGAACATATACTTGTTGACGAATATCAAGACGTCACTCAAGCGATGGTTGAAATGCTCCGTCAAATCTCATACAAAAAGTCCATTTGGGTGGTCGGAGATGTACGTCAGGCAATCCATCATTGGCGTGGCGCTTCATTAAAAAGCCTTTTGAAATTTGATGCGGTGTTCAAGGCCCATGCCAGTGGGACAAAGATCCAACGCTACCCGCTTAGCAACAACCGCAGGAGCACTCAAGAAGTGGTCGATCTGACACAACATGTTGGTCGCATGCACATGCTCGAGTCAGCATTACCTTTAGACGACGTTATCGCTGTCAAAGGGGTATGCGGGGAAAAACCAGTTGTTGTCACCTGCTCTGAACGCGACGCGATTCTTGGGGCTGTGCTTCAGAACATCTCGTCACTACATCATCGTGGAGTGAATTTCGGTCGACAAGCGGTTCTTTGTCGCGGAACTGCAGATGTACAAAAGGCCTCAGAACTTCTTACAAACCAAGGCATTCCCGTCATCTATATTGGAAATTTGGCACAGCGTACTGAAATAAAGCAATTACTCTGTTTGATACAACTTCTTGTTGAGCGGCGGCCGAAAGGATTAATAGGACTGACTGGAATTGCTGGCCTCAGCATGCCGATGAGCGACATAAAATTGCTCCTGGTGGCAGCCGATGAAAACTTAGCATATCAACGTGGGCGCTGGCTGCACTCACCTCCGCCCGGGCTTTCCGCCGCTGGTTATACGGTAGTTTCGAACTTGCGGAAACTCATAGGCGAGCACCGACACAGTTCGAACCCATGGGAGTTCGTCTGTGATCTGCTCCTTGAAAAAAGATTTGGACTTCCGCTAGTGTCCGATGTCTCTGTGCCAGCGTGCGTTCAGAGAATAGCACTGTGGCAGTTCGCCTATTCTGTGCGCAACGGCGATGGTGAGGTGAAGGAAGCTCGACTTTCACGCTATCTGATGCGTCAGCGTCTTCGACAACGTATCGGAGAAAGTCAAGTGCAGCGCGAACTACCACCGGAAGCATCGAGCTTAGATGGTGTGCGTCTAATGACCGTTCACGGCAGTAAAGGCCTTGAGTTTGACGCCGTCCATATTGCGTACGTTACCGCGGACCATTACGGATCTCAAAAGCCTACATGGAGCCCTGAAGGGATTCTCGACATTGTACCGCCAGAGGTGTTAGGCAGTAGCATTGAAGAATACGAGAGTGAGTCCGCTGTCGAACGAAATAACTTGCTCTATGTCGCCGTGTCTCGCGCAAAGCGTCACTTGTACCTCTATCAGGAAAGCAAGTTCGGGAGTCATACTCTTGCTCCGCAGTTGATTCATTACCCGCCTAATTATACACCGCACGCCTACAATGGGCCTGTGCTAAAGAGTGCGAAGGTAGCGGCAACACGAGCATTCTCAGTACCGACTATCTTGAGCTTTGAAAGTTTCAATACCTACGTTCGATGCCCTCTTAGTTACTGGTACTCTCAGATACTGAAACTCAAAAGCGAAGCGGATATCGACATCTCAATTCGTGCGCGCAAAGCGATACTTGACGCACTCAAAAACGTGGCAAATGGTACTTCGGGATCTCCGGCTACTTCGCTCGCGGCTAGCTGGGCAGTCCAAGGGTTGCCAACGTCTCGAGAAGACCCTTTGCTTTGGAGCGATGTTCAAAGTGCTTTAGATCGTGGCACATTTCTAATTAAGAACGCGCAAAAACGTGGTGGACGTTATTATGAACCTACGGCCTCTGTCGGTGGACTCACCGTCCAAATGCCTTGGGGGTTCGCTATCCAAAACGGGTATTCACTTGAATACGCGATGATTAGATTTGTACGTCGAGGCATTTCCGATCTTTCGACTGTATTGAAGCCATTTGTGCCAGGACTCAATATTTCTGGTCCTAAGAGATTGACGCTCAACTATGTGCTTTCAGATACTGTTGATGATGTGCCCGGTGCGAAAAAGATCGAGGCGACAAAATCGTATGGGGCAGCTGTGCGATTTATCGCTGGAGATAATAACCCAATAATAGGGCATCATTGTGCCCGCTGCGATTTTTCAACTATTTGCCCCTCATCTCCCAGTTAAATGTTTCGCCTTAAGATGATTAAATACAACGCAGTTTGCCAATTGGCTAGTGGAAGAGAGAAGCTCCGCTTTACTTAATTAACACCGTAATGTCTACTCGTGGCAGATAGCGACCTTGGCTCATTGCGCAAGGTCGTTGCTGCCCGCACAATAAAGCTGATTTGTTAATCGTCTCAAATTGTAAGCATCCGCTACATGCATCGGATGCTTGATGATAGTAAAGCAAAGATTTTTATTTCCATGAAACCGGAACGATCACTTACACTTGGAGCTGTTCTTGCGTCTGCCCTGGCACTGCTCCCATGGCTGTACGCCTTCTGGTCACCTTCTCTCTCTCGGAAGGCCAACGAATGGGCTGACTTCGGCACATTCATCGGTGGTGTACTCTCCCCTACATTGGCCTTTGCCGCTCTTGTAGGACTAGTGGTAACAATCAAACAGCAAAGGGATACGGCTCAGCGGGAGAAGGAGGCTGCAGACAATGAAAGTTATTTCAAGCACGCCGTTTCGAGCCTTGAGCGAGCCTTTGCAGCGCTAAATCTAGACGACGCTACTCAGCCCGCCCATGATCGCTTGGCGTGGCTCTCGTGCGCGCGTTTGCTGCTGGCTGCGTCTAGCGCCTCACGGAACATAACAAGTTCATCTTCTGGACTGAAGCAACTGTATGAAGGAGAGACGGAACATTGGAGACATCAGTTCTACTTGCTCTTGCAGCCCATGTCATTGCAGGGTGTTGGACGCGATCTAAATTACTTCGCAGCAGATAGTTCTGGGGCTCCTATCGACGAGCGCTCTATACGCGTCATTTATGACTTTGCTCACTGGCCAGAGGGTCACGAAGATCCTATCGACCAGGTACCACGGTATACCGAGGAGGAACTCAATGGCATGCGTCTCAGTATGAGAGGAATTCGCGATCACGTGCTATCTACACGTCGCGGCTAAAGTTCGAGGGACCGCAAACGGCTTTAATCAGAGAACTGGATAAGTAATCCCTGTAGTTTGAACCGCCCCGGCTTTTGTGGAGGCCGGTTAGTGTGAGTCAGGCCGGGACGGCCTGACTGCTCAACTGCTTGTAATAGTTTGCCTCAGCTTCAGCCGGCGGTATATAGCCGAGCGGCTCCAGCAAGCGGTGGTGGTTGAACC